>OHKV01000048.1_pt1 | contig 116812 bp, 115 predicted proteins | sample 1568951 | NCBI WGS metagenome assembly OHKV01 (sample SAMEA3879528, study PRJEB24766) | human gut metagenome | biome: human-associated habitat; feature: feces | place: USA | collected 1985/1987
CGATACTGGCGCTCATACTCTGTCCGCTGACAGGAATAAGCGTTCCTGACATGACCGGCATCCTTTGCGGAGCGACAACCAACACCCCCGCCCTTGGTGCCGCACAACAGACGCTGCGGCTGTTCGGGCTCAATGCCGACGGGGCAGCACTGGGTTGCGCCGTAACCTACCCCCTCGGCGTTGTCGGGGTGATATTGGCAATGCTCATCATGCGCAAGTTTTTCGTCAGGGCATCCGATCTGGAAGAGCACCACTCCACCGAGCACAACACATACATCGCCAGGTTTGTGGTGGTCAACCCGGCCATCGACGGACGCACGCTGGCGCGCATCAACGAGATGAGCCACCGCCACTTTATCGTTTCGCGCATCTGGCGCGGCAATGACGTCATCGTGCCGCGGTCTACAACAGAGCTGAAGCTGAACGACAGCGTGATGGTGGTGACAACCGAGCAAGAGGCGCCCGCCCTGGAAATACTTTTTGGCAAAAAGGCAGAAGAAGACTGGAACAACAAAGAAATAGACTGGAACGCCATAGACTCAAAGGTGGAATCGCGCGTGATAGTGATAACCCGGCCCAAACTCAACGGCAAGATGCTGGGCCACCTGCAGCTTCGCAGTGCCTACGGAGTCAACGTGAGCCGCGTGATTCGCGGTGACATGAGCATACTGGCCACAAACAACCTGAGGCTGCAATACGGCGACCGACTGACCATTGTAGGCGAGGCCAAGGCCCTCGACAACGTTGAGCCGTTCTTGGGCAACGCTGCCCGCAGCCTCGACGAGCCCAACCTGGGCGCCATCTATCTCGGTCTTGTGCTCGGTCTTGTGCTCGGCGCCGTCCCACTGAGCATACCCGGCATAAGCATACCTGTGAGCATGGGCATTGCAGGTGGGCCCATTGTGGTGGGCATACTTGTCGGAGCATTCGGCCCTCGCTTCCACCTCGTGACATACACCACGCAAAGCGCCAACCTGATGTTGCGCAAGCTTGGCCTGTCTATGTACCTTGCGTGCCTTGGACTTGAGTCGGGCGGCCAATTTTTCGACACCATCATGCGCCCGGAAGGACTGCTATGGGTGGGCCTGGGCTTTGTGCTGACGGTGGTGCCGGTGCTCGTGGTAGGCCTCATAGCCCTTCACAGCAAGAAATACGACTACGGCACGATATGCGGCATTTTGTGTGGCAGCATGGCCAATCCGATGGCCCTTACCTATGCCAACGACACTATAAAAGGCGACGCGGCATCGATAAGCTATGCCACGGTATATCCGCTGTGCATGTTCATGAGGGTTATAGTGGCCCAGATAGTGCTTTTGCTATTCCTATAGCGCAGCCATGCCTCCGGCTTGCCGCGGTTACAGGCAAGCCGGAGGCATGGCAAGGCAACGGCCCGCAAGGCTATTGCCCGTCGGGATTCAGCTTAAACTTTTTCTTGCTGTGCCTGGCCTTGCGCGGCGTAAGGCCAGAGGCGCTGCCGTGGGGGCTCCTCACCCCACCATACTGTTGCCACCGCTGGCGTATCTTCGACACATAGCCAACCGTCTCGAAGCCACGCATATACCCGTGCTTTACCACTGGGTCGCGGTAGTAGCGTGGCTCGCTGAGCAACAGCACATAACGCGACACCTCGCTCCACGATTTCGGGTCGGAGCCGTTTTTGGCCGCAAGGCTCATCGCATCCCTAATATGGTGATAGCCGCCGTTATAGCTTGCCAGCACAAAGTTGGTGCGCTCGTTGCGGTTGGCAATGTCGCTGAACTTGCTTTCCAGCTCACCCAAGTATCTTGTAGCCGCTTCGATGTTGGCCTCGGGTGTGAATATGTCTGAAAGGGCCAATCCCAGATGCGCCGCCGTCGACGGCATTATCTGCATCAGTCCGCATGCCCCAGCCCACGACTTTGCGTTCGGGTCGAACGTAGACTCCTGGTAGCATTGGGCCGCAAGCAGCCTCCAATCCCACCTTATGCGCTGGCTGTGCTTCACAAACAATGCGTCATAGCGCGAAATTATGCCTTTCTGGCGGTCTTGCATCGGTGCATATACACGGCGGCTGACACTTTTGGAGCTAAGCAAAAAGTCTTCTTCGCGCTCGACATCGGCCAGCATCGAGGGCTTGAACCATTCGTCAATGGCTTTGACCAGCATGTCGCTGCTTGCCTTTGCCACCCACCTTGCACCGTCGGAATTGTTGCGCGGCCCGCACATCACAACGGCACCACTGCTGTCGGCGAGCGCAGCCGTGTCGGAAGGCGACACCCAGTATGCCGCGACATCGGCGTCGCCGTCAATCAGCTTGCGCATTAGCTCCATGGTGTCACGGCACACCTCTACACGCAAACTGACCCCTATCTTGTCGGCAAACCGCTGGCAAAGCAGGAAGTGGAGGCCGAGATGCTTGCCGTGGTAATCGTAATACGACTCGGGGCCGCTAAGCGTTGCCATTATCATCTCGCCATTGCCGACAATCTCATCAAGGTCGAATGTGGCATTGGATGCCACCGTGTCGTTGACCACACCCCACGGTGCAACAACCTGCTCGTCGCCCTTGTTGCCATTGGAACAGGCCGACAAAGCCATAACAACGGCAGGGCTGACGCACAAAGCAAACAGGCCGACACCGTGGCATATTATATGTTTATATGCAGCTAATATTCTATTTACTCTCAAAACCTTAACAATTTGACTGCAAAATTACACAAAATCTTGCACAATCATGTATTTTTGAGTAAATTTGCCACGTTTTAATATAACTCGGAATTATTATGTTACGTATTGCAGTTCAATCCAAAGGAAGGTTGTTTGAAGACTCCATTAACCTCTTGTCTGAGGCAGACATAAAAGTAAGCGCGGGCAAACGCACTTTGCTTGCCCAAGCGGTAAACTTCCCACTCGAAGTGCTTTACCTGCGCGACGACGACATTCCGCAAAGCGTAGCCAGCGGAGTGGCCGACTTGGGCATTGTGGGCGAGAATGAATTTCAAGAGCGCTCGGAAGCAGCCGATGTGATATGCCGACTGGGGTTCAGCAAGTGCCGCCTGTCGTTGGCCATACCTAAGGACATTGAATATCCGGGGAAAGAATGGTTCAATGGCAAAAAGATTGCCACGTCGTATCCGGGCATACTGTCAAAATACTTGAAAGAGCAAGGCATCGACGCCGAGATACACGTCATCACCGGAAGCGTCGAGATATCTACGAGCATTGGCATTGCCGACGGAATATTCGACATCGTCAGCAGCGGCTCTACGCTTGTGAGCAACAACCTGCGCGAGGTTGAGGTAGTGATGCACAGCGAGGCAGTGCTGATAGCCAACCGAAACATGACCGACGAGAAGAAGGCGTTGCTCAATCAGATGGTTTTCAGGTTCGAAGCCGTGAGGAGCGCCGAAGACAAAAAGTATATCCGAATGAATGCCCCGAAGGATAAGCTCAACGAGATAATAAGCGTTCTGCCGGGGCTGAAGAGCCCCACGGTGATACCACTCGCAGACGATGAATGGTGCTCTGTGCACACGGTGCTCAACCAGAAATGCTTTTGGGAGATAATAGGAAAGCTGAAGGAACTTGGGGCGCAGGGCATATTAGTGACCCCGATAGAAAAAATGATATTGTAATAAGCGCATGAAAATAGTCAGGTACCCGGAAAAGAGCCTGTGGAAAAGCATATTGGAGCGCCCGCACATCGACGCTGCCAGGTTGGGCTCGACGGTCTCAAGCATACTTGAAGACGTGAAACGCGATGGCGACGACGCCGTAAAGAAATACGAAGATCAATTCGATCACGTCTGCTTGCAGTCGCTGTCTGTTTCAAAAGAAGAAATGGACGAGGCAGAACAGCTCGTGTCAGACAAGCTGAAAGACGCCATACGCCTTGCTTACCACAACATCAAGGTGTTTCACGAATCGCAACTCACTTCGCCCTCGAAGATTGAAACGCAACCGGGAGTCACGTGCTGGCAGAAGCCGGTGGCAATACAACGCGTAGGCCTTTACATCCCGGGAGGCTCCGCCCCGTTGTTCAGCACGGTGCTGATGCTGGCCACCCCGGCCAAGATTGCGGGCTGCGAGCGTATTGTGCTGTGCACCCCGCCGGGCAAAGACGGCAAGGTTCACCCTGCCGTACTGTTTGCGGCAAAGGTTGCCGGCGTCAGCGACATATTCAAGGCAGGAGGCGTCCAGGCCATTGGCGCAATGGCTTATGGCACGGAAAGCATACCTTCTGTGTACAAGATATTTGGCCCGGGCAACCAGTATGTCATGGAAGCCAAGCAGCAGGTTAGCCTGCATGGCGTGGCAATAGACATGCCGGCTGGCCCCTCGGAGGTTTGCGTGATTGCCGACGAAAATGCCGATTGCGCGTTTATTGCAGCCGACTTGCTTTCGCAGGCGGAGCACGGCCCAGACTCGCAGGTTGTCCTTATAACGACAAGCGAAAAGGCATTGACCGGCGTACAGCAGGAAGTAACCGCCCAACTTGAATCGCTCCCGCGCAAGTCGATAGCCTCACAAGCACTCGATAACAGCAAGCTGGTATTGGTGCATGACGATGACGAGGCCATGAATATGGCCAACTTGTATGCGCCCGAACACTTGATTATTCAAACGGACAACTATGCCGAACTGGCTGAAAGAGTGGTAAACGCCGGCAGTGTGTTCCTTGGCAGGTATGCATGCGAGAGTGCCGGCGACTATGCGAGCGGCACAAACCACACGCTTCCCACCAACGGATATGCCACATCGTACAGCGGGGTGAATCTGGACAGCTATTTCCGCAAGATAACTTTCCAGCACATCAGCAGCCGGGGCATAGCAAACATTGGGCCGGCTGTTGCGGAAATGGCTGCCGCAGAGTCGCTTGATGGACACAAAAATGCCATGACGCTGAGAATGAAAAGCCTCTCTGGCAACTGATCGCGGCAGATGCCTCATGTGGCCATTATATGAATGTGCATACCAAATATAAGCAATGATGGATTTAAAAGAATTGACAAGACCCAACATATGGAACCTTTCTCCGTACAGCAGTGCACGCAATGAATACAGCGGGCACACGGCGAATGTGTTTCTCGACGCAAACGAGAACCCTTACAACAGCCCCCTGAACAGATATCCCGACCCTTTGCAAAGCGAACTCAAAGCGCTTGTGGCAAGAGTCAAGGGGGTTCCGGCAGAGTGCATCTTCCTCGGCAACGGCAGCGACGAGGCCATTGACCTGGCTTACCGATGCTTTACGCAGCCCGGGGTGAACAATGTTGTTGCCATAGAGCCGACCTATGGCATGTACAAAGTATGCGCAGACATCAACGATATAGAGTACAGGCCGGTGTTGCTTGACAATGGATTCCAGATGAATGCAGACAGTTTGCTGTCGGCATGCGATGCTGACACAAGGCTGATTTGGCTTTGCAGCCCCAACAACCCGACAGGCAACAACCTGAAACGCAATGAGATTGAAGAAGTGCTGAGACGTTTCCATGGACTTGTGATAGTTGACGAGGCGTACAGCGACTTCTCTACCGAAAGGCCTTTCAGGCTCGACTTGGACAAATTTCCCAATCTCATCGTGCTCAACACCATGAGCAAGGCGTGGGGATGCGCCGCCATCCGACTTGGCATGGCTTTTGCCTCAAAGGAGATTATCAGCCTGTTCAACAAGGTTAAATATCCATACAACATAAACTCGCTGACGCAGGAACAGGCTATCGAGGCATTCAAAGACCCGTATAAGGTGGACAAGTGGATTAAGATAATACTGCTTGAACGCACACGAATGATTGATGCCTTTGGCATGTTGCCATCTTGCAAGAAAGTGTATCCTACCAATGCAAACTTCTTCCTTGCCGAGATGGACGATGCACAGGCAACATACGATTATCTTGTAAGGAAAGGAATAATTGTAAGAAACCGCAACAAGGTTGCCCTGTGTGCCAATTGCCTGAGGATAACGATAGGCACCAAAACTGAAAACAACGAACTGTTGGCAGCCTTGAGGCAGCGAATTGGTTAGCCTTGAGGCGTGACGGCCGTATATAGTTTTATGTGCAAAGGGGATATGTTTGGCTTTTGTTGAGCCCTACATATCCCTTTGTCACATGTTGATATACTTTTTTCTTTATTACGTTCTTGGCAAAGCTGCAATGGCAACAGCCTTGCCCCATCCGCCAAATTGCCCTCTTCGCCGGTGCCCCAATGGCTTTTTACTGTTCATGGAGGGCAAAATCAGTGCAAACCTGTTGACGTCTTGTTGCATGAAAATGCCATGATAGTATACTTCGTTTGCGCATCTTGCTTGTGGCTACATAATTCAATATCCGGCCAAAGGTGTTTTGGCCGGATATTGAATTAATCATTTTGCCATGAAAATCACATGCGTTTCCACAGTCAATGCCCATATTCGAAATACCACCAGTATGTACTTGAGTATTGTGGACGAACGGCGTTTTTACGCTCTTCGTCAGACGCGAATGTCTTTTCAAGTTCTTGCAAGTCTTCATAATCGGTGTCCATGACATCATTGTGATACACAAGCACAGGATTGGCGCGCAAATGTGTGTATAATGTCAGGGCTTCGCGGTAATGCTGCGGCAGGCTGTCGTTGATTTCATAATACCTCGGCAAGGCATTGGCAAATCCGTCCAGGTCGCGGTCTATGAGATATCCGCACAGCACATAGTCACGTACCGCCTCGGACGCGTGGCCTGAATGCTGCAATGCAGACAGGTATAGCTTGGCGTCCATTGGCTTGGCTGGCTTAGCACCAAGAAACCTATAGATGCTGTCGTTGGGGTAAAGAAGGCACCTGGTAGCACCGTCCATTGGTATCATGTCGCTTGAAGTTCCCTTCACTGGATATTTGAACAGTTCGTCGGCCAGCCGACCCTCGCGAGCCAGAGCATACACCCGAAGTTGTGTCAGGGCAGCATCGGCTTCGTCTGACTTCTCACCAACGGCAAGCACCCCGGCAAAATCACGCTTGACAAGCATGCCCTCGGCTTTCATGCGATAATGCATGACAGAGTCGTTGTTGCCGGCAAAGCCCACAAAAAGGAAGATTGCCGACATCAGCATGACGTTTCTCCACAGCACGTCTGTCACTTGTACAAAGCTGTCCTCCCCCTTCGAGGTTCCTGAGGGCACGCGGCGCAGCACGACACACAAGCCTGCCCACAGCAGCAAGAACACCACGGCCAGCCACCAAGCGAAGCCCAAGGCAATCTTGCCAGCCTCGTCCGGGCTCATGCTTGACAATAAAGCGAGAACCAATGCAGAGGGGAAGTAAGTCAGTGCGTACGATTTTACACCGAGACGCGCCAATGATGACACGCCAACTTGCAGCAGCATTAACACCACAGTGATGATGATGGCACCGATAAGTCCGTTGTATGTCGTGACGCCACCACTCAGTATATGCTGTGCCACGGCAAGCATGTCTGCCTGATAAAACAGCAGATAGACAAATGAAAAGCCACAGAATAGAACAGCGCACAAAGCTTTCATCAAGTTGACGCGCCCGTCTGCACTTCTATGATTGGTATAACTCATTTATAATTTAATGCACTTGTTTCGTTTAAACGTACACATGACCTATGTGTCTGAGGCTTGACAATGCTGAGCCTTGCATGATTTATGGGGCGCACCCTGTTCTTCAGATTGAACGGGGCGCACCCCATGAAAGGATTTAGATGGCAATTCCTGCCATTGACCATGTGACAAAAGTATATTCAGTAATAACTCATCGCCACTCAGTTCTTGCGCAGCACCACTGCAGAGCGGGCCGGTATGTACAGCTTCAGCCACTCTTTGTGGTCCTGGACATACAAGGGGTCGAAATTCGTAACGTGGGTCATGGTGTCATCTGCCAGCCCGTTGCCTCCGTAGAGTTTTGAGTCTGTGTTCAGAACCACGTCATAAGCGCCTGTCGGCACAAGGAACCCATAATCCGTAAACGACCGTGTGGGACTGAAGTTGAAAACAAACACAAGGTCGCCGCGGCTGAATGCGAGCACTTGGTCGCCGTCGTTGTGCCACACTTCCTGCAAGGGCAGCGACTGGAAGTTCTTTACGCTCTTTATAACCTTGAGCATATCCTTGTCGAAATCGCCCAGGTAGTGATAGTCCAACTCCTTGTTGTCAACAAGATTCCATTGCCGGCGGGCATACTTATAGCTCCAACCGTTGCCTTCGCGCGGGAAGTCTATCCATTCGGGATGCCCAAACTCGTTGCCCATAAAATTGAGGTAGCCTCCATTGATGGCCGCTGCCGTCACCAAGCGTATCATCTTGTGCAATGCAATACCCCGGTGAACGGTCTCGTTTTCGTCGCCTATCTTGAAATGCCAATACATGTCTGCGTCTATCAACCGGAATATTATGGTCTTGTCTCCTACCAAAGCCTGGTCGTGGCTCTCGCAATAGCTGATGGTCTTTTCGTCCGGACGACGGTTCTTTACCTCCCAGAATATGGAGCTGGGCTTCCAGTCTTCGTCTTTCTTCTCCTTGATTATCTTTATCCAGAAGTCTGGTATGTTCATCGCCATCCTATAGTCAAAGCCATAGCCTCCGTCTTCGAACTTGGCCGCAAGACCTGGCATTCCGCTCACTTCTTCTGCTATTGTGATGGCGTTGGGGTTGACCTCATGTATCAGCTTGTTTGCCAAAGTCAGGTAGCAGATGGCGTTGTCGTCTTCATGGCCATTGAAGTAGTCGCCATAATTGCAGAAAGCCTCGCCAAGGCCGTGGCTATAATACAGCATCGAAGTGACCCCGTCGAACCTGAAACCGTCGAAATGGAACTCTTCAAGCCAATATCTGCAGTTTGAGAGAAGGAAGTGCAGCACCTCGTCCTTGCCGTAGTCAAAGCACAAGCTGTCCCATGCCGGATGTTCGTGACGATCGCCCGGATAGAAGAACTGGTTGGGGTCGCCGGCCAGGTTGCCCAGCCCTTCAACCTCGTTTTTCACGGCATGCGAATGAACGATGTCCATGATGACGGCTATGCCGTTGCGATGTGCGGTGTCAATTAGTTCCTTAAGTTCATCGGGGGTGCCAAACCTGCTTGAAGGAGCGAAGAAAGAGCTGACATGATATCCGAATGAACCATAGTAAGGATGCTCCTGTATGGCCATTATCTGGATGCAGTTATAACCGTCGGCGATGACGCGCGGGAGCACATTGTCTTGGAACTCACGGTATGAACCAACCTTCTCGGCGTCCTGCGACATGCCTACGTGGCACTCATAAATAAGCAAAGGAGACTTGTCGGCCTTGAATTTCTTCTTCTTAAACACATATGGTTTCTCCGGGTTCCACACCTGGGCTGAGAATATTTTAGTATTGTCATCCTGCACAACGCGCTGGCACCATGCAGGTATGCGCTCACCCTCGCCCCCGGGCCACTTCACCTTCATCTTGTAAAGGTCGCCGTGCTTAAGGGCTTTTTCGCTAAGTCGCAATTCCCAGTTGCCGGTTCCCTCTATGCGCTTAAGCTTGTATCGAGGTGTTTCTTTCCAATCGTTGAAATCGCCTATGAGGTATATCTCAGTGGCGTTCGGTGCCCACTCACGGAACACCCAGCCCTTGGCCAACTTGTGAAGGCCGAAATAGAGGTGCCCGCTGGCAAAGTCCGCCAACGCCTTCTTGCCGTTGGCAGTGATCTGCCCCAGTTTCCACAGAGCATGGTCATGCCTGCCCCGTATTGCGTCCTCATACGGTTCAAGCCACGGGTCGTTCTTCACCAATCCGATATGCTTGTCTGCCGCTTTGGCTGGCTGCTTACCTTCTACCTTTCTTTTGCGGCCTGTTGCTTTCTTATCAACCATATTGCGTCAAGCTAAAATTTTAAAAATGGCCTTCTTTATCTCTGCTTCAGCTGAAATACATGGGGCATGTCCGTCTTGGGGGAAGAATATTGCAAACATTCCCGGCTGGCAAGTCACATAGCTGTCGGCAGCCAAACCGGGCATCTTGGTGATGTCCTTATCTGCGTTGTACTCTGCGTCGGGCAGGTTGCACAACGGAGTATATCCGTAGGTCTCGGCGCAAGACAGCGGAATCTGTATGTCAATCATCTTCTTGTGTGTCTCAAGCACGGCTTCGTCGGGGGTCTTGCCCTTGGCTGTCGTTATGTTGACAAAAAGGTCGTCGCCTTTTATTTGATACTTACCTGCTTCGAGTTTGTTTAAGTCATGCGTCTTTACGAACTCAACAACATCTTCAAACAAAGGATTCAAACCCTTGTAAAATTCCAGATTATCAAGTGTATCTACTACCATAACTGTTAAATATTAAATTAGACTTAAATTCATATATCAATCCATCATCAGGTTCAATCCAACTTCTTATGGCCGCGTATGTATACTCCTTTGGCCGTGACGTTGCCGTTGCGGTCTTTCTCTACAAAACGCCCGTCGCGCACATCATCAAGATATGAGCCCTCAAAGCGGTTGCCGTCTTTGTCTTCTTCTATGGCCGGGCCGTTGCGCTTGCCGTCTTTGAACGTGCCCTTGAACTTCCATCCGTCGGCATACCTAACGATGCCTTGGCCGTTTATCTTTCCGTCTTTGAACTGTCCTTCAAACACATCGCCAGCCTTTGTGGTCAGCTTCCCTGCCCCGTTGGGCTTGTCGGCTTTCCATTCGCCGACATACACATTGCCGTTTTTCCAGACAAGAGTGCCTTGCCCCTGCTTGTCTCCCTCGAAAAACTGGCCCGTATATTTATCTCCGTTGGCATATTTGAATATACCTACGCCGGTGCGCTCGCCCTGAACGTAATCTCCTTCGTAAACGTCACCGTTCTTAAACTTGTATATTCCCTTCCCGTTTTGGATGTCGTTTTTCCACTGCCCGGTGTATTCGTCGCCATCGGCATACTTAAATGTGCCGCGGCCCGAGCGCTGGTTGTCAACCCATTGCCCGTCGTATGTAGAGCCGTCGCCCCAGTCGAAGAAGCCCTTGCCGTTCTTTTTGTCGTTCAACCATTCGCCTTTGTAATAAGCTCCGTTGGCAAATGTATACGTGCCCTTGCCGTTCCGGTGGTCTTGCTTCCACTCTCCGTCATACTTGTCGCCATTGTAGTAATACATTACGCCATGGCCTTGCTGGTAATCGCGAAACCAAAGGCCTACATACTTGTTGTTGTTGGCAAAGTAGTATGTGCCTCGCCCGTGCTGCTGGTCCTGAAACCACTGGCCTTCATACTTCTCGCCATCGAAGAATGTATATACGCCATAGCCCTGGCGCTTGCCTTTCACATAGGAACCCTCATATCGGTTGCCATTCTTGTAAGTGGCTTTGCCTTTGCCCTGGGGCTTGCCCCCCACCATCTCGCCACTATACTCCCCGCCGTCTTTCGTCGTGCAAGTGCCCAATGTTATTTTCTGGGCGCACACAAATGACGGCAGGATAAAGAACAATGATAATATAATATGTCTCAAAATGTTTCTTCTTAAAATTATTGCCAAAAGTAATAAAAAAACCGCACGTGCCCAAAAAGATTAGTTTTTTTAACTGATTATCAATCCATTATTTTATAACTTTGCATTCAGATAATCCAGAAAGAGAGGCTGAGGCCTCTTTCAAGCCAATCAAAACAGATAGTTATGGACATTATTGGTATAATTCCGGCAAGGTTCGCTTCTACCCGCTTCCCGGGCAAACCACTTGCGCCGCTGGGCGGCAAGCCTGTCATACAGCATGTTTACGAGCGTGCGGCAAAGGTGCTCGACGCTGTATATGTGGCAACAGACGACGAGCGGATTAGCTCCGCGGTAAAGGCATTCGGCGGAAATGTGGTCATGACCTCGGCCAACCACCGCAGCGGAACCGACAGGATACGTGAGGCAATGGAAAAGATAGGCTCCGGTTGTGACGTCATCATAAACATACAGGGAGACGAACCCTTTGTCAGTCCGGTGCAAATCAAGGCCCTTTGCGACTGCTTCGACGATGAGGCCACCCAGATAGCCACCCTCGGCATTGCCTTCAAACATGACATGGTGGCAATATCAAATCCAAACTCACCTAAGATAGTGGTAGACAACAACGGCTATGCGATGTATTTCAGCCGGAGCGTGATACCGTTTGTAAGGGGCGCAGAGGCCAATGAATGGGCCGGCCGCTACCCTTTCCTCAAACACATCGGGCTTTACGGCTACCGGCGCAAAGTGTTGGAGGAAATAACATGCCTGCCGCCAAGTTCGCTGGAGATGGCGGAGAACCTGGAGCAGCTGCGGTGGCTGCAAAACGGATACAGGATAAAGGTGGGCATTACCGACATCGAGACCATTGGCATAGACACACCCGAAGACCTGGAAAAAGCCGAAGCATACCTTGCATCACAAACTGAATGCAACCATGAGTAGCGATGCCTAACGACTATTTCAGATTCAAGAGGTTTACTGTCTGGCAGGATAGATGTGCCATGAAAGTGGGAACAGACGCCACACTGCTAGGCGCGTGGGCAGGATTGCCGCCAAACGGAGGTGAGAGACTTGACGTGCTTGACATCGGCACAGGCACAGGCATAATTGCACTTATGCTTGCCCAACGCTGCGCCGACGCATGCGTGACCGGCATAGACATCGACCCGGACGCAGCTGCGCAGGCTGCAACAAATATGGCTGCGTCGCCGTTTTCAAGCCGCATGAAGGTGGTTTGCCAACCGGTGCAGCAATTCGGCGGCGGACCTTACGATGCAATAACGTGCAACCCGCCTTATTTTCAAGGTTCGCTCGAGTGCCCCGACAGCAAGCGGACACTGAGCAGGCACAACACATCACTGACATACGACGAGTTGGCAAGCCACGTGTTCAGGCTGCTTGCAGGTGAGGGCGAGTTTTCAATGATTCTACCGGCCGACCACCTCCACCACATGGAGGCTGCAGCCGCCATTGCCGGGCTGTTTGAGAAGCGCAGGTGCTATGTCAGGACAAAAGAGACAAAGCCGCCAAAGAGGGTTATGCTGGCTTATGCCAAGCGGCCACAGCCGGAAGCGCAATGCGAAGAGTTGACTCTCAACGACCCGAAGCACGCAACGCTGATGGCCGACTTCTATATTTAAACTATCCGGCAAACGAGCCGGAAACGCCATGCCCACAGAAGATTGCAAATTGAATGTTTCATTACAAAATGGCGTTCAATCCCCCACCCGCTGTCACCTCGTCGAGCGATATGGCCGATCTAAGGATGCAGAACGGCATGTTTTGCAACGCGAAACGGCGCATCTTGCGGCATGAAACGCCCTATATTGATAATCGTCTAAATGTCAATGGGTTATGCAACAATGATTTAACAAGTAAAATAACGATACGAAAAGGCGACAGGGATGATGGTTCTCTCTCAAACTCAGCCCGTTACGGGCGCTTCAAGGTGGGGCGTAGGGCAATACGGATACAACCGAAAAAGTTAAGACATTATACGCAACAAGATGACTCCATCCAACATATCAAACACCAACGACACTATATGCGCCGTTGCCACTGCAACAGGCGGTGCCTTGGGCATAATACGCATTTCAGGCAAAGATGCCATTACGATAGCCGACAAAATATTCATACCTTCGTCAAAGCCACACGTATCTCTGGCCCAACGCCATGCGGCGACTGTTACCTATGGACATATAAGCGGTTCTGACGGACAGGTGGTGGACGATGTGCTGGTAAGCATTTTCCGTGCCCCCCACTCTTACACTGGCGAAGATTCTGTCGAGATATCATGCCATGGCTCTTCCTACATATTGCAAAAAACCATGCAATTGCTCATCGACAACGGATGTCGGGCCGCTGGGCCGGGCGAATACACTCTGCGAGCGTTTCTGAACGGCAAGATGGACCTGAGCCAGGCTGAGGCTGTGGCCGACCTGATCGCTTCGTCATCTGAGGCCGCGCACAGGGTGGCCATGAACCAGATGAGAGGCGGATTCAGCCGGAAACTAAAGGAACTGCGCGACCACCTGCTACACCTCACATCGCTCGTTGAACTGGAAATTGACTTCAGCGACCACGAGGAGCTTGAATTTGCCGACAGGGATGAACTCAGGCAACTCGCCGAGACTATCGAGCACACCATAGCAAAGCTGGCCAACTCGTTCGGAACCGGAAACACGCTGAAAAACGGAATACCCGTTGCCATCATCGGTGAGACTAACGCCGGAAAATCGACGCTGCTAAACGCATTGCTCAACGACGACAAGGCTATCGTTAGCGATGTGCATGGCACTACGCGTGATGTGATTGAAGACACTGTATGCATAGAGGGGCTGACTTTCAGATTCATCGACACAGCGGGCATACGCGACACCAATGACAAAATTGAGGCAATGGGCATTGAGCGCAGTTTCATGGCCATGGACAAGGCGCTGATTGTAATAATGATGTACGACCTGCAAAGGCCGGCAGGCGACTTCAGCCAATTCTACAGCCAGGTGGCAGGCCGGCTAAGAGGCAAACAGGTAATTTTGGCCGTGAACAAATGTGACATTACAGCAGACATTCCGCCGCTCTTGAACGAGATTGTGCACGATCAAGATAGTGCCCAATTCCATACGGTCACGATATCTGCAAAACACAACACGAACATCGACACGCTAAAATCTCTTCTTGTCAAACTGGCCGACGTTCCAGATATGTCTGCCAACGACACCATCGTCACAAACCTCCGACACTATGAAGCCCTCACCAAATCGCTCGAAGCAATCACCAGGGTGATAGAAGGCCTTAACACCAACCTTCCGGCCGACCTTCTGTCACAAGACCTGCGCGAATGTATCTACCACCTCAACGAAATCCTTGGCGAATTCTCGTCAGACGAGGTACTAAAAAACATCTTTAGCCACTTTTGCATCGGTAAATAGACCGCCTGACCATACTTGCAAAACGTTTTTGTAACTGCTTATAAGCCACCATCTTGGTGGCTTTTTTCGTTTTAACACTTTCCATTTGTAATTTGTTGATACCAGTTTTTCGAGGTAACTTTGGCTCAAATTTCGTTCCTGCGTTTCAATCGTGCGAACAAATGGAATAGCAAAACGCTATGTAGGACACCTCGTGAGAAATACTGAAAATATGTGATAAAGACTGAGACAAAATCGGGGGTCTTTTCCATCAAAAAACATCAGAATTGCAAACGAAAAATGGAGATAATTAAAGAATGTGGAGTATGCGGAAAAGAGTTCGTTGCTTCCAAAATGTCGGTCAAGTACTGCTGTCGAGGGTGTGAACGTGTCGCATTTCGGAGACGAGAGGCAGAAAAGAAAAAAAGGGAGAAGGAAAATGCCGAATCTCTTCGAAACGCAGAGAGAAATAACTCTCTGCGTGATAAGGCATTTTTATCCCCCGAGGACGTGAGCGTTCTGTTCGAAGTCAGTCTTCCTACAGTGTATCGTTATTTCCAGACAGGCTTAATCAAAGCCGTAAAGATAAGAAATAAGACGTTTGTGAGATACTCAGACATTGAACGTGTGTTTGATGATGCCACTCCCTATCGGAAAAGACGTTATCAGAGAAAGGAGGAGCAGGAATACTATACTCTCCGGGAAATCATGGAGAAGTACAATATTGGTCGTAAGGCTGTATGGGGGCGTTGTGACCGTCTGGGCATCCCCAAGATATATGAAGGACGCAACACCTTCTTTAGCAAGAAAGCCATTGACGCACATTTTGCTGACCTCCTTGAAGAGATAGACATTGATAATTATTACACTGCTGACCAAATCATGGATATGTATAATATGACAAGGACAGCTGTTATCACTTTTGTGATGCGTCACAAAGTTCCAAGAGTAAACCGTAACGGGAAAGCTTTCTACTCCAAGGTGCATATTGACTGTATCAAACGAAAGGACGATAGTATCGATCCTGACTGGAGTACCTATGAAGAGGCTATGGAAAAATATGGCATATCAAAAGACCAAGTAAGTTACACCTTGAAGCATTTTGATGTCAGAACGGAAAAACGTGGAAAGTTTACGATGATATTCCGTACTGACTTTGATAAGGTCATGCGTGAACGAATGGCAAATGCAAAAGTAGCAGAAAAGTCAGACGGAGACGAAAAGCTTGTTCTCCAAGCTCAACACCAGGAGAAGAAATGCCCACCAACCCCAGATGGCTATTATTCAACTGAAGAGGTTGCAGAGATGTTCAAGGTGGGAGTTAAACATGTAGGTGTAATGACCAGAGAGCATAAAACGCCAAAGATTGCACTCAAAGGATTCAACTTCTATGAGAAGAAAGCCATAGATGTGCTGTATAATCTGAAGAACAACTATTCGGAAATTACAGACTGGATTACACCGGAAGAGATGCGTTCAACCTACAAAATGACAGCAGATGCTGTACGCTCCTTTATCTACCGCCATCAAATTCCCGCAAAGGTGGAATATGGTACTACCTACTATTCTAAACAGCATATCGATCAAGTGAAAAATGGAGATTTTGATGGTCGCGAACGATATTACACTGTCGAGGAGGCAATGAAGAAGTATCATTTATCAAAAGATATAGTTCATTATTATGTAAAACGCTATAAAATCACAAAAGTAAAGAAGAAGAAATGCATATATTTCAGAAAAGAAGAGTTCGACAGATTGATGGAAAAACGTCTTTCAAAAGACGATTTACTATCAATTACTCTTGATTAGCACGATTTACTTTCTCTTTACTGAGGTCAACATTGTATCATTTAGGAATTTTGCATCAAAAACAAATAATAATAAAACAATATGCAAGTATGTAAATCTGTCAAACTCCGAATGCGAGATAGGCGCAACGGAACCAAATCCCTGTTCCTGGACTTCTGGCCTGGGTACAGAGACCCTGAGACGATGGAGTTAATTCGTCGTCGCTCACTTGGCTTGTATATCTATGCCAATCCAACCAATGCTCAGCAGAAGCAGTACAATGAAATCATCCTCTCAAAGGCAGAAGCCATCCGTTGTAGAGTGTTCATTGATGTAATTAACGAGAAGTACGACTTCTTTAATCAAGACAGGCTTAAAGAAGATTTTCTGATCTATTTCAAAGAAATGGTGAACAGGAACTTTGCAAAATGTGATGCTGCGTATAAACAATTCGAGAAGTTTTGCAAGGGCAAATGTACTTTTGAGATGCTTGATGTGGTGTATTGTAACAAGTATAAGGAATATCTTCTTGATACAAAAGTATCGTCAAGAGGTAGAAACATTGTCAATAAGCCTTTATCAAGAAACACGGCTTCCGCCTATTGGAATATATTCAAGCAAGTCTTGACGAAGGCTTATCGTGAAAGACGTTTTACCGACGATATTGCAAGTCTGTTAGATAACATACCTTGTACGCCGCCTGTAAAGCAAAGTCTCTCATTGGAAGAAGTCAGGAGACTTTATAACACAGAATGCTCTGAGCCTGTTGTTCGGAAAGCTGCTCTGTTCTCCTGTCTGAGCGGACTGCGTATCAGTGATATACTCAACCTCAAATGGAATAATGTTTGTAGCTATGCAGATGGTGGGCACTATCTGGATTTTGAATGTGTGAAAACAAAGAGACAAACGAAGGTTCCTATTGGAGAAGATGCTTATGCACTTATCATGCCCAAAACTACTGACGAATATGTGTTTGAAGGTTTCAGCAGGTCTATGACCTACGGAGTAATGCAGCAATGGCTTAAAGCGTCTGGAATCACCAAGCACATCACCTTTCATTGCTTCCGCCATACTTATGCTTCACTGCAGCTCGAAATGGGTACAGACATCTATACAGTACAGCATCTGCTCAATCATAAGAATGTGAGCACAACACAGATATACGCTTCACATGCAGACCCCAAAACACGCGAAGCAGCCAACAGAATCACGTTAACGAATGTGAAAGACGGATTACAAACAACAGAAAGTGAAAATAATCAAACAGAAACCAACCGAAAAGAAGATATAAACAAAACAAAAAAGTGAAAGCAAAACCACTATGTAAAACGCTGAAACAGAGAAATATAAATAGTGTTTAAGGCGGTCATTTTGTTGGTGCTAAATAGTAGTAAATAGAAGATCTCTCTCTAACTTTGCATTCATAAAACTCGAAAAAAGTACAGTTGCAATGATAAAAAAGCTAAAAGAGAACTTTTTGATTCTTCTCATTTCAAACCTCGTAACCGCTGCTTTGGTTGTAATCGCTCCAACAATTCTTGGAGCGATTACAAACCTGAGCCATACCTCTCAGACAGAGAAGGTATTCTTTTCTTTGCCGATGATATTCTATTATTTTCTATGTGTTATCTGTGTTTGCACGGTTTTCAGTATCTTCAAATCACAGTCCATTAGGGATATTGTCATCAACAATAGCATCACTCCCGGAATCAACTCTAATGAAACAGATAAGGTCACGATAATGCGTGAACGTTATATTGCTAAACAGCAAAGCAGGAAAAGTGCTATCTTTAATGCTGTTTCAGAATACACTTATGCAGTTTTCTCACCCTACATGACTGACGATAACTTGGAAATACTAAACCAGAATATCAAACTATATGAGGTACCAGATTCTTGTATTATTCCTGTTTATACAAATGGTAAACTCAACACTCTCGATATTAGACACTATGCATGGAACATCGGTGAGAGACTTGGTTGGAGTGGGCAAAAGAGAGCGACTTTTATTAAGCAATGCTTCCCCCAAGAACTTCATGACGTTGAGATTGAAAGCATGAGAAGAACACTTAGACAAAGAGGTAAGTGTGTTATTGGCATTGATGTGCCCGACAACAACGATTACAAATTTCACTATTATAACTAATGGAAGAATACTATATGGAGTACGAAGAGATAACTTTTAATGACATTCCAAGAGCAATGGCCAATATTCTCAGGAAATGTGATTTGCTTGAACAATCTATTGATGTCTTGCGTGAAGAAATCCGGCAGACCAATAAACCATCAACCTCACAACATATACCTATGGATGTGAAGGAGGCATGTGATTTTCTCAAAATCAAGAAATCCACCATGTACTTGTACATCCAAAATGGCCAGATTCCTGTCAACAAGAAAGGCAAGAAATACACTTTCTTCAAAGATGACCTTATTAAATGGCTGGAATCTGGATGCAAGACTGAGGCTCCTATGACTCCTGATGAGATAAATCAACTCTTGCGCCAACGACCGAATAGAAGAAAATAATCTTCCATATCATCTTACAATTGAAATCTACATTGGACTTTCTGATGTAGATTTTTCATTTTACATCCCAAAAATGATTGTAACATATAATATTTATCAAGCTGTGCAAATAGACTGCACCGTAATATTGTAATTTTGCACTAATATGACATTATATATATCGTTTACAAGCAGAGATAACATGTGTTCGTCCGCCCTTTCATGCGGACTTTTATTATATATTTTTTTCAATAACAAAAAGTAATATGAGTCAGAAGAAAAACTCCTCTGTGCTCTCTCTTTTTGTGTTTGCAGTGTTCTAATCATTGCCCAGAACAGGAGAATGAGCCTTCCAAAGATGAGCTTTGGACACTCTTTCGTGCTGCATACGAGCAGTACCAGTCGGAAATCGTTAATGACAGCAAGTTGTATGACCGCTATGTTAACGACCTTATCAGTTATCATCTTCCCGTTTTCTCTCAGGAAGAAGAATCAATCCGCAACCATTTCAAGAATCTTTTCAGCATCTATGAGTTGCTTACAACAAGAAAGGATTTGGTAGAAAAATTCTTCAAGTTGCCAGAGTTTGGAAAGAAAGATTTCTTAGAAATGGTTCATTCATTCAACCACATTGAATATGTGGTTGAAACTCCACATTTCTTAGCAACTTTCAATGAAAATCAGATTCGACTCATCACGCAATTCGCCAATGAGTCGAATTTCTTTGTTGAAACAGTTGATGAAAGAACTGTGGATTTGTTTTTCAGCTGTAAGTTGAAGCGTCCCCTTGTTGTCCAGAACATGCGTCATGTGCTTCAATTCATGTTTGCTCTCTCAATGCAAAAGATGATTCCCCATAATTGGGTATCGCTCATAGCAGACAACAAGTTGCTTTCACCTCAGAAAACCATGAAGCCGTCATCTCGTGGTGCAATTAGTTCACGCCTGATAGAACTTAGGGCATCAACACAACCGTTTCCAAATGAAGCTTATTCAAATCTTGTAAATCAACTGAAAGAAATGCAATGAAATAAACTAAAGTAAGCAACTGAAAGCAAATTCCCCTTTCAATCCTCCTGACAAAAAGAACTGTCAGGAGGATAGTCAGTTGCCGCCGACATATAAAGGGTAACTTTGCCGCCGAATCGATTCCGTTTCGGGGGTAGCTCCCTCATTGGCTAATATTTAATACATGTAATTATGGCAAACAAGAAAATTGACATAGAGATTCTCGCAAAACGCGTGGAGTTGTTAGAAATCACAGTCCGTGAGCTCAAAGCTATCGAGCCTGAAGTGCTTGAAGAACGTTTGAAAAAGATTGAAAACAGTTTGTATATCACTAAGGAAATGCTCACAACCACTGAACTCGCAGAATATCTTGGCGTTTCACAGTCGCAGATATATAAGCTCACGATGAACATGGAGATTCCGCATTATAAGCCCAAGGGCAAGACAATCTATTTTGACCGGAAAGAGATAGTGAGATGGATGCGCTCTAACCACTGTTCTTTTGAAAGGAAAGAACCAGCAAAAGACTAATTAGATGAAAGGCCGAAAGAAGAACATGACCAGGATTTATTCTGATGTCCAGCTGACTGCCCTTCTGGAAAAATCCGAGGTTGTTATAGACCCATCAAAGTGTAAGCAACAAAACAGACAAAATAATGGCAAGAGGAAGAAACAGTAAAGGGGACAAAGATGAACCAGAAACAGGTTCACTTGAAGTTGGGATGCTATGTAAAAGCAGTTTCAACGACAATGAACTTGACAGTTATCTCAGGCAGGGAGAAATAAAAGCCTCTGAGAAGCCACCCGTCCCTCCTCAGATACTATGGGTTGGAGATTGCACCATTGCCACTTTTGGCAATTTCAGTGCATCAACAGGAAAGGCAAAAAGCAAAAAGACTTTCAATATCACCGCAATGGTAGCAGCTGCCGTCACTAATACAACTGTACTTAACTACCGTGCAAGTCTGCCTGAGGGGAAGCGTATGATCCTGTATTTTGACACTGAGCAAAGTAAGTTCCATTGTCATAATGTGATTGAGCGTATTTATCGCTTGGCAGGTCTTAGTTTGAACAAGGAAGATAAACGCATAAGATTCTATGGGCTCAGGGAGTTCACCCCCTCACTACGTATTGCTCTCATTGACTATGCTCTCAGAACTTTTGAAGGTGTTGGTCTTGTCATTATAGATGGTCTTCGTGACCTCATGTATGACATCAACAACGCTAAGGAGTCCACCGATGTGATGACAATGCTAATGGCATGGACGAGCAAATACAATCTGCATATACACTGTGTATTGCATCTGAACAAGAATGACAATAACACTCGTGGCCATATAGGAACAGAGTTGGAGAACAAGGCTGAGACAGTACTGATTATTAGCAAAGACAAGCAAGATGCCAATATCAGTGAGGTAAAGCCTATGCATATGCGTGACAAGGAGTTCTCCTCCTGGGCGTTTTACATCGATGACAATTCTCTACCTGTACTTGATGTGGGGTATCATGTTACAGTTGTGAAGCCAAAAGACAAACCTCTTACATCCCTTTCTGACGATGTTCACACAAGAGTATTGCAGAAAGTATTTGGCAACGAGCCACCACAGAAGTATCTTGAGTTAGTGAAGGCTCTTGGTGCATCCTATGCGGAAGAAGGCTACAAGCGTGGGGATAACGCAATAAAAGAAATGCTAAAGATATTCTACGAGCGTAAGCTGATAACCAAGAGTAAAGACGGCTATCACTACCACCCCATTCCTCGACCTCAAAAATAAGTTTATGAGTTTAAGTTTAAAGGGTATATATATAATAAACTACGATTGTCCGTAAATACATTGAGTAATGACAATAGACGAAATCAAATCTGTAAGCATCATCCAGTTCCTTGAAACACAAGGCTACCATAAGTCTCATGTCCTCAAAGGAAACTATTGGTATCTGTCCCCATTTAGGTCAGAGCAGTCTCCTTCTTTCAATGTCAATCCAGTCAAAAACTTATGGTATGACTATGGCGAAGGACAAGGAGGTAATATCATTAACCTTGTTCAGAAGATGAACCCAACCTGGAATAGCCATGAAGTTCTTTCATTCTTGGAGAACGAAATCCGACAGCACAACCTTGATTTTGCAGTTGACTATCTGGCAAGGATGAAAGAACAAGAAGATAAAGAGAACTGGAAGCAAAGCCAAAGAATGAGTCGGGGCGAAGACAAGGATGCACATACTGTAATCGAGTTATTTGGTGAGTTATCGCATCCTTATCTTCGGGATTATATCCTGCAACGCCGTGTTGACTTTGATGTAGCAAAGGAGTTCTGTAAAGAAGTTCACTATAGCATCTATGATAAGCATTATTATGCCATTGCATTTGAGAACATAGAAGGCGGTATGGAAGCACGTAACAAGTACAGCAAGAGGAGCATTGGTAAAAAATCAATATCCATAGTCCGTCCACTTGGCACTCAATGCCCACATTGTTGTGTCTTTGAAGGTCTTTTCGACATGCTGACTTATGCCAGCGTCAAGAAATGGGGGTTGGATATTGGTTTATGTATCGATGAAGACTGTGACTATATCGTTCTCAACTCTGTCAGCAACGTAAAATTACTGCTTCCTTTTCTTGCAGATTATACATGTATTCATTGTTTCCTTGACAACGATGATGCAGGTGTTAAAGCCACCCAAAGGATAACAAACGCCTATAGTTGTCAAACCGTTGATGAATCACACAGATATTCCAATTATAAGGATGTCAACGATGTTATAAACGGTATTATGAAATCAGTATAACATATATCCCCTACTGTCAATGTTACTATTCGAGAGGTTCCTTCAACGGGGCCTCTTTTTTTATTAAAGTCGCTCCTTATAGTATGATTATTCAAAGAAAATCATACTTCTTTTGTAATGTGTGTTAAGTATGATACGCTTAACCCTGCAATTTTTCTTTGTTCGTTGAATTATATGTTCCTTTGCACTGATTTTCGGGATAACACAGGATAAGCGTCTATCTTCCGAGTATGATAATAATTATATTGGATAACATAAAAATCAAATTGAACAATGTCAGGATTTGTAATATTTGCACTCGTCCTAACCTTTGCTTATGTGGTGTACTTCGCAGTGCAGATCACTTTAGACCTCCACGGAAAGAAAGGTGAAAAAAGTACAGAAGAAGAGACCTATGATGTTAGTGACATGGCCAACGAGGAGCTGCCTGTTGCGGTAGAAGAGCACAGCGATGACCCTGATTTAAGCGTCCCCACCTATACAGAACAGGTTACGGAGGATGGACTTAGAGTTTTGAACCCAACAGGCAAATCAGTAGTAGTCAATCCTCCTGTAGCTGAGGAAGCTCCACAACCGTCCCAGACGGAGCAGCCCGTAACAAGCCAGGAACTCAATGAAGAGAACGATGCGCACTTGGAGCATATCGACCCCAAGACTCAGTGCAGCTTCTTTGCTGATGAGTTTATGCAGAATCTCAACGAGAGGCATAACAAACGAAAAATAGAGAAGAAGAATGCCAGGGATAAGATGTAAATACAATCAATTGTTTGCCATTGCAGGCATCATGCTCCTCTGGCCCATGTCGGCATCTGCCAAATGTGGTGGTGTTGATTACAGCTGGGGAGCTGATGCTCTTAGCAATGCCCATGATTTCACAGTGACCATGATGCTCTACGCGGTTTATCTCCTTTATGCCATATCAGCCATAGTTGCCATCATTGGCGCACTACAGATATATATAAAGATGAATACAGGCGAAGGAGATGTAACCAAGTCCATCATGATGCTTATCGGCGCATGCCTTTTTATGATAGGTGCCACCATCCTGTTCCCTGCCTTCTTCGGATATAACATAGTATAGGTAAAAAGATTAAGGATAACAAAGACATCTCAACCTGCAGGAGAGATAATTGTGTGTAGTAACAAATTAAGTAAATCAAAAGAAAGCAAATGAAGAAAATCAAAACAATTGCGAAAAATCTGTTTGGAGCCAAGCGAATGAAGACGCTTGCCTTGATGCTCCTCTGTGGCACCATTGCCACCTATGCCCAGAACGCCGCTGGTGATTACACTGCCGGTACTGATGCTCTGGCAACCGTCACGGAGGAGATTGCCAAGTACGTGCCTTTCGTCGTGAAGCTCTGTTATGCCATCGCTGGCGTTGTTGCTGTGGTCGGTGCGATCTCGGTTTACATCGCCATGAACAACGAGGAGCAGGATGTCAAGAAGAAGATAATGATGGTCGTTGGCGCATGTATCTTCCTTGTCGCAGCAGCCCAGGCTCTGCCTTTGTTCTTCGGTATCTAACCTATCGTTCAAGCAATAGAGATACATCATGTCAGCAATAAACAACGATACTCAGTACGTCTGTTATCCCATGTTCAAGGGACTGCAAAAGCCCCTTGAATTTATGGGGTTTCAAGGTCGCTACATCACCTGGGCAGCCTGTGCCGTTGGTGGAGCCATTCTTGGCTTCATCATCACCTACTGCATCCTTGGCTTTGTGGCGGGTCTCCTCGTCCTTGCCGTTTCTCTCTGTACTGGTGCAGCCCTTATCTTCTTCAAGCAGAAGAAGGGGTTGCATACCAAGAAGGAGGATCATGGTGTGTTCATCTATGCTTGTTCGCATAGAATGTGATTAAACTCAATTCAAACGTAAACAAATGAGCAAGTGTGTTGAAATCTGAATAGTGTAACCGATAGGCTCACCCTTTCGTCAGGATGGGCCTATCTTCATATCAAGTTAATGTAAACCCAGAACAAGAATGATTCTATACGTTATCATAACATTCGTGGCTATCCTTATTGGTATGGCAATTTCCGTATCAACCTTTGGTACAGGCGGTAAGCGCAAGAAGATATTCCAGGACATCTACTTCTCTATCGAGGACGTGGATGGCATCGGTGTGCTCTATACCAAGACCGGGGAGTATTCTGCCATTCTGAAGATGGAGAACCCCGTCCAGAAGTATTCTGCCAACATCGACAGCTATTATGAGTTCAACCATCTGATGACTTCCCTTGCCCAGACCCTTGGAGAAGGCTATGCCATCCATAAACAGGATGTGTTTGTCCGCAAGCATTTCCATGATGAGAGTAACGATAATCATGAGTTTCTGTCAGAGTCTTATTTCAAGTATTTCACAGGCCGTCCCTATACCGACAGTCAGACCTACCTTATCATTACTCAGGAGAACAAGAAGAGTCGCATCTTCTCTTATGACAGCAAGAAATGGCGTGACTTTGTCGTGAAGATACGCAAAGTGAAAGACCAGCTGAAGGATTCGGGAGTATCGGCGACCTATCTTGACGGCACCACAGCCCGTGACTATGTTGACCGTTATTTCGCGATGAACTTCAAGGAAAAGATAATCTCCATGACCAACTTCAAGGTAGATGAAGAGTCCATCTGCATGGGCGACAAGCGTTGCAAGGTCTATAGCCTTGTCGATGTCGATTGCATCAACACCCCTTCCATCGTCCGTCCCTTCACCAATATCGAGGTGAACAATGTCGCCATGCCTGTTGACATGGTATCCTTGGTTGACAGCATCCCGTCAGCCGATGTTGTGGTGTATAACCAGATGTTCTTCATACCGAACCAGAAGCGAGAGCTCTCCCTTCTCGACAAGAAGAAGAACCGTCATGCCAGTATGCCCAACCCCAGCAACCACATTGCTGTGGAGGACATCAAGAAAGTGCAGGAAGTCATTGCCAGGGAGAACAAGCAGCTGGTATATGCCCATTTCAACCTTGTTGTGGGTGTTCCCATTGATGCCGACATACAGAAATGCACCAACCATCTGGAAAACTCCTTCGGTCGTTTGGGCATCCATATCAGCAAGCGTGCCTACAACCAGTTGGAGCTGTTCGTCAACTCCTTCCCCGGCAACTGCTACGGCATGAATCCCGACTACGACCGCTTCCTCACGTTGAGTGACGCTGCTGCCTGTCTCATGTATAAGGAGCACATACAGCATAGCGAGGAGACCCCATTGAAAATCTACTATACAGACCGACAAGGTGTTCCTGTTGCCATTGACATCAGCGGCAAGGAAGGCAAGAACAAGATCACGGACAACTCAAACTTCTTTTGTCTGGGTCCAAGTGGTAGCGGCAAGTCTTTCCACATGAACAGCGTAGTGCGCCAGATGTGGGAGCAGAATACCGATGTGGTCATGGTAGATACGGGTAACTCATATGAGGGACTCTGCGAGTATGTCGGAGGCAAGTATATCAGCTATACCGACGAGCATCCTATCACGATGAACCCCTTTGCCATCAAGCGTGAGGAGCTGAATATCGAGAAGATTGGCTTCCTGAAGAATCTCATCATGCTTATCTGGAAGGGAACCCAGGGAGAAGTCACCAAGACGGAAGACCGTTTGGTAGAGCAAGTCATCACAGAGTATTTCGATGAATACTTTGTGAAGAAGCGCATCGACAACCTCTCGTTCAACACTTTCTATGAGTACAGCACTGTCCGCATCCCGACTATCATCAAGGAGAACAACCTTGCCGGCATAGACCTGGCAGCCTACAACTATCTGCTGAAGGACTTCTACAAGGGAGGCAGCCATGAGCTGACCCTCAATGAGAACCTGGACACGAAGCTGTTTGACGAGACCTTCATTGTCTTTGAGATTGACTCCATCAAGGATGACCCGCTTCTGTTTCCTCTTGTCACCCTTATCATCATGGATGTATTCATCCAGAAGATGCGTATCAAGAAGAACCGCAAGGTGCTGGTCATCGAAGAGGCATGGAAAGCCATTGCCTCCCCTATGATGGCAGAGTATATCAAGTACCTCTACAAGACAGCCCGAAAGTTCTGGGCGAGCGTAGGTGTGGTGACACAGGAGATTCAGGACATTGTAGGCAGTCCCATTGTCAAGGAAGCCATCATCAACAACTCCGATGTCGTGATGCTGCTCGACCAGGCAAAGTTCCGCGAGCGTTTCGATGAGATCAAGGCTATCCTTGGCTTGACCGATGTCGATTGCAAGAAAATCTTCACCATCAACCGTCTGGAGAACAAGGAAGGGCGCAGCTTCTTCCGGGAAGTCTTCATCCGCCGTGGTTCCGTCGGTGTAGTCTTTGGAGTGGAAGAGCCCCATGAGTGCTATATGACCTACACCACCGAGCGAGCCGAGAAGGAAGCCCTGAAGCTCTACAAGAAAGAGCTGCAGTGCGACCATCAGCACGCCATAGAAGCCTACTGCCGTGACTGGGAACTTTCAGGAATCTCCAAGTCATTGCCATTCGCCCAAAAGGTCAACCAGACAGGCCATGTGCTTCATCTCACTCCCCACAACCAATCTGAATAAGAAAGTAGAAACAACGAAACATTCATCCCAACAATGAAACGCTATCTGTTCATAATCATCCTCATCGTCTGTGCTGCTATACCAATGACGGCACAGTACTACAGTGTCAACTATGACAAGCGCACTGTAGCAGAGATGACAGCCGCCTTTGCGTCGGAGGCTGCCACCGAGGCGTATTATGCCGAACAGGTAGCCAAGATTCGTGAATACTACCAAGCTGCGGAAGTGGCTGCGGCTGGTATCTTCACGTCCAAGTTCCTCGATCGCCGTGCCCTTACAGACTTAGGTCTATGGACAAGCTCCACAGAGAACTATTATTACCGACGCATCTACAACATGGTCTCCGCCAAGATTATGCCCAAGATCTGGACTGTGGCAGGCATGATGTTGCGTAGTCCGCAGAACGCCCTCTATTGGGGCAGCTATCTGTATAAGGTGTGCGAAGAGACAAAGACACTCTGCTATCAGTTTGAGTCCATTGTCACCAACAGTCGGCTTTCCTTCAGGGACATCGCATTCCTGGAAATCAATCAGGAACTTGCCGCCATCCTCAAACTGTCCGAACTTGGGGATGTGGATTGGAAGAACCTGCTGGACAACTTCTCTGACATTGGCTCCAACTTCACCAAGGACAATCTCAAAGCAGACATCGACAACCTCTATGCAATGGGAGTCAGCCTTGCCTCTGCAGGGGCTGGCAATGCAGTCAGCTCCATTGTCGGCAACAGCAATTTCAACGGCACACTGATGGACAAGACCAGCAGTGTCATCGAGATAGCAGAGAATACATACGACCTCTACAACGACCTCTCCACCAATGCCGGCAACACCCTGTTGCAGTTTGTTGGTGGACAGGAGGGCATTGCCAACCTTTTCTCTTTGTCGAATTACAATACCACAGCATGGATAACAGACTATGCCAGGGAAGGCATGGGACAATACTATACTCAGCGATGGTATATCTACAGTGTTGACCAAGGAAGCGAGAAGCTCTGCGACTACTATCCTCCGACAGATGATGATGCCATCCTGTATGGCGACCATTGGTATCGCATCAGTACAACAGATCCCGACTTCTATCCATCCTCCTCACAACGGGAGGCAGCACTCCAGAACTCAGAGAATCATGCAGGTTGGAGCCGTAGCCGTGTGCAACAGCTCAATAACTCTAATGACGGCTACAACTACAACATCAGCTACTATTCATCAGCATACATTCTCAGCAAAAAGAAAAGCGGTCAGTATGCCAAGGCATACGCCTACGAGATACATGTGACCAAGTCATGGTACAGGCAAGAAGTCAAATATGAGGATGTCTTCGACTCCTATTCCATGGACATGGCCACTTTCAGAGCAGGCTTGAACGCCCGTCTTGCCGACTACAATGACAACGAAGACGGCATCCGTTACTACATTGGCAGTGACAGCAAGCGATACTACCAGGCCACCAATGCGGAGAAGATGGCAGGATGCGAGACGGCAACCATCAGCGTCACCTGCCATGACGGCACCAAACTGGGTGAAGGATCCACCCAATACAAATGCTCTCAGTGCGGCGGCAGCGTCAATGCCCACACCAAGCAGTGCTCCATGGCTACCACCATCACTTCGGAGAGTGTCAACACCTCCGAGATTGATGCAAAGATTACCGAAACAGAGAGCAGAATAGCATCCATTGATACAGAAATAGCCCGATTGGAAGCGGAGAACTCTAACCTTCTGAAGCAGATACAGACTTCCAGCGTTGAAGATGCCGCAAGGTATCGTCAGCAATACAACGCCAACAAAGACCGCATATCTGTGTTGAAGTCAGAGAAAAGTGCAGCAGAAAAAGAGCTTGCAGACTATAACCAAGCCAAGCAAGAGGCTGTTGATGGAGAGAACGCCGCCACTGATGACTACTACCGCATCCCTGCCATCATGCAGGACTGCAAGAATGCCTATAACCTCAGTTGGAACGGAGCAGGTGCATGGGATGGCAATACTTTCGTTCGCACCGCCTCCATGCCCAATATCAACGGCACAATCACGTTCAAGGCCACCATCTCCATTGCAAGAAAGCCGAAATACTTCCTTGGCATCAAGATACACCGTGCCATCGTCCAGATTTCATGGACGCTTACCACAGAGTACAGCGACACACAGGTGGTGGCAGTCATCAACCTCGATCCCTCGAAGACAGACCAGGAGAAAGCCGATGAGGTCAATGTCAAGCTGTCAGAGATAGCCCGGGAATACCCATCCTGTGAGCCAACGGTCGAATATGCCAAAAGCAGTCCAGTGGAATCAGATGACACAGAAGACACCTACCATCTGTTGTGGACCAGCGACCGCCTGGACATCGCACGTCAGATAGACAGCCGTCTCACCAAGATCTATGCCGACCTTGTGTCGTTGGAAAAGATGATGCACTACAAGCATTCCATCATAGACATCCTCCGCAGTATAGCCCCTCTCGACACAGACCAAGGCAGAAGGCTTACGCTCATAGAGAGATGCAGGAAGCGTTGGTTGCGCAATGCTGCCAACAGCGCACATTCAGATACGTATAACGGCAAATATGACGAAGAAGATGAAAAAGAATAATAAGATACTGGCTCTCATTGTATGCCTGCTGGCACTGTTGCCTTCCCCAATGTATGCCCAGTTCAGCTTCGATGTCACTTCTGTGGAAGCCTACATCAACGACCACAAGGAGCAGAGAAGCCTGCTGCTGGTCCGCTCCACGCTGGAGGCAAGCAACAAACTGCTGCATGACTATAGCGGTGATGCCAACAAAGGATTCCGCGACATCAACAAAGAGCTGGACAAATACACAAGAGCCTTTGATGTCATAGACGTGCTTTACCAGTCTCTGCGCACCAGTCTGAATGTGTACAACACCTACGAGAACATCAGTGACCGTATTGGAGACTATAAGGACATGCTCAGCGATTTCAAAGAAAAATGTCTGGAGCGAGGCAATATAGTGAGCACGGACACCATGATTGTCACCATCAACATGAGGGCACTTGCCAAGATAGCAGAGGAAGGCGACAACCTGTACAACTCCGTCAGCGACTTGGTGCTCTATGCCACAGGAGCAGCCGCCTGCACCACCTCAGACCTGCTCCTTGTCCTGACGAACATCAACAACTCGCTTGACAATATCCGCAAGCATCTGAACAAGGCGTACTTTGACACATGGAGGTACATACAGGTGCGCATCGGCTATTGGAAACGGCAGGTCTATCGAGCCAAGACAAAGCTGGAAATCGTCAACGATGCTTTCGGCAGATGGAAAGGGGCAGGCTATTTGGGATATTAGGATAACGTTAAACAAAAGAAGAATATGTTTGAGATAACACTTTTACGTTCAGCGTCTTGTGTAGGTGTGATGATGTTATGCTTTAACTCATCAGCACAGAGTTATGTGACCTACAACCACGATGCCACCAAGATGAACCAGATAACGGTTCAGGAGATTGGTGTAGGAGGGCTGACTCCAGCCTTCTACTATGATGTGTTCCACAACAGCTATCAGAAGAGCGCAGCTCGGAAGAACAAGCTGGGCTTCAGGTCACTGGCAGGAGTGTCGTCCTATCAGCAGGTAGATGTCGCAGACAGCATCAAGACTTACCTTACCCAGAGAGCAGAGATTGAAGCTCTCAATGTGGCAGACCGCCAGATAGACATCGCCTGGCTTGCCGAGGGGAACAAGATAACAGACAAGCTCACAGCCTTCGAGGCAAACATCAACCGCATCGTTGGCGCAGGAGGTTCGTTGGCAGACAAGTCCCGATGGGAGGAATACTGCAATATGTACAAAACCGCTATCAAGGTGACGCAGGATGCCTATATGCCCAACGCACAGAGGAAGAGACAGTATCTCGCCTCTATGCCGACATATCCCAGCAGAACGAGACCCTTGTCTCCTTCCTGGTACAGTTGAGCAACAAGAGTAAGACATCGTCCCTCCTGGCAGCACGGCTTGACAGACGCAGCAACGTGGCAGCCCACGCCTTGGCAGCACAGGAAAGGTGGCGTGATGCTGGACGCAGAAACGCAGGAGGCAACACTGGTGACGAAGACAATGATGATTCAGAAAACATAGTAGAAAGATAACGATATATGGCAGATTCAAACATCCTCTCGGATTTCGGTATCAATATCCTCGAACAGGAGATAGATGATGTGATATTCCAGACCAACGAGTTCCTATGTGATGCCACATTCACAGGCTCACAAGGTCCATTCTGGTGGATATTACAGATGTGTATGGCACTGGCCGCATTGTTTTCCATCATTGTTGCTTGCAGCATGGCCTATAAGATGATGGTGAAGCATGAGCCCATCGACATCATGAAACTCTTCAAGCCCCTTGTGGTCAGTGTCATACTCTGTTGGTGGTACCCACCTGCTGATACAGGCATTACCGAAGGAGGCAGCGACTGGTGTGTACTTGATTTCCTCTCGTATATCCCCAACTGCATAGGCTCTTACACCCATGACCTGTATGAAGCAGAGTCAGCACAGATTGAGGACAAGTTTGAGGAGGTACAGGAACTTATCTACACCAGAGACACCCTTTACACCTCTTTGCAGGCACAGGCGGATGTAGCCCATTCGGGAACATCAGACCCTAACCTTATAGAGTCCACCATGGAACAGGCAGGTGTAGATGAAGTGACGAATATGGAAACAGACGCTTCAAGGCTTTGGTTCACATCACTGACCGCAGGAGCTGTAGTAGGCATCGACAAGATCATCATGCTCATCGCCTTGATTGTCTTCCGCATCGGTTGGTGGGCAACCATCTATTGCCAGCAGATATTGCTGGGTATGCTCACCATTTTCGGTCCGATACAATGGGCGTTCTCTCTTTTACCGAAATGGGAAGGTGCATGGGCTAAGTGGCTGATACGCTATCTGACGGTGCATTTCTACGGTGCCATGTTGTACTTCGTCGGTTTCTATGTCCTGCTTCTCTTTGACATCGTGCTCTGCATACAGGTGGAGAACCTCACAGCCATCACGGAGAGCGAGCAGACCATGGCAGCCTACCTTCAGAACTCCTTCTTCTCTGCCGGCTACCTCATGGCAGCGAGCATCGTGGCTTTGAAGTGCCTGAACCTCGTGCCAGACCTTGCCGCATGGATGATACCAGAGGGTGATACGGCATTCTCTACCCGTAACTTCGGTGAAGGTGTGGCACAGCAAGCCAAGATGTCCACCCAGGGCATGATAAACAAAGTGATATAAACAAGAAAAGCGATTGAAAATATGGTTATCAAGAATCTCGAAAACAAGATCAAGCTGGTTTTGATTATCTGCTCCCTCTTCCTTCTGGGCTGTATCATCATCAGTATCTCCAGCATTTGGACAGCCAAGGTAATGGTGTCCGATGCCCATCAGAAAGTATATGTGTTGGATGGCAATGTGCCCATCCTTGTCCAGCGAAGCACCATGGAGGAGACTCTCGATGTGGAAGCCAAGTCCCATGTGGAGATGTTCCACCACTATTTCTTCACCCTGGCTCCTGACGACAAGTACATCAAATACACCATGGACAAAGCCATGTATCTGGTTGATGAGACAGGTCTTGCCCAGTACAACACGTTGAAGGAGAAAGGCTTCTATTCCAACATCATGGGTACGAGTGCCGTGTTCAGCATCTTCTGCGACAGCATCAACTTCGACAAAGAGAAGATGGAGTTCACCTACTATGGCCGCCAGCGTATTGAGAGACGAACAAGCATCCTTACCCGAGAGCTCGTCACGGCAGGACAGCTCAAACGTGTTCCCAGGACGGACAACAACCCTCATGGCCTGCTCATCACCAACTGGAGAACGCTTCTCAATAAGGATATAGAACAGAAAACCAAATTGACGTACTGATTATGGGATGGAAGAAAATGCTCGTCGGAGAAAAGATGCCTGACAAGGATGATCCAAAGTACCGCCAGAGGTATGAGGAAGAAGTCAAGGCCGGTCGCAAGTTCGCACGCACTCTCAAACTTGATGTGTTAGCCATCAAGGTGCAGCAGTTTGCCAACAACCACAAACGACTGTTCCTTGCCCTTGTCTTTGGGTTTATCCTGCTCAGTTTCGGATTCAACATCTATAGGATGGTCGTGGTGTACAATCATCAGCAGTCCACCCAGAGTGCCACGGATAGGCAGGAGCAGCTGATGCGGCAGAGACGCAAGAAGGTCAATACAGTCATCAGCAATGCCCACACCATACTGCCAGTCATGAACAGAGATAATCAAAAGAACAATAACCAAAATACAGAAAACAATGGATGCACTGAAGAAGATTAACTGGAAGCAGCCGAAGTATATGATTCCGCTTATCATCTACTTACCCCTGCTGTTCGTCGGTTACTTTGTCATAGACCTTTTCCACACGGAGAAGGCAGAGATTCCTGATGGTCTTGCAACGACCGAGTACCTCAACCCTGACCTGCCTGAGGCAAAGATGAAGGGCGATGGCATTGGCAACAAGTATGAGAGTATGCTCAAATCATACGGAAAGATAGACGATTATTCAGCATTAGGAAACATTGAACGCAATGAAGAAGACACCCGTGAAGAGTACGAATCCAAGTACACCGATGAAGAACGTGAGCAACTCGAAGCACAGGAAGCCGCGAAGCTCGCTGAGATGCAGAGACAGTTACAGGAGAGCGCACAGAAAGGTCAGGAAATCGCCCAAGGAGGTTCACCATCCGAGGAAGACCGCATAGCACGCAGCAAGCAACGTGAACAGGAAGCCATGGATGAGCTCAATCGTGCCATTGCCCAGGCAAGGCTCCAAGCGCAGCAATCCATGATGCCTGCCGCAACTGACACTGCTGATGCCGGACAAAGAGAAGGAAAGGTTGAAGCCTCTGACAGGAAGAGAACTGATGATGATGAGCCGCAGGAAGTTGTCAAGAAGGTGAAGGTCACCTCCGACTACTTCAACACCCTCTGTGACAACGACAAGGAAACCAGCCTTATCAAGGCTATCATTGACGAGAACATCAAGGCTGTTGATGGGTCAAGAGTCAGGCTCCGTCTGCTTGACGACATCGAAATCAATGATGTTGTCGTGCCCAAAGGCACATACCTATATGCTACGATGAGTGGATTCGGTTCACAGCGTGTGAAGGGCAATGTGCAGAGCATCATGGTTGACGATGACATCGTCAAGGTCAGTCTTGCCCTCTATGACACTGATGGACTGGAAGGTCTTTACGTACCGAGCAGTCAGTTCCGTGAAACCACGAAGGATGTGGGCAGCGGTGCATTGAGCAATACCTCCAGTCTCACCAACAGCTCCACCACGTCAGGCAACAGCCTCGCCACTTGGGGAGCGCAGACCATCACCAACGCCGTGCAAAAGACCAGCAATGCCATCAGCAAAGCCATCAAGAAGAATAACGCCAAGCTGAAATACGGCACGTTCGTGTACCTGATCAACTCCCGTTCAAACAAAAAGGACAAATAACTCCGAGCATAAACAAAAGATCAAATGAATATGAAGACTATCAAAAGAATTGGCGCATTAGCCGTATGCGCTCTGGCAGCCCTCCCCTCTTTGGCTCAGCAGACCTATCAGGAGATGGAGCAGCTCACCATCAATGAGAATGTCACCACGGTCATCACTGCATCCGAGCCTGTGCGCTTCGTTGACATCTCCACGGATGCCGTCGTTGGCGACCAGCCCATCAACAACACCATCAGGCTCAAGCCCAAGGAGGGAGCCGATGTTCATGCCGACGGGGACATCCTTGCCATTGTTACAATCGTGACGGAGCGTTACCGCACCCAGTATGCGCTCATCTATACCACACGCCTGCAGGAGGCTGTCACCGACAAGCAGATACAGCCGCATGAGAAGATTCCGTACCACAATCCATCTGTCTCCATGAGCACTGAGGACATGACCAAATATGCCCGAAAGATATGGAACTCCCCGGCAAGAATACGGAATGTGAGCACACGTCAGCATCGTATGACCATGCGTCTGAACAATATCTATTCTGTGGGCGAATACTTCTTCCTGGATTTCAGTATTGAGAACCGTACTAATATCCGCTTCGACATCGACGAGATACGTGTCAAGCTCAATGACAAGAAGATGTCAAAAGCCACCAATGCGCAGATGGTTGAGCTGACTCCTGCCATGATGCTTGACCAGTCCAGAAGCTTCAAATATGGCTACCGCAACGTCATTGTCTTGAAGAAGATGACCTTCCCCAATGACAAGGTGCTGACCATTGAGATTTCTGAGAAGCAGATTAGCGGACGTACCATCTGCTTAGACATCGACTATGAGGATGTACTCTATGCAGACTCGTTCAATTCATGCTTAATAAGGGAGGAATAGGACTATGAAGAGATATGTATTATCATTGATGATAGGGCTATGCATGACAGTCACATCGTTTGCCCAGAGCCATAGTGACCGTATCAGCCTTGGTGTAGGAGCATTGTATGAGCGAGGTCTTGACGCAACACTCGCATGGGAGCATGAGACCCGTTACCATAATGCATGGGAGTACTTCTTCAATGCCTACCTGAAATGGGATGAATGTGCTTCCTGTGGTCATGTCTGCCCAGAGTCTTTCTGGAACAACTACCGCACATGGGGCATCGGTGCCGCCTACAAGCCCTGTGTCGCAAGAGGTCGCAACCATTACGGTAACCTGCGCATCGGAGCCAGTGCTGGCAGCAATACCGACAAGTTCGTTGGCGGTATTCATGTCGGCTATGAGCATAACTTCGCCCTCCGTCACGGTTGGGGATTGTTTGTGCAAGCCAAATGCGACCTTACCCTTCCCAAGCGAGAAGACCTGTTCAGGACAGGGATAGTGATAGGATTCAAGATACCAAACCTAAAGAAATAATAGCGATGAAGATAATCCATTTCATGTTTACTGCCGTCATAGCAGCCGTTTTCGCCTCATGTGACGAGCATATGGACTTTCCTGATACAGCGATGAAGATAGGTGACATTGTCTGCACTGACGGTGCCATTGTGCGCTATGAGGATGTAGATTCGTTACACAAGACACCTATTGCCGTTGTCTTCTACGTCAACCACAACGAGGATGTGGAAGGAAATGGCTATGCGGTATATCTTGACGACTTTGCCACCTTGGCCTATTCAGACTCTCTCGGCATCACACATAAAACATCCGCAGACCTTATGGCCTACGATGGTAATAGCAACACCCACGCCATGTATTCCACGGGCACTTCACCTGCTGCATGTATGGTCATTGATATGTGGGCATACCGGCAGAGTGCCTATATCCCCTCTGTGGCGCAGATGCGTCTGCTCTTTAGTGTCAAGAAGTCTGTCAACCCGCTGATTGAAAAGTGTGGAGGGACACCGATACCTGATGACGCAGACCTCTGCTGGTATTGGACATCGACAGAGGTACAGGGGCAGGAAACAGCCAAGGCTTGGCTCTATTCTCTTGCAAGTGGCTCTATACAGGAAACACCCAAGACACAGCCACACAAGATACGTCCAATTATCACACTAAACAATTGAATACTAAGCCATAGTAAATATAATAATTCATCTTAATGTTTAACATCAAAAATTACAAGCAATGAAAAAGAAATTCTTTCTTATGTTTGGACTTGGAGCCATGCTCCTCACGTCCTGTGACCAAGACATCGTCAACGAGATCTACCTGCCAGGCGGTGGTGGTTCGGTGGTTGTGACCGACAGTACATCATCCAAAAAGCTACAGGTGTTCACCAACCTGGAGATGCTGCGCCCAGCTGTATCGACACGAGCCGTTGACAACCAGTGGGAAGCTAATGATATGATTGGCATCTCCTCCACAGGGATGATGGACAACATGAAGTTCACTCGAAGTGGCAGCACCAACCAGTTTCTCGGTGCCAGCACCGTGTGGTTTAAGGACACAGACACCCACACCTTCAATGCCTACTATCCCTATACGGCAACTCCTGCCAGCAACCTCATAGAATTTGAGGTACCAGAGGACGCAATACAGAGCGAGCAGAAAATCAACGATTTCCTGTTTGCCAGCGGAACAGCCTCGTATGCCAACCCAAGCCTGACACTCAACTTTACCCATCAGATGGTGCGGCTTATCATCAAGGTATATACTGCGCCTGAATATGGCTTTACCACCAATTCATTCAGTGGTTACAATCTTACGCTCTTGAATCACTATTGCAATGGAACATTCAACATCAAGACAGGTGAAGTAAAATGTGGAAGCAAGCCGTCTTCCCCGTATTACTTGGGAGAAGCCAAGGATGACCATCTGGAATTTGTGCTTTATCTACCCGCACAGAACACGACAGACATGGATTTGGAAATCAACACTGGAGAGACCTTCCGCTTCACAGCCAGCGGCAGTTCATGGCAAGCAGGACACTCCTACAGTTATTCATTGAAGCCGGTACGAAACACCTTGCAGATTATCTCTACAAGCATCACCCCATGGACAGTTGAGTCGGAACAGGTTATCAACGGTTACGAATAAGTCTCAAAAAAAGGACTGGAGGGTGTCTTAACGGCATCCTTCATCCTTTTGCCTAAGATCACTCATTAATTTTTTATCAGCTAATGGAAGAAAGCAAAGAGTTACAGGGGTTTTACAAGATATTCAGGGCTGTAGTGTATATCTCACTGCTGATGGAGTTCTTTGCCTACGCTTTGGAGCCAGAGCAGCTGGACTTCCTTGGTGGGTTGGTTACAGACATCCATTCACGCATCAAACGATGGATGATATACCATGACGGCAACCTTGTCTGGAGCAAGATAGCCACCATACTGCTTATCTGCATCACCTGCATTGGTACGCGCAACAAGAAACATCTGGAGTTCGATGCACGCAGACAGGTCTTATATCCTTTGGTCGGCGGACTCTTTGTGACAATATTGTCTATCTGGCTCTTCGGTCATCGGATGGACACACGGTTCTACACCATCACCTTGAACATCTGGCTCTATATGGCGGCCTCTATCTTGGGTACAGTCTGCATCCATGTGGCTCTTGACAACATCTCCAAGTTCCTGAAGGAAGGGCTGCTGAAAGACCGCTTCAACTTTGAGAACGAGAGCTTTGAGCAATGTCAGGAGCTACAGGAGAACAAGTACAGCGTGAATATCCCCATGAGGTACTACTACAAGGGCAAGTTCCGCAGGGGGTGGGTGAACATCGTCAATCCGTTCCGTGGCACATGGGTAGTGGGCACGCCAGGTTCGGGTAAGACCTTCTCCATCATCGAACCGTTCATCCGTCAGCACAGCAAGAAAGGCTTTGCCATGGTGGTGTACGACTACAAGTTTCCCACCCTTGCGCAGAAACTCTACTACCACTACAAGATCAACCAGAAAGCAGGCAACCTTCCTGACGGATGCAAGTTCAATATCATCAACTTTGTGGATGTAGAGTACTCCCGACGTGTCAATCCTATCCAGCAGAAATACATTGGCAATCTTGCAGCTGCCAGCGAGACGGCTGAAACGCTCCTGGAGTCATTGCAGAAAGGCAAGAAAGAAGGTGGAGGTGGCAGTGACCAGTTCTTCCAGACATCTGCCGTCAACTTCCTGGCTGCCTGCATCTATTTCTTCGTGAACTACAAGAAAGTGCCATACGACAAGGATGGCAATGCCCTGATTGCAGAGATGACCACCGACCCCAAGACTTTCATCCAGAAGCCCACAGGACGTGTCTTTGACCATACAGGCAGGGAGGTGGAAGCTGCCTACTGGCTTGGCAAATATAGCGACATGCCCCATATTCTTTCTTTTCTCAACCAAGACTACAAGGTCATCTTTGAGGTGTTGGAAACAGACCCAGAGGTTGCCCCATTGCTTGGTCCGTTCCAGACTGCCATGAAGAACAACGCCATGGAGCAGTTGGAGGGTATGATTGGTACGCTGCGTGTCTATACCTCCCGTCTCGCCACCAAGGAGTCGTATTGGATATTCCACAAGGATGGTGATGACTTTGACCTGAAGGTGAGCGACCCGAAGAACCCAAGCTATCTGCTCATTGCCAACGACCCAGAGATGGAGAGTATCATCGGTGCCCTCAATGCCCTTATCCTCAACCGCCTTGTGACAAGAGTGAATACCGGTCAGGGCAAGAACGTGCCTGTCAGCATTATCGTCGATGAGTTGCCGACCTTGTATTTCCACAAGATTGACCGTTTGATTGGTACAGCCCGAAGCAACAAGGTCAGTGTGGCGTTAGGCTTCCAGGAACTTCCACAGCTCGAATCCGATTATGGCAAGGTGGGTATGCAGAAGGTCATCACCACTGTTGGTAATGTGGTGAGCGGTTCAGCAAGAGCAAAGGAAACCTTGGAATGGCTCAGCAATGACATCTTCGGCAAGGTCGTTCAACTCAAAAAGGGTGTCACTATTGACAGGGATAAGACCTCCATCAATCTCAATGAGAATATGGACAGCCTCGTTCCTGCAAGTAAAATCTCCGATATGCCGACTGGCTGGATATGCGGTCAGGCAGCCCGTGACTTCATCAAGACCAAGATCGGTCGGGGTGACAGCATGAATATCCAGGAGTCAGCAGAGTTCCAGACCTCGAAGTTCTATTGCAAGACCGACTTTGACATGAAGGAGATTGCCAAGGAGGAGGCAGACTACGAGCATTACAAGATACCGAAGTTCTACACCTTCCCATCGAAGGATGCCAAGGAACGCATCCTGTATCAGAATTTCGTAAGCGTCAATGCTGATGTCAAGGAAATGATTAAGACCATTTTAATGTTTAAGGTAAAGACTTAGTAAACAACGAAAAACAGATTATATATGAAGAAGTTATTCATGATAGCGGCTACCCATGCATTAGCCACACCGGGGTTCGCACAGACAGGCTCTGAAGCATTATTGGGAGCATCGGACGGCATCTACAGTTATGTGCCGTACCTTCAGGGGCTGTGTTATGTCATTGCGGCACTTATAGCCATTGTTGGAGCAACATCCATCTACATGGCTATGCAGACCTCACAGCAACAGGTTTCAAAGCGGATTGTCACGAGTGTGGGCAGCTGCCTTTGTTTTGTCTGCATGGCTATCTCCTTGCCTCAGTTCTTTGGCTATGAGTCATATTCTGTGGGCAACGGCTCCGACATCGCTATGAACGGAGCAGGAGGCTCATCCAATGGCTTCCTTACCACAGACAAGGGTGGCATTTCCAAAAGTGGCATCAACACAACCATTCCACCACTATCCGACAGAACGGGCAACTGGATAACCTTCCCTCCAGGCTCGAATATGGACATCGCCAACAGTCTTATGGACATCTACAACCACATGGGTTCTGGTGTCACTGGCACTTATGGGCGTACCCTTGATTACATCAACAATGAGTTCCGTCATGGAAATATTTCTCAGAGTACATACGACCAGATGATTGCCATGGCAGGCAGTCTGCCGCATAACTAAGACACGTCAAGCACATAATGAAACTAAAGATTATCAGTATTATCGCTCTGATTTCAATAAGTTTATCGGTCAATGCCCAAACTCAGAAGTCCTCCGATGGAAATGAGGCAGCATCAAAAACGCTCTTTGAACTATCCCCCTTCGAGCGAGCGGTTTGCTGTATCAGGTTCTATGAAGGGCTACACCGCAAAAAGGATTATCCGTATGTCGGGTATGGACACAAACTACGCCCAGGAGAAAGATACTCCTCCAATATGACTGCAAGGGAAGCGGAAGTCCTGCTGCGGAAAGACCTCAGAGAACTCTGTGCCATGTTCCGTTCATACGGCCAGGACTCCCTGCTTCTTGCTGCGTTGGCTTACAACATCGGTCCTTATAAAGTCCTTGGCTGCAAGGGCAGATACCCCAAGAGTACTGTCTTGAAAAAGCTGGAAGCTGGTGACAGGAATATCAGAGAAGACTATGTAAAGTATTGCCGTTGGAGGGGCAAAAGAGTCCCCTCCATCGAGCGACGACGATATATTGAACTCATGCTGCTTTTCACTCCATGACAGAAAACGAACCCATAAAAGCCGTATCAGACGGCATCACTTTCCTATCCACTGGCAGATACTATGATGGTATCAACCAGTGGATAGCCCATAGTATAAAGGAGGGTGACTCTGATGCCATCGACTATGCTGCAAGGAGAATGGCACCCATCGTACCAGCCAATGCTGTCCTTGTTCCTATTCCCGGTCATCATGGACTCGCAGACCAGACCCTACGTTTGGCACAAGCCCTCTCGTCTTATACTCGTCTCCCTTTCGTAGATGCCTTACGAGGCAGAGAGCATGAATCACAGTACGAGGCAAAGCGGAGAGGACATTTACTCTCTGGTCGAGATATGGGATTCTATCAGATAAGAGAACTGCCCTCTGACCGCATTCCCTGCCTTATCGACAATGTGGTAGATACAGGAATCACAGCGAAAGCAGCAGCCGAAGCATTAGGCAATGCTATGGTATTGTCATTCGCCATGAGTGATAACCTTCTACAAAGAGAAAAGCATATAGGATTCAAACGCTAAGACATTTCACGATGCCAAGACCAAAGAAAAGAAGACAGCAAACTCTCCAACCAGCTATCGTCTATCAATGTAAGGACTGTGCCAACAGCTATGACTGGCATAGCAAAGCTCTGGATGGCCATCTTATCCTATGTCGTTGCAAGTATAAACAGCAAGGAGGTCGGTATTGCATTTTTCTGAAAGACCCACAGTGTGAGCACTTCATCAAGCGTTCTGCTGGGCAGGAGGGCTAATATTCATATATCCAAGACATATCATCGTATGGACACCACTTGCTAAACAGAGTCTCGATATAGAGAACCAACCCAAACTGATGCAAAGACATTGACTTTGCGAACTTTAGCTTCTTACCTTTCAGTTTCTTGATTACCTCCTGCGCTTGCTCTGCCCACACATTCATATTGATATGATTGGTGCAGAACATCATTTCTCCATGCCAGAACTTCCCCTTGATGTCGTTCTCCCATTCTTTAGGACAGGATTGTTCACCTTGGTAGTACTTGCACAGAGACACATATTCTTGCAATAAAGCAGGGTGTCTATGTACACCGCCCTCTTCTTGGACATTGGTCTCAGAAGATTTGCAGCTCCCTTTCAGAATGGATTTGCTTATTATAGCCCCTCTAAAATACCTATATACAACTTCCCAAAGATAGACTGTATAGGGTTGAATCTTTACTTCATCAACCAGACGGCGAATATCATCTAATACTATACCTTCGCTCTTAATTCTTCCCAAAGTTACATGAAGATAAAAGTCTGAATAGATTGCAGAACCAGTATTGATGATTTCTTCTCGGATTTTCTTGTTTAGCGATAGTAATTCTTCAGGGATATTGCTTGCAGCGAGATGAATGATGTGCATCCCCGAATGTGTAGTGAACACGCCAAACTTATCAAAAGTAATTTCTATCGGTGGAATATTAGCAAAGTATTTGCAAGTGATGTGTCTTATATCATCAACACAATGTGTCTCATCTATAAAGGCCATTGTTATATGATAATAACCAGTCTGCCAATGAATAGGCAAACCGTCTAATTGATGTCTGAGTCTATCAAAACAATCTGTCTGATAGGCAAACGGCACCTTGATTTCAATATAGCTTTTTTTCTCCATGTACGATAAGCGTAAAAGGTTCCAGACTGCAAAAATACTATCAATTTGTGAAATCTATCTGCACAGAAAAGGAGACTGTGTTTTTTATTTTGTGACCGTTATTCTGTATTCTGTGCCTTACGTCCACAAAATTACATAAAATCATAGATAAATTGATAGAAAAATCAATTATTTTGCAGGTAAAATGAATTTTTCGTACCTAAATCACTGGTTTTCTCAGCAAAAATAATGTAATTTTGCAACATACAAATATAATTAGAGGTAACATGGAAACAAAGCCCTTAAACAGAATCAAGGTAGTCATGGCAGAGCGTATGGTCTCCAATAAAGAATTAAGCGAGATGTTACACAAGGACACTGCTACAATATCAAGATGGGTAACAAACACCTCGCAGCCCAATCTGGAGAGCCTTATTGAGATAGCCAAGGCCTTAAAATGCGATGTTGGCGAACTGGTTAGAATGGATGATTCTACCATCCTGAAAAACCAGCCATAACTCTAAACACAAAGTCATATATGCCAGTAAATAAGAATGCGCTATTGCGTTATAGAATTTTAGACAGATGTTTCAGTGACCGCCATCACTATTATGACATCGATGAGCTTCTTGACAAAGTCAATGAGGCTTTTCTTGATATATATGGAAAGACTGTCAGCCTTCGTCAAATTCGGGCTGATATATCATACATGAAAGATAGAGTGTTTTATGATGCTCCCATCGAAGCCATTCCTTATGACGGAAAGAAATGCTACTATCGCTATTCCGATCCAGACTTTTCCATTTTCAACAGCGATTTGAGCAACGAGGAAGTCGAGAAACTTCGTACTACCATTGAGATGCTCGGCCGTTTCAGAGGCATCCCTGGTAACGCATGGCTGGAAGAAGTGATTTCAAATCTTGAATACAGATTTGGTGTTAAGGCGAACAAGGGTGACTATATCGCTTTTGACCAAAATGAGCAGTTACAGGGATTGGAACATCTAACCACTATCATTGATGCAACTGTCAATCACCAGCCCCTATTGATTGAGTATCGTAGCTACAAGGGAAACGAGAAAACAGTGACTATTCACCCTTACCATGTCAAGGAATTCAACAACCGTTGGTTTTTGTTTGGGTTGGAGCAGTCCACTCACGGTGACAGAATAGCGAACCGCGCATTGGACAGAATAGTGAAACTGTCACTCTCAGACTCAGCTTTCATCCCTAATACCACCATCAATTTCAAGACCTATTTTGACGATGTGATAGGCGTGACTGTTCCAGAGAATACGGAAGTTGAGCACATCGTGCTGAAATTTGAGAAAGGAAGATTTCCCTATATCGTTTCGAAACCTATCCATCAGAGCCAAAAAGTCCTTTCTGAGGAAGAATGTATTTTGCAGATTGATGTTCGTCCTAACAATGAACTTACATCCAGAATCTTTTCATTCTTTCCAGATGTTGAAGTGCTTGAACCAGCATGGTACAGGAATGAAATCAAAGAAAAAATCATATTCAACATGCAGAAATACATGTCTGTGAAGTTAGATTGCACAGAATAGCTGTAATTTTGCATCAAAACAATGAATATAAACGAAGACATCATGGATGAGATGGAGAGTCTGAATAAATCATTCGGAATAGGCGTGATAAAGTTGTCTCCTTATCAGGATGACGCGACCATTCTTTTCCCGGGTCGTAAAAATGAGTTAGACTATTATACCATAGACAAACTCTATAGGATTAACCAAGACTTCAAAGACTTCATAACGAAGACAACCAAAGTAATAACAGCGCAAACCGACGTGTTAGAAGATGTCAAAGGCGGTTTGCAAAGATACTGTGACAAGGGTCTTGCATCTGACGATGAGGTAATTTCTTATTGCAGAGAGAACCACATTCCATGCTAATAGTTTGGCAATTTAAGATATGATATAGACTTCTGAAATAATAAAAACGTGGTTGAGTAATGGTATGAATAAGCAAGAAAATAAAAATATCACAGATTTTTTATTCCTGTGCGAATTGGCTGCACAGGTAGTTCTTACCTTTGCACCGTCAAACACGAAGAATGGATTGTATGAATGTTAAACTTAAAACTTTTGTGTACATGACACCGTTTGCAACACTTTCAACAGAGGCACAGAACATCGTAAACAACTTCATTGCAGCCAGTCGTGCAAAGAGTTTCTTGACAGAAGCTCACAAGCAGATTATGGTATCTCTCTATGGGGAAATGCCAAATGCTGACAAGGAGGTTCTTGACGTACTGTCTCATTACCAAATCCATCTTGACGATTATTTCAGCAAATCAGAGATTCAAACCTTGACGGAAGAATATTCTGCCGTCATCAACTACTGTTATAAATATTGTGATTTCAGTAAGGGAGGAGTAGCACAGGTTAAAGCTGGCGAACCATTCATCCCGGAATCACTTGTGCAACTCTGTGGCTCAATAATTGACTCTACAGAAGGAAAATCCATTCTATTACCATATACAGGTATGGGCGCATTTGCTCCCTTATGTAGCACAGCTTCTTCTGTTGAAGGGTTTGAAATCTATCCTGAGGCTTGGGCTTTGTCTCAAATTATGTTGAAGTCAGTGAATCCGTCCGCAGCCATACAGCTTGGAGATAGTGATTCTCTCAACATTAAGGGGAGAAAGTACGACCATATTTTAGCGTTCCCTCCAATCTTACCAGGTAAAGATGGACGTAAGGTCATTGATTTGTTTTACAGACTTATTACAGAACATCTTAACGAAGACGGAGAACTATGTGTGATTCTTCCCTTGTCATATTGTTATGCCACATCTGGCTGGTTTGACGTTAGAAAAATAATGCTTGACCACAAAGGATATAGTACGATGGTTATAGCATTGCCTCCAACGTTGCAACTATTTACATCTGTTCCACTCTGCCTTGTGCAGTTTGTGAAGAACAATAAAGAAATGATTGTGCTTGCAGATGCGTCTTCTGATGATTTTAAGGCTTTCCATACTGTTGCAGGGAAAAAAGGCTTCAGCTTAAAAGTTGACAGCATTGTAGAAAGCATTCGTGATTGTGACGAGAGATATGTCTGGGTTGGCGACATTCACATGTTAAACGGCGACATCAACATGATGCCGTCTCGCTATCTCGTTAATCAAAATTTGTCACCAATTCCAGAAGGATATACTTCATACAAGTTAGGCGATTTGATTACAATTTGTCCAAGAGTACGTTCTAATAATAAGACTGAAATGCCATTAGTTGGCATGAAGGAACTTAGTGCCACATATCTTAATTGTGAGATAGCCCTCAACGATATTCCAAGTAGTCCATCATATGGCTCTTATTGTATCTCCAGTGACTCATTACTTGTAGGATTTATTGGGGGCAAATTTAAGGTTGGAAAAATTTCGGGATTATCAGAAGATAAAATGGTAAGCCTGAGAAATGAGGTAATCGCATTTAATATCAAGAATGATGTTGTGAGCGAGGATTTTCTTTTACGTGAGATTATGGGAAAAAAGGTTGAGACTCAGGGCTTAGCCTTGGCTACCGGAGTCACTATATCCAGAATTTCCAAAGAGGATTTCCTTTCAATTGTTATCCTTGTTCCCAGTCGCGAAGAACAAAACCTTCTCTGCAAAGAAGACACTCGTGTTAGTCTTACCGAGTCAGATCGCCGTTTGATTGAATCTGCCGAGGAATTCAGAAAAGACATGCACATGAAAAAGCATGCCATCGGCCAAACCATTTATAATTTGAGTAATTGGTGGAAGGTTCTTCAAAAGGCACGCAAAGAAGGACATGGCATGGTTTCAGATGATGCTATCGTTGGGAAATCCCAGCCTGTGTCAGTTTCTGAAATATACAATAACCTGCAGGAGGTCATCACTAAACTCCAACATCAGATTAACACGTTGGACAGGGGAAATGGACTGGTATCTCAGAATTTTGCATTAACTGAGTTTATCGAGAATTATATTTCAAACCCAGCAAACAAGAGTCCTCTGTTTACTTACATGTACGACAATACAAGTCATCATGCTGGCCAAACCATACCTGTAATTGACTTTGATGAAACTACAGGTAAGGCAGTTCCTACGTGCGACATTGTTATCAAGGAAGGAGATCCAATCGAATATGTCGATTTTGCTCCTGATGCGTTGAAGATTATTTTCGATAATATTGTAAGCAATGCCGCCTGTCACGGTTTTGAAGGAAGAGAAAACAATCTCAATATAATCAAGATTGAATTGTTCTCCGAAGGTGAAAACCATGTTATCACCATATCTAATAACGGCAATCCGCTTCACAAGCAAATCTCCCATAAAGATGTCTTCACCTACAACAAGTCATCAAAAAATGGAGGTTCTCATTTCGGTATTGGTGGTTACGAAATCAAAAAACTCATGAATGAGTTCGGTGGAGACGCTGAAATTCTCTCTGATTCTCAGTCAGAGTTTCCTGTTACATACAAATTAGTGTTTAATAAAACAAACATAATAGCATCATTTTCATTATAATGTCAGACATCACATATAAAGTTCTCTGGGTTGACGACGATGAAAGTATCGTCGTCTCTACCCAATTAAATGCCGAGGATTATAATATCATGTTGGATCATTATACCAACTGGCAAGATGCGGAGAAAGTGCTTCGCAGAAACTTTCATGACTATTCCGCAGTTATTCTGGATGCAAATTGCAAGATTCGCAGAGATAGTCTGGAGCAAGAGGAGTTCATTACAGCCATTCTCCCTTCCCTACTTTCGATATTCGGGGAGAAGAGACAATATATCCCATGGTATATACTGTCAGCGGGAACCATGTCAAATTTTGAAAGCATTGTGAAGGGTGCAAAGTACCAGCATTCCAACCACGAAAGTGAATGGGGGGATATGCTGTATCTCAAAGATGCCTTGGATGAAAGTCCTCAGTCTCCTAACAAATTATTCGAGAATATTCAGCGTGTTGCAATGGATATGTCCTCAAATATCGTACTGTACAGACATTCCGATGTCTTCGAGTATTTGGGAGAAGGCAAACTTATTGACGAGCGAGCCCGTACAATAATGCTTAAGATGCTTAGTGCTCTATACTATCCAGAAGAGAACATCAAGTACGAATATGCAGGTAATCCCCTTCGAAAAGTAGTAGAATATATTTTTAGATCAGCACGCAGACAAGGATTATTGGCCGAAGAATGCTTTGATAAAGATGATCATATCCAACTATTAGATGCAAGCAGGTATATGGGCGGTCTCAATACAAACTATTACGAAGGCAGAACGCTAAAAGGGCAAATCAGATGGGGAAATCCAGGTAAAGATGGAGCAGAAGGAGACAGTGTTTTTACTCGTGATATAGCCATGATTGTAAAGAATACAATAAACTATTCAAGCTCGGATTCACATACTGATGAAAATGGACCATACTTTATTGATGAGTACAACAAAGAGTATTTCTTTGCCTACGTCATGCAGCTCTGCCATCTTATCAAATGGTACGGGAAATATGTTAAAGAGCATCCTGATGTTCAGAAGAACAAGGCAATGAAAAAAGTAATCCCTGCAAAAGAGAAAGACGCTAAGAACATCTCCATCGAACCAGCACAACTCTCAACTGAAGAATTAAAAGGGAGAAAATACCTGATACAACACGAAAACGGATTAGCGTTATGTAGTAGGTATAAATTGTCCGACGAACTGCAGAATAGAACGGGGATGGTCACGATAGAAGATGTTGTACCCAACGATGGTGCAGACAAAGACAAATATCCGTATATAATTACGAAAGTCAGCTAATCCTCACAATGATAGATATACCAAAGGATAATTGGCTTTAGAAATACGATGTCTGTACCTTGTGGATTGAATCGTTTCTTAAAATGACAATGATATTATGGTAGTAAGGAATAAAATATGGGAAGAGCTGAAACAGGCTCATGCTAATGTTCTTTGCCTCTGTTGGTACACAAACAAACAGAGGAAATATGAACGATGGTATCAAGTCTTTGTTGCGTTGGTCGCATCAGGTGGAACTTTTGGCTACCTAATAAATGAATATGCCCCTCTTATTAGCTCTGGCATAATTGCGTTTATCTCCGTGGCAAAATCCCTCTTTCCACACTTCCTTCAACCAGAAAAAGAACTATGCATTTTAGATGGTTTGATGGATTACTACAACAAGTACATGAATGAGATGGAGCATCTATTCTATCAATTCGACCACAAAGAAATTGAAGAGAAGGAGGCCATACAGACAGTATATGAATTAAAGAAAGATGAGTGTTCACAGCAATCAATAATGAATCGCTTTGTGCGCTCGATTCCAGAATCACGCCATAAAAAAATAGATAACGAGTCAACAGAGTATATTAACCGTGTATATTTTGACAAGTATGAGCAAGACTAATAATAGCCCATCCGTTTATGGTACTACCAATGGTCATATAGGAGCTAAAATTCGTGGTGAAATGCCACGCGGTTCAAACACGCCACCACCCCCACCACCAAGTCAAACATCAGATAAAAGTAAATAATATGTCAGAAGAAGTTCACCAAAGGGAGTTAGCCAAGAGTTCCAAGACACCACCACCTCCCAGACCAAACAAGTAGGTATATGAATATAATAGACGATGTCATTAGTACAGAAGCCACGAGGCAAAATGTCCGGCTTATGCTCCCAGTCTTAATACACTGGGCTAAGTCTGGTCATAACGAGCATACCTATGGCGATTTAATTCATTCCATTGGAAAATCAAAATTCTCAGGTATTGGACATGCTTTATATGCCGTTCAAGAAGTATTAAACGCTTTGTCAAGGAAAGCCGGAAACAAAGATATTCCGACTCTAAATTCTTTATGTAAGAATGCCAAGACAATGCTACCTTCTGAGGGATTTGAATTCGTAAGCCCCAAATACAACAAGCTTGACGAAGCAGGTAAACGTGTATTTATAGAAGGTTTGGACAGCAAGGCTTGTAATTATCCGCATTGGGACTGGGTGCTTGACCAACTCGAACTTAAAGAGGCCACTCCTTTTACTGTTGAACAGTTGGAAGCGATAAAAAAAACATGCCAAAACTGTGGCGCTGGAGAAGGAGAAGAACATAAAACGTTAAAGGAATATATAAGAAAGCACCCAGATAGCCTGGGCTATGACGATGTTGTAGTTGCGGAAATAGAGCATATCTTACCTTCTGGCGACAGGTTGGATGTTTACTTTGAACTCTCTGACGGAACCCATGTTGCAATAGAGGTAAAACCGAGCACATCTCCAGAGCAAGACGTAACTCGTGGTATCTTCCAATGTGTAAAATACTACGCGGTCATGGAAGCTTTGAGAACCATAGAGTGTAAGGATTATGAAATCAAGGTCATCCTTGTTTCTGCTTCTACATTTACTTCTCAGAACAGAACTCTGGCAGACGAACTGGATGTCGAATTCATTGATAAATTCAAACACAAATAAAGAAGTCGATATACTATTTGATAAGAATAACGAAATAAATAATACAATATGGCACTATCTTCTGAACATATCCTAACGCTACAACAGTTAAGCGGCATAGGAACTAAGACTATCTTCAAAATTGCGGAACAGGTGACAAAACCTATCCATACAATAGAAGAACTATGTACATTCTGGAAAACTCTAAAAGGCAAAAAAATGGAGGCTATAGGGGTAGATGAGATTATAGAAGCAAATAATTCAGCCAAACGAATTATTGATGCGAGCGCACAAGAGTCCATAGGTTTGGTTGGGTACTACGATGATGAGTTTCCGAATATACTGCGTCACACAATAAATGAGGAGGGAAAACCTGATCCTCCGCTGTTGCTTTGGTATCGAGGAGATTTGTCAGTAGCAAATCTTCCTGGTTTAGCAGTTATTGGAACCCGTGAAGCTACTCCTGAAGGCATCTCAGGTGGTACGTTCCTCAGTGGAGAATTTGCAAAAAGAGGCTTCAATATTGTATCAGGATTAGCTATTGGTTGCGATACATGTGGTCACAAAGGTGCTTTGAAAGTTGGTGGAAAGACAACAGCATTTCTTGCAAACGGATTAGATCATGATTCCATATATCCTGAGGAAAACCAGGAATTAGCTGAAGATATTGTATCCAACGGAGGATTATTACTTTCAGAATATCCTATAAGGCAGGGTGTGAATCGTTATGCTCTGGTTGCACGTGACCGTCTGCAAGCAGCACTTTCACTTGCCACTCTTGTGATTCAGACAGGTATTAAGGGAGGTACCATGCACGCTGCTAATACTACTTTGAAGGCAGGAAAGCCTCTTTATGCCATGAAGTTCAAAGATGAAACGACCAATCAACATGAAAAGTGTCTTGGAAACGCATACCTTGTAGAACAAGGAGCAAAGTATATTGGAGGAGGTGACAACCTTGATACAGTTTCCGAACAAATAAAGAATTGGAAACCTTTGCAAACCACTCTATTTGATTAACGATTATGAGAAAGGTAATATTTGATTTAGATTTGACGCTTGTTGATACGACTGTAGTTGAGCAAGCGAGACACGATAGGAATTGGTCATTGGCTTATTCCCTAATCCCTAATTGTGTTGTATATGATGGCATGGAAAAGATACTTGAAGTTATTCGTAGGCACAACATAGATACCTGTATTGTAAGCACTTCACCTCGAACTTACGTTGAGAATGTGGTAAAGCACTTCAATATACCCATTTCAAAAATTGTCGCTTATCATGATGCAAAGCCCATCAAGCCACATCCAGCCCCAATGTTAAAAGCTTTGGAATTATTAGGTTGTTCAGCAAAAGAGGCCATATCCTTTGGCGATAGAGTAATAGATATTCAATCTTCCAATGCGGCAGGTATTGAAAGTGTTGCTTGTTTTTGGGGAACTAAAGAAAAAGCAGAACTCCTTCGTTCTGGCTACTCACATGCAATTATCAAACCAGAAGAGATATTGACTTTAATACGATAAACATGGATAAAAAGATCCGTCCGAACAATCATGATTACGTTGATGGAGTAGTAAAGTTGCATGAACTACTATCCTCTGCTTGTCAAGAAGCCTATGGAATTGCAAAAAAATGCATTCCAAATCTTTCTGAAAAGTCATGCAGAGTGCTTAATATATTCGTAGATTTTAGTGAGGAGCAACCAGAAAATGCATTGAAAGGGTACTTCGTATTTGACAAAATCCTTTTTAGATTCTTGACAATAACCTTTGATTATGCACTACTGTTTCCTGCGAATGACCATGTTATGTTTGACAGTTATAGGAGTAAGGGTATTACTTTCTCTGAAATTGAGAACATGATAAAAGCAAAGTCTCCTTACTGTTTCATTTTTAGCCCATTTCTTGGTGACAAGGGTACACCTAAGTTGTTCAGATCCATCAGGGCATATTCTCTAACAGAAAAGGATTCTGTCTTTTACCCAATAAAAGATGAGGTTGGATGTCCTTTTACCTCATTAGAGAAAATAGATGAACTGTGTCTAATAGATGTTCCACAACGTTTTTCCTCCGTCCAATATACTTTGGTGGGGAAACAGTACTATGCACCATACTCAACAGACAATGAATCCTATTGTGTATTATATGCAGAGAAAGATAATGAACAAGATTGTAATGCGATTAAGGTGCTTAGATGGTTTCCTGTATCTCGCCAATGTGCATTAGATGCTATCTTTGAGGATATAAATTGGGGTGACATATTCTATGAACTTGGATATATTAGTAGGCATGAAAATGCTGAGTTACATTCATTCATGCTGTCAAGTAACTCTCCTTTGTTATTTGCAAAAAAACTTGGAGACAGGATTTCAATAATAGGAGGAGTTAAGATATTCTTTTCCTATGATTTTAGTTATCCCGCATGCCTGTTAAAAATACCTGTAAAATGAGTGCATTTATTGATTACATCATAAGACATAGCTATTACAAAGAGGTAAATTCAACCTATATTTTAGCTAAAGAACGTCATACAGAAGCATTTAGTCTTTGGTTGCAGGAGCAAACACAGACGATAGGCGATGATTATGAGTCAAAAAAATATGTCCATGCTCATATTCAAGAGATTAAGAGATTGGATAATTGCATAAGGATAGTGAATAATGCAATACGTTCCTCCAAGAAATCAGTAGAATGGTTTTTCCACGATAGAGGAACGGACAGTATTCCAATTCTGAAATCTAAGGATTATGAACTGATTGCGGATAATATAAGCGTTATTCGACAATACGAATCCTATATTCGCGAATACAGTAATCTGGTAATAGTCCAAAAGGAAGCTATTGACAGAATGATTGGCCAGAGTTTAAGCAACCATTCGTTTGAACAGATTAGATTGATTGCGACCTCAAAAAGAGAGTTAGTTAGGATTAGTGAAGTTATTAAAAAGGCTCATTCATGTGAAAAAAATTTCCTCACGCATGGGATCTTTATTCGCATGGTCGTGCCTTTGTCGATATATCAATAGATGATTTAGAATCTATTGCCGAGGATGACTTTTGTATAAAAGAACAATTTGTAATACTTTACAATAAACAGAAGAAACTATTCAATGTCATCATGGGAGAAGAAGACCATGATGTATCATGTTTTTCTGAAGAAGTCATAAATAAAGAAAATGACTGTATGTTGTTTCAAATGACCCAGTCATTGAATGTACATCCTTATGAAGGAAAAGTACAGATAGATGGTAAAGAATTAAGACGTGCCATTCTTGATTCCAAAAGATATGGAACAGATACAAATTTTTCAGATGATTTTTCCATATCCCAGTTTTACAAGCTGCGTCAGGAAGCTGACAAATTAGATCTTCGGTTCGATACAATCATTGCCAGAACAAAAGATAACTACGATGCCATTAAAGCATTTAACAATGAGCAACTTGGCAAAAGTGTCGTATATATTGAAGATTATATTCCTGCATCTACTGTGGGAACTCTACTATATGACTATATTGAAACATATAAGGAACAAAAAGAAAAAAGAGATAGCGCAAGAAGAATAGCTTCTTGTTATCCGTTAGGCTTTGCTTGTCATTTTAATTCCAATCTTGATTTTGAATCTTGTGACTTTTCTCTTATCTTGATGATATTAAATTCAGAACAAAGAATTATTGCAAGTGAAAGAGAAGAAATAGAAAAGAAGAGAAAAAGAGAAGAGGAAGAGCGTAAACGAAGGGAAGAAGAAGAAATACGAGAGAGGGTTTGTACACTGAAGACCTGTGTCAGTGAATGGCCTGCACTTTATGGAGGTTTGCATTACACCTATCTTGTGAACTATTTCCCAACATCATGCATTTTTGAAGCCACTCAATCAGAATGGAACGATCGTTGGTTGGTGTGGAATTTCAAGAATACTCCAGGAAAGACTTCTGCATCTGATCATATTAATGCTTTAAACACAGTCATACCCCGAATGAAATCTATTTTAACATCAACCTTTGGAATACGACTCTTGAAGGATCTTACATTCGTGTGTATTCCTGCTTCATCTGCTATTAAAACAGAACTTAGGTACGCCGAGTTTTCAAAACGCATTTGTGAGGAAACAGGTATGATGAATGCCTATGACCATATAACTGTGGTTTCCTCAACTACTGAAAAGAAATTTGGAGGTAGCGGGATATGCACGGATAGTTTGGCATTTGATGACCATTATTTTAAGGGGAGATATATTCTTCTTTTTGACGATGTTATAACCAAAGGGGAGTCAATGTTAAGGTTCAAAAGAAAAATGGAAGAGTTAGGAGCAAATGTAATTGCAGGCTTTTCTATCGGAAGAACCAAACACGAACGCCCAGATGATTTTGAAATCTAAAACTCACTTTTGGGACAAGAAGAACAAATCATTTATCCACCATTTAAGTGAACTTTCAATTTTGTTTGTGTGCCATTCTAATATGACTATATATTGAGCAGGAAGTAATTATCTTCCTGCTTTTTTATGTTATAATGAAAAATATGGTATTGTGCAAATAGACTGCATCATTACCACTTTACTTTGCCCCCATAAGTTGACCATAAATTGCAAAACGAATGGGACTTTTAGATTTCTTATTTGCAGGCACTGTAATCAACAGCGTTAAGAAGGCAAGGCATAATAATAGCCAGCAAACACTGCATGGACGTGTTTCTGATTACGATCATGGGTATGAGGATGGTTATGATGATAGCTTTTATGACCATGGGTATCATGATAATTATGACTGTCATGACACATACGATTGTGGCGGTTACGACGATGATTGTTGTGACACAAAGCGTATTCTCCCCTTCAAACGGCTATATACATGGCCATTTGTATCTGGGATAAAATATCCAGGCGAATCAAAAGCCGGTTCGTCATATATTAAATCATAAATTGAAACAAAAACATACGAAAACTATTTGGAGAAATTATTAGGGTGTACAGTTTGATGTACAAATATCAGTAAAAACGCCTGAACCAAAGGTCGCCAGCTGAAAGGCAAAAGGAAAGGCAAAACGCAACCTGCTCATAGCCCAGGATAGAGCGAAGCGGCACCTTGGGTGTAAGGGGACATCGTTCTTGCGCTTACAGCGCGACAATTACCGACATGAACTTCAGAATTAGGATATTCAATTTTTGCACATCAAACTGTACACCCTACGAAATTATATAACTACATCGTTAAGTTTAATAAGATTTTTAAACAATCTTGGCAACTCCATTCCGTCACTCATAATCTTCCATTTATACCTGTAATAAATATAAGGGAATGTTTTTTCCTTTCCATTTAGGGGTGGATTATTCACTACAGTTTTCATCTGTGGAGCATCATATTTCAAATTATATGTATTATATTTTTTTGCAATCTTCGAAGCATTTTCTTTTGTTTTATTAACAGCAAATGCATGCATATCAGCTTGATACTGACCGTGAAGTGTCCAATTATTCTTATATGGGAGTAACGGAAATGTTATTTTATCAACTTCTTTAAGAATAAAATCCTCGGTACCAACAGCCCATGTGATAATAAATAGTCTTAATCCAGATTGTACTCTAAGAATTTCCTGTGAAACCCAACGTCTTATATCATCATGATATGCAATATATCCATATTGATTATAATAAGTTTGCTTGCAAAGAAAATACTCGTTATTACAATGATCTTTTACTGATACAGTATTGGCATTTTGAAATTCCAAAACAGCTATTGGCTGATTGTTTTCATCCGAAACAAAACAGTCAATATTTGTAGGCCAAGCACATCCCTCTTTTCTTAAAATTTTATCAAAAAGAGGTAAATCGTCAATTTCTCTAAAAGGTTTACTTGACTTCCATCCTTTGATAGAAGCTATCCAATTAGAGAAAACCTTATATGAGCTGAAATACTGGGCAAATATCAAGGAATCAATTGAATCAAATTCATATAACCAAACTCCCTGAGTTTCGTCACAATATAACACATAAGATAGATTAAGACCAAAAGATTTAGCAAAGTTGATCTTGCGAATTAGAACTGGTAACGTTTCAAGTTTTACTATTTCAGAAAGAACATCTGCTATAGGCATATCATTCCTTCCATCATAGTTTACTCTTGCACGTTCCAACAAATGAGTAACAACATTATTGTTGTTCTCATTACATCCTTCTATACCTTCGTAATGGTAAGGAGTGTTACGAATTAGGCATTGTTTAGCCCAATTCGTTGTATCACTTCTTTCCGATGTTTCTTTTCTGAAGTTTGTAAACATACTTATTCGTTTGCTTTTGTCAAAAGTTCATCAAAATCATCTACTTTACCAAATGAGAATTTAACGTCCTCACGAGCAAGCTTCTCATAGAGCATTTCAGCGCACTTGATTTTATTCTTTTCTATATCGCGCAACTGTAAAGAAGACATGCTTCCTTTCGTCTCCGCAACGAAATAGACATGTTTCACTTTACCCTCCTGGAAAGCAATAGCCCAGTCTGGAGAATAGTTGCCCATAGGTGTCGGAATATGGAATCCTTTCGGAAGTTTTGCATATACGACAACTTCATTGGCTTCTTCCAATTTATCAACGAACTTGCGTTCTACACTCTCTTTGGCATTTCCATCTGTGAACACATAGTCCATGATACTCTTCTTAGCCTTGAAAGCCTTATCCATTGAAGTATGCTTTTCAGCTGTGAATATATCCATGTCGTACGAACCTTCAATTTGATTATACTCTATGTGCTCAACAATAATCGAAGACTTCTGTTCTTTAATTATCTGAGTTACCTTAGAGATAAATTCTTCGGGATTAGCCTTATACATATTGAACTTGATAGGACTAATCTTCATGAGGATTTCAGTAACGGTCTTACGAGTCAATGTTGCCCCAGAAGCAATTTTACCGATAAGGTCATATCGAACATTAGAAACTATCGCTGTTGTCAATACCTCAGTATCAGACTTTCCTCTGTCCATTATATCCCCACCAGTGAAGTCAACCTTTCTTAATGTATCTTTCTGTGTACCCCTAGTGGTAGTATAAGACAATTGAGACACATGGAGTTCTTTTTCAATTGCTGCCACACAGTTTTGAATCAGCTCTTCAGAACTAAACTCACATGTGTAAGCATATTTATGATTGATACGTTTCCACAATTCCTTAAACTCCTTAATATGAATGTTATCATTCAATTTATTTTCTGGAGTTTGCGGTTTGCCACCATTATCAATCATCTTCTCAATTACAGTATCATCAAAGATTGTCTGAACACGAGTATAAATAGCTTTTGAAACAGGAGCCAGGTTGTCTTCAAACAAAGGAAGAGTTCCTACCTTTAAGTCCTCACGGAACTTGTCTGTAACCTCACCTTTCTTTGTTATATAACCATTCATACGTAACTGTACGATAATCTCCTGAGCATCAGCCTGAGTGATTTGTACTTTTTCTCCGGCTTCAGTGAATAGGAAAGTATCTTTGAACAGATCGATGTCGGCTTTTGTTGGACGATCATAAAGGTCTTCCTTGATTTTGCTTTGCAGGTCACTTACAAATGATGCATATCCTTCAGACGCAATAACTGTCAATTTATTGACATTGTGGACTTCATCACCAAGGAAATCAGAATCCATTCGTTCTCCACTTGTATTGACGCAAATACGAAGCCCACGACCAACTTCTTGGCGTTTCTGTGACACGCTGTTGCTCTGACGCAAAGCACATATCTGGAAAACATTCGGGTTATCCCAACCTTCTCGAAGTGCGGAGTGTGAGAAAATAAAACGCTCGGGACGTTTAATATCCAAAAGTGCCTCCTTATTTTTCAAGATAAGATTGTATGCAGAGATATCATCACTAATATCAGAACCGCGTTTTACTTCACTGTTAATGGCTCTATTCTTCTTATCTATACTGAAATATCCAGTATGGGTATCTTTTACGTCAATGCCTTTAAGGTATTCCATATATTCAGGATCGAACATATCTTGCGCCTCATTGAGGGCATTTATATATTCCTCCTCGAAAATCTCACCATAGCGTCCAAGAACCTGTTCTCCTTCATCATTATATTGGCGGTAATTAGCCACTTCATCCAAGAAGAAGAGTGACAAAGTCTTTATATTTTTATGGAACAAGGCATTTTCTTTTCTAAAGTGCGCCTTAATTGTCTCACGTATCTGTATGCGTGCTTTATGCTCTGCTGTCACATCTCCAATGATGTCCTTGACGTAAAGTTTTCTTCCATTAGAGAACTCTACGAAGCTATATGCAGCATTGTTCTGGTCAACATGGATGTCGCTAATAGTGAAATCTTTATATTGCTCCAGCTCATTACTTTCATAGTACAGACTATCACCCTCACCAAGTTTCTTGAAGATACGGCTTATCTTTCCAGACTTGGCCTGATATTCAAATCCCAAACGAGCTTTAGGTGCCTCTGTATGAGATAGAATAATGTCCTCCAGATATACATATTTATCTGTGCCATGCAGGTTTTTCAGTTCAAAACCTATAACCTCTATCTTCTTTACCAATTTTTTGTTGTAAGCATCGAGAGCATCGAGCACATAAACTGGATTATGAGCTTCTTTGTGAGTAGCGGAATAGTTAAGTGTGAAAAGTGGATTGAAACGAGCCAATGATGCTTGTGTAGCAGCACCACCCATTTTCTGTGGCTCGTCTAGTATGACTATAGGACGATTGGCAGCAATCACATCGATAGGCTTACGATACCCGAACTCCTCTCTACGGTCATTGATAATACGTGCAGCCTTGTTGTTTGCACCTTCTCGTATAGTTGCAAAGGCTTGCGTGTTTATAATCATAACGCAAATATCATTTGACTGAGAGAACTCTGTATCGATAACGCCGAGGTTATTACTGTCATAGATGAAATGGCGTATCTTCTTACTGTAAATCTCCATGAAGTGATTTTCAGTAAATTCTAGACTTTGATTTACTCCTTCTCGAATAGCTATACTTGGCACAACGATGATGAACTTCGACCAGCCATAATGCAGGTTGAGCTCAAAAATAGTACGAGTGTAAACATAGGTTTTACCTGTACCTGTTTCCATTTCTATGTCGAGCTGACAATGACCAAGTTTGTCCACCAAGTCATTAGACAACTTAATATTGCTATCAGTTTGTACCTTATGAATATTATCAAGAATCTCTTCTCTTGTAAGAACAATGTCACTGTTCTTAAATCCTGCGGCATCGAAGTCAAGATGAGGAATGAGAATCTTCTTGCCGTTCTGAACTACATAAGATTTTCCTTTATCAATGACATATTCTGCCAATCCATGATTTGGCTGTCCGTTGAAAACACGAATAGTATTTTCTACGGCATCTAACTGATATTGTTGTTCTTTGAATTTCAACTTCATAACTTACAAAATTTTACAGATTGTGGTAGGACTGAAGGTCTTGAAGATTTGCTCGAAGTTCGTGGCGGTACTATCATCAGCCAGCGAGCTATCACGTAAAACAGCGTACTGAGGCTGCATCTGAGCTATGGCTTTCACCACGTCATCTGTTACTTGATAGTCAAAGCAAGCAACCAAATAGCCGTCTGCTACGCTATATACCTTTTTTCCTGCAATATCTTTGCTGACAATTGAGCTGTCCAAAGTTGCACCAAGTTCCAACATAACTTGGAAAAGCAAGTCTTCTGGAGAACGTCCATCTTTGACATTATCCATAACCAATCCCAAGTCTGATTGCTTCAGCTCAGCTGGAGTATAGTACACATCCAACATATTACTGTCGCTCAATTTTAAGACACGGAAGCCATAGTCTATATCTGCATCTGTTTCTGACTTTATCTTCTCTCCAGCCCTACGTATGCGCTCTTCTCCTATTTGACATAAGGTTTTATAGCCACACTTGTAGGCTTCGCTCTTAGGATCCGTATTTTCTGGTATTTGAACCATGATAAACCTACGCTTGCCATTGTCCTTAGCGTTTAATTGCATAACAGCGTGAGCTGTTGATGCGCTTCCAGAGAAGAAGTCAAGAACGATGTCATCTTCACTTGTAACAAATTCAAGAATCCTTGCCAATACGTTAACAGGTTTAGGATTATCAAAAATCTTATGTCCATCGAAAAGTTCAGCCAACATCATGGTTGTAGCGCGATTATCTTCATAGATTAACGTGCGAAGATACTCTACAGATGTTTCGATACGCTTCTTTACGTGAGGCTGGGTTGTTTCATCCACGCCCCATGCAATATCGTCATCTTTGTCGTAAGCCCAAAAAGTTTTCTCTGGCCAACGCCATCCATTGGCAGGCTTTGGGCAAGCCTTACCTGTTTTGGGATGAATGATGTCAAACATATAACCTCCAGGATGGGGGTTGGAGGAATTGCTGGAACTACTGTAAACACCTCTGTCATCTACATTATTGTAATGTGCGACTTGTGGCAGGTTGTCCTTATTAGCTTTAATCCATTTACGAAGTTCTTTTTGGATTTCGTCATTGCTGCCACCTTGCTTTTTCAATTGCTTATATTGTTCAATAATTCTACCTGCTGCCTCACTCTGTCTTGTCCAATTCTTCTGAGCATACTTACTTTTTGCATAGCACAACATGTACTCATGCTCAATGTTAATTTGAGATGGATTATTGTCAGTTGCAGTCTTCAAAATCAATTGGCCGACGAAATTACTTTCACCAAAAATTTCGTCACATACCTTCTTTAGGTTTTCAACTTCGTTGTCATCTATCGATATAAAGATTACGCCATCTTCCTTTAATAAGTCTCTGGCAATCTTTAGTCTCGGATAAATGCTATTAAGCCATTGAGTATGGAAACGACCACTACTTTCCATATTCGGCACAAGTCTATTACCCTGATCATCATATTCTCCAGACTTTGTTATATACTCAGACAAGCTTTCTGTGTAATTGTCTTGATATATGAAATCCTTACCGGTGTTATATGGGGGGTCAATATAAATAACCTTCACTTGTTTGAGATAGGTTTCTTTCAGACACTTCAACACGTCAAGGTTGTCTCCCTCAATATAAATATTCTGAGTATTATCAAAATCTTTACTTAAATTGCGGTCTGGGCGTAAGGTTGCCGTTATAGGAGAATTGGCAAGAAGTATGGCCTTTTTCTTGTCTGGCCAAACAAATTCAAATCGTTCACCCTTGCCTTCAATAATTTCAGAACTTAATTCCTGACGTAGTTTATCGAAGTCAACAGCAAACTTACTTTGCCCTTCTGCATCCGTTGTTTCTGTAACACAGTTTGGAAACAAAGCTGCTATTTTCTTGATGTTGCCTGAAACACCATTATTGACAATCAATTGCAACTTATCCATATTATTTCAGTTTTTTTTCTAATTCTTTTAATTGTTTATGTAACATGAACTTCTTTTGTGGCTGACGCTCAAGTGCTATACGCTTTTTTAGAGCTTCTATCTCTTTATTTAAGGTTTGTTGCTCTAAACTTATTTCAATATCTTCCTTTAGAGTTCCCCCCATTTCGGATATTTGAGTTCCAGCTACCTGTCGAACAAAATTTTCATAGAGTGCATCCATTGATGAGCCCTCAATTTGAAGATTTCCGTCCGAAATATTTTGCCAGTCACTCTGATAAGTCTTTGTCACCTTATAGGGTTGAGTACTATTACCAGGTACTGCTTCCTTATAGTTTATGACCATACATATTTTACCATCATTGTTCAATATGAAAATGGTATGTCTGGGAAGGTTCTTGTCTATGAACACAAACATTTCAGTTGGACATTCCATTACCTTCATATAGACTTCAAAGACTGTAATCTCATGAACGGCTTTCCCATCCGCAACATTTAATGTTGAAGGAGCAAACTTATATGCCCAAGTGATACGATCTACGTCGTTGACGAAGATACGTTTCATCTTGGTATTAACCTCCAAATGTTTATAAAAAACATTTTTCGGTACATTCTTTCCTACACGTGTGCTATCTGGGAATTTTATCATACTCTACTTTATTACTAGAAATGTAATCAATTCAAAGTCGTCCAACCCTTTGATATCGCCTAATAATGCGGTTGTTTCGCCAACTGAAAAAAGGCTGTCAAGGTCAGACTCTTCTTTTACACTTATGATACTCTCTATGGCAGCATGAAGCAAATCACTATAGTGCCCCATCTTTCGACCATCCGCAGTAGCTTTGTTAAATGCTTGACATAAGTCCATATCAGGTTTATCTTTCCCCTTACAAATATGCCTCATGCTATCAAGCAACTTTTTAGGATGTAGATAGTCACATATAACTTCACCCGTATCAGACAGATAAATCATGTAGAATGGGTGGAGTAAATTCTTCTTATCAGTGTTAATATCCTTATTTCTATTTCTAAGGATAAATATAACACCAGGCTTCACGATGTCATTACCACGAACAACAGCACTCATGCCGAAGGGAGCATGTTCTACATCCTGATGATCTTTGATATATGCAAGTAAGTCAAGACGGAACTCATTCAGTCCCAGATCCATAATATTGATTCCTGTGTCCATATCTTCAATATCAACGACTTGTTCTTGCAACCGTTTTAACTGGTTCTTACGATATTCCAAATCTCCCTTTTCGTTTTCTGAAAGAAGATTATCATCACCAGTACTTGTCAACACTGTAGCTTTCATTCTACTCTCTACACGCCCTTTCAATTTGATATAATCATCAAGTTCCATATCGGGCCAATAGTTGACGAGCTGAATGACATCATTCTCACTGCCAATTCGATCAATTCGTCCAAATCGCTGAATGATGCGCACTGGGTTCCAGTGGATGTCATAGTTAATCAAGTAGTCACAATCCTGCAAGTTTTGTCCCTCAGAAATACAGTCTGTAGCTATCAGAACATCTATTTCTTCTGTTGCTTTTGGGAAAATTGTTGCTCTATCCTTAGACTTGGGTGAGAAATAAGTAAGGGCATTGTTATAGCTTAGAGGGAACTTGGGGATTGTACACTTACCATCCGTAGTTCCAGTGATAAGCGCAACATTCAGTCCACACTCTTTCTTTATTTTGCCAGACAACTCCTGATAAAGATAATCAGCAGTATCTGCAAATGCAGTAAAGATAAGAACCTTCTTATTGCCATCGTTAATGTTATGCTCGAATTTATGCAGCAAGTCCTGATATAGCATCTGTAATTTGCTGTCATGTTCTGGCGTAATATCTTTGAGCATGAGAAGAAGCAAATCAAGGCGTTCCTTGTCTGCCAACAAGTCCGTGCGCCAACTAAGGTAATCCATATCATTTAGATTAACTTTTGATTTGCGTCCCACCAAAGCATCATCTTCTGCATCGTAACTATCAAAATCATCCAAGAAATCGGTCACGTCAATTGTTTTGTTTGCACGATTTTTTTCAAAGTCATTGATTTGTTTGACAGTTTCATCAATGTAACCATCAATCCTGGATATAGTAAGCCGGAAAGAATTTACTGAACTTTCAAGACGTTTGAGCATATTCGTAGCCATAAGCTTCCTCAATCCCTTTTCTCTTCCGTCAATAGATATACCGCTTCCATCAAAATTAATTTCATAATCATCTTTTGCGCTTTCTAAAAGATAGAGTGATGGAGTATATATGCTCAAATTCAAACGGTTCAACAACTCCGCTATTTCCGTGAAATTTATAGCACTATTCAAATCTGTCAAAATAGGACGTCTCGCAATCGGAGCCAATCGAGTTGGGAATTTACCTATATCTTTTGTATCGTAATACTTAACGATATGACTACGAGATCTTGCTATAGTAACAGCGTCTAATAGCTGGAAGAAATCGAAATTCAATTTATCCAGCAAACGCGCAGTTGTTCGCTCTTCAACTGGGAGTTTTGCCCATGAAGTATAGGCTCGCTGAGCATTAGCGAACACGACATCAATACCTTTGTCTAATTCTAAAGCTTCATTTATAATCTCTTCCTTTCCTTCGTAAGCCAACTGTAGTTGGTTTTTCAGGTCGTTGAAGCGATTATTAACAGGTGTAGCACTGAGCATCAAAACCTTCGTTTTAACACCAGCACGAATGACACGTTTCATTAAACGCTGATAACGATTTTCTTTCTTCTTTGTGCCATCATCTTCCCAAATATCACTTTCATCATCTTCGTCGATATTACCTCCATTTCTAAAATTGTGACTTTCATCGATAACGATAAGGTCATAATTACCCCAATTGATATTCTCCAAATTCATGCCATTACTCAATCCTCTATCACGAGAAAGGTCACTATGGAAGAGAATATCATATCTCAAACGGTCACCTGCTATAGGATTATTTTTGTAATTAGAACGGAAAGTTATCCAGTTTTCATTTAGCTTTTTAGGACAGAGAACAAGTACAGACTTATTTCGGTTCTCATAATATTTGATAACAGCAAGAGCCGTGAAAGTTTTACCTAAACCCACACTGTCTGCAAGAATGCAACCATTATACTTTTCAAGTTTATTGATTATAGCAAGTACGGCATCACGCTGAAAATTATATAGCTTATTCCATATCAAGCTCGTCTTAAAGCCAGTCTTTTCATTGGGCAAAACATCTTCTGAAATGTCATCAAGAAATTCATTGAAGATATTATAAAGAGTTAGGAAATAAACAAATTCGGGCGAGTTCTCATTATACACTGTTTCTATGTATTCCAGTACTCGTTCAGTTACATCAACAAATTTATCTTTATTATTCCATTGTTCATTAAAAATTTTAAGATATTCTTCTGCAAAAGGAGAAGGCATAACATTTACCATGGAGTAAACATTGTTGCCACGCTCACATCCCAGTTCTGTTGTTGTAAACTCATTGAATGGAACATAAGCACTCTGATTGTCACCTTTAAGATGTAGGAATCCACCCATTGCTTCGTGTGAGGCATTGGACTTGAAACATACTTTGTTTCTTATCCAAGTAGCACATTCTCTGGCAATTGCCTTTTGTTCTAATTTATTTCGAAGCTTTATTTCAAATTCACTTCCATACAAATTACGTTCGCGCGATAATTTAGGAATAAAGAACTCACGTTTTTCTTTCTTCACCTTCTCTTTGATGAAAGTAGGCGATGTGAATATAAAACGTAACTCGTCTATGTCTTCAAGCTCTTCCTTTAAAGCTTCAAAGGCATAAATTGAGAAAGATGCCGCAGCTATTGAGACGATAGGAGATTTTGACAATTTGACTCTCAAATCGTCAACGACTCTTTCTGAAACATTATTGATAACTTTAGGTAAATCCATAATTATAATGCGAACAAACGGATATTACTTCATTGATATATGAATTAAATAATCCATTTTTAATGACACGTTAAGGGCTCGTAATAATTGTTTGTATGCCAGCTTTTACTTCTCAATATCCGGCAATGCTTCGAAGCGAACGAGATCATTCAAATTAACTTCTAAAACCTTTGCAATTTGCATCATAGTTTCAAGTGTGGGTTGAGCCATGTTTGTACACCATTTACTAACCGTAGCAGGATCCTTTCCTACTTGTTCGGATAGCCACTTATTAGTCTTGCCTTTCTCAGCGAGCATAACTTTAATGCGATTAATCTTGCGTTCCATAAGTATATTATTTTTTATGCTGTAAAGATAACAATAAAAATTGGAACTCAACTCAAATTTCACAATTTTCTATCAAAAAACGCAATTTATATTGCGTAAACTGCATTTTTGTTATTCTATGCTTCGTTTTTCTGACATCATAATGAGGATGGCAGGGTCAATGACCTTACCATCTTTTTTTGTTGTTAGATGAAGATGAGGTCCTGTGGACATGCCAGAATTCCCAGAGATGGCTATGACCTCTCCTGCATTGACGTACTGGCCTTCACGCACAAGAATGGAAGACAGGTGACAATAGCTGATAGCATAACCAGCTGTTTGTATAATGACATATTTGCCGGAACGCTTGTTGTGTCCAATGCTCACTACCTTACCTGGGAACATGGAAAACACATTTTCATAGTGAGCTTTCAAGTCCACCCCATTGTGCATACAGTACCTATGCAATATAGGATGATGCCGCATACCGAACCGAGAAGTTATATGAATGCTTTTCAAAGGCAACGAAGCATGAAGGAATGGCAACACACAATCAGAGAAGTTGGTATTGTCTGTAACACCTCCGTTCATGTATTCTTCATCGGGCAAGCCCATCACGGAGTCTATTGACGCAACACTATCCACAGAAGCAGGCCGCACTGTTTTCTGTGGATTTTTCTTTTTGTATATACGCTTACTCTTTACCTGTCCGATAGTGTTGAACTGGGCACGAGTAACAGAACATGATACAAAGAGTAAGAGTATAGAAATGAGTATGCTTTTCGTTTTCATTCTGCAAAGATAGTCAGACTGGATTTTATATAACCAAAATCTAATGCTCTGGCATTGTCTCCCTAACTTTATTTATGTTTATAGTATGATTATTATGAAAAAATCATACTACTATCATAACGATATATAAAACTAACACGATAACAGCTGATGCATAAACCTACTTCAATATATCCACTGTAACTTTGCTTTCGAATTGGTTGACTACACAGCGGTCAATCCTTACGTATAGGCACTTTGAAGCGAGTCAAATAAAGAATAATGTATAATTGAAAAAAGCAAATGAACTACAGTTTTGAAGAGAACGAGATGCCTTTTGACATCCTCGCACGTTTCGGTCTGACGCAGACCATGATAGAAGACCTGCCTACCGATGTCCTCCAGAACATCTACAATGGCAAGAAGTCACCAGTCTTGCCTGTACATATCACGGCAGACGATGGTGAAGAAGTAAAGGCAAGAACCCGATTCAGTCTTGTTAGAACGGAAGAAGGTGGTGTCGATGTGCTCTTCTATCCCCAACTTGACGAGTATGACCTTAAAATGTTCAACGAGAGCCAAAGCCAGAACCTTCTTGCAGGAAAGCCGATCATTGGACATTTAGAAAGCAACGAGGTCGGCAAGGAGCTTGGTGGAAAGTCTTTCTTCCAGCTTGACCCGGAAAGCAGGCAGGTCATGAGCGTTCCGACCCCTGTCATTGGTCGAAACATACAGTATATCGCCGACCGCTATCACCTCACTGGCGCGGAGATGCAGAAATTGCAGAACGGAGACATCCTTACCATCATTGAAGACGAGGAAGAATATTCCATTGGTATAGACCTCAATGCAAAGACGGGCATCCGTTTCGCAGCAGGCAACGACATGGTCTGGAAGCGTGAAGGCAAGCGTGAATGGGACAAGTACAGTTTTGGCATCTTTGGCTGCTGGGCAATGGACGAAGCAGGTAACCTCGACTATGTACCCGAGGAAAGCTACACAGAAGAGATGTGGAACGAACTGAACAACAAGAGCAGAGCCAAAGCCATCAAGCTTTAAGCATCACACCATCGTTGCACCCACATGCTCTTTCAACAAAGAGAAAGTATAAGGGCATATACCAAACAAAAGTAAGCCCACAGTAATAACCCTCAAAAACAAAACAATATGGCAAATGTAAAATACTACCCAGAAGATGTGCTCGTGGAGAAAGTCCAGAGCGGAGAATATGGCTGGCTCGACTATATCAACCATCATTCACCTGAATGGCAGAAGGAATACACCGCTTACTGCATGGAGAGAAATCTCGTCGTGAATGAAGAATCGGCAGAGGAATTTGTCGATTGGAAGGGTGAGCAGATTGAAGCCGGTGAATAAGTAATGTAACACCATTATAGAATATGTCTATCAGAGCAAACTCATTACCAGTAGGAAGAGACCTGTCTCCAGAACTTCAGGAGATACTCCGACGCAATGGAATGCAAGCCCACATCATCCGACAAGGAGAAGGTTATCAGCTTGCAGTCCAAGGGCATGACTCTCCCCTGCTGACATACTCCATCACAGCGCAGCAGATGAGAGACCTTGTTGACTGGGGCACCAATTCAGCCAACAAGAAAGCCTATAATACCTTTGCCTCCCTTGTGAGCAATGATTTCTATATGCCCCGCAATTTTGTACACGCCCGCAATGCCAACGGACGTGTGGCCATGGGACTTCACGGCTACCGTATTGGTGTTGGAGAGTATGGCCGACTGCCATGGGACAGACGATGTGCCCACATGATGATGGATCCATACCACGGACGTTTCCTTGGATGGACACCAAGAAACCAGGAAGGATTCCACATGCGTCGTGTCGGTGGAGCCATGTTTATGCAAGGAGCACCTTTGGTGCCAGAACGCCCTGACGGCAGGATAAAACCAGGCGAAATGCAGAACGGTGCCTACGGTTTTTACTATAAAGGAGGACAACAGAACATGGTGCAGCAACCTTCACAGGACGTATTGTCAGACTTGCAATCTGTCATTCCCCCTGTGGAGGTGCGCCCTCGTTCTACAGAACCCGCAAAGCCATACAACGAGCTGATTACCTCCAAGGTCTATTTCAGTAACGAGAAGTGGCAGGAGTGCCTTGCTTCTCATGGCATTGTCATTGACCCAACAAGTAAAACACTGACTGTTCAATCCACTGCGACAAGACAAGACTTTGTCTACGACCTTACCGATGAAGAGTTAAGAAAGCTCACCAGTAACTCCATCAAGGAAGTGCCTGTTCAGAATCGCATTGACCTCATCAACAATGTCATCAAGAATGATTTTCAGGACAAGCTGACCATGGATATGCTCAACTCAAAAGAGCAGATAGGTCTGAAACTCACCCCTGAGGTTGAAGCGGAACTCAACAGTCGGCAGCAGATTGTTATCGACCAATCACAGCCACTTGTTTATGACGATCAAACTGTAGTCGAGCCAGAAGACCGCAGTGTGGCCCATGTCGATGGCAATAGCCTTTACGAGATAAACGAAGGCAAAGGATGGTTCCGCGAAGGCAAGCACGGACGAGAAGTTCAGGTCGATGACATCAAGGTGGAGCCTGTCCGTGACGAAAAGGGCGAGATACAAAAAGACGAGAAAGGCAACTCCCTGTTCCGCATGACCGCAGTTATCAACGGCGAGAGTATCAGCCATGAGATAACCCAAAAACAGTATGACAAATTCATGGCCATCGATGATTATCATCGCATGAAGCTCTTTTCTCATATCTTCAAGGAAGTTGATATGAAGAATGTGCCAGGTATGCAGTCAAACATCGGTGCAAAGATAGGAGGAGCCCTCCTTGCCGGCTTTGCTGTCATGGGAGAATTAGGCAGAGACCGATGCGCACCTGCCGTATTTGTAGAACATCACCACGACCCACGTCCTCACGTCTATTTCAAAGGCAGTGTTGACTCCCCCCAAGACCTCGCTTCGAGAGCCTTCGATGCGGGGCTCAATGCAGGAGAACATGGCGTAGGCATGGGACATGGAAGGTAAACAATAAAACACAGATTCTCAGCCAATGACAGACGAACAGACATTTGAGAACTACCGTAATCGTCTTGACATCCGGGACGTACTGGAAGACGCAGGCTACACGCTCTACAAGCGTGATGGCTTGCGCTATCCTGCCTATGTCCGTTTGGACAGTGACGGACGCAGAATCAGTGGTGACAAATACCTTGTCAGTCCTGGTCGCAACTGCTGTTTCCAGCCACCCACAATCAAGCTCTACTCCGTCACCTCCTTCATTTGGGAGCATCCAGACCTCTTCTCAGAATACAGGCAAGGTATCAAGGAGTCTGCCCTTGTCCATAAAGTGTGCCAGCGGCTTCTCAATATGCCTGTAGAACAAACAAAAAAGAGAGTCTTTGACCCCGTGCGTGATGGAAAGCCTTTCGATATGAAGGACTATCAAGTTCAACATTTCCATCCCAATGACTTTGACTCTCAGAAGCCATTCTATGTCTTCTTCAAGTCCAGAGGGATAGATTTTGCCACACGCTGTGCCTTTCATGATAGTTTTGTACTTGCTACAAAGACAGACAAAGATGGCAGCATCTACAAGAACCTCTCCTTTCCCATGCACATTCCCGGGCAACCAGACAGATGTGTTGGATTCGAGGAACGAGGTTATCCACGCAAGGACGGCACAGCCCGAAAAGGAATGGCGACAGGCAGCAATGCAAGCGAAGGAGTATGGATGGCCAGCCCCAAGGGAACAGACCTGAAAGATGCCAAGCATGTCTTTATCTTCGAGAGTGCCTATGATGCCATGTCCTTCTATCAGTTGCGGATGAAGCAGGAGTCGGGATTGGACTATCAGGGACGGCGTGAATTGAAATCGGCAGTTTTTGTCTCCACAGGAGGAAACCCAAGCTACGGACAGATTCATGGTCTCATCACCCACGCCCCCAATGCCACGTTTCACCTTGCTTTTGACAATGACATGGCAGGGAAACAGTTTGCCGCCAACTTTGAGGAGATATCGAGAGCCATGAGTCTTGTAGCCCCGGACAAAGTGGCGGTTGAGATGAAACCCTTCATTGAGAGCCTGCCAAAACCATTGGAGACAACGAAGGATTTGCTTGCCATTGATGACGAGCAATACGATGAACTTCCCAGGCCGTTACGAGAGCTCTATCTCAAATATGACTCAGCAAGGGAAGAAGCCTTGGAGTATCACTATTCCCCTTTCTTATGCCAGGAAGACAAACAGGATGCTGCGGACAAGATGAATCTGGCATATAAAGAGTTCAAGGATGCATTGTTCGAGAAACTGAATGTGAAGGAAGGCCAGAGTCTTCAACCTGTCAAGACCATACGGGAGACTCCATCAGAAGGTTATAAGGATTTCAATGACGAGTTGTTGGACAAGAAGCAGTATGCCCTCACCGATGTCATAGAAACAGCCTTTGACGATGACGGCACAGACCTGACTGTTGAGCGACAGGAGGAGAACGAAGAGACTAAACATCACGGAATGAAGCGATAAGGAATATGGAAGACATCATCCACAGATTCAAGGTTATCACGTTGCGCCCCCACTGGTCGCAATACATCATCTCTCAGGGCTTGGCGTTTATCATCAGCTGCGCCCTCTTTCTCGTAGCAGGACATGACAGCATCACCTACAAGTGGCCGTTTGTCGTTCTCGGTTCCATCATGACATGCTTCATGCTCTATGGATGCCTGTATCTCCACAAGCTGAGATACATCATCACCTCGGAGCAGCTCATTATCCAGCGTGGAGTCTTGACGAGAACCAGCGACTACATTGAGTTGTACAGAGTCGTTGACTTCAGTGAGAACCGTGATATACTTGAACAGCTGTTCGGCTTGAAGACCGTATGGATTTTCAGCGGCGACCGCACCAATCCCAAGCTCGACATCTACGGCATCAGGGAGAACATCGATGTGGTAAACATTGTACGTACAAGAGTGGAATACAACAAGCGAAGAAAGGGCATCTATGAAATCACAAACAGATAACATCATTATGCGTATCAAAACAATAGCCAAGGAATACGATGGCAGGTGGATGATTGTCTCTGCCATCGCCCTTGCCATGCTCCTGTTTGGGACAAGGGCACATGCCCAGATTGTTTCCAGCAATCCTCTGGAGTATGTTGCTTTGGCAGAGGGCAATGACCTTATCAATGGTCAAATCAAGCATCAGATTGAGGACCAACAAAAGACTGCACTTCTTCAAAACACCATCGCAGCAGAGTTTACTCAGATACACAAATGGGAGAAGAAGTACAACAGCTATCTGAAAACAGTATCTGGCTATGCCTCCACGCTGAAAGCATGCACCTCATTATATGATGACGGAGTGAGACTCTTCATCAACCTTTGCTCTTTGCGAAAGGCTATTGCATCCAATCCCCAGGGCATTGTAGCGACGATGAGTATGAACAACCTCTATATCGAGGCAGCCACGGAACTCGTCACTGTATATACCACACTCAAAGAAGCCATAGCCAAGGGAGGCAACGAGAACATGCTGACAGGAGCAGAAAGAAGCAAAACCCTTTGGGAGTTGAACGACCGGCTTGCCCAGTTTAACAAGAAACTCACACGCCTGTGTCTCAGCATCCGCTATTACACCATGGCAGATGTATGGAACAATGTGACCGCAGGCATGATAGACAGAAGCAACGCAGAGATTGCCGCCCAGGCACTAGGAAGATGGCGCAGGTGTGCCAATGTAGTTACACCATAAATAAAAAGATTGTATCAGGATAACAACATGAGTATTCGCATTTGTTCATACATAAGAATGGTTGTTCTCACCATCCTGTTCTTCGGGAAAGGCGTGAGTCTTCTTGCCCAGGGCAATGACCCTGTATTGGCAGGAATGATACTCATGTACACAGACAAAGCCAAGAAGGAGCTGAAGCAACAAGAGAAGATGATGCTTCTGGAATCCACAGGACATATCTGGATCAAGGAAGAGGTGGAAGGCACCTCTAACCTGCAGAAAGAGTTCAATGACTACCTCGACAAGTTCCACAGCATCATCACCTATGCTGCACAGATATATGGCTTCTATCATGAGATAGACCGTCTCATCGACCAGCTTGGGACATATTCCAACCAACTCGGCACTCACACCACCAATGCCCTTGCAGTAGCCCTTTCCTCCAACAGAAACAAGCTGTATAGGGAACTCATCATGAACAGCGTTGATATTGTGAATGACGTAAGGCAGGTCTGTTTGTCAGACACCAAGATGACAGAGAAGGAACGTCTGGAGGTATTGTTTGGCATCCGTCCCAAACTAAAAACCATGAACAGGAAACTCAAAAGGCTGATACGTGCAGTAAAGTACACTTCGCTGGCCGATGTCTGGGCAGAGATTGACTACAATGCCAGGAGCGAGGCTGACAAACCCACCATCGTACAGCAATGCAAAGAACGTTGGAAGAGAAATGCCAAGGTTAGATAAAGTATAAGACATATCAGGATAACAAAATAACAAACAATCAATTATATCATAGAACCATGGGTTGGGCATCATTATTGAAAACTGCTCTCCGTCTTAGCGGTAGAGCAACAAAGGCGACATTCTCCACGATGGGCAGTGCCGCACTACATCCGCAACAGACGTTGAGAGGAATGGGCACGGCAGTAAAGTCTGCGACAGTCGGAGGAGCACTCGGCTATATCGGTTGGGAAAAGCTCACCACTGACAAGAGTGTGGTAGGCATTGTAAGCGATGCTGTCATCGGAGAAAAGACTACAGACAAGATTGGCGATACCATTTCAGACATCGGTGAAGGTGTCCGTGACATAAAAGACTCTGTCAATGGTCTCAGCAACGGTGTCAATGGAGCCGTCGAAAGCATTGACAGCAAATGGGAAGGCATGTCAGGTTTCCTCCGTGCCATGTTCTCTGGTCATGGCGGTGACATGATGGGAAATTTCTTCAGCAACATTGGTCGTGGCAACGTTTCAGGACTGAGCATAGTAGGGCTTATCGTGTCTGCTCTGCTTGTGTTCGGGCGTTTCGGGTGGCTTGGCAAGATAGCAGGAGCCGTTCTCGGTATGATGATGATAGGCAATAATTCCAGTCTGAATCAAGTGTTTGGAGGCAGCAGGGCATCACATAATACTCCCTCAGAGAGCAAGCAACCAGAAGTCGAGCATACCAATGGTGGTGGAAGACGCAGATAAACAAAACAACATAAAAGAATACACAATGCAATTTACACAAGAAATGATGCTGCACTCCGACAGTGGCTATTGCATGCCATTCGAGGAAAGAAACGGAGACGTGCAGATGAGCCTTGGATATGGCAAGCAGAAACATCCGCAAACAGGAGAAACCTTCTTCAATCATGGAGTAGATTTCAAGGTCAACAACTACCTCCTTTCCGCTGTGGCTACCGGCAAGGTCACAGGATTAGGCAATGATGCCATCCACGGCATCTATCAAGTCACACGCTACGGGGACTATGAAGTCATCTACAGCCACCTGAGCAATGTCTTTGCCAACTACGGGAAAGAGGTCAAGGCAGGTCAGGTTATTGCCGTCAGTGGCCGCTCACTGCACATCGAGGTGAAATACAAAGGAGAGGAACTCAACCCTTTGGAGTTTCTGACGATGATCTACAGCAACCTGAAGGTCATGGAGCAGCATGGCAGACATGGTGCCGCGCCACAGTTCGTCACCTTGGACATGGATGTGCGCACTGCATACGACAAAGACCAGAAAGAGATTGAAGACCTGATGATGCGATTTTTCCCAGACTACATGACAGACATGAGTAAGGGCATTTACGTTTTACCCGAGCATACGGAGCTTGCCTTGCGCAACATCTTCACCATGTCTGCCATGAAGCATTACTTCTTCGAGACCATTCCAAGCATGGCAAACCCACTGGGTATGGGTGCCAAGAGCATACCCATTGCAGAAAGAGTGCAGAACCTGCTGATAGCTGATTTCCTCAACTATCTTGCCTTGCGACATCAGATATTCCTGTCAAGCATGAGTGCTGTCGAAAAAAAAAAGCCCAAGACAGAGCCATAGCGACGAGTGGTCTGGTGGATCCACTGGCGGGATTGGAGATTGACGTACAGAGTTTCGATATTCCCCGTCTTGTCAGTGTCTATCCAGACAAATCAGGTATCAGATGGTGGACAAAAGCATGGTTTAACAACAGCGAAGCAGGCGAATCCGCCATCGAGATAGAACGTGAGCTCGCCATCAAGTTCATCAATGACAATATTGAGAAAGACGCATGGCTTGAAGAGTATTTCCCGAAGCAGATGGAGGTCTATCACAACGCCATCGAGCAGACCCGAGAACAAATCCTCAATCAATTAAACCTCTAATGTATCAGTTATGGCAGAGTCAGAACAAGACAAAATATTCAGAACAAAGGTAATCCCGATTATGGATAACGTTCGGGACAGGCTTTTGAGAAATCAGGCGGACGAGTTTAGGGAACACTCCTTTTCTTTCGGCAGCTTGATGGCCGGTGCCATTGGTCCAGACGGAGGTATGGCAGCAACCCAATCCTATAATGACAGGTTACGATATACAGGAAAGTGGAACTCCAAGACCACTGAGGACTATATCGAGATGGTCAAGAAAGAGTTGAAGCTCGTAGGAGTCACGGTTGATGCTGCCATGGAGAAGAAGATGATAGACAAGATGATAAAGGACAAGATTCCTCGCTCATCCATTGAATATATCATCAGGAAAGCAGCCACAAGCACCCTTTTCTACCTTCCCCAAGAGGTGGCAAAATCACCTTTGGAAAAAAGCATGGATGCAGAAGCCGAGCGACGTTATAACCCGTCAGCATGGGAGAAGAACACAGGACGTGCCATAGGTTCTGTCACCGACCTCCTCTGTATGGGAGGTTTTGGCGGTGGCTGGAAGACTGCTGCCACCTGGGTCGGCGGCGATCTTGTCTTGTCTCATTTTGCAGATAAGCATGAAGACCGTTCCGATGTTCCCCTTGTCATCCGTCCTGGCATGGAAGAAGAATATCTTAAAGCACAGAAGGCGGTCAAACAGCAAGAGCAAAAGGAGGAGAAGCAAGGCTCCACAGCAGAAAGCAAGGAAGTCGCAGAAGAGGAAACGCCGACGGAAACACCCGCATCACCTGAGCAGACACCAGCAGAGCAAGCTGCCGGTACTCCAGAACAAACCAATATGGACGGTTGGCAGGGATTGCTCACTTCCTTTGGGCTGAATGGGATTGGTGACATAACCCATAACCTTGGCTATGTGCTGGCCATGCTTCCTGATATGCTTGTAGGATTGTTTACTGGCAAGACGAAGTCCATCAATCTGAAGGACAATATGATGCCCATTGTCTCCATTGTGGCAGGAATGTTTGTCAGAAACCCCATCCTGAAGTTGGTACTCATTGGCATGGGAGGGTTGAACCTCATCAACAAGGCTGGGCATGAAGCGATGGACAACTTTAAGGAACAGCAACATCCAGAGACAAGCCACTCACAGACTCATTACCGTGTCTATCCAGACGAGCCCCTCAATGGGCGTATCGTCAATCCTGAGATACGTGCCAACTGCCTTGTTGCGACGATAGACCGTGTGCCCTGCACCATTGCTCTTCCTGACAGGGTTGTTGATGCCTACACACAGGGAGCGTTACCGCTCAACACCCTCGCCAATGCCGTATTGGCAAGGCATGACCAGATGCGCCAGATGGCATCTGAGAATTATGAGGCAAACGAGCGACAAACTATTGTAAGACCACTTGCTCAAAGATAACATATCAGATATGAAAAGATATTGGTATAAGTTCCGTGTCAAGTACGGCAAAGTTCTCGACACAGGAAAACAGAAGAAAGTCAGTGAAGAGTATCTTGTCGATGCAGAGAGTTTCACAGAGACGGAGAAGCGAGCCACCAAGGCTGCTACCGACCTCATTGGTACAAGAGACTTCGACATCACGGCCATCTCACGTGAGCCCATCACTGAAATCCTCCACGAAGAGGAGAAAGAAGACAATCACTGGTACAAGACCGTTGTATCATTGGTTAGTGAAGATGCCGAGACTGGGGTGAAGAAGTTCTCGCCGCAGACCATCTATGTCAATGCCTCAAATACCACAGAGGCAGACCGTCTGCTCAGGGAATACATGTCGGACACCCTGTCCGATTGGGAAGTAAAGTCCATCACTGAAACAAAGGTACTTGGAGTGCTGGGCTACAAAGGATAACAAAGACAGCTGAATTATGACAGAAAAGAATCAACAAGAGAAGATGGCCGCAGAACGTCAGGTGGAACTGTTCACCCATGCTTTTGAGAAAGCCAAGGATAATGGAGGCGTTTGGTTGGATAACAAAGGCCGTAAGGCTCCCGGACTCTACCAGAAGCATTTGCAGGTATCACCCTTCAATGCCCTCATTCTGGGTATGCACGCAGACCAGCACAACTACAAGACCAACCAGTACACCCTGTTCTCTGATGCCAAGAAGCGAGGAGAATCCGTACAGACCAAGGAAAAAGGCGTGCCGTTCCTATGGTACAGCTGGAACGAGTATGTCAGCAAGAGCAATCCCGAAGACAGGATTAGCCGTGCCGACTACCAAGCCCTGACAGCAGAACAACAGTCCGACTACAAAGGCATCCGCACCCGTGAGGTTCGTGCTTTGTTCAATATCGAGCAGACCACATTACCCATGGTTGACAAGACTTCCTACGAGAAGGTAGTACAGGACTACGGACGTTTGGAAGACCGTGCCGATGTGGCAGCAGCCTCAGAAGAAATCCGTCATGGAGTAGAGAAACTGTTGGCAAGCGCAGGTCAGAATATGGTTGAAATCCGTCCCGACTCATCTGGAGTGGCACATTACGACAGCGCGAAGGATGTCATCTTCTTGCCAGAAGTCTCATCCTACGAGAACTATGAGGACTACGCAAGAGATGCCGTTTCTCTCCTTGTCTCTGCCACCGGTCATCAGCAACGCCTTGCCCGTGAGGGAATGGGGGTTAAGAACGGCAAGACCTCACCAGAAGATGCCGAGAAGCAGGAACGCCTGATTGTAGAGGTTGCCACTGCCGTCAAGTTGCAGGAATTGGGCATTTCGGCAAAACTCTCTCCTGAAAGCTTGAAGATGACCAATTATTGGTCAAGGGAACTCAGAGAAAACCCCTGTTTAGTGGACATCGTCGAAAGGGATGTCAACAATGCCGTTGATATGCTCCACAAAGCTGAAAGAGGAGAGAAAGTAGAGCTCAACAGCCAGGCAGCACAGAAACAGATTAACGCCATCCGCAGCATCCTTCCGAAGCATTTCTATGTGGCAGACGAAATCAAGACCTTGCCTAACAGGGACACCAAGGAGTTTGTCATCGTCAAAGACCCCAGCAGCAAGATGGCTGATGTGGTTCTTCCCGAAGGAGCGTCGTTGGGTGCAGACAATGATATTCCAGGAATGAACAAAGGACGTATCGAACATGCTTTGCAGAAAGAAGGTTATGACACGGTCACCTTCTACAATGCCGATGGCTCCATGGGCTATCGTCCTGACGACAGTTTCTTTGACGGAAAGGCTGTTTCCGTTGCCCGGCTCAACAAATGGAACTTAGACACCATCACCCTTCTCGACGTGTCGGATGCCGTCAAGCGTTCTGGTGCCGTTGACTTCGAGAGGATTCTCATGATGCGGGACGATGACGGCAAGTGGGCACTCTACATGAAGCCAAAGAACGAGAAGAGCTTCTGTGTCTATCCTGACAAAACAGATGTCAACCTCTTTTTCACGACCGTGAAGCAAGGTAACGAGGAAGTGACAGAGTCGATGCGTCAGGATATGGCGCAGAAATACTACCTTGCCACCACAGAGAAGCCCGAACAGAGGGCTGACATTTTCAAGAGCGATGCTACTCCCGAAGAACTCAACCAGATTGAGAGAGTCAACATCTTCAAGACCAAGGCTACCGAGACACAACCCAGTGTTATCCTCTGCTTGCCTACGGTAAACGGAGAGAAGCTCAAACCTCGTGAGGTCACCCCCTCTCAATGGCAACGCCTTTGGCTTGCGGATGACATGCAGGACTACAAGAAGCATCTTGCTGCCAGTCTCTTTGCAGATGTTCTGCGTAAGGGTCGCACAGATGCTGTCGCTGTAGGTACAGACAAGTCCGAGCAGGAGGCACAGACTGAGGATGTCGCTCAGAAGCCTGTTCTGCAGGAAGATAAGACAGAGGAGGATTCCAAGAAGGAAGATAAGCAAAAAGAAGAAGCCAAGGAAGAAACGACAAAGGCAGAGACCAAGGCAGTGGCTACTGCCAGCCTCTCTCCCATGCTTAAACAATTCTACGACCTCAAAGCCAAGCACCCGGATGCCATATTGCTGTTCCGCTGTGGCGATTTCTATGAGACATACTGCAATGATGCGGAAAAAGCTTCCAAAATACTTGGCATCACACTCACCAGGAGTAATCGCACCAAGGACATTGAGGGCAAGCCTCTCAGCATGGCGGGGTTCCCATACCATGCCCTTGACACCTACCTCCCCAAACTGATTCGGGCAGGCGAGCGTGTAGCCATCTGCGACCAGTTGGAGGCTCCTAAAAGAAATCAGGAATCCGCTGAAAACCAAGTGGTGGAAAGTGCCAGGCAAGAAGAAAGCAAATCATCTGGAAGACACCGCTAATGTTTAGACCGACATGTCAAAGAACAAAGAATACATAGAGAAGTATGCAGAGTATGCCATGGAGCAGATGCGCCGCTATGGCATACCTGCTTCTGTTACCCTGGCACAAGGCATCTGCGAGAGCGCAAGCGGACAGAGTGAACTGTCTCGTAAGGGCAACAATCATTTCGGTATCAAGGCTACCTCCAGTTGGATTCAGAATGGAGGCAAGTACCTTGTCTATACCGACGACCGTCCTAATGAGAAGTTCTGTCAGTATGCTTCTGTGGGAGACTCCTACGAGCACCACTCCAAGTTTCTGAAAGAGAACAAGCGATACGCAGCCCTTTTCAAGCTCTCCCCTGACGACTACAAGGGATGGACTGCTGGTCTGCAGAAGGCAGGCTATGCTTCCAGCGGCAAGTATGCTTCCACGCTTCAAAGCATCATTGAGGCTAACGACTTGCAGAAATACGACCGCATGGTGATGCAGGAGATGCAGGCGCAAGGCAAGTCTTTCGGTGTTGCAGCCAACCCTCGTAGCAACGAAGGGCAGATAGTTCAAGCTGTTGAAACGGACTCAGAGAACAAACATTACTCTTATCCCTTGAAACGCAGTGAGTTTATGCTTGTCACCTCGCCTTTTGGAATGAGGGATGACCCAATGAATCCTGGTGCAAAGCAGATGCACAAGGGCATTGACATCCAAGCGAAGCATGACGAAGTCCTTGCTACAGAAGACAAAGGTAAAGTCATCAAGGTGAACAACAACACTGATGGAGGTGCCGGTCGTTATGTCACTGTGGAATACAGCAGACCGAATGGCAACAAGTACCAATGCACGTATATGCACCTTAGCCGCATCGATGTCAAGGTTGGCGATGAAGTGAATGCGGGACAAAAACTTGGCATGTCTGGGAATACTGGCACCCGGACAACGGGTGAGCACCTTCATTTCAGTGTCAAGAGTGTGTCATCGGATGGTACGAAAAGGGATATAGACCCAGCTGCCTATCTGGCGGAGATTTCTCAAAAAGGAGGAATTTCTCTCCAGACCCTGTATAACGGCAAGGATATTACAGCCCAGTATAAGGCACAAAATCCAATGGATGAAAACACTGTCAGAGAGGTTGCAAGCAATCCAGAGGACTGGATGAAGAAGCTGCTTTCTTCCGAAGACAGTGGCGTTAACATGCCTCTTGGAGACCCTGTGATAGAACTCATGATGACTATGTTCACCTCCCTCATGGCTCTTGCATTGCAGATTGACAACAAAAGTGAGGAGGAGAAGATGCAGAAGGCAACGGAAGCTGCCATCACCAAGTCCATCGACCTCACCTCTCTTCTTCCCTCTTATAGAATTTGTTCCATCACTCTACAGGGTAACAAGCCATTCCTTCAAGTGGACAATGGTAGCGTGCAGTTTTCCCGTGAGCTTACAAATGCAGAAATCGTCAAGATACAGCAGACCCTTGGCAATACGGCGTTGAGTCAAGAAGAAAAACGAAGAACCATTGCCACCATCATCAACTCCGCTGTTGTCTCTCACCAAATGTCTCAGAATTATGAGAATGGCATGGGTGCACAGGCAGACAGACAAGAATCAGTTCAAATCAGATAATTCGTACAACAAAACAATTCTATTATGATCAAATGTAACGTAACAGTATGTGGCACCGTATCACGCCAGGCGCAGATTCGTGCCAACAAAGAAGGGAAACAATTCATCTCGTTCGGAGTGAAAGTCGTTATCCCTGCCAAATCAGGTATCAACAAGACGATTGAAATCAGTGTTGCCAAAGACACGGACAGCCAAGGCGAAGCCGTCAATTATCCTGTTGGTTCACGCATCGAGGTGGCTGGTGTACTCCAGTTTCACAAGAAAGGGGACATCGTCTATTACAACCTCTCCGCTACAGGTGTGAACAACTTCAACGCCAGTAGTCAGGACGCTATCACTGGCAGCATGGAGTTCCGTGGTACCATCGGGAAACAGGTTGATGTGAAGACAGACAAGAAAGGTAATCCCTATACCCTGTTCTCAGCTTACAGCAGTGAGAAAGACGGTGATGCTTACGCCTACACATGGGTACGTTTCATGCAGTTCGGTTCAGCAAAAGAAGAATGGGTACAGGCAAAAGCTGGCATCAATGCCAAGGGAGACCTGCAAATAGGAGTCTTCAATGACCGCATAGACCTGACTTGCCGTGTGACAGAACTCACACAGTGGGAGAAATCTACCAATCAGTCTAACTAAACGAAACTGATATGACAGGACAAAAGAAATACAATACAGATGGAAAGACCAGTGAAGACAGGGCTCTCGATCTCTTTGCCGACATGATGATTGAACGCATCAAGTCGCTGAGCAGCAAAGATGGTTGGAAGAAGCCCTGGTTCACCGAGGGCTCGCTGTCATGGCCAAAGAACCTTTCTGGACGTGAATACAACGGCATGAACGCCTTGATGCTTATGATGCACTGCGAGAAGAATGGGTACAAGCTCCCGATTTTCTGTACTTTTGACCGTGTCGCCGGGCTTAACTTCACCAAGGACAAGCAAGGCAAGAGACAGCAGGCGAAAGGCAGTGGTGGTGAAGCGTTGCCACAGGTAAGCATTTTGAAAGGCGAGAAGAGTTTCCCTGTCTTTATCACCACCTTTACTGTTGTGGACAAAGAGACCAAAGAAAGGGTGAAGTATGACGACTATAGACTGATGTCAGAGGAACAGAGACAAAAGTATAATGTCTATCCTAAATTGCAGGTTTACAACGTCTTCAATGTCTCGCAGACCAATCTTCAGGAAGCACGTCCAGAGCTGTACAAGAAACTCGAGGAATCATGTAGGCAGTCAAAACCGATGGAAATGGGCGAAGACTTCTCATTCCAACCTGTGGATAAGATGATTAAAGAGAACGGGTGGATTTGTCCCATAAAGCCCATCTATGGCGACTCGGCATATTATTCCATCAGCAAGAATGAGATTGTTGTGCCAGAGAAGAAGCAGTTCAAGGATGGGGAATCATTCTACTCCAATCTCTTTCACGAAATGACCCATTCCACGGGAGCAGAGGGGCAGTTGAACCGTATCAAACCTACATCTTTCGGTTCTGAAGAGTATGCCCGGGAGGAGCTTGTTGCTGAACTGACTGCTGCATTGACAGCACAGCGATACGGTATGACCAAGCACCTGAAGGGTGATTCCGCTGCCTATCTGAAATCCTGGCTTGACTCACTGAAAGAGTCTCCTCAGTTCATAAAGACCACGTTGATGGACGTGAAAAAAGCCAGTTCGATGCTTACACAGCACATTGACAAGATGACGTTGGAGATTGAGAAGGAAGAATCCGTCAGGCAGGATAACGGAAATGGGAAAAGCTATCTGTCTGTAGAGGACGGAGACCATGCTGTCTTAGCCTATAATGGTTCCGCGGTGTACATCCAGCATCACGAGAAGGAGGACTCTGTGAAAGTCGCTGTCCCAACGGATAAAGGAATGGAGGTAAAGTTCACCCTTCCCTATGACCACACCAAAGACCTTGATCGAAACTTTCAGGAGGCTTTTGCTCAATACAAACGTCAGACTGAACCTTCCGAAACGAAAGAGAAAGTCTATTATGCGTCCGTTGCCTACCTGCAATCGACCGATGACACCTTAGAATTGGACAAGCTGAAAGAGCGCGGTGACTATGATGGCCTGCTGAGACTTGCCAAGGATTACTATGACGGAAACGGCATGGATGAAGAGCAGACCTATAAGAAACCATGTCAAAACAGGGGCGATGACCTGCTGATTGAGGACAAGGACTTCGCCGTAGTGTATAACGGTAGCGTGGGAGGTACTTATGAAGTATTTGCCAAGTATTCAGAGCAGGATGTCCGCAATCATATAACACGCTATGGCATCGGTCGTGCCAGTGAGGATGTGAAGGAGGTTGCACGGGAAATGACCCATGAGGCATTTACTGCAATGGCTACACGTAAGCTCCCCATCTTGCACATGCCTAATGATTCTCTCCTCTATCTTCAGTACAACAAGGAGAAGGACAGCATAGATGTTGGAACCGTAACAAATATCGGATTATCTGTTAAGCATTCATTTCCCTACGACCACGACCAATCCATGGACATGAACATTCAGGGAGTCCATGAACAACTCCAGGACATGAAGGAATATCAGCAAGAAGAGCATGTAGCTAAATCAGCCTTTCATCGGTAAAGTTTTACATGTCAACGAACAATTATCAGCCGCAAGATGTGTTGTCTTGCGGCTGATTATGTTATTTCAGGTTCTTTACGACACCCATAAAGAGCAATTCATTATATTCGCCTGTTATTGCAAACGAAAATGGTCTGTCTAACCTCATTGTCAGAGGTTGCAGCATTTCATCTGGCGGCGGACATCCCAAGTCGCATTCTGCTATGGTCAGAGCGGCTGCTTCAGTACCTTCTTCCTCCACGTTGATGACGCACTGCTGCTTTATCTGACTGATATGCGCAGGTTCGTCTGTTATCTTTGGGAAGCAATCATCCTTGTCAAACATGTTTCCAAGTCCCAACTCACGCAGAACATCTTCAAATGATAGCGTGTTGTCGAATCGGAAGCGTGGCATGTAAAAATCCACTTCGCAAATGTCGGTCTCATCATCCACCCAATCAGCCGTTTCCATAATGCTCTCAATGCCTATTCCCTCTTTTGGCAGCACCAAGACCATGTTATGTGCATGATCCCGATAAGGCAGACGAATGAACTGATATTTTTCTGTCTCAGCGTATTCTGCCTCTTCAATGTTCTGATACATCATCTCAACGTCTGTCTCTGAGCCATCTTCGTTATAGAATGTGTCCGTTTCAGTATAGTCAGGGTCGAACGGAGATTCCCATTTCCCATTCATGTAGATGGCATCAAGTACAAGCATCAAGGCATCCTGACCGATTTCTGTGTCGAGAGACTTTATCATCTGGTGGGTGTTGTCAGATACCCATTTGTCTATGTTCTGTTTCACCTGCTCCTTCTGAGCAAAGTTGGCATGATGAGCCTCTGCATCATAACCATGTTCAAGTACGTCAATATAATCCTCATGAATGGTGCCCATTGACTTGTTATACCAGATACTTGATGCGTGCTCCAGCCTAAAGTTCTCATCATAGGTGGGTTCCAGATTGCTATTAAACCCAAGGATAAGTTGATTAACCCGTTCATAGATAGGGCTATCATAATCCATTCCTTCCTGAAGCATTTCAAGCATACGGCATAAACCAACGGGCGAGAAGACAATGTTACTATCCGTCTTTGCCAATAGTTCTCTTGCAATGATTGCTGCAAAATCTGAGTTTGACGGAGCTGCAATGTCACCCATCAACCTCATAGGTTCACTGGGAGGTACAGGCATACCTTGTAAGAATACCTCTTCTTGCTTTTGGGGTATTTCTGGACAAATTGGCTCGATGTCAAATGCTTGACGCAGTTCCGCTTCACTCATCAAACCATCTACAACAACAGGTTTCCCTTCCTGTTCCCGTTGGTTAATGGATTCCATCAGGTAACGCAGCTCAGATTCGCATTTGGGACAAGTACCGGGGCAATCGCCCTTGTGGGTACACTCTTCTATTTCAAAAGGAATCTCGTTTGCATCTGCTATGCGCTTGCGAAGATTCTTCAGTGCTTGACAAATTCTTTTTCCAGTTTCCATGTCTAATGATTTCTTATTATGTAGGTAAATCTATCAATGTCCCGAACTCCCATCTTTTTCAGGATGGCAATGCTATGCTCTACATCAGCCTCGGTATTGAACGATGGTATCAGCGGTACTCTGACTGTTATCTTCGCCTTGCTACCAAGAAGGTGACGGAGATTGATGATGACCTGTGCGTTATCCTTCCCAGTATATGCCCGATAGATTTCGGGATTCATGTCTTTGATGTCCACTATCCATTGGTCAACAATTCCTTCTAATACTTCCACAAATACTTTTGGAACGTTAAGCGAGGTTTCGATGGTAATTTTTCAATCATGCCCTTTATCCCTGCATATCTTATGAAAGTGCAGTATCTCTTTGCATGAAATCAATGGCTCACCACCACCGAATGTCACTCCGCCTCCAGTCGCACGGAAATAGAGATCATCCTGCTTCACATGATTGTATAGTTCTTCGGGAGTATATCTCTTCCATACCCCATTTGGAGATAGAGCCTTAGGATTCAGGCAATACTGACATCGTAAAGGGCATCCGTGGAATGCCACAAGTGTTGTCACACCTTCGCCATCCACGCCGATTCGATGCCTGCTAAGTCCTATGAGACCAGATGATTTCACTTGCTTACTTTCTTTCCTTTTACTGTGAAACGCCAAAGTTTTTTGTGAGAGTCATCTTTACCAACAGCTATGCGAAGTGTAGGTTCGTCAAGTTCTATTATTCGTTTCTCTGGAATAACTACAGGGTTTGGGGCAGTTTCCTTAAATGCGCAAACTGCTTCTTCCCACATTTCATTGACGCATTTCACAGGACCGTCAAAGACATTGCCATAATTGTCTTCAACTGTTCTTATGAGGATGCCACCACCAAATTTCTGTTTCTCATTACTTTCAAAAGTCAAGTCAACGCCATAATCATGTATGTACCAACAACCAGCATTAGCATTTCTTGGGTAGGTAACGGTCGATTTTTTGTTTATTCTAAGATCATCATAATTAGCACCATAGAAGTAAAACTCAATCTCGTTTATGAAATACTTGTTGCCCTTACTTTTGATGCAATAGTTACCCATAAAGAACTTTGCCAAATTTGGGAACAAGGCATCAAGTTCAGATTCATTCAATGACTTGTTGACTTCAATGAGTCTTTTCATTAATTCTTTCATTGCTGTAATATGTATTTTATTTTTTTCTAAAAGTTTTCTCTGTGTATGTCATCTTTCTCTTACTGATAATGAGGACAATCCTTGTTGTCTTCAAGACCGGCTAATGGTATTTGTACACCCTTGCAAAGATTCTTCTGATAGTTTTCCTTGATCGTCCATGTCAGACAATTCAATGCACCTCCATGTTCCTCAATGAACTCACGCATCTGCACCTGATAGATATGGCCTTTGTATTCAGGGAATAACTCCTTGTATTGCTTCAAGGCTTCTGCGTCCGTGATGGTATTGCCTATGCCAGGGATTATGATGAAGTCTTGCGTCTGTAGGCAGTTGATATAAGCCCAGCTCAAATCGTCATATTCACTAAGCTCTAGTTCGATAACATCAAAATGTTCACTGAGAGCATCGTACATCTGTTCTGCAATTTTCTCGTCATACAATTCAAGGTTAACCAAGACTTTGGGTCGTCCCAACGTATTGTAGCCAACGTATCTAACGATACCATCTGTATGTCCGAAAGTGTCTTCCTTGTCCCAAGGGAGCCATACAATAATCAGATTGGGTTCAAGAAATGCGTTTTTGAAAAGCTTTTCTATCTGCTTTTTACAGAGTTGTGGATTCTCAGCTAACACCTTTTCGGTCATAACGACGAATGCAGTCTCCTCGTGCTCCTTATTTCCTTTGCAGAACACCAAGTTGCCTCCATCAAGAATGATAGGTATGTTTACAATTTTGTATTTCTGTGCAAAAGGGCTGTTCTTGATAACCTTATCAACGTCAGTAATGTATTTCTTTTTGTCTTGCAGATAATCCGGATTGAAGATGAACCTCACGAACACATCTTCATCCGCCTGTGCAGGCATGAAATCTCTGACCCAATAGTCTTTTGTATGACAGACCATTCCCACAGCTTTGTGATATGACCTCATTACGCCATGCAATTGTTCTTTTAACTCTGGGTAGTGCCTGAAGAGCAGACTTGAGAAAACCGCCAAACTCTTTTCTTTTTCTGTAATTATCATATTGTTTTTTTGAATGAAACATGATGATTTGTCGACTAATCACGGTACAAAGGTACATCATTTTGCCTCTCAAAAACAAGAATTTTTCGTTAAATCGGGTTAAGCTTTTTTGAGCATTTATTTACTGATTATCAATATATTATATTATGTATTTATTGTTACTTTTTAGAACATTGGGAGTCAGATGGTTGAGAGATTCAAGAGTCATCTGTTTAAATCAAAGTTTGCTTCAAATAAAAATTTCACCAGACCTGACCTTTCTGACCAAATCTTCTTTGGGAAACTCTGGATTGTACCATTTATATGACACGATTCTACCATGCTCCCTGTCGAACTTATTTATTATATCTTTCATGTCCTCGGGCAGTTTGTTTATGCCAAATTCATATAAAGAAGCAGGTATCTGGTGGTAGTAGGCTCCTGCTATGGCACCCGTAATCGCCCCCATCGTATCAGCATCACCTCCAAGAGAGATACAGAGTCGCAAGGCATCTTCATAGTCTTTGCTATCGAGGAAAGCAATGATAGACTCTGGCACTGTGCCTTGACAGCTACCGTCAAAACTGTATGTTGGACGAATAGAGTCACAGGTTCTATTCATGTCATAATCGAATGTCTCTGCTATGTATCGACGTATTTCTTCCTTGGTGTGTCCTGTGCGTGCCAGGAAGATTGCCGCCGCAGTTGCCTGAGCACCTTTTATTCCTTCCGGATGGTTGTGGGTAACCTCTGCGGACTTCTTCGCGACCTTCAAGGTCTCTTCCAATGTAGAGAAGGCAAAGCCAACAGCAGCAACTCGCATAGCAGCTCCATTGCCCCAGGATTTATAGGGCTTCGGATTGTCAGAGTGCAACCACTCAGAAAACATATTGCCGTAGGCTCCCATAGGATGAGGGTATTTGTGTCCCCAAGCCTGCATACGGGCGACCAGCCCTTTCTTCGTCAGCTTTTTGTCGTTCAGAATCCAATCTGCTACGGCTATGGTCATGATGGTATCATCCGTATAGTCCATTCTGCTGTCCTGAAGAACGATGTCCGTGCTCTTGTTTGGACTAAACTCATAGATGCTACCTGCAATGTCTCCAAGAACTGCGCTTGTCAGCAGCGGATTATAGTAGTTCAATGATACATTGCGTGGTTCATTAACCTTTATCCGTGTATTGGTATAGTCGATGCTTTCATACCATCGTCTGAAGGTATCAGGCGTTTCTCCATATCCCCAATGGCAGAAACGGTTGAATAGAATGGCTTTCATAGAGATAGGAACTCCATCGTTAGCATGGAAATCCCCAAGACCATGCTGAATGTAACATATCGTTTCACTGTAAAGACCATTCTCATTGCCAAAATGAAAATAAACCCAATTTTTCTCATACATGTGTCCTACGTGCGCCCCATAATCCTCTGGCACATTCTTGCCATAATAGAAGCAATGCTTCAAGTAAGGCTCCAAAAGGATGTCGTAGAACTTCTGAGGCAGGTATATGTTGCTTACGGGAACCGCCTTTCTGAAAAGAGGGGCAATCTCCTCGTCCTTGAAACCTGCGATGCCGCATCCGATACGTGTAACGAGAAACTTCATATCTGGATTTCTCGAAGCAAAATTTATAAATTGATTAACGTATGGTCTGATAGTTTCAACACCTCCCTGCATGGTCGGTATGGCATAGGACTGGCCTGTAAGTCCTACACCAACGCCCCATTCAGCACCGAATTTCTTGTGAGCGGCTCTTGCTGCACCGCCCATGTGATGACCAGCGAGGTTGCTGCCAAATACGAAAATCTCACCCTTTTCAAGAACATCTATTCTCTCTGAGGCAATATTGGGGTCCTCTGTTCTGTTTTTATTCATGTTTGTTAGGCTTTAATATATTGACAAGTTTGTCGAATCCATTGTCTTTTTTGAGGTTCCCTCGTGTTATCTTCTGAGACATCCCTTTATGCCCCTTGGTAATCAAGCGACCTTCTTCTTCCAGTTTATTCCACACTTCTTCACCAAAGGTTTCCTTCCAGAGGGACTCAGAGCGTAGAATGAGAAAAGTCTTGTCTGTTTTCGTAGCAAGATACTTTGCCAACAGGTTGGTAAATATCGTCGAAGGCAAATGCTTTATACCTGCTGAGTACTTGAACTTCTCGGAGTGATAGCCGATGAGCTGAAAGAACGCAATGTCATGGTAGATAGGATGATATATCTCTGATGAAGGACTTCCGTATGCCTCCATTGCAAGTTGATCAAAAGCCTTTTGCCAGTAATAATCACCTTGAACTCTCGAACATTCATATCCGTCATAAATGCCTTCTCCCTGAAAGGTCAATGCGTTTCTCATTAAGCTCAGCAACTGCTCTTTTTGGGCTGGTATCATTGCCATACACTGAGTTTTGTTGACCTTCTCCACATATCCAGGATTCAACGTCAGAATGACAACCTTGGCATCGAGAAGGTTACCTGAGAATGGCATGGGAGGTACACCCACAACATACTTATACTTTGATTCAACCTTATTGTTGAAATCGTGAATGAATGAGTCATCGCCTGGATATATGCGTTCATCCTCTTCCTTGTCAGACCATAGAGTATACCCGTAAAGATCCTCGGCAAGCATTGCCCAGCCGTTTTTCAAGTCCAGGTTGTACTTCTCTACTTCAATGTTACGGAGTGTTTCCTGAGAGGTTGAGATATACTTGATAAAGTCACGTTTTAATGTTGGCGAATTGGCATAGCGTGAGGCTATCTCATTGTAGCTATAATGCACATCATCGAAATGACACACTACCTTATCATCATTGACATTCTCCTCCCAATAGCGATAGAGTATCTCTTCTGTCAGTAACTGAAATAATTTTTTAAAGCTGTTGCTTTCTGCTAACTCTATCGTAAAGATGTAGTTTTCGTCAATGCGCAGTAGTTCGATATAGGAAGCTATACTCTGCTTTGCCGTATTCTCATAACTCTGATAAGCAGGGTGTTCCATGTGTCTCTCTATGTCTTCCAAAAAATCAGGCAACAGATTTGCTCCACGCTTTAGTCGATAAGCTAATTGCGCAATTTTTGTCCAAGGATCAGTCTCGGAGTATTCATGCGCACAGCCGTCTATGTAAGAGCGTACCGAATGAGGTAAACTCAAATCCGAAGTTCGGATAACTGTAATTGATTTCATAACCAGATATTATTAAAAGTCAAAAGGATATTTTCTCCATTCCTTGGATGCACTCGCCTTATCAAACGCTTCTTCGTCAAAAGAATACACATAGAGGGTACGTTGGGAAGCAACTTCATCCATGTCATCAGGAAGCATAGTATTGCATACGCGATTATCTTCCTGTTCTTTTTTTGATAGAAAGCCAGAAGCCTCCATCTTACGCATGAAGTTACGCCGGTCGTACTTCTTCTCATGTATCAGTTCGTAGATACGCTGCAGTTCGTCCATCTTAAACTCATTGTCCAATAGTTTGAAGGCGATGGGCGACACTCTCAGTTTCTCCTGTAGTTTCTTTCTCGCCATACTGATAATCTCAGCATGATCAAAGGCTAAAGGTGGGAGGTGATTCCACTCATGCCATTGCGCCTTGTTTGCATCGTCACCAGCCAACACCTTGAAGTCATTTTTGCTCACTAAGGCAAAGAATGCAACCGTCAGCACCCTTTCACGAGGGTCACGATTGACACCGCTGAATACATGGAACTGCTCCAGATAGACATCTTTTATATTTGTCTCTTCGCAAAGTTCTCGTTTGGCTCCCTCCTCTACCGTTTCGTCCATGCGGAGGAAACCTCCTGGCAAAGCCCAGCTACCTTTATATGGTTCCAGACCTCGCTCTATGAGGAGAATATTTATGCTTGACCCATCAAAGCCAAATATTACACTGTCTGTAGTGACAGCAGGATGAGGATATTTATATGTGTACATACTACATGGTTTTTCAATTACTGGTGCAAAGATACTGCGTTATTTTGACGCAACCAAATATTTTGGCGTAAAAATGACGCGATAAGCGAAAGTTTTGATTATTCCGAGTTTTTGAGCATAAATGGCGAAGAATTATCCGCTATCTTCTGTAATGTTGTCACCATAAAAGCAAAGGTGCCTACTCATCACGAGCAAGCACCCAGTTATGATGAAAAAAAGTTATTAGTGCCTTGATTATTCATGGAACAGGCATTGTCAGTGAATATGTACACATGTATAAGTGTGTACATGTATTCATTAACACACTACTGAACGCCTGCTTCAAGCATAGGACTACTTGTACAAAATCACGATTGTGAATCGGTTGGCTTCATTCGCGTCGTACTTGTCTATACCACCATAATTCTTAATCTGTATCTGGGAGTCTTTTATACCACGTTCCACGAGAGACTTGGCAATATAGTTGGCACGTCGTTGGCCGAGTTCCTGGTTTCCTGACTGAGTACCTGTAGCACTGTCTGCTGCACCTGATATTGACACTTTCAGATTCTCATCCTTTGCGATACGCGCAATCTCATCGAGATTGACCATTTGAGAATCGTCAACGAGTTTGTCCGAGTTAATTTGAAAGAAGAAATACACAGGTGTTCCCATACCTATTCTTATCTGGTTAGTGTGACCATCTTCATCTGTCAATCCCGCATTCTTGCCATTGCCATCCGCTTTCCAATCCTCAGAGTCCATGTTGCTGTCCTGTAAGTTTGAAGAGTCTGACATGTTGAGACGGGCACGGAGAGAGTTAAGACCGCTGTAGCTGTTTTTCGGATAGATGGTTTTGACATCATCTTCTCCAGCCAGTCGTTTTTGAAGACGGGCATTCTCCATTTTCATCTGGTCGATGTCGTCTCTCAGATATACATTTTCCTCAATATAGGGAGCAGCGTCAATGACACGCTTCCATCCTGTCTTGCCGATAGTAAAGGACAAGCCTGCTGAGACGGTTAGCATGTGGTCCCCGAATTTTGTTGAGGTGCCGATGTCATCAAAGTTCTTGGCTGTTGTCATTCCGCTTATCCCGGCAACGAGATGAAGACGGTCATTGAGGCGGTATCGTGCCTCGATACCATATGAAAAGGCGAACGGATGGCTGCCACTTGAACCTCCTTTGCAAGTACATGAGCCCGACCAGTCAGAGTTGTGTATCATACCAACTCCAAGATATGGTATCACATCCCAAAGAGGTATTCCACTCTCGTTACAGCGTATGCCGGATGTCAGGTTATACATGAAGTCAGCGTGAATGAACTGATATTTCATGCTTTTGAACTCAGCATTCTTGAATGACAGTCCTTGGAATCCTATACGTCCACCGATTGCGGGTGTGAACCACTTGCCGAGTCCCACCTGCAATGCAGGCTTCACTCTGTCGAACACATCCCCACAACCGATGGGCGACCCAAGAAAAGCAGAAGCCCCGCCCTTTACTTCAATGAACCAATTTCTACCCCAGTTGGCTGCTTCGCTGACATTCTTGAGATATGTAGGATTGCCAGACAAGAGCATAGGCTCCTGACTGAACGATTTCTGATGAATGATACTGTCCTCATACTGGTGGACAGGTTCTGCCTTTATCGTCATTGCTGCAAGGCAGAACATAGACATGATAAGAATTTTCTTTCTCATTTTGTGTTATGGATTTAATTGTTAATACGAGGTGTAAACAAACGAGCTGGTGTCACATCTTCTTTTTTCTGCTGACAGAAGGCTTGCACATCTTACGAGCCATGGCCAGGCATCGGCGTGCCCACTCACGGTCATCTTCATCGGGACGTTGTCCCCAGCCGGAACTGGGACCACCTCCACCGCCACCATGAGTCTGAGCGATGGTTGTAGCATCATCGATGAAGCCACATACCAGATTGAGCGCAACCTTTACTACATGGTTCCCTTCCTCTGCCAGCTGCTTGAGCAGTGTACCGTCGAAGTTGAGTTTGACATCATCTGGCAGTTTTGGGAAACGCGAAGTAAACTCCTGTGCCATCGTATCAAGGATGACACCATTCAGATGATAGCTCATGCTATGAGCCCATGAAAGTTCAGACCTGTTGGCTTTCTCTTCCAGTTCACTTGCCTGCTGCTCTATCTCCGCCTTATCCTTGCGGAGAGTGTCAAGCAACTGGTTAGTCTCATCGAGCTTCTTCTCTTTGTCTGCCAGTTTCGTCTCAACCAAAGCCTTCTGCTGCTCCAGGTGCTGAATCTTACGGGCAATCCCCGCACTGATGCTATCGCTGTTGGCTTGCAGTTCACGTAACGGTCGGAGCTCATCCTCCAGCCTTTCCTTCTCTGCCTTCAGATTCTCTATCATAGAGGTGAAGGACTTCTGTTTTTTCTGGGCAATAGCCAGTTCGACATTGAGGTCTTTCAGAGCCCTTCGGGTGTTATCCATCTGAGCTTCGAGTGTCACACATTCGTTGGCGAGCCATCGCCGGTACTCTTCCGTCGAGCGGTGCCTGGCACCAGTCTCTGTTATCGACACCCCTCTTGTAAGCCCCCATTTCTCGTTCACTTTGGCCAGCTCATCATGTAGGGCAAGCATGTAGTTCTTGAAATCAACACGGTTTTGACCATGGAAGATTTTCTTGAATGCGAACTTCTTTTCCTCGTCGATAGGAAGAAGCGCACAATGCACATGAGGGTTTTTCTCGTCACAGTGGACGATGAACGATATGATGTTTTCTTCACCATATTTGTCAGCCACGAAACGATAGATGTCCTTTGCCCATTCCTCTATCTCTGGCATTCTGCGGATGTGCTCATTGCCCTTTTTACTCTCGAAATCCACCTCTTGGTTGCCAAAGGCTAACTCACGCATACGTTCTGTAGAGCCACCGAAGATGAAGTTGACCACTGTTCGGTAGCGTGGTTCATCCAGTCCCTCGTTGGGGTCTTTGATGCCACGTGAGGCAAGATTCTCTGCCATACGTCTTGTCAACGGACGGCTCTTGTCTATTGGGGTCACGATGCCACCCCTCTGGATCTCGAAGTTGAGATGTTCGCGGCTTCTGTCGTAGTTTCCCTCACGCATAGCCTGCTCCCATCCCTTGTCCGTCCATGCCCTAAGCTCCTCGTTGCTTGACTGTGCAAGCCCCTTGGAGGTCTTGATATCCATGACTTGTTTTCCTGCTTTACTCATATTCAAATGTTATTATGATACCATCTTCAAAGCCTTTTTCAGTCGGCTAAACAACGTCTCAGAGACGAGCATTTCTGACCCAGCTTGCTGTTTATCTGGTCAGCTCTCCCGACAACCATAGGAGGTCGGGGTATTAGGCTTCCCGAGACTGAAAAAAAGTGGCACGTGCAAGCACGCTGCCTATCGTTGCTTTACTCCATTCAGCGAAGTGCCTACGGAGCGTCTGAAACGCTTTGGCGAGATGGTTATTATAAAGGGTGATTCAATAGTCATTGTTTTCAGCAGAAGAAGAGACCGAAGGGGTCCGGGTCGGTGGCTGATTATGTCTCCTAATTGAGGGAAATGAAGGGTTATCGTAATAGGTGGATTCAACACCTGAGCTGTAATGCTCGAAGATGCAGTCCATGAGGATTACCTCACCCTTTGAATACTCCGATGCCACTTCTGCCATATAACTTGGCTTGCTGTTGGTGCGTAATGCAGCAGCCATGATGCCAAGTGTAGCAATCACTTTGTGCCAGTCCCAGACATGGTCTTTACCAAACAGGAGACCGACCGAATCAGATAACTCTTCAGGCAATTGTTTGTGTGCATCGAGGACATGGAGCAGCGATACTGCCAGGCCGTCGAATATGACGGTCTGCTCATTAAGCACGTGTCTTGCAGGTATTCCGCCATTCCCTTCTTTCTTCGCCATGTCCAACTTCAAGGCATAATACCGGTTGTAAGATTCTGCCACTTCCTTTGCTCTTGTCCTGCCTTTGAGATAGCGCACAAACTGCATGGCACAGAAGTCGAGAATATCGTCTGGTGTCTCAACAAAGAGAGACAGACGCTGTGAGAGGTTGACCGAGAAGATGAAGCTCTTGGAATAAGGCTTGGTAGAAATATGTCCGAGGTTTGCCAGCCCCGCGATAAATTGCCGGACAGTGGCACGCTGCCATTTCCATTGTCGTGAAAGTTCTGAGATGGTGGCAACGAACTGGCCAGGCAGCAACTGCAACGCACCTTCGGCTTCAGGTGTGGCGTATGCACCAGCGGATGCTCTGGACAACAGGTCGCAATAGGCTTCGAGCTTGCTGTAACGTTCCTCCGATTTGGGTTTGAGGAACTCCAGCAATGAACGATCCACGCTTTGTGGAGTCTCTCCATCAGAAGAGACATGTTTTGATGATTGGTTCATTTGAGTCATTCTTTAATTTGATATGTTATTTACCAGAGCAAGTGTTGTCTAATATCTGCCACAAACAAGTGGCATTTAATAGTAGTTTTTGAATATCTGTTCCAACCGTTCGTCATGCTTTTTGAGCGGTTCGGAATCATCGCAAAGCGCAAGCACTTTTTCAGATGGGTAAAAGACCGCTGCCATACTGAGTGTGAAGAACAGATGAAAGACACTGTTCATATACGGAATGGCATAGCAGACCATTGCCACAAATACAGTGAAGAACCAAAGCCGCTTCCTCTCATGCAACAGTCTCAGTGCGCTAACCATAATTTTTCTGGATATAAGTATCAGAGTAATGAGACTGGAGAGAGCCACAGCTATATTCGGGGCTGTCATACAGCAGCACCAGTTGATGAAGATGAGAAGGAACGTAACCATGCTGACATAGAAAAGCTTACTGTTACGGAGTGAGACCATCTTCCACATGAATGTTTTCATGAACTTGTATTCCTTCTTGTATAGACAGAAGAATGCCACCAAGAGCAGGAAAGGGAAGATGAAACGAATGATGGTAAGAGTCAGTGTCATATTTAATCGTTTTTTTATTTGAGGATTATTTTGAGGCAGATTCCAATGACTCCAGTCGTGCAGCAATATATCTGTTCAACTGGATGTTGTAACTGGGAGACATCTGGTCAATCTCCGGGTCTTTTGACAGCTTCTCATCTGCCTCAATCAGGAGACGAAGATACAGATCGACATTAGAGCCATGGTCAGTCTGAGCGTGGATGTCCTCCTTCTCAGTTTTTAGTAGAGAGCCGACAGGCTGCATTGTATCGGGGTCAATATCATCGGGCAACTGATAGGCATTCTGGATGCTTCGCATGACCAACAGACAGAAGAACACAATCAGGCACAGTATGGATTTTGCCATAAGGTTCAAGTCAAAAACCATCATTGCAAGCACACTTAGCGCTATGATGGAAATGTAGAAGGCATATACCTTTTTCTTAGTATTCATAATCGTCGAGTTCAAGTTTTATTATTCCAAAAGATGCTTTTTCGATAATGTATTCAACATCACGCAATGTGAGGGCATTCCTCTTGACACGTACAGATGCGGACTGGTCTTTCTTGCACAGGGCTGCCACTCCTTGGTTCAAGTCATATTCACTTATATTCCATGTGCGTGATTTGATGAAAGAGTAATGTTCTCTGTAACTTTGAAGAGTGATAGCCTTGTAGAACAGGGTTTTCAACACACCATCCTGAGGTATTCTCATCTCTATAAGCCTTTCCGTGTCTATGACCTTTATCCATGTCCTGTTTTGATGTATGATGTCAGCAATGAGATAAAACGTTCTTTTCTCCATCAAAGACCGCAGTTGAAGTCGTTCATGATTTGAACATGTTCACGTTTCACCTTGAAGGTTCCACGCTTCTCGTGAAGACGTAGGTCTTCAAAGAGGTCAGCTGACATCACCTCAATGGAGTTGTATATCGTGACATTGAGCTGGTGGACAAGTCCGTCAACATGTGTCTTGCAGTTAATCTTGAACATCCGTTCCGTGACGGGGAAGCAGTAGGCGCAGCTCTCATGGCCGAAGACCGTATCAACTGGTGGTTCCAGATGATAGAGGATGGCAAGATCAGCATTCATTTCCAACATTTCCAGGACATTCTCCATAGACTGAGGCTTGGGAACGTCATACAGAAGAATGGCGTAATCCTCATAGGAAGTGACCTTGCTGAGGAAAACATTATCTATGAGATCTGGCAGGATTACGGGTCCTGACGTTTTGAATTTGTAGATGGCTTCCTGTAACATTTTCGAGGTTGATTAGAGAGTTGATATGTATAAACGCATGAGCTGTGTTGGCAATTTATCGGACAGTTCCTTGTCTAAAAGATGTTTGCTGTCAAGCCTTGAAACAATTGTCTGGAAGTCCTTTGCAATATCTGTCATGGCTTGCGACTGCTCGGGAGTAAGCATTGCCACGCCAAAGGAATCCATCGAAAGGTATGGCTGGAGCATCATCCATAAATAGGCATTGGCTTGAGGAGCATCTTTTATCTGACCTCTTTTTAATACCTCGTGGCAGATCTTTGCATTGAGAATCAATCGGCGGTTGGTTCTCATGGACATATAAACCAGTGCTTCCTCTGCGGAAATTATTTTCTTGGAGGCATTTGAATATACATTTGTACAGATGTCGGTTGTCAGGTTCGTAATGCCAGTCATATTCATTGAGGAGCATTTGTCAAGATGCGCAAGAAAAGAGCGAAAGTGTCTGTCCTCATTGGCTATGTAATTGAGGAACTCTTTCTTTGAATGGATTCCCATCCTGTTCACCTCGGAAAGGTACTTGGAGTAGTCTGCAAGTATCTCATATACATCTTTATTATAGATTGGATTCTTATCCAAGCTGGAATAGAAATTACCAGCAGCCTGTTTTAAGGAATCAAGTCCACTCTCTTCAGCATATTTAGATGTGTGTAATTTCACGTATGCCACATCGCTCAAAGTGCATTTATCAGCCAATCTTAGCAGGGCCGTGCGGATGGAGTCCGTGTTTTCCGCAAACACCATTGATAAGCCGGCATGAGCTGTGAACGCTGGGTCTTTCTCGATGTAATGAAGGACTGTATCTGACAACTCTTGCCACTGGTTGATGTAAGCAGCCATTTGTTCAGAATTGACTACTTGTTGTTCCTGTATGGAATGAAAGAAGCTATTATATTTCCTCAAAGCGTCATCAGAAGACTCAAAATCATATTGAGTTCCAGTAGAACACGAAGAGGAAATAAATAAGGTACATAAAAAAAGCAAGTGAAAGATTAAACTCTTATGAGTCTTTTTTCTTTCACTTGCTTTACTTTCTTTCATTTTGCTTTTGAGACCTGAAGCGGAAGGGTTGCAAAGGCAACGCTGATAATGGAAACAGTGTGGTATTATCCTATATTTCATTGGCATTTATGTGTTAAATTCGAGTGCAAAGATACGGATATTTTTCCATACCACAATGAAAATAATGCCACTTTAAATTATTTTGTTATTCATACTCTATAAAGTATGATAAATTACCAACCATGGAAAGCATTAAACAAGGTTAAATAATCAAGAAGGGTTAATTATATTGCCTCAGTATGATTATTATTCTGAATATAATTTGTAACTTTGCACGCAAAATAGAATGATGCGTATGACCAAACCTCACTACCACAAACGGCTGGCTGTAAGGTTAGGTTGTATCTAACCATCATAATATCAGATAAATATCTTTTTACAATGGCAAAAATTGGCTACATCATGGCTATCTCCCAGTACGACAGACTGGAGGAAGACCGAAAGTGGATGAACGACTATGGTTGCATCCGTATCGTTGAAGAAAGTGACGAGAACGAACGCAACAGACCGCTCTGGAAACAACTGATGGTTGCCCTGCAAAGGGGCGACGAACTTGTTATATCCAAGTTTTCCAATGCCTTGCGTGGCAGTCGGGAACTGGCAACGTTCCTGGAATTTTGCCGAGTCAAGGTCATCCGTATTGTCAGCATCCATGACCAGATTGATTCAAGGAACGAGCTGTTTCCCGAAACAAGGCCGTCCGATGTATTGGAAATGATGGGTGCTTTGCCGGAAGAGGTTCTTGCCCTGCGTAAGTCTGCGGAGCATGTAGTCAATTTACAGGAGAAGATGATAGTGTCACTACCTCCAGTCTCGTCAGCAAAGATGCAGAAGCTCGACAGAGAAAAGACTGTCATCAACCTGTACGTGGCAGGTCATCCTATTGATGAAGTATGGAGGGCCAGCGGTTTCAGAAGCCGAAGCTCTGTGTTTCGCATACTGAACAAGCATGGCATCAAGCTGAACCGTGGCAATCATTCTGGTCCAATCAAGAGAAAGGGCATATCCGACAATCCACAAGACAAAGAATAAATAGCATGAAAAAGATACTGTTCCTTCATGGTTTCTTTGCTACTGGCAGCTGTCCGATGGCGAGAGCACTGAGGGAGGTCTTTGATGGGCAAGCCGTCGTGCTGACTCCCGATCTGCCTCTCCATCCCAAGGAAGCACTGAAATACATACGCATGCTTATCGACAAGGAGAAGCCAGACCTGCTCATAGGCAACAGTTGCGGGGCTTTCCTTGCACAGATGCTTTCTCCTGTCGTTGGTATCCCTGCCCTACTTGGCAATCCTCATTTCAAGATGACGGACTTCCTGAGAGAACGCATTGGCGAACATGAGTACAAGGCTCCGCGCATGGACGGTAATCAGACAATAGTCATCAACGAATCACTCATCAATGAGTTTGGGGAACTCGAAGCCACACAGTTTGACTATTGCAATCCCTATTACAAGAATCGTGTGTGGGGACTCTTTGGTGAACAAGACACACTGGCTCATTTTGAGCCGTTGTTCTTGCAGCACTATAACAACAGCTATCACTTCCCTGGCGGACACACGCCCACAGAGCAGGAAGTCAGGACTTGGTATGCCCCGTTGGCACAGAAGATGCTCATGGAGTATTCAGTTAAAGAAGAAAGATTTTTCCGTCACTTCAAGGGAGGAATGTACAAGTATATCCATTCCGCATATGACAGCGAAACACAGGAACGCATGGTAGTATATCAAGCATTATATGGTGAGGAAGCATACTGGGTTCGTCCCGAGAAGATGTTTTTCGAGCAAATAACGAGAGACGGAAGGACATTTAACCGATTCACAGAAATAGACAGATAAAGATGGAAACATTCAAAGACGTTATATCAGGCGACCAACTTGTCTTGGTCGATTTCTTCGCCACATGGTGCCAGCCATGCAAGATGATGCACCCCATCTTAGAACAGGTGAAGGCAGTGCTGGGTGACAGAATCCGCATCATCAAGGTGGATGTGGACAAGTACGGGGTGACTGCAAACCAATATGGCATACAGTCTGTGCCCACACTCATGTTGTTCAGGCACGGCGAAGTACTTTGGAGAACAAGCGGTGTTGTGCAAAGAGCAGAGCTGTTGGCAACGATTGATCCATTCATGAAACAATGAAAGCATATACATATATAGATAAAGGCAGGTTTGAATTGATTGACAAGCCCAAGCCGATGATCCAAGAGCCTACCGATGCCATTGTCCGTGTGACCATGAGTAGCATCTGCACAAGTGACCTGCATATCAAGCACGGTAGCGTACCAAGGGCTGTGCCTGGCATTACCGTCGGGCATGAGATGGTGGGTGTTGTGGAAGAACTGGGCTGTGATGTCCAGGGATTCTGTAAAGGCGATCGTGTGACCGTGAACGTGGAAACCTTCTGCGGAGAATGTTTCTTCTGTAAGCATGGCTATGTGAACAACTGTACTTCCCCACATGGAGGTTGGGCACTTGGCTGCCGCATCGATGGCGGTCAGACGGAATATGTTCGTGTACCATTGGCACAGCAGGGACTGAACCATATCCCCGACGGTGTTACAGACGAACAGGCATTGTTTGTGGGTGACATCCTCGCTACAGGCTTTTGGGCGGCACGCATCAGCGAAATCTCTACGGATGACACCGTGCTGATTATCGGAGCAGGACCAACAGGCATCTGCACTTTGCTTTGCACAATGCTGAAACATCCCAAGCGTGTCATCGTCTGCGAAAAATCAGAAGAAAGACGCGCCTTCGTCAAGCAACACTATCCCGATGTACTGCTGACGACACCAGAGGAATGCTCTGATTTCGTCATGCAGCACAGCGACCATGGAGGTGCAGACCGAGTGCTGGAAGTGGCAGGTGGTAAGGACACTTTCCAACTTGCATGGCAATGTGCCCGTCCGAATGCCATCGTAACCATTGTAGCCCTATATGATGAACCACAGCTGCTGCCTCTGCCTCAGATGTACGGCAAGAACCTCACCTTCAAGACAGGAGGTGTGGATGGATGTGACTGCGAGGAAATCCTGCAACTCATCAAGGAGGGCAAAATCGACACAACACCGCTCATCACGCACCATTTCCCATTGGAGAGGATAGCAGAAGCCTATGAAATCTTTGAGCAGAAGCGAGATGGAGTTATCAAAACAACTATACATAACAACAATTTATGAAACAGGACAACCCTCAAATAATTTCAGTGAGCAACTGCTTAAGGGAAAACTTAAGTATTCCAGAATATCAGCGTCCATACAAATGGGGCGTTCAGAATATTACGGATTTACTTCTTGACATTGAACATGCAATTAGCGAGAATAGATTATATACCGACTTCAAATACAGAGTTGGCACGGTTATTCTGCATAAAGATGGTAACACTCTACATGTAGTAGATGGTCAGCAGCGTATAATCTCGCTAACGCTGTTGAATCACTATCTGGATGCTAAATTTGACAATAGTATTCTCAGCACCAAATTCACAGATAACACAACGCTCAAGCATATTAATGAAAACTATCATTGTATAAAAGAGTGGTTTTCTCTACGAACACAGGATGAAAAAACTGCTTTCATTAATGCAATGAAGGATATACTTGAAGTAGTTATTATTTATGTCGATAAAGAGTCAGAAGCCTTTCAACTATTTGATTCACAAAACACACGCGGCCGAGCTCTTGACCCTCACGATTTGCTCAAAGCCTACCACCTCAGAGAGATGCAAGGAAACACCTATGATATGGAATATGCTGTGAACAAATGGGAAGAGAAAGACATGGCAAAAATCCGAGAACTATTCTGCGATTATCTGTTTCCTATATGGAATTGGTCGAGAGGACGTAAAACATGGGAATTCACAGATAAGGACATCGACACCTATAAAGGGGTATCTATTGATTGTCCATATACCTTTGCTCGCCGCACTTACAAGGCTATGCCGTATTTTCAAATAACAGAACCATTTGTTTCCGGCAGCGATTTTTTTGAAATGGTGGATCATTATCTGCAGTTAATGAAGATAATAGAGTCAGAACTAACAAGCAAGAGTGAATTTGATGAAATCCGACCATATTTAGAAATGAATAATTGCAGCATAGGAATGAAACATGTAAGGAAACTATACAAAGCTTCTATTCTACTATATTATGACCGTTTCCATGAGTTTGACCCTTTAGCATTGAAGAAACTCTTTATGTGGGCTTTTATGCTGCGTATTGAGCTGAATAATCTATCGTTCGATTCCATAAACAAATATGCAATTGGAGACGGAATATTCAATAATAAGCCTGTATTTTCTATGATTACACAAGCACGGAAACATACTGAAATTGGGAACACAATAATCAATATTCCAAATTCAAAAGAATTGTCTTACAATAATTGCGTAGAAGAACGTCAGATGCTACATGAACTATTAACAAACATGAAACATAAAGGATTTTAGAATATGGTTACCGGAATTCATATTATCACTAACGAAAAGAACATTTTCACAAATGAGCATTACATTGTGCCTCTGTATCAACGTGGATATGCATGGGAGGAAAAACATATTGTTCAACTAATAGATGACATTATGGATGTTCCTAACGATTCACAATATTATATCGGGTCATTAATAGTACATCGTAGAAATGATGCATATGAAGTTATTGATGGCCAACAACGCCTGACAACACTATTTTTGTTACTAAATTATCTTGAAGAAATCCATAACAAAGAACACGTAGCTCTTAGGTTTGACTGCAGAGCTAAAAGCAACTACACTCTGGAACACATCAATGAAATAGTTTCAGAAACATCTCATGTCCTAATTGATGATAGCAACATCCAGCAAGAGCTTTTAAGTGGTTACAATATCATTAGAGATAAACTCAAAAGCATAGATATAAAAAAACTAAAGAATAATCTCTGCAAAACGGTGTTGTATCGCATTGAAGTGCCGAAGCATACAGATCTTAACCATTATTTTGAGATAATGAATACACGCGGTGAACAACTGGAGCAGAGCGATGTACTCAAAGCTAACCTAATGGCTTATTTGCAAGGAGACAAAAAGTGGCAAGAAATTTTTGCTACAATATGGGATGCTTGCAGAAATATTGATGGTTATATCCAAATGCATTTCCCCAAAAATATAAGAGAGGAAATTTTTGGATCATATTGGAATGAATTACCTGTAAAAAGAATAAAGGATTATCTCAATTTATCTATCTCGAAGAAACAGACTAATGGTTATTCTATTAAAGAGGCTATAAGTACTGACTTCAAAATAACTACGGAAGAGGCATCAAACGAAAGAAATCAGAAAACACGATTTGAAAGTATCATCAATTTCTCATATTTTCTTCTACATACACTTCGTGTCTTTGTCCATCAAGAACACATCACATCGCAGACAGACTTGCTTGACAAAATGTTGGATGACAAAAAATTAGTAGATGCATTTGACCGCGTGATTCGTCAGGGTGAAATCAACAATAAACCCATTAACCCCCAATATTTTGTTAAAAGTTTTATCATCTGTTTGCTCAGGACTCGCTATCTATTTGATTTATATATTATCAAGCGAGAGTATGTCGGAGATGCGGCACAAGATGGAGAATGGAGTTTAAAAGAGATATGTTCATACGGACAAGGAGGTAACAAAAAAGCTCTCTACAAACTCACCAATGTAGTGGACTATGGTCGTTGGTATAATGAGCAGCATAATAAATACATTCTAATGCTACAGGCCGCAATGCGTGTTTCCTTTACTTCACCCAAAGTTATGCACTGGATTACAAAACTTCTGATTTGGCTGACGGACTATTTTCTTGACCGTGCCCCGGAAGGATGGATTTATGAGGATATTGTAAATGATACAGCCAGAGAACCTGTTACAGTGTTCTTAAATAATAAAGAAAACTTCTATTTAGGTGTGGCTACCCCACACATTGTTCTCAACTATCTTGATTTTCTGCTTTGGAAAAAGAGCCCAAAGATAGATTTTGATTTTGAATTCAGAAACTCAGTTGAACATTGGTATCCTCGCAACCCATCGGAAGGAAGTTTTCCACGTTGGGAGGATGAAGGTCCAAATGGAGTGGATAGATTTGGAAATTTATGCTTAATTCAGAGAAGCGTCAACTCAAAGTTCTCCAATTTGCATCCAAGTGCAAAAAAATCAACATTTCAAGAAATGATTGACAAAGGGAGCTTAAAATTACGAATAATGAGCGAAATGACTACCGACAACAGTCAATTATGGAGAGAAGATACTTGCTCCAAACATGAAGAAGAAATGCTCAATCTATTGAAAGATGCATGTGGAATGTAATTGTAGTTATTTCTAACATCAAAATAATGAATTGAACAACTAAAAAATGAAGATACATCATATTATATTCAGCCCCACCAGTGGAATTCGGCAATGGAGCGAGATTCTATGTTTTGGCTATGGAATGTTTTGGCTACGGAAAAGATTGTGCTGCTACCGAACGGCGTCAAGGATGCCGACATTCTATTCAATGGCGAAAAAAGGCGGGCAGGGTTATGTTGATGATATAAACGCAATGATATGACAATAGATACAACCAATATGTGCTCACACCTTCAGAAGAAACTGTTTGAACCTGATGGTGTGTATTATCCGATATGGCAAGCCATGAAGGATGATGAGACATTGACGGCTGTGGTACTGAGCAGGCAGTTGCACATCTACAGGAATGGGAAGAAGATTCTCGTTCTGGCAGGCAAGGCACAGCCGAAGGTGATACGCGAAGACAAATTGAATGAATTGATAACAAAATAAATAGAATATAAATGAAATCATTTGGACAAAAATCGTGGATGCTTCCACAGCCGGTTTTGATTATCGGCACATACGACAAGAACGGCAAGCCCAATGCTATGAATGCTGCTTGGGGCGGTCAATGGGACGCGAAGGAGATTATGATTGCCATGGGCGCACATGCCACTACCGAGAATCTGAACGACTGCCCTGATTTTACCGTGGCATTTGCTACAAAACAGACCATGGTGGCTGCTGATTTCGTGGGCATTGTCTCTGCCAAGAACGATGCAGACAAGATGGCGAAAGCAGGTTGGAAAAGCGAGAAGTCAGAGAATGTAAACGCACCCGTATTCACCGACTTTCCCATGACCTTGGAGTGCCGCATCAAGGAAAAGATTGACGAGTCGGAAGAGGGATATTACATCGTGGCAGAGATAGTCAACATCCTTGTGGATGAGAACTATCTGGCAGAGGACGGCAAGCCCGACATGGAGAAGATGAAACTCATCGTGTTCGACCCGATACATCACGGTTACATCGAACTTGGCAAGACCATTGGAAAGGCATTCTCAGATGGCAAGGCTTTGAAATGAAGACACTCAGATACATCTTCCATAGTGGATTCCTTATTGAAACGGCTCGGTGCATCCTGGTCTTTGACTACTGGATGGATCCTGCCGATGTCATGAGTGGGTACATGAATACATGTAAACATGTGTACGTGTTTTCAAGCCACTTCCATGAGGACCACTTCACAAAAGAAATCTTCAAGTGGCAGAATAGCATCCCCAATATCACATACATCCTGTCAAAGGATATACTCAAACGAAGAAGAGCTCAGAAAGAGGATGCCGATGTATGGATGGCCAAAGGAACGGTATGGGAAGATGAGAACCTGAAAGTGATAGCCACAGGCAGCAATGACAGTGGCGTGAGCTGGATTGTTGAGACAGAAGGTAAAACCATCTTTCATGCAGGCGACCTGTGCAACTGGTACGCACGCTTTCTTGTTGACGGCACACCTGAAGGAGAGGTCTTTAGTGAAGAGTTTGGTCAATACATCAATCCATTGGCAGAGGAAAAGCGGTTCCTTGGTGAACTAAAAGACATTCGAAAGATAACCGACTCCTTTGACCTTGTGATGTTTCCAGTGGACGGACGCATCGGCAACGGCTATACGCTTGGAGGGCGTCAATTTATCGAACGCTTCAAGGTTGGGATGTTTGTCCCAATGCACTTTGTCATGAGTGGGTTTGAGAGTGCGTGGCGCATGGAGCCTTTCTGCAAAGAAAAGGATGTCCCCTTTTGGTGCATCGGGCACGAAGGAGACAGCATTACAATATAATAATAACACGATTAAATCGTTAAAACAATGGACACAAAAGAAAAAGTATTAGCAACAATGAAGGAGGCAGGTCAGCCTCTCAACGCAGGTAAAATCGCAGAACTCAGCGGTCTCGACCGCAAAGAGGTAGATGCAGCTATGAAGCAGCTGAAGGCAGAGGGCGCAATCGTCTCTCCTGTTCGTTGCAAATGGGCACCTGCAGAGTGATGGTACAGGACTCGACAACATATTATGTATGGATAGGCGGGTCATGTGACTACGGACATAAGGAACGTGCTGGTGGTGCTGCCGTTGTGATAGAGCACGACGGTAGCATCATCAGTCGTGATGTCATCAGTGATTTGCATACCACAGAGTTCCGTATGATGCTAACGCTTATGGTTAACGTAATGAACGAGCTGCCTGACGGTTCGGACATTCTTTTCCTAACCAACGCAGCCTACATCCAGAACTTTGATAGGACACCTACAGCGAAGTCTGCCAATCCAGACCTCATCAGCCAGTGTATCGAGGCGAAAACACGGCACAGTTCTGTTAGTGTCAAAATCGTACCATACCACAAAAATCCATTGCTCATCGAAACACATGACATGGCAACAGAAGCTATGGCAAAGACAAGAAAAGAATACCACTATGACATCCAATGAGCAGGCATTGTTTGCCATGATGCAAGAATTAGGCTACAGTCACGGCCTTTGCATCACCGCTCTACAAATACTCTCGCAAGACAGACTTGCGATAAGCGAAATGCTGGCATATCTTTACGAGGAACAGCCTTCCGAAGAAGCTTTCATCAAGGAAATCGCAAGGATATGCGAGACATATCATCTTAGCAATCAATAGTATTATGACCGAGGACAACCGTACATATATAGCCATCGACCTGAAATCGTTCTTCGCTTCCGTGGAATGCGTAGAACGTGGTCTCGATCCGCTCACCACCAATCTTGTTGTGGCAGACGTGAGCAGGACAGAGAAGACTATCTGTCTGGCTGTTTCCCCATCCCTCAAAGCCTACGGCATTGGAGGAAGGGCACGTCTGTTTGAGGTTGTGCAGCGGTTGCGTGAAGTTAACAATGAACGAAGGTACAAGAGCCCTTTCCGTCGCCTGACGGGAAAGTCATGGAAGGACGAGGAACTCAAAGTGCACGAAGATTGGGAAGTTGACTACATTGCTGCCCCTCCTCGCATGGCCAAATACATTGAATACAGCACACGTATCTATCAGATATACCTGAAATACGTCGCTCCAGAGGATATTCACGTATATTCCATCGACGAGGTCTTTATGGACGTGACGGCTTACCTTGACACATACAGGATGACGGCACATGAACTTGCCATGACCATGATACGTGATGTCCTGAAGAATACCGGGATAACGGCTACTGCCGGCATCGGCACAAACCTTTACCTCTGCAAGATAGCCATGGACATCATGGCAAAGAAGGCTCCTGCTGACAAGGACGGTGTGCGCATTGCGGAACTCAATGAGATGAGTTACCGGGAACAGCTGTGGGACTATACCCCAATTACCAAGTTCTGGCGTGTGGGCAAAGGCATAGCAGAGAAACTTGCTCAGTATGGTATGTACACCATGGGCGATGTGGCTCTCTGTTCCGTAGAGCGTGAGGGACTGCTCTACAAACTCTTTGGTGTGAATGCGGAACTCCTTATCGACCATGCCTGGGGATGGGAACCTGTCACGATGGACTATGTGAAAGCCTATCGACCAGAGACCAATTCGCTGAGCAGCGGACAGGTGCTAACAGAACCCTACACATTCCAGAAAGCAAGGGTCGTTGTCCAGGAGATGGCGGATGCCGTTGCTCTCGACCTTGTGAGCAAACGGCTCGTTACAGACCAACTGGTGCTGACAGTAGGCTATGACATCGAGTCTTTGACGAACCCTAACATTCGTGACAACTACCATGGCGATGTCACAACAGACCACTATGGCCGCCAAGTGCCGAAGCACGCTCATGGGACAGCCAACTTGGACAAGCACACTTCATCTACCAGACAGATTATGAAGGCTGTAGCATCCCTCTACGACCGGATTGTCAACTCCAACCTGCTGATACGTCGCTTGACACTAACAACCAACCATGTCATCAGTGAAGAGAGTGCCAGAACAACGAGCTCCACTCCCATACAGTTAGACCTGTTCACCGACTATGAAGCATTGGAGGCACAACAGAAAGCCGAGGAAGAGGCACAGGCAAAGGAACGAAGGATGCAGGAGACACTGCTGAGTATCAAGAGCAAGTTCGGCAAGAACTCCATACTCCGGGGACTGAACCTTGAAGAAGGGGCTACAGCCATAGAACGCAATAAACAGATAGGAGGACACAAAGCATGACGGATAAATACGCCCATATCATTGACTTGCCCCACCACGTATCAAAGGTCAGACCGCAGATGACCATGTACCAGCGTGCAGCTCAGTTTGCCCCGTTTGCGGCTCTAACAGGGCATAGTGCAGCCATTAGTGAAACGGCAAGACTGACAGACAAGGTGATAGAACTCTCTGAGAGTGAGTGTGAAGTGCTCAACCAGAAAATCACATTACTTTTAGCGCACCTCGACGAACATCCGTATGTCTGCATTACATACTTTGTTCCTGACTTGCAGAAGGAAGGTGGCAAATATGAGACACATTCGGGTTCCATCAAGTCCTGGGATGAGTACGAACAAAGGATTACCTTCGACGACAACACGCAAGTCAAGGCAAATGAAATCATTGACATAAAAGGGGAATTGTTCGACAACAGAGCATTTTGAATGTCTATCACCGATTGAAGTGTAGCCACATAATGCACCTGTAGAAGCATCCAATAAGGCTGCCACTACAATTCTTAGTCATTACATGTAGGCATAGGGCTACTGGTGTAAAATTTTAGCTGCTTATATATTCGTAAATCGTTGATACACAAAGGTAAACGCGGATAAATCAGCAAATTTTCAGTTAAGCAAATTTTGCCTATATATGCAATATGTGGCCGCTGGTAGCGTTATATATGGTAGATAATGGTATATTTGGGCGCATTATTCAGCACAAAACCAGCAAATAGAAAGCAAAAAATATGGCAAAATCGAAACTGCGCTTAGATACCCGGCGCAAATTGAAAGACGGCACGTACCCGGTACAGATAGCCGTAGGGTATGGTACTAATTTGTATTTGGCTACTGGCATATTTCTGCCCGCCTCAGATTGGGACGCAGCCACCCAGCGCGCTACTGGTAAAAGCGCGAAGCGTATAAACTCGGTGTTAGATACCCTGCTTACCCGTGTGGCTAACCGCATACTGGAACTGCGGGAAAATGGACGCTGGAATAATCTAACCAGCCCGCAGCTGCGCGAAATGCTAACCGATTTAGATTTGGACGCGCCTACGGTCGGCGTGCCTACTCTTGGCTCCTTGTTTGAAACCGTAATAGGGACTAAAGCAGGCAGCACCGCCACTATGTACGGGCAGACGCTTAAAAAGCTGGTCGCCTACTGCGACGTATATACCGTCCGGTTTGAGGCCATAACGAAACTATGGATAGACGGCTTTTACGCGTCTCTTACCGGGCTGTCGGTTAATAGTCGCGGTATGCACTTGCGTAACCTGCGTAACGTGATTAACTACGCCCTCGACGAAAATTATACGCAAAACTACCCGTTTCGTAACTATCGCATACCAGCAGAGGAAACCGCTATGCGCGTACTTCCGGTAGAGAAAATGCGGACGCTCCGCACGCTCCAGCTGTCTGCATACGATAGCGAGTACCGCGATATATTCCTGCTTACGTTCTATCTTATCGGCATTAACATTATAGACCTTTCGCGGCTAACCAAAGATAACGTAGTGGACGGGCGTATAGAATACCGCAGGGCCAAAACGGGTAAGTTCTATAGTATTAAAATCGAAGCTGAGGCGCAGGAAATTTTAGACCGCTATAAAGGCAAAGCCCACCTGCTGCGGCAGTTCGACGAATACCACAGCTATAAGGACTACGCGGCCCACCTTAACGCAGCCCTGCGCAAAATAGGCCCTATTAAAATGGTAGGTGGTAAACCTCAGTACCATAAAAACCATTTACCCGTTATGGTTCCGTTAGAGCCTGCCGTTACTACCTATTGGGCGCGTTATTCTTGGGCTACCTATGCGGCCGATTTGGATATACCAAAGGACACAATTAGCGAAGCCCTCGGCCACGTGTACGGCTCTAAGATAACGGGCGTATATATTAAGTTTAGCCGGGATAAAATCGACGCTGCAAACCGCCGCGTTATAGATTTGGTTTTAGGTAGATAAGTAGAGGCCGCGCTATCCTCACGGGTAACGCGGCCTTACAACACAGAAAGCAAAAAACTAAAACTTACGTTTCAGATATAGGAAAAGCACCCAAAGCAAAAACGCTAAGCAGCACATACGGCCCAGCCATATAGCCCCGGTGTCGTACCATTTTCGTGGCTTCTCGATATAGGTAGGTACCGTAACGCGTATGCTGTCCGTGCGCACGGCGTAAACAGTATCGCGCTTTAGCTTGTAGGTGTAAATCGTGTCTGTCTTGATTTTGTACGCATAGCGCAGCCTCTCGACGTAGTATGTTACTGTGTCGCCCTTTTCCTTAATGTAGATGCTATCGCGGTAGTAGATGCTATCGCGCTGCATTAACTGGCGGTAGATGCTATCTACCTGCTGGCTAATAATACGGGTACTGTCGCGGGTGTCCCTGCTGCTGGTGGCTCGGCGCGTACTTGCGCAGCTCGTCAGCATCGCGGCCGCGATAATCATAAATAAAAATCTCATAAGCTATAAATCTTTGTGAACGTCAAAGGACGGGCAGGCTTTAGCCGCGTAGTCGCGGTGGCCGTGTAGTGCCGCGCCCGGAAATCTCTTTTGCAAGTCGCTAACCAGTTTGCGCAGGGCTTCGCGCTGCTGAGGCGTGCGGGTGTCCTTTGGGTTCCCGGATGCGTCCAGCCCGCCTATATAGCAAATGCCTATACTGTTAGCGTTGTGGTTCGTCACGTGTGCGCCTATCTGTTCTACTGGTCGGCCTGCGTGTACGCTGCCGTCTCTGTAGATAACATAGTGGTAGCCTATACACCTCCAGCCGCGCGCTTTGTGCCAGCGGTCTATATCGGCTACCGTGTAGTCGCGGCCCTCTTTGGTCGCGCTACAGTGTACGATAATGTCGTTTATCTGTCTCATAGTGTTTAATACTTTAGAAACCGTTAGCCGGTTCGCGGTGTGGGCATTTGGCCTTAATGCAGCGGTACTTCTGTAATTCCAGCTCCAAACGGCCTTTTTCTTTGGTTAGCTCCAGTATTTCGGTGTTCTGCTTACGTACTAACTCAGTTTGCGCCGCGAAACGCTCCTCTTTCTCTTTTAGCTGGTTTTGCATAAACTCGGTAGCCTGCCGCAGCACGTCAAATTCCACGCTGTCGGCTTCTGCCTCCGCTTTGCGGTGGTTGGTGTCGCGGTTAATAAAGTACTTAATCGCTTCCCAGCCTCCCACCGCTCCTATAACAGTGGCGGTGGTGGTTGCTACTATCTGTAAAATCTCTGCCGTCATTCTTTTTGGTATAACTCTATTTCTATATAGTTTTGTTTCTCTTGCACTAATACTACCCAGTGCTGGCATAATACGCGCACGGCGTTTACGTCCAGCTCAGTAAGCCGCAGGACGGCTTCGGGTTTGCTGTTAATAGTTCCCATCGTTAATGCGCTGTAGTGTACGCGTCCGTTTTCTAAACTTTTTCTTTATGGCCACTATCTCGTAGCGGCCTTTTATATAAATCCACTTATAGCACCTCGGCTCTATCCTGCGCAGCAGTTTGGCCCGTTGGTTATATTCGCGGCAGTGGCGCAGGCAGCCTAAATAACTGTTTATGCTATCCACTGCGTGCATAACCTCCGGTAGCGTCTCCGCTCTGTTGAGGCGACGCACGGCCATTACTGCGTTTTTGATAGTTCGGTTAGCTGTGTAAACTCTATCTTTCTTTACTACGCTGCCCGTAAACGATACGCCCTTAGTGTAATGCTGCATATAGAATTTATCCGGATGCAGGGTTAAGCCGTAGCCGGCCAGTAGTGCGCGTATCTTTGGCACCGCGTCCAGCATCTTTGCTTTGTCCGTATCGACTACGTAGAAATCATCGACGTAACGGCCCACATACGTAAACCCTAAATCTTCAAGCAGAAACCAGTCCAGTACGTTAAGCAGGTAGTTAGCGAATAACTGCAAAACAAATTACCTATGGCCACACCGTAGCCGCGCCCATTCGTGAAAAGCGATTTGTTAGCCGGTATGTAGTCCCAATATCCTAACGGGCTATGTCGCTCGCAATTATATTCGGGTTCGTGTAGCACTACGGTGCGGCATAGGTAGCGCAGCGTCTCTTTATCGGTTTCGTCGGTGTACGTCTCTACTACGAAATCGTCCACCATCTTAGCCAGCATCGCTTTGTTAATGCTCATAAAGAAACCCTGCAAATCCAGTTTCATAACGTAGCAGTCGCGCGTATAGTTCCGGCTGCACGTCTTTATATCGTTTACCAGCATATTAACGCCGTACAGCTGCCCTTTTTCTTTGCGGCAATTAAATTGTACGTGGGCTAAATATCTGCTCAAATAGCGGCTCTAAACGTATCGCTATCCAGTGGTGTATAATTCTATCCTCGAAAGCAGCGGCGAATACTTCCCGGTACCTCGGACGTGTAACGATAAAGCAAATAGATTTACCCGGCTGGTAAGTACGGTTATTAACCCGGTCGCGCAGCTCTATTAGCTTGCTCTCGTAGTTTATTTCGTACATTATCGCGCTGGCTGTTTTCCGCTTCCTTTTGCGGCAGTCGTAGTACGCTTCTAAAAGTCCCTCGGTCGTAATCCTATTTTTTGCTTCGTGTGGTTACTGTTATCTGTAAAAGTGCTGAAACGGCCCTAACTCTGTTCTTGTTCGTTGCCTTAGTGTTGTTGTTCGCGTTGCCGTTGTTGAGGTTCAAATTCCACGCGTTGGTCGCGCTGTACTCGCAACTCCGTGCCGCCCTTGCTTTGGACTGAACGCCCGCAGCCATAACTATAAAAGATAGTGTGCGGCCCATTTTTACACAGATAACTATAACGCTATTAAAGTCGTAACTTTTTCTATTCTCGTTTTTAATCGTTATTCCGTCTGCTGTCTAACGCGATTAACGAATTTTTCCACGCTGTAGCCTGCTTGCCGATAGCGTCCGTAAGTTCGATTATATCCGCGTGTCTGCTTTGCCCTAAAATCCATTTCCTTTCGCCCGCTATACGAATAAGCGTTTTAAGTACCTCAAACTCGGCTTGAAAGTTAATCAAATGCTGGATGCGTGTAGCGCGGTCTCTGTTTATGTACGCTGCGGAAATCTCCGATATTAGGGCTATAGCTATTTCGTGCATCTTATTGCCTATGGTGTACTTGTAAGCTCTCGGAAAGTTTGGCGTAACGTCCAGTATCACGTCTAACAGCTTTCTACTGTCTAAGTAGATTTGCGTATTAGAAACCAGCTTCGATTTATTCATATATCGGGTTTTTGAAAATTTCTTTAGATAGGTACGGCTTTCGCCGTACCCAAAGGATAAAGTTTAACTATTAACTACTAACGTAAAAATGCTGAAACGGCCCTAACCCTGTACTTGTACGTTGCCTTAGTGCTGTAGTACGCGCCGCCGTTGTCGAGGGTCAAATGCCACGCGTAGGTCGCGCTGTACTCGGTGCTACTCCAGTACCACGTTTCGGCCAGCTGTGTAGCTCCGTTAATAAGCGATAGCGCGTAATTGATTTTACGCATATTCGCGTAGATGCAAAACAGCTCGCCCAGTGACGGCAGCCACCACATACCAGCGGTTAGGCCCTTGCCGTTTGCGTTGGTGCGGCTATACTTAGCACAGAAACCGGGTGCGTAGCTGGCCGTATTACATTCGGCGTGCTTAATCTGTGCCGCGGTGCTGGCCTTACCCGTCCAGTCCTCCATAGCTGTAAGTCGGTCGGTAGTCGTTTTGCCGCCTCCGCTTACAGCCGCGCTGCTCCACAGCAAACCCGCGCTGTCGGCTTCGGTCGGTGCTACTACCAGCATCTTACCGCCCTCGACGACTACCACGCCCTCGGCTATCTCGCCGCTGCTTTGGTAGCTCGGCCACTTATCCGGCTTAACCATAAGCGGGTAGTCGTCGCTCTTACGGTGGAACATAATAAACACACCGTCGTTAATGCTGTTAAGGTTAATACCGCCCAGCAGGGCTGCTTTTAAGCCCGCTAACGATACCTTTGTGGTGTTTCCGCTTGCATCAGTAAGCGGGATAAACTGCGACGCGTTCACGGTGCTAACCGTCGTTACGTCTTTAAGTGTCTTTGTTTTCTTCGTTGCCATATCTTAAACTTTTAGATGGTCGCCCAGTCGTTCTTATTAAATATCATAAAATCAAAAGCCGCGTTATTTGCGCTTGCATCATCGGACATACCGATTTTAATAGAGTTGGTAGCCCTTGTTAGTAGCGTAGGTTTTCCCCACGATTTACTACTGCCTTCTACGTTGCCTACACCGTTAAGTATTACCCCCACATCGTCAGCAGATGAAAACCAATTAGTAGGCATACTTATAGTATATTCCCCCTCTGCGGGGTGTGTAGCTGTTAGCTTGCTGCCGTCAAATGTTTTAGCCGTAATGACGCCGTTAGAAGTTACGTGGCCCATCGCTAAAATTTTAAGGCCCCGCCCGTATCTGTATGCGGTCATTAAGTCGGTACGCTTTAATACTATCCAGCCATAAAACTGCGTAGGGGTTCCGTAGCCTAATAGCTCTATCGCTTCGCGTGAAAATTTTAGCTCACTTTTGCGTATTCCGTCCTCGTAAAAATATTTTCCGGTCGGCGCGCTTATGGCTCCAACTCCTTGCGCTGTGCTGCTTCCCCATTTGTAATTAACGATAGTGATACGCCGGCCGCTTTGTTCTACTCCCCACGGCATACTATACGCGTCTATCCAGCTACCGCCGTTACTTATCATAACTACGTTATCGCTATAATCGGTATCTATGCTGTCGTTAGCATACGTAAACGGGTTCCTAACAGAGCCTTTAATTTTTACATTTTCAAAAGTGCCATTTTTGCAAATTACGTTACCGTCCTTTGCTTGGAAAACTATGTTACCGCTCGCGTCTTTCATATCTATGGCCTCTACACCTAAATTTTTAACCAATGCGTAGGCGGCCAGCAGAATTTTAGACGCTACCAGCTCGATTTTATCGCCCAGCTGCCAGTACTTGTTATTGTTGGCCGCCGTGCTTCCGGGGTAGTTATCCGCGGTTTTCGTATGGCTTTTAATGCAGCTGTAGTAATTATCTTTGTAAATAACTACGTCTTTCCAGCTGTCGCCATCGCCGCCCGCTTGGAAACTATACCCGTTAGCGCAGTCGCTCCACGCCTGCGGGCCTCGTAGGGTCGCGCCCTGCTTTCCCTGCGCGCCATCGGCTACGGGCTGGATAGTTATAACGCTGTCATACTTCGCGCCTTTGTACGTAATAGTAAAAGGCAAAGAAATAGCCGTAGTGTCGGTAGGGGTAATCATAATAACGAAATAAAACTTTCCGCTTTCTACCCTAGACGTCCACTTATACGCGGAACTCGTCGGCAAAGTAGAGCAAAGCATATTACCGTCGGTTTCGTCGTTATAGCCTATAAGCCGGCCGCCATCGTATAAGGCCACCTGCACGCGCAAAGTACTGCTAACGCCTACCTTTGGGGTAAGCGCAGCGGGCAGCAGGGAAATGGTTATACCATTCTCCCCCGCGTCGCCCTTATCGCCTTTGCGGATAAACTTTACTACTTGTGTCTTGGTTACTCCCATAGCTATTTAACGCTGGTTATAGTTACCGATACGTCGCCGCCAGCCTGCACACAGTGCGCGCGCGTTACGGTTTGGCTGGTCTTTGGCGTTGTTCGGTCGCTGTTTAGGTAAACGCCGGCTGCGTCTTTCAGCACAAAATAAAACTGCGTATCTAACGCTTTTGTACTGGTTCCTCGCGTAACTACTACCGGGGTGTAGGTAACTTGCCCGTTACCGCTGGTGTCCTCGGTTATAGCCTCGTCCGCGGGGTTCGGGTGCGGG
>OHKV01000050.1_pt1 | contig 113719 bp, 119 predicted proteins | sample 1568951 | NCBI WGS metagenome assembly OHKV01 (sample SAMEA3879528, study PRJEB24766) | human gut metagenome | biome: human-associated habitat; feature: feces | place: USA | collected 1985/1987
TGCAAGGGCAATCGTTTTTTGTGTTGTTTCCTCCTGCACAGTGTACCTCCTTCCTTATCTGCACCGATTGGATTCAAGGTGGAACCAACAGCCTGTGAAGCTGTATTTTCATTGCCATATCGTTACTTCTCCCCTTCCTTAAGGTCTTTATCCCACCAGTTCAATTCTTCCTCATAGAAATCATTAAATGTATCAGCAGGAATATTTTCTTTCTGCTTTTTTGCATTTTTAGTGTCTCGTACCACCTTTGCCACAATTACCACAGCAATAGCAGCAAACAGTAATTTCTTCATATTTTTTCTGTTCATTTCTTTTCCTTTCCACTTCTGGACGCTGTGACCAGAAGTTGTTGCAATAAAAAAAGCAGATACGAAACCTTTCGATCTCATATCTGCCTTAACGCTGTATATTTTTCTATATCCTTTTTGATTAGTAGAGCTTTGCACCTGCCGGAATTGCATCATCCAACATAACCAAGTTGAGTTTTTCCTCTCCGTTTACTGTATGGACAGCGGATAAAAGCATACCACAGGAATCAATTCCCATCATACTTCTCGGTGGTAAATTTGTAATTGCAAGTAATGTCTTTCCGACCAGTTCCTCCGGTTCATAATATGCATGGATTCCAGAGAGAATAATTCTGTCTGTTCCTGTGCCATCATCTAAAACAAAATGTAACAGCTTTTTGCTTTTCTTCACAGCACTACATTCTTTTACTTTTACAACACGGAAATCTGACTTGCTGAATGTATCAAAATCCACCATTTCCTCAAATAATGGTTCTGTTTCCACCTTTGGCTCAACAGGCTCAGTAACCTGTTCTTCTAAATTCATATTTTCATCGCACATATTCATTTCCTCCAGACATAATAAGCTAATGCCCATTATAGCAGAAAAGCTGTGCTTTGAGAAGAAATTCCTAACTTGAAAATCGTGTACATCTTTGCACCGATCAGATTATCTTCTATCCATACATCATCGAGCAGCAGACAATGTGATAACACTTCCAGATTTTCCATGTTTATCAGCCGTTGAACAACAGTATTTGTATTCTCCGGTATTTCATGAGCTTCCATTGCAATATCCCGCCTTGCTTCCCTGCAATACTTATACAATCCCAAGATATACTTATTCGACAGGATAAAACCATACGCATCATTATTCAGATATATCATTTTATGCTTTTCCCATTCCTCCGGCAATGAAAAATAGCACTTTGCTGTTTCGATATAGCAGTCTCCCTCATAAGTAGGCTTCATCTTCCTTTCCTGCCGGAGCATCTGATGATATATCTTTTCCCGGTCAAATATACTTCTTGCTCTGGTAAAATCAGGTGTCCTTCCACGCATAAAAGTGTAAACATTATTGATCACCGTTTTTCCCGCTAAAGACTTGTAATTGCCTACCCTGTGAAGGTACTGCAATACCTGTGTCAGCTTCTCCACAGAAGTAATCTCTTGATAATTATTTGTATCAATCTCCATTTGTTCAAAAGATAATGGTGTGCTTCCTTTTTTGATTTCACGCTCCATGATACGCTTGGTGTCTCTCATTGATTCCATATCAGTTCCTTTCCACTTCTGGACGCTGTGACCAGAAGTTATAAAATAAGCAGGTATAAAAACTTTCATTTCATACCTGCTCCTGTTCAGCAAGAAATTCTCTTTCCTGCAAGTTCCATTATGATATTGATTACTTCCCTAATGATTGCAATAATTTTTATTGCAAGGACAATCACTCCGATCATGCCGCCTATGACTGCGTCAAGTGCCAACACTCCAATGCTCCCTGCAATTCCAAAATTGCGAGGTATCAGCAGTACGAGCATCTTTTGTATGCCGAATGGAAATCCACTCATAATCCAGAATTGAAACCAGTTTACTCCGTTCTCTCCCAGACATATCCAGTAACACATATTCAGCCATACTGCAACAAATGCCAGCGGCAAAATCACCTTAAATAATACCCTTTTCATGCCATCCACCTCCATACATATCATGCTGCACTTCCTGCTGATAGAAATGATTTATCGTAGTTGGTGCATTATAAAGTGCTGTTATCATATACGCTTTGATATTTGTAATCTTTGTCGTTGTCTCTTTCATGCAACCAATCACATATTCCAGATGACTGCTGTTCAGTTTCAAGAATCTGGATTTTACAAGCTCATACGGATAATCCTCACCTGCAACTCGGATTGATTTTCTCTTTACGCACACTACTTCGCAGATTATCCCAAATAATTCGTCATAAAGTTCTTTTTCACCATAACCATCATACTTCATGTGATGATCATAATTGATATTTTCTTTAATCAGTTCTATGTATGCCTGTGCATCATCCATCGAATCAATCACATCATCTTGTGGCTTTTCTGTTGCAGATTGATTGATAGGATTGTTATAACTCTCCTCAGTATGGTTATAATTAGTCTGATTCATATAAGTCTGATTATAGTTAGTATAATTAGGGTTCGATTCTCCGACTTCTTGAGGTTCGATTTCCGAACTTCCAGAGGTTTGATTTTCTGACTTCCGAAAGTTCGATTTTCTGACTTCTTGAAGTTTGATTTTCTGACTTCCAGAAGTTCGATTTTCTGACTTCTTGAAGTTCGATTTTCCGACTTCTGTGATTTCATCAGCATTAGCAGGCTCTTTTTCGTCCATCTGCTCTGAAATTGAAGCAAAATTTTTCACATAAATTATATCCGGTTTTCCAAGTCCTCTGCGCACCTTTTCTACCAGACCAATTCCTTTTACAGAATCAAGCTCTGCCAATACCTTAACAGCTTTTTCCTTAGCGCATCCCAAATCCTCCATAATGCTGTCTATGGTATAAATGATGTATGCACGATTTTCATCGTCAAACCATTCATTTTTCATAGACAGCGACATACGATCAAGCATAAGTCCATACAATAATTTTGCATCACTGGACAGCTTCTTAAATCTCTCGTCCTTTATCAGCAGGCGTGGAACACGATAGAATGAGAACTGTTCCGCTTCTATTCCGTAATAATAGTCTAGCTGCAAAATTTCTCCCATTCTCGTCTCCTCCTTCCTACTGCGTATTTTTCCAGTTATCTAATAGCTGAAATATTATTTTTTCTATATCATCTGTGCTGTATGTATCCGGGAAATAACTGTTAATGCGTTCTGTTTTTATAACAACCTTACGCTCTACTGGCTTTTCTTTCTCCAGAAGCATACGCACCATTGGAAAGGTCAACTCTCCTTTTTTGTCACTTTCCTTCAGCATGGCACTCTGCTGTTTGGTTATGACAGCATTGGTGTCCTGTATGGCAACCAATACCCATTGCTGTGCATCCTCTGATAAAAACGAGATGTCCACCGCCTGCATAATGCCTATTTTCCCCGAATCCACCATATCAAGCAACGGTTCCGATAATCGTGAAATCCATATATATCTTTGAACGGTTTTTGCACTCTCTCCTGCAGCTCCTCCCAGTTCGTCCAGCGTAAGTCCACCTGCTCTGCTTCCCTGATGCTTCATAGCTTCGTATTTCATGCGATATGCCTTCGCTTTTTCGCTTGGAAGAATATCTTCTCTTTGAATATTGCTGTCCACCATGATAATCGTGGCTTCATCGTCCGTATAATTACGAATAAACATCGGCATTGTATCAAGTCCTACAAGCTCACACGCATGTCTCCTTCGGTGTCCTGCAATAATTTCATAGCCGCCCTCAGCTCTTGGTCTTGCAATACCCGGCATCAGCACGCCATGCTCTCTGACACTCTCCACCGTCTCCTGCATCTTTTCATCGTCCAGTACCTTAAATGGGTGACCTTTGAACTCATACAGTTCTGATAATGCAATTTCCTGTACCTGCTCTATTCCTGCCTGTGGCTGTCCATCTCCGAATAAATCATCGAAGCTGTTCAGTTTTACCTTTGCGGCACTTCCTGTTTTATTCATCTGCAAGCACCTCCTCTGTCAATGACTGATAGGCACTCGCTACTTTTCCATTTGGATCATGCTCATAAATGCTGACACCTTCAGCAGAAATCTCCGCAGCTCTTACCGACATCGGAATACTGTTTTCAAATATTCTTACCTTGCTACCATAATTCTCCACAACCAATGCACTGATGTCTTTTGCATAATTCGTTCTGTTGTCAACCATAGTAAGCAGAATACCTTCAATCTCCAATTTTGGATTGATCTGCCTTTTTACCTTTCCTATGGTCTTTATAAGCTGTTCCAGACCTTTTACCGGCAGATATGCTGCCTGCACCGGAATAAGGATGCTGTCGGCACTTGCAAAGGCATTTATGGTAATCATGCCAAGGGAAGGCATACAATCAATCAGAATGTAATCATACCTTTCTTTCTGCTGTTCCATATAAGTACGAAGCACAAGCTCCCTGCTCATGACATTTACCAGTGATACTTCCAATCCCGACAACTCTATATTGCCGGGCATAAGGTCTACACCCTCGTCGTGCTTTAGGATGCCATAATCCGGCTCCATATCTTCTTCATTGATGATATTCGCCATAATGGTTGCAAGAGATACATCCAGTTTATCCGGCTCCTGAAAGCCTAAACTTGCTGTCAGGCTTCCCTGTGCATCTGCATCTATCAGAAGCACCTTTTTCCCCTTTTTTGCAAGTCCAATACCTAGATTACTTGTTGTGGTGGTCTTTCCAACTCCACCTTTCTGGTTTCCGATTACTATAACTTTACACATGATGAAATTCCTCCAAATTCTACTATTATTCTTTTACATTGCTCTTTTTTACTTCAACATACGATCTGTAATATTTATCTGTTCCCTTGTTGGGATAGAGGTCTGACATTTCCAGAACCTCTACCTTTGGGTGTCTCTGCATGATTTTTTTGAACCATGTAATATCATTTTTTGTTCCCATCAACCGAATCTTTAACATCAATCATTTCCTCCAAACATTGCATACAAATTTTTATTGTATGTGGCATACTCCGGATAGCGAATCTGTATTGCCTGCCAGAAATATGGTGCATAGCAACAGCAGAACAAATCCTCTACTGAATATCTCCGGCACTCATCCACCTGCTCCTCTGTGTCCTGTTCATCATCCACGCTCGGTGTACCATTGCAATACAGATTAAATGCCATTCTGACAACCTTTGCACTTCCACTGGTCTGCCAGCCTTCATGCAGGCACTCCGGTTTTACACATCCAGTCTTGAAATTATAAATTCTATCCACATTTCTTCGTGTATCTTCGTTCATTCCAATGCAATAGCAAAGTGCCTTGTGATATACATCTGCTTCTCTAACTTTCTGAATTTTTTCATAGTAGAATTTCTCATGTGCTTCACTGATAAAGTTAATATTTTCTTTTTCTGCTCCTAACGCTGTACTGTTCATACTGACTTCCTCCATTTTCTTATTTTGTTCCGTTGACCATAACAAAAAAGGACATTCCTCTAAAATTTCTTTTAGAAAAATGTCCTTATAGTACAAAATATGAACTTGAACTGACTCGATTTTAATTTAAAATCGTTTGTTTTAACCCTTTAAGATAGGTTATTTTGTCGTACTCCTGTCGTACCATACAAGTTGGAAGTCCGCAAACCCTTGATTTTATTGGTCTTTTTTATCCAATGACTTCATTGTCGGGAAGAGCAGCACATCCCTGATTGCTGCTGAATCAGTAAGAAGCATTACCATTCTGTCGATACCGAAGCCGATACCGCCTGTAGGCGGCATACCGTATGCAAGTGCGTTGAGGAAATCCTCATCTGTGTGGTTAGCCTCTTCGTCACCCGCATCTGCAAGTGCGTCCTGCGCTGCAAAACGCTCTCTCTGGTCGATTGGGTCATTAAGCTCTGAATATGCATTGGCCATCTCCCAGCCGTTCATAAACAGCTCAAAACGCTCAACGTACTCAGGAGCATCCGGCTTCTTCTTAGTAAGAGGTGATATATCAAGAGGATGATCCATTACAAATGTAGGCTGGATAAGATGCTCCTCAACGAACTCCTCGAAGAACAGATTAAGGATATCGCCCTTCTTATGCCTGTCCTCGAATGCTACACCCTTCTCCTTAGCAACGGCCTTAGCCTCTTCATCAGTCTTAATCTGTGTAAAGTCAACGCCTGAATACTTCTTAACTGCATCAAGCATTGTTATTCTCTCGAATGGCTTAGAGAAGTCAATCTCAACATCACCATACTTAACCTTAGTTGTTCCATTGACCTTCTCACATACAGTCCTATAAAGTGATTCAGCCAGCTCCATCATGCCATAGTAATCTGTGTATGCCTGGTAGAGCTCCATAAGTGTAAATTCAGGATTATGCCTTGTATCAACGCCCTCGTTACGGAATACTCTTCCTATCTCATATACTCTCTCCATACCACCAACGATAAGTCTCTTAAGGTACAGCTCAAGTGAGATACGAAGCTTAACATCCTCGTCAAGCGCATTGTAATGTGTCTCAAATGGTCTTGCTGCGGCACCGCCTGCATTAGATACAAGCATAGGTGTCTCAACTTCCATGAAATCCCTTCCGTCAAGGAAATTACGGATCTCCTTGATAATCTGTGAACGCTTCACAAATGTTGTCTTAACCTCAGGATTCATGATAAGGTCAAGATATCTCTGTCTGTAACGGATTTCTGTATCTGTAAGTCCATGGAACTTCTCAGGAAGCACCTGAAGGCTCTTTGTCAGAAGTGTAATCTCTGACACATGAATTGACATCTCGCCCTTCTGTGTACGGAACACTTCGCCCTTAACGCCTACGATATCACCGATATCAAACTTCTTAAATGCTGCATATGGCTCTTCACCAATGCTGTCTCTCGCAACATATATCTGGATATTACCGTTAAGGTCTGCAACATTGCCAAATGAAGCCTTACCCATAACTCTCTTCTGCATAAGTCTTCCGGCGATTGATACCTGCTTACCCTCAAGCTCATCAAAATTATCCTTAATATCCTTTGTATGATAAGTCACATCATACTTTGTAATCTGGAATGGATCATTGCCTGCTTCCTGCAACGCCTTAAGCTTATCCATTCTTATCTTTATCTGCTCATTAACATCCGGTGTCTGTCTGTTCTGCTCAGCCACTGTTATTACCTCTCTTCGTTATGATTACTGTCTGCTGATTGAAAGTACCTTGTACTCAACCTCGCCCATCTGTGTCTCAACCTTGATTACATCGCCGACCTTCTTGCCGATGAGGGCTGAACCAAGCGGAGATTCATTAGAAATCTTATTCTTAAGGCTGTTAGCCTCTGTTGAACCAACGATTGAGAACTCAAGCTCCTCATCGAATTCAAAGTCAAAAAGCTTAACTATACAGCCGATATTTATCTTATCAGAGTCTACTTCAGTCTCAACAACAACTTCTGCATTCTTAAGAATATTCTCAAGCTCTTCAATTCTTGCCTCAATATCACGCTGCTCATCCTTCGCAGCATCATACTCAGCATTCTCAGATAAGTCACCCTGTGCTCTCGCTTCCTTAAGCTTCTCTGCAACTTCCTGTCTTCTGACTACCTTTAACTGCTGTAACTCATCCTCTAACTGCTTCAAACCTGTATAGGTAAGAATATTCTTCTTGTTCTCAACCATGACTCCCAATCACCTTTCTATAAAAAATACAGCCGCACAGGCAAAAAAGTGCGGACACTCTCATTAGTCCGCACTATTATAAACTACAAAGCCCAAAATGTCAATGATATCAGCATATATCGCCGTATCATCAGCTCTGTATCATCTTCATTTTATAGAATTCACCCTTAAGTGCCATAAGCTCATCAAATGTGCCATACTCAACGCATCTGCCATCGGCTATTACAGCAATCTTATCAGCATCTCTTATGGTTGAAAGCCTGTGTGCTACGATAAATGTAGTTCTTTCCCTGGTAAGATTACTGATAGCTTCCTGAATAAGCTTCTCTGAGATACTGTCAAGTGCTGATGTTGCCTCATCAAGCACGATAACCTGCGGATTACGTATAAGTGCACGGGCAATCGATATTCTCTGTCTCTGTCCGCCCGAAAGCGTGCCACCGTGTTCGCCGACCGCCGTATCAACACCATCAGGAAGTGAATCCACAAGTTCTGCAAGATTCGCAGCCTCGATTACCTGACGAAGCATCTCATCACTCACATTCTCCTGTCCGTATGTTATGTTATCCCTTATCGAGCCGGAGAACAGAATTGATGTCTGCGGAACAACCGCAAGATGTTTTCTGTATGACCTTAAATCAATCTGTGTAATATCCTCACCGTCAATTGTAAGAAGTCCTCCGGTAGGCATATTGAATCCGATTACAAGATTAAGTATCGTCGACTTTCCGGCTCCCGATTCACCGACCAGCGCAATTGTCTCACCCTTATTAACCTTAAGATTAAGTCCGTTAAGTACGTCATGACCGGAATTATGATATCTGAAATGTACATCCCTGAATTCAAACTCTCCTTCAACCTTCTCAAGCTCCTTCTTGCCCTCGTTGCGCTCAACGTCATCGGCAAGGAGTACCTCTCCGATTGAATTAACAGACTCAACGCCCTTGGCAATAGTAGGAATGAGCGCCATAAGTGATGACACCTGATTAACTATCGTTGTAAAGTAACTCTGGTAAAGCGTGATGTCACCAACCTGAATCTTATGTCCGAGTGCAAGCCATCCGGTAAATATAAGACAGATAATCTGGAATACCTGGAATATCGCCCAGCCGACAGAACCAAACAAAGACTGAATCACATCAAGTCTGTAGCCTTTTTCTGCAACTGCAAGGAGCTGTCCGCTCATCTTGTTTACTTCCTCTTCCTCAAGCGCATGTGCCCTTGTTACCGGAATAAGTTCAACCATCTCCATGACACGGGCTGAAGTCTCTTCCATCTCCTTACGGAACTCTGTATTACGTTTCTTCATTACATTACGGAACGATACCATTGTAAGTGCCGCAATAGGCGTTGTAAGAAGAAAGAAAATGAATACAACCATACTCTTCGATATCGTTACCGCAAGTGCTATACCGATATTAAGAGCGATATTAAGTATACTTAAGAACATCTGCGTTGAAAGCGTCTCAACCGCCTCTACATCACGCATAATCTTCGACTGCAGACGCCCAGACTGCGTCTCAGTATGATACGCAATTGACAGCTGCTGAAGCTTCTGCACAAGTGCTTTACGAAGTCCTGTCTCACAATATCTCGTTGCAAGACTCTTATACCTCGTATATCCGTAATTCATCGGTATATTCAGCGCAATAAGAACAATCATTATAATTCCGTATATTATCATATTGCGCCAGCAGTTAGCATCACCAACCGTTACTTCATTAATGATATTGGCCGTAATGATTGGAAGCACCCATACCGGGCTGTGCTTTATAAAGAAAAATACTACTGCAAGAAAAAACTTATTATAATTGCCCCTGTAGAGACCAAGAAGAATCTTCATCGGGTGCCCTTCGTTCTTTTTGTAACACTCGATGAACCAGTCTTCTACTGACTTTCCCCTGGGCCCTTTCATATTGATCTTAAACATTCTCTGCCTCTTTCCGTGATTAGACTATTTAATGATTGAATCAGCATTCTCTGCGACAACAGGTTCGCCCTCGCAGCCTTCCACATTAACGTTCTTAAGTACAAGCTCCTTGATGTTGCTTACAATAATTCCTGCCTTGCATGATTCTTTACATGCAAGCATCATAGCTGCAACACCTGACTTTGCATCGTCTGCATAGCTTATATCTACATTCTCAAATGTAAGACGCTCAATCTTACTCTCCGGCAGTCCGCAGATATATGCACCTGCCACATGGCAGTTCGTTGCCTTAATATCCTTGAATGTAAGTCTCTTAATAGCCGGAGTTCTGTCATCTACAGGCAGAGCCTTGCTTGTTGCGACATACTCAGTCTTACCGTCAGGGTCGCAGAAATAAAAGCTGTTTACAACAAACGGTGTCATTACATTGTCCATTGTAATATTCTCAAATGAAATATCATCAAGCACTGAATCCCTGCCACGTCCGCGGCGCGTCTTAACTCTTAAGCCTCTGTCTGTGTTCATGAAAATACAGTCTCTTATATGAACATCCTTAACACCTGCCGCAATCTCACTTCCGACCGTTACGGCACCATGTCCGTCGCGCATGCAGCACTGGCGTACTTCCATATCGGATGTAGGAATCTTATGCTTTCTGCCCATGTAGATCTTACCCGACTTTATTGCTATACAGTCATCACCAACCGAAATGTATGTACCAAGCACTCTTACGTCTGTACATGACTCAGGATCAAGTCCGTCTGTGTTATGTGAATTGGCAGGATTCTTAATCTTAACATCAATAAACTTAAGATGGTCACTAAAGTAAGGATGAAGCGTCCATGACGGAGAATTCTGCACTGTTATTCCGTGCATTGTTACATTCCTGCAGTGATTGATGAAGAAAAGTCTCGGTCTCCATGCAATATTACGGACCTTTACGTTATACCACCAGTTATCAAAGCCTGCATTGCCGTCAATCGTTCCTTCACCTGTGATAACTACATTCTCCACATTAATTCCGCATACAATTGCTGAGAAACAGTCAAGCGGATTGCCTTCCCATGAGCCGAGATTATATTCATCAGTCTCATCATAGCTTTCAATAACTCCCGGAAGAATAGGGAACTTCTCCCTCTCAGTGAATGCAGAAAGCACTGCTCCCTTTGCAAGATCAAGTGTAATATCACTCTTCAGGAAAATACTTGATATCTTATACTCGCCTGCCGGGACAAGAATACGTCCCGCCTTAGGACATGACATGATAGCGCACTGGATTGCATTAGTATCATCATGCTCACCATTACCATATGCGCCAAAATCCTTTACATTAAGTGTCACAAATTCATAATCCGTCCTGACACTTACAGGAGCTATCTCCTTACCGTCATATACGGCGCTGATTGTATACTCCGTATCAGGCTTAAGTCCGTACAGTGATGTTATAACCTTGTCACTCTCCATGAACTTCCCGCCGTTAACATATATATCATACTTCTTCTCTGAGTAATATTTACCTGAATCAGTAAGCTCGACAACTACGCTTCTTCCTGTCTTAATAACAATCTGTAATTCCATATTAATCTCCATTCCTGCTATAATCTTATAATCTGTTAATCTCAGAATATGCCATTATAAATGGTCCAACGCCCTTATGGTCATCATATACAACCGGTTCACTGAAATAGTACTTCAGGCTGCCGTCACGCTTTTCCTTGCCTCCAAGACCAGCTACTGAGCATATGCCGCCAAGCTTAAGCTCTCCGTCAACTTCCTCAAGTTTATTATCAGCAAGTGCTTCAAATATACTGATTGCATTATCCTCATACTTCTCCGCAAGAACCGCCTTCATTCTGCATGCCTTAAGCATTGCATATGCTATCATTGCAGAGCCTGATGTCTCAAGATAATTCTCCTTGACATCGGCACGGTCTATTACCTGATAGAACAGGTGCGTCTTCTCATCCTGATACTTCAGTACTCCCTTGAGTGCCTCCTTGAAAAGGCTCTTAAGGTCGTCATAATACTCATATACGCTCTGGTCGATTGCATCAAGGCATTCTATAAGTGCAAGCAGATACCAGCCCATTGAACGGAGCCAGAAGTTCTGTGACAGCCCTGTAGTCTTATCAGCCCAATACATCTGTCTGCTCTCATCATATGCATGATAATAAAGCTGCTTCTCATCATTGAACATATTCCTGCGCACAAGCTTAAACTGCTTAATTATATCGCTGTAGTGCTCCTTGCCGCCGAATCTGCTCTCATACATCATATAGAAGACCTGTCCCATATACAATCCGTCAAGCCATACCTGATTAGGATAAATGTTCTTGTGCCAGAAGTTTCCTTCCTGTGTTCTCGGCTGCTTACGGAGCTGATCCATAATATGCTCTATTGCATTGCGGTACTTCTCTTCTCCTGTCTCATCATATGCAAAGAAAAGAACCGTTCCGGTGCTTACGTTGTCGATATTGTAGTCTTCAGCGTTATAATAATTAATTGTTCCGTCTTCATTTATATATTTTTTAAGGTACTCAAGTATAAATGTCTTATATTTCTCCTCACCTGTTACCTGATACATCATCTGTGCACCCTTAAGCACACATCCGTCCTCATAATTCCACTTATCAACCTTGGCACTCTTAAAATTCTTCAGATACCCGTCAATAAACTTCTCTACCTTCTGATTCTTCACTTCAGATTACCTCCTGCATTTTATTAATCTGCCTGTTATTAACCTGTCTGTTATCTGCTCTTATATTCAAAATAATCAAACTCGGCCACATGCGTATATTCCCCGCCGGCATATGCATACATGCCAACCATGGCCCCCGTGAACCTCTTGCCCTTGTTAAGGCCCTCATCACACAGATAATACACATTATCAAGTGTCACAAAATGTGTATAATTTTCACCATCATAGCTGTAATAAAAGCTTCTCTTAAGATAATTAGTCACTATCTTAAGCCATATGAATCTCTGCTTTGTATCAACTGCAACCCCTTCACAGGCAATATTATCCTCATCTATGTGCTGGATAACATTAATCTTCATTACATATGACGGTGCCTTGTCATCATCCCTCACAGCTGCTTCCATGAACAGTCCAAACTTAAGAAATGTATTCTCGTCATAATAGCATGTAAGGCCCGCATTCTGTCCCATAGCCATGGGATTAATCTTCATCTTGCATTCTGCATCAAATTTAAAATGCTGTTGTCTTCTCAGGACAACATTACGTGCTTTCATGCTGCTAAGATCTGCAACACTTCCGTGTATCTTAAGAAATCCTGCCTTAAGCTCTATTCCGTCAAGCTCAGGAGCTCGCGGGAACATCCACTGTGTATCAAGATACGGCTCTGAAAAATCATCCTTAAGCAGCTCATCATATACACATTCCTGAAGACCCGGCTTAATCTGTAATACACTCGGTCCTTTAAGGCCATTTACTATCGGCCATCCGTCTTGTGTCCACTCAATCGGATCGAGCGCTGTCTCTCTTCCGAGTATACTGTATCCACCGCCTATCATTCTTCCGCACAGATACACCATATACCAGTCACCGTTCTGAGTCTGTACCGGCTTACCATGTCCGCAGCGCTGTATCGCTGCTCCCTCGTCATTCTGTCTCATTATCGGATTATACGGGCAGCTCTCGTAATTACCCATAAGTGTCCTGGAACGTGCCACGGTTATCCTGTGTCCCGGGCCTGTTCCGCCTTCAGCCTGAAACAGATAATAATATCCGTCCTTCTTAAGCAGGTGTGGTCCCTCCGGCGCCCTTTTATTGCTTCCGTAATAAAGCATCTGCGCCTCAGATATCTTCTTAGTCGCATCCTTACTCAGTTCAAATATTCTTGCACCTCTGTTAAGAAGCATATATCTTCTGCCGTCATCATCATTAAATATTGATGGATCTATTCCATCCTCATCTATGATTGCAGGCTTGCTGTACGGTCCTTCCGGCTTATCACTGGACACCACGATCTGCTTCCTGTACACAGTACCTGTGTCATTAAGCCTGTATGTAGCCGTAATATAGAATCTACCTTCATAGTAAGATATATCCGGAGCCCAGTAGCCTCTGCCTCCTTCAAGTTCATCAAGCATTGCCCACTGCGTATTGGTTATTGCATGTCCTATTATCTCCCAGTGAATAAGATCCTTTGAATGTGAGACCGGTATACATGGGAAATATATAAATGACGAATTCACCATATAATAATCATCGCCGACTCTGACTATAGAAGGGTCTGGATAGAACCCCGTTCTTATCGGATTACGGTACATCTGCGTAATTGGCGCCCCGGTTACCTCTTCGTAATACGCTTCGATATCCATAAATTTGTTATCGTGTGCAATATCATAAGGTGTCACAAGGTTAAAGTCACCACTAACCGGAGACATCCCAACCTTCTCGACGAGATACTTCACGCACTTAAGGCTCCCGGACATTGTTGCATAATGAAGTATATTGCGGTGATCCCTGTCCACCATATTCATGTTGGCAAGCGAATATTCCACAATATATCTCAAAATCTGCTCGTTACCGCTCTTTGCTGCAAGGAATGCCATAGCAACGCCGTGTTCATCTTCCCTGTTTATCTCTTTGGGATTCTCCTGTAATATTCTCTTAATCTGTGAAAGATTCTCGAGATATATCGCATTTTCCAGTTGATTAATCAATTATTCTCCTCCTATTAATCATCAACATTAATCTAGCAATATTAATCTAGCAATATTAATCTATCAACATTGCAGGGTCCTCATAATCGCTGTCCGGATCAATAAATAAATCCGCATATACTCCGCCAAGCTTCTTCATATCTTCTGCAATAAGCTGTGAGAATCTGTAAGCGCCTTCGTACTGAAGATGCGTGTCATCCTCCTTCCCATCAGGGAAATGCGGATATATACCAGGTTCAACATGCATAAACCACTTTCTTGTTGCCTTCTCGCCAAACTGTTCTATAAGTGCTTTGCTTGATGTACACAGATCAATAACCGGTACATTCTCACGCTTGCCAAGTTCTATCATCGCCTCAGGGTAATCCAGATGCGTACCCTCAACAAGCGTCCTTCCGTCCTCATTGAACTTTCTTCTGTATAACGGAGTTATAAGCACCGGATGCGCACCATGCTTTCTTGCTACATCTATAAACTTGAGAAGATTCTCCTGATATGAACCAAAGCTCTCAGTATATCTGGATGGATCCTGCTTCTTCTCGTCATTATGTCCAAACTGTATAAAAAGGAAATCACCCTCACCTATTCTTTTGTCTATTGCATCAAGGCGTCCCTCAGCTATAAAACTCCTGGTACTTCTGCCATTCTGCGCATAATTTTCAATACGTATGCTCTGCTTTATAAAAAGTGCGAATGCCTGACCGATTCCTGTCTGTGGAAAACTCGTATAATTATTCTGCTTTACAGTGGAATCCCCTGCCCAAAAAATCTTTGTATCCATATCACTCAATCTCCATTCTGACATATTTCTTAATATATACCTGTCCAATATGTTTACTTAATGAATCCATTTTACTACACTTTTTCACCAATTACCACATTTAAGCAACATATATACTGCCATTTTACAGAAAGTTTGTGTCAAAAAAGGCTTTACCCAATGACATGTCATGCAAATGACACATCAGCAGGCAAAGCCTTTATAATTCATATTATATTGTAGATACTATAGATTACTCCTTAACAGCACCTACGTTAACGCCCTGTACGAAGTAGTCCTGAAGGAATGGGTACATAATCATGAACGGAAGAATAGCAACGATAGTAGCTGCATTCTTAACTGTGTTAGGATCTACACCACCAACATCAGGCATATCGTTATCCATAACCAAGCTACGAAGCTTAATCTGGAAGTTGAACAGTGAGTTATCATTAATATAAATCTTGAAGTTTGTATAATCGTTCCAGAATGTTACCATGAACATCAGACCGATTGAGGCAATAGCTGCCTTTGAAAGAGGAAGTACAATCTTGAAGAAGATGCCCATTGGAGAACATCCGTCAATCTGTGCTGCCTCGAACAAACTTCCCGGAATACCCTCGAAGAAGTTTCTCATAAGTACGAGGTTATATACATTGATAGCCAGTGGGAAGATAACGGCACCAAGTGTATTGAGGAGGTGCAGGTTCTTCATAACGAGGTATGTAGGAATCATACCACCATTGAATATCATTGTGAACAGTAACATATTAGCGAAGAAGTTACGTCCAGGCATCTCGTACTGAATAAGTACATAAGCACCAAGTGTTGCCAGTGTAAGACCAAGTAATGAACCTACTGCTGTAACGAATACAGAAATAAGGAATGGCTTGTAAAGCACGGCATTAGTAATAACTTCCTTATAGCCATTGATAGAGAATACCTGTGGCCAAAATAACATACCATAACCAGCGCGGGCATCGAAAGAGTCAACGATAACCTTCCACATAGGAACAAGTATGATTAAAGAAATAAGTATAAAGATAATTGCATTAACAATTGGGAATACTTTTACTTTCTTCTTTTTCTTCTTAACTACGATTTCACTCATCCTTCACACCCTCCTTACACAATACCGCGTCCGCGGACCTTCTTACTTGCATAGTTACAGATGATAACGAGAACACCACTGACAACAGAACGGAAGAGACCAACGGCTGTTGTATAACCGTAATCAGGACGTCCACCACCGAATGTCTTGTAGTATACGAATGTCTGTAATACGTTAGATACATCATATACAGCATCGTTCATAAGTACGAATACTGACTCGAACAGGTTCATAACCTTAGCAAGGTTAAGAATGAATACTGTAATAATTGTGTTAGTAAGTGCTGGCAGTGTTATATATCTCATCTTGTTGAAACGGTTAGCACCATCAATCTCAGCTGCTTCGTAAAGCTCAGGGCTGATACCTGACAGTGTAGCAAGGAAGAGGATTGTTCCCCAACCTGTATCCTTCCATACATTGATTACGAAATATGAGCCAACCCAGTATCTCGGATCTCCAAGGAAGAAGATACCATTGGATGGGTTACCACCAAACATACCAAATACTTCTGCAAGGAATGTGTTAACCATACCTGATGAACTTGGAGCAAGGATAAGACGGAACAGAGAAGCTGTAACAACCCATGACATAAAGTGAGGGAGGTAGATAATTGTCTGTACTGTCTTCTTAAATATAATGTTAGAAATCTCATGGAGCAGCAGAGAAATGATAACAGCTGCACCTGTGTTAAGGATGAGCTTTATAACACTCAGGTAAAGAGTATTCTTAAATGCTGTCCAGAAATAAATATCCGCTGTAGCCATCTCATGGAAATGAGTAATACCTATGTAATACGGATTAGTGATTTTATAACTTGTAAATGCGTAACGCAGACCAAGCATTGGCCAGTAGTTGAATAACAATACAAAGATCAGTGCCGGCAGGAACATAACATAGAACCATCTGTAGTAGTATACCATTGACCATACACTCTTGTTGATGGAGTTCGTCATGTACTTTGCGTCAACATTAATTTCCTTCTTAAAATACTTCAATAAATCGAAGAATACACCTATAATTGCGACTATCAGACCGATAATTACAACGAATGTACCCATACCAATACCGTTCTCTCCATTAGAAAGGAGATCACTAAGCATAACATTGTTATATTTGTTAATAACTGTACCGCCCTTGCCCTGCTGTCTTCCGGCATATTCAAGGAATGGTGATACGAAAAATGCTACTGCAAAAATTACGCCTGCAATTGCAGTTGTAATAATTGAAAGTTTTTCTTTCTTTGCTACGCAAAGAAGAATTGTTGCTACTAAAGCAATCATATACAGATACCAGAATACAGGCATCTGGATATTCATAAAGCTGTAGGCTTTTTCAACATCTCCAGTATTCTGAACAAAAGGCAGTAGCCCACCTATAAACGCAATTACAGCACCGGCTATAGCAATTACCTTAAGATTCTGAGGTCCCTTATCGCTGACCTTGGCGCCGCACTTTGGGCACACTTTAGCATGTTTAGGTAACTCTGTATTACAAGACTTACATTGCATCTTTTTACCTTCCTTCTTTCCTAAAAAATTTCGTAATTCATTCAAGCCTACTTAAGAAAAGCTGCTTTAGACAGAATCTGCTTTCAGGTGGCTGCCCACCTGAAAGCAAACCTATCATGAAAAAACTAATTAAAACTAATTACTTATTAAGTGACTTAAGAACTTCGTCAACCTTGTTGCCGACCTTGCTCTGGTATTCCTTGATACCATCAGCAGCTGACATCTCACCGTTAGCAACCTTACTTACGATGATGTTTCTCTGCTTGTTGATATCAGAGATGTTATCAGCCATCTCTTCTGTGTAAGGAACAGCTACAGCAACTGTTGAATTGTTAGCGAAGAATTCACCATTTGTCTTAGCTACATCTGTGAGAGCCTTAGCACCTGGATCTGTTCCGTTCTTGAATGTTGCAAGAGCGAGGATTGGATCGATATGGTTCTTCTTCATAAGACCTGTAGGCTTCTCAGGTGATGGAAGCATATGGAACTCGCCTTCCTTGTACTCTGTTGGCTTATCTTCCTTACCCTTAACTGTTACTGACTCTTCCTTTGTATCCCAGTGAGTACCCTTAGCGCCATACTCCCAAGCTGTCTGAACGTCGCCGCCATCAAGCATTGTGTCGATGAAGTACTTGAAGATTCCTTCTGGATTCTCAGCGTGAGTTGTAATACACCAAGCTGGTGCAATACGCTCTACATATGTACCAAGTTCCTTGATAGGATTGATAGCGATAAGCTCGCTGTCAAGGCCCTTAGCTTCAAGCTGTGTCTTAAGTGTGTCAGCCCATGTACCAGCCCAGTATGTGAATACACCTGAGTTATCTGCATAGAACTTATCACGAGCGTTAGCTGTTGAGTTGTTAACTGATTCCTTATCAATTACGCCATCCTTAACAGCTGTCTGGATTCTTGTAAGAGCATCCTGCATCTCCTTCTGAGCGAATCCATCAACGTACTTACCATCAGCTGCCTTATAGAATGAGTACTGAGCCTTCTGATAGAACTCTGGAAGGTAGTTTGTATAAGGAGCCTCTGATCCGATGTAACCGGCTGAAGAAATAACTACGCTGTTCTTAGCCTGCTGCATATCCTTAAGAATCTTATAGTACTCGTCGAATGTAAGAGTCTTACCCTGGATATCTGATACCTGATGACCAGCAGCTTCAAGCCATGTCTTCTTAACATATGTACAGCATCCGTTACCACGATATGGTGAGAATCCGTACATTCTCTTCTGTCCGTCAAGACCTGCAACCTGAAGAGCGTTAAGTACGTTATCAGCTGTCTTGATAAGTCTGCCTGAGTTCTTTGTCTCAGAAGCATTCCAAGCATCTGTCATATCCCAAAGGTAACCTGATGATGCATACAGAGCATAGTAATCAGCTGAAAGCAGAACTACGTCTGGCATAGAATCTGTTGCGTTGAATGCATTACCTACTGCATCATAGTATCCTGAGTGATCTGGACGAATCCACTTAATATCGATTGTTCCGTCACCAAGAAGTGTCTTAAGGTATGCATAGAACTCCTTACCACCGTTTGTCTCAGCTACGACTGTGTTATCAACCATAACTGTGAATGACTTAGGCTGTGTTACTTCCTTAGCAGCTACTGATCCGTTAGCAGGACCTTCTGTTGTCTTGTTGTTACATGCTGCAAGGCTCATTACTGATGTAAGTGTTAAACCTACAGCAGCCAGTTTCTTAACTGTCTTCTTCATAAAAATGAAACCCTCCTTTTTGGTTTTGAAGCCGTACGGCTTCATCCCCGACATTAGATTAATTTAATCGGTAGATACATAATAACATTTTTGTGTAATTTTAACAAGACCATTTTTAACAATTTGGGTATTTTTTTTGAACAAACTGTTAAGTATTTGTGATAAATGCCTATTTATGGGCATTTGTCGTACTTATAAAAAATATATAAACTTCATGTTTATTTCACATAAATGTGTTTTCTGCATTTATGATGTCACGTATGCCAACGCACATCATATAGTAAAAATGTCTAATTATATCTTATCCGTATGCGCTTTAATTGTTGCATTTTAACATTCCGCATGACAAGTATCAGCAAAATGAGCCAATTTGTAATATTGCTTTATGATTTTTCACCAATCGCATTACACACCGGCATTACATATGTAAAATCTCACCGGCATCTGCGTCCCTGTATATAAGCACGCCATCCTCCACATTCAGCTCTGCCTGTCCCGATGTATTGTCCGTAACCTGTGCAATGAACTCAGCTGCAGTATCCGGCACTGCCATTACACTTGCCGTTATTCTGTCAGTATAGCTGACTTCTTCAAGTTCAAGTCCAAGCTGTGCGGATATATGCTGTATCTTAGCAAGATTGCTGTAATCAAATGTGAGACTTATCTTTGAACCTGTCAGCTGTTCTTTTATCCCCGCATCTGACAAACCTTCTATTGCTGCTGATGTATATGCGCGCACAAGCCCGCCTGTTCCAAGAAGGACACCTCCAAAATACCTTGTAACTATTATAAGACAGTTATGCAGCTGCCTTCCGTGAATAACCTCCAATATCGGCTTACCTGCTGTTCCTGAAGGTTCTCCGTCGTCGCTGCATCTCTGCACCTCATCATGTGCGCCAATCACCATAGCATAACAGTTATGACGTGCATCCCAATATTTTTTGCGAGCCTTCTCTATATATAATGAAGCTTCTTCCTCGCTTTTAACAGGATAGACATTTGCTATAAATCTTGATTTTTTTTCAACTATCTCTCCACTGCCCGCTCTGCTTATTATGTAAAAATGTTTCATGATGTCCCATCCTTTAATCAAAATCCTCGTAAGCACTGCATTTATACAGCATAGCATACATTTGTGAATAAGTCATTTATATTTGTCAAAAATGAATGTGTGTGATATACTCACATCGTATATTATATTTTAAGGACAGGTGTTTTTATGAATTATGGCAGGAAAGGTGTACGCCAGAAGAAAAAGCAGCTAACGTCCACCGGAAGCAGGATAGGCGCCAAGCTTGGTGTCAATATCTGTAAGGTTCTTCTCGTATGTGCTGTCGCAGTGATTGTTGGCGGCGGATGTGTTGTTGCCGGTATGGTAAAAGGTGTCATTGACTCCGCTCCGGATATATCTACAATTGATGTGTCTCCTACAGGCTTTGCGACCAAGGTCTATGATAATGAAGGCAATGAGATTCAGTCTCTCGTCGCATCAGGTTCTAATCGTGTTGCCAAGAGCATTGATGAGATTCCGGTATACCTGCAGCATGCTTTTGTTGTGCTTGAGGACGAACGTTTCTATGAGCACAGCGGTATTGATATACGCGGTATTGTACGTGCCGCTTCTGAAGTTATTAAGACACACTCTCTTTCACAGGGTGCCAGTACAATTACACAGCAGCTTCTGAAGAATAATGTATTTAACGCGTATAATGAGAGTACATCTGAAAAAATCAAACGTAAGATACAGGAGCAGTATCTTGCAGTAAAGCTTGAGACAACAATGAGCAAGGATAAGATTCTTGAGAATTATCTCAACACCATCAATCTCGGTAATGGCTATCTCGGTGTCCAGGCTGCTGCGAATGGCTATTTTGATAAGGATGTTTCTGAACTGACTATATCAGAATGTGCCGTAATTGCTTCAATTACCCAGAACCCAAGCGGATATAATCCGATTAATTATCCAGAAAAGAATCAGAGGCGACAGCGCGTATGTCTTGAGAATCTGCGTGATCAGGGATACATCTCTGAAGCACAGTATCAGGAAGCTATTGCTGATGACGTGTACGCAAGAATTCAGGATTTACATACTGAAGAATCGGCATCAACATATTCTTATTTTGTTGATGAGCTGATTGAGCAGCTTTCACAGGATCTGCAGGAGCAGAAAGGTTATACGGAGACACAGGCTCTTAACCTTATATATAAAGGCGGTCTGTCTGTATATTCCACTCAGGATTCCACTATGCAGGCAATTGCCGATTCAATAATTAATGACCCGGCAAACTGGCCCGCGAATACCTACATTTCGATATCATACGCTCTTACTGTTGATGATACGAATGGCAAGCGCCACAATTATTCCCAGTTGTCTTTGCAGAAATATTTCCAGACAACCGGAGGACGTGCTAACTTCAGTCTGACCTTCAACAGTCAGGACGAAGCTCAGAAGTACGTTGACCAGTATCGTGAAGCTATACTTGCCCAGGGCAATACGCTTGTAGCTGAGAATCTTTCATTTACCATACAGCCTCAGATATCATTCTCTCTGATGGACCAGTACACCGGAGAGGTCAAGGTTATAGTCGGAGGACGTGGCGATAAGAACGGCAACAGAACACTTAACCGTGCAACAAGGACCGCAAGACAGCCGGGTTCTTCAATTAAGCCGCTTGTAGCTTATGGTCCCGCTCTTGATGTCGGCGCCATAACGCTTGCTACAGCTATCGATGATGCACCTTACTATTATCAGGGTGACGAGGCTAAGCTTGTAACTAACTATGAGAAGAACTATCTGGGTCTTATAACTGTCCGTGAAGCTCTTAAGCGTTCACGTAACGTACCGGCCGTCAAGGTTCTTACTATGATAACTCCACAGGTTGGATTTACCTACCTGCAGAAGCTTGGATTTACCACACTGGTATCTCCAAAGGATGCCGTTAACGGTGTACATGATGTTGTCCAGTCCCTTGCACTCGGTGGCATGACAAAGGGTGTTACGAACCTTGACATGACTGCAGCGTATTCTGCGATAGCTAATAACGGCACTTATACAAAACCTGTTTTTTATACCCAGGTATATGATCAGAATGGTAATCTTGTAATTGATAATTCACAGACTGAGACAAGACGTGTCTTCAAGGAGACTACGGCATGGCTGCTTACCAACGCAATGGAAGATGTAATCAAGTCAGGTACCGGTACTGCAGCTGCTATAGCTAACCAGCCTGTAGCCGGTAAGACAGGTACAACCAACGCTGACGGAGATATCTGGTTCTGCGGTTATACACCATACTACACAGCTTCAATCTGGATAGGTTTTGATGACAATACAACAATGAAAACAAGCAATTATAAGCACCGTGAGATCTGGTCCAAGATAATGACCCAGATACATCAGGGGCTTCAGACGAAGGATTTTCCTTCCGTTGACAATATTGTCCAGTTATCTGATGTCTGCTCGCAGTCAGGAAAGCTTGCCGTGGACGATCTGTGTGACGCAGATCCGCGAGGCAGTCAGGTTATCTCTGAATACTTTGCGGAGGATAATCAGCCAAAAGATACTTGCGATACGCACGTACGTGTCAATGTATGTGATTTGTCCGGAATGGCAGCAAGCTCTTTCTGTCCCGCAACATCTTCACAGATATTTATAAGAAAGCCTTCATCAAGTATTCTTAATGAAGAGGATGCTGCTGAATACCCTGTAGGAGATGCTGAATATACAATAACAGATTCTTATCTGAGTAATCTCTGTACCATGCATAACAAGGCAGTTACAGTGATGCCCGGAGTTTCTCAGGGTACAACCGGCGTGACGTCACCTACGCAGTCTGCGGTATCAGGAAGCCGGCCCGGTGCAGCAACAGGTTCCTCCGGGAATTCAAAGAGTACTGTTGCCGCCGGAAGCACAGGCAGCGGCTCTTCCGGAAGCAATAGCAGTAATAACTCTCCGGTAAGCCGTACTAATCGTTAATCTGATTACTAATTTAAGCGGTGTTCATTCATAACGGACACCGCTTATTTCATAAAATACTAAAAAGGAAGGTACAGATATGATACGAACGTTACTGATAATCATTTTTCTTATTATATTTTTTATAATAAGCATTCCTCTTTTTCTCATTGAGTGGCTAATAGGAAAGATTAATCCCCACGCTAAGGATATCAGCTCTTTAAGAATCGTGCAGACAGCTTTCAAAATAATACGTTTTATTGGCGGTATACACACAACCGTAATCGGATATGAGAACATTCCAAAAGACAAACCGGTACTTTTTATCGGTAACCATCGCGGATTTTTTGATACAATCATCTCATACTCCATGATGCCCGGAATTACAGGATTCGTTGCCAAAAAGGAGATCGAAAAGGTTCCTCTTCTCCGTGTATGGATGAGATATCTTCACTGCCTTTTCCTTGACCGCGCCAATATCAAAGAGGGACTTAAGACAATACTGAAAGGCATTGATGAAGTAAAAGCCGGTGTCTCCATGGTAATATTTCCTGAAGGTACACGCAATAAAGGTGACGGCATAATGCCGTTCAAAGAAGGAAGCTTTAAGATTGCCGAAAAATCCGGCTGCCTTATTATTCCAATGGTTCAGAATAATACCTCGGCCGCATTCGAAGATCACTTTCCATTCATCAGACATACACACACCATTATTGAATTCGGCACACCAATAGACATCACCACTCTTTCAAAAGAAGACCGCAAGGCAATCGGTGCTTATACACATTCAATCATGCTCAAAATGTACGAGAAAAATCAGTCTCTTGTATAAAATGATACTTGTGTTACAGCCCGCAATGTAGTATAACTATTAAGTATGGTTATTCTTGATAAATTGGATAATCACGTTCAGAATTACGTATATGGAGGAATTTACACAATGGCAGTATGGAAGATTGTTTTAATTGTCGTCCTCGTTGTTCTCGCAGCACTTTTCATTGCCCTTCTTATCATCGGCAATAAGATGCGTAAAAGGCAGGAAGAACAGCAGGCACAGATTGATGCAGCCAAGCAGGTTATGTCAATGCTCATAATTGACAAAAAGATAATGAAGATGTCGGAAGCAGGTCTTCCTAAGATTGTAATGGATCAGACCCCTAAGTACATGAGACGCACTAAGCTTCCTATTGTTAAGGCTAAGATTGGTCCTAAGGTAATGACCCTTATTGCTGATAATAAGGTATTCGATGAACTTCCTGTTAAAGCTGAGGTCAAGGCTGAAGTAAGCGGTATCTATATTGTTGGTCTCAAGTCAGTCCGTGGTGGCAAGGCTGCTCCTGCTCCTGCCAAGAAGAAAGGCTTTATGGCTAAGTTAAGAGACAAAGCCCAGAAGACTCTGGATGAAGATAAGGCAAGAAGAGCTGCTGAAGAAAAATCATCTAAGAAAAATAAAAAGAAGTAATATGGTTACAGATAATATTTGACACATATCGAAAATACCGGCATACAATTCGTAATAAAGAATTATTCATACTACGAATTGTATGCCGGTATTTTGTATTTTACAGAGATGGATTGAGAAAAGCAAAAGGCTTTTCCGGGTCAGAATTGACAAACTGCATAAGCATGTATGCACATCGTATCGAAAGCTCTTCTTCCTGCAATATTCTGAGTGCCTCCCTCTTATCTGCAAGCACCGGTTCTATTGCTTCAGACGCTTCAGGCTTCTTATCTGAAATCTCTCCTGAAGCATATCCAAACGTCAAAGCGTTGCTTTCATCGCAAAGCCCCTGTGCCTGAAAGAAAGCTCTTCTAAAAGCTTCCAGACCTCCCTCATATTCCCTGAATGTAAGACCTGTCTCTTCCTTAAGCTCTCTTGAGGCAGTCATTGCTATCGTCTCCCCAGGCTCTATAAGGCCAGCCGGCAGTTCGTATATGTATCTGTCCAGCGGATACCTGTATTGCTTTATAAGCACAATTCTGTCGCTTGGGCACTCTGTTACAGCATATATAACAGCACCATCGGGCGATGTTGCACTTGTCTGACAGGCCAGTTCCCCGTCATTCTTTCTGGTTGCAAAATAATATCCAAATGTCTTTCCATTCCTGTCAACTGCATCCATCTTATACATATTGAGAAATGGATTATCCGTCTGCTTTGTTATTGCAGTATATGCAGGTCTCATATAAATCCTCTTATAACGCTTGCATTCTAGTAGTACATTGTGTTAAATGCCGATGCCGCACTTAATCCGAAAGCAATATAAAACACCATAATTAACGCTATCATCACTACAGCAATTATAAGAGATGCAAGGCAGTAATTCTTGCGGCTCTTATTACCTGATCCAAATGCCCATACAAGCAGCATTATAAAGTTAACAACCGGAATCATGAGGACTATCATCGTTGCTATCCAGCCCCCAACTGACAAAGGCTGGTCACTAGTATCCTGCCATGCTGTATTGGCAGTGCCATACTGAGGCTGATACATCTGCTGCATCGGCGGTACCTGCTGTGCCTGCCCAAGATTCATCCTGTTATATGCAAATGGATCATTAGCTATGTTCTGAGCCGCCTCATCCGTTGTCACAGTATCGTCAGAACTGTTCTCAGCCTGATTATCATTGACTGAAGTGTCCTGTGCTGTGGCTGCGCCCTGCTCATCCCCCTGATTGCGTGTTCCACAGTACGGACAGAATAATGCATCGTCTTTAATCTCCTGTCCGCAGGTTATACATTTTTTCATAAACCTTCCCTCCATATCCTATTGTCTGTATGTATGTTCATATACATTCTAATTAATTATATAAGATAGCACCAGATTTTTCAATAAACATATCTGCCTATTATTCTTTATCTGTATGTAAAAAAACTGCCATTGCGGAACTGTTATTCCGAAATGGCAGCTTTGTAATTATTCTTCTGTACTATTATCAGCTGCAACTGTTGCTGCATCTGCTTCTGTATCCTCTGTATCCTCTGAAAGATTGAGTTCATAATCACCGTCATAATTCTCAATCTCATTGTATACACGACCTGTATCAATCTTAACATTGCGGTAACGGCGAAGTCCTGTACCGGCAGGAATAAGCTTACCGATGATGACATTCTCCTTAAGACCGATAAGTGGATCGACCTTACCATTAATTGCTGCTTCAGTAAGAACCTTAGTTGTTTCCTGGAATGAAGCTGCTGAAAGGAATGAGTTAGTCGCAAGAGATGCCTTAGTAATACCAAGCATAATAGGTGTTCCTACTGCCTGCTCCTTGCCCTCTTCTTCAAGTCTCTCATTAGTCTCATTAAAGTCAAGAACATCAACTGTTGTTCCAGGAAGGTATTCTGAATCACCTGCTGATTCAATTCTTATCTTCTTGAGCATCTGACGTACAATAAGCTCGATATGCTTATCGTTAATCTCAACACCCTGAAGTCGGTAAACTTTCTGTACCTCACGGATCATGTAATCCTGAACTGCACGTACACCCTTAATCTTAAGAAGATCATGTGGGTTAACGCTACCTTCTGTAAGCTCATCACCGGCTTCAAGAACAGCACCGTCAAGAATCTTGATTCTTGAACCGTAAGGGATAAGATATGTCTTTGACTGTCCGCTCTCATTATCTGTAATGATAATCTCACGTTTCTTCTTTGTATCCTTAATTGTGGCAACACCACCGAACTCAGCAATAATTGCAAGTCCCTTTGGCTTTCTTGCCTCAAAAAGTTCTTCTACTCTAGGAAGACCCTGTGTAATATCATCACCTGCAACACCACCGGTATGGAAAGTACGCATAGTAAGCTGTGTACCAGGCTCACCGATTGACTGTGCAGCGATAATACCAACTGCCTCACCTACCTGTACAGCCTGGCCTGTTGCCATGTTGGCACCATAACACTTGGCACATACACCGATATGTGAACGGCATGTAAGGATTGTTCTGATCTTAATCTTCTGAATACCTGTCTTCAAGATAGCTTCAGCTCTCTTAGGTGTAACCATATGGTTAGCAGCAACAATTACTTCACCTGTTGCAGGATCCTTAACATCCTCAGCAAGATATCTTCCTGTGATACGATCCTTAAGAGACTCAATCATCTCCTTGCCTTCCGTGAACTCTGTTACATACATGCCAGGAATCTCCTTGCGGTTCTCAGCACAGTCTGTCTCACGGATAATCTGTTCCTGGGAAACGTCAACAAGACGTCTTGTAAGGTAACCTGAATCGGCTGTACGAAGAGCCGTATCAGAAAGTCCCTTTCTGGCACCATGGGCTGAGATGAAGTATTCCAGTACATCAAGTCCTTCACGGAAGTTCGACTTGATAGGAAGTTCGATTGTACGACCTGATGTATCAGCCATAAGTCCTCGCATACCTGCAAGCTGCTTAATCTGCTGATTAGAACCACGGGCACCTGAATCAGCCATCATGAAGATGTTGTTATATTTATCGAGACCTGAAAGAAGGGCATCTGTAAGAGTTGCATCAGTCTCCTTCCAAACCTCTATTACTTCCTTATATCTCTCTTCTTCTGTAATGAAACCACGACGATAGTTCTTGGCAATCTTCTCGATTGTGCTCTCAGCATCAGCAATAAGCTGCTTCTTCTGCTCAGGCACTGTCATGTCAGAAATAGAAACTGTCATGGCAGCTCTTGTTGAATACTTATAACCGATAGCCTTGATATCATCAAGAACTTCTGCTGTACGTGTAGAACCATGTGTATTGATAACCTTCTCAAGGATAGCCTTAAGCTTCTTCTTACCTACATGGAAATCTACCTCAAGTGCGAGGAAATTCTCAGGCTTGCTTCTGTCAACAAAACCAAGATCCTGTGGAAGAATCTCGTTGAAGAGGAATCTTCCGAGTGTTGACTTAATCACACCTTCAACTATCTCGCCCTCAGCATTCTCTTTCTGAACCTTAACATTGATAATTGAATGAAGTGTTATAACTCCGTTCTCATATGCAAGGATTGCTTCATTAACGCTCTTAAAATACTTACCTTCACCCTTAACTCCCGGTCTTTCCTGTGTAAGGTAATAGATACCAAGTACCATATCCTGTGAAGGAACGGCAACAGGACCACCATCTGAAGGTTTCAGAAGGTTGTTAGGTGACAGAAGAAGGAAACGGCACTCTGCCTGTGCTTCTACTGAAAGTGGAAGATGGACAGCCATCTGGTCACCATCGAAATCGGCATTGAATGCTGTACATACAAGCGGATGCAGCTTGATAGCCTTACCTTCTACAAGGATTGGCTCAAAAGCCTGAATACCAAGTCTGTGAAGTGTAGGAGCACGATTAAGCATAACCGGATGCTCTTTAATAACATCCTCAAGTACATCCCATACTTCAGTCTCAAGTCTCTCAACCATCTTCTTGGCGCTCTTAACATTATGTGCCTTACCGCTTGTTACAAGCTCCTTCATAACGAAAGGCTTGAAAAGCTCAATTGCCATCTCCTTAGGGAGACCGCACTGATATATCTTAAGTTCAGGACCTACAACGATAACTGAACGTCCTGAATAGTCAACTCTCTTACCAAGGAGGTTCTGACGGAAACGTCCCTGCTTACCCTTTAACATATCTGAAAGTGACTTCAGAGCTCTGTTACCCGGACCTGTTACAGGACGTCCTCTTCTGCCATTATCAATAAGCGCATCAACTGCTTCCTGAAGCATTCTCTTCTCATTACGGACAATGATATCAGGAGCTCCGAGTTCCTTAAGTCTTGCAAGACGATTGTTACGGTTAATGATTCTTCTGTAAAGATCGTTAAGATCTGATGTAGCAAAACGTCCACCATCGAGCTGGACCATAGGTCTTAAATCCGGTGGAATTACAGGAATTGCAGTAAGTATCATCCACTCAGGCTTATTACCTGACTCCCTGAATGCCTCTACAACCTCAAGTCTCTTAACTATTCTTACTCTCTTCTGTCCTGAAGCATCTGCAAGTTCTGACTTAAGCTGTGCTGAATCCTTCTCAAGATCAATCTTCTGAAGAAGTTCCATAATAGCTTCCGCACCCATGCCTACTCTGAAAGCATTGCTTCCGTACTGGTCGCATGCTTCTCTGTATTCTGCCTCTGAAAGAATCTGCTTATCGGCAAGATTAGTCTCACCTCTGTCAAGCACAATATACGAAGCGAAGTACAGAACCTTCTCAAGTACACGTGGAGAAAGATCAAGAATCAGACCCATACGGCTTGGGATTCCCTTAAAATACCAGATATGTGAAACAGGAGCTGCAAGTGCGATGTGTCCCATACGCTCACGACGTACGCTGGCCTTAGTGACCTCAACGCCACATCTGTCACAGATAACGCCTTTATATCTGATCTTCTTATATTTTCCACAATGACATTCCCAATCTTTGCTCGGTCCAAAGATTCTCTCACAGAACAATCCATCCTTCTCAGGCTTAAGTGTTCTGTAATTGATGGTCTCCGGCTTAGTTACCTCGCCGTGAGACCACTCCATAATCTTCTCTGGAGAAGCAAGACCAATCTTGATAGAATCAAATGTCATTGGCTGATATGTTTCATTTGTTGTTTCTTGTGACATTTCCCGCACTCCCTTCTTATTCTTCATCACCTGAGTAATCATCATCATAATCGTCCAGTACAACATCATCTGATGATTCTTCAGGCTCTTCATTCTCAAAGCCTTCTTCGCCTATTGTCTGTGCAGTATATCCATGATCTCCAAGGTCACCATCCTGCTTATAGCTCATTCCGGCATCCTCATAGATACGCTTGAAATCACCTTCACTATAATCAACATTCTCCATGATATCAACTTCTTCACCATTCTCATCAAGAACCTTAACATCAAGTGCAAGTGACTGGAGTTCCTTAAGGAGTACCTTGAATGACTCAGGGATACCCGGTTCAGGAATATTATCACCCTTGATAATTGCCTCGTAAGTCTTAACACGTCCGATAACATCATCAGATTTAACTGTAAGAATCTCCTGCAGTGTGTAAGATGCGCCATAAGCCTCAAGAGCCCAAACCTCCATCTCACCAAAACGCTGTCCACCGAACTGGGCTTTACCGCCAAGTGGCTGCTGTGTTACGAGTGAGTAAGGACCTGTTGAACGTGCATGAATCTTATCATCAACAAGGTGATGCAGCTTAAGGTAATGCATGTGTCCGATAGTAACAGGGCTGTCGAAGTACTCACCTGTACGTCCGTCACGAAGTCTTACCTTACCGTCACGTGAGATAGGAACACCTTTCCACTCTGCACGATGATCCTTGTTTTCCTCAAGATAAGCAAATAATTCGTCATCAATCTTTCCCTTGCGCTTAGCAACGAACTCATCCCATTCAAGGTTAACATAGTCGTTGGCAAGATCAAGAGTATCCATAATATCATGCTCATCCGCACCGTCAAATACAGGTGTTGATATATTAAATCCAAGAGCCTTCGCAGCAAGGCTGAGATGAATCTCAAGCACCTGTCCGATATTCATTCGAGAAGGCACGCCCAGAGGGTTAAGCACGATATCAAGAGGTCTTCCGTTAGGAAGGAATGGCATATCCTCTACAGGAAGTATTCTTGAAACGACACCCTTGTTACCATGACGGCCGGCCATCTTATCACCAACAGAAATCTTTCTCTTCTGGGCAATATATATACGGACTGTCTGATTAACACCCGGTCCTAATTCATCTCCGTTCTCTCTTGTGAATACCTTAGCATCAACAACAATACCATATTCACCATGAGGCACCTTAAGTGATGTATCTCTTACTTCTCTTGCCTTCTCACCGAAGATTGCACGAAGAAGTCTCTCTTCTGCTGTAAGCTCTGTCTCACCCTTAGGTGTAACCTTACCTACAAGTATATCTCCTGCACGAACCTCGGCACCGATACGGATAATACCTCTCTCATCAAGATCCTTAAGTACATCATTGCCTACACCCGGAACATCTCTTGTAATCTCTTCCGGTCCGAGCTTTGTATCTCTTGCCTCTGTCTCGTACTCTTCTATATGAACTGATGTGTAAACATCATCCTGAACAAGCCTTTCACTAAGAAGTACGGCATCCTCGTAATTGTAACCTTCCCATGTCATGAAACCGATGAGAGGGTTCTTACCTAATGCAATCTCACCATTCTTAGTCGATGGTCCGTCTGCGATAACCTGTCCCTTCTCAACCTTATCACCCTTGAATACAATAGGTCTCTGGTTGTAGCAGTTGCTCTGGTTACTTCTTGCAAACTTAGTAAGGCGGTATACGTCTCTGCCATCCTTAGTCTTGACTGCTATCTCCTTAGATGTTGAATACTCAACAACACCTGCTTCCTTAGCGACAACACATACGCCTGAATCGACAGCAGCCTTATACTCCATACCTGTACCTACAACAGGAGCTTCTGTTGTAAGAAGAGGAACGGCCTGACGCTGCATGTTAGATCCCATGAGGGCACGGTTAGCATCATCGTTCTGGAGGAAAGGAATCATTGATGTAGCAACTGAGAATACCATTCGTGGAGAAACGTCCATAAGATCAAGCTTGCTCTTAGGGAATTCTGATGTCTCTTCACGATAACGGCCTGATACGGAATTCTTTACAAAATGTCCGTCCTCATCAAGTTCAGCATTAGCCTGTGCTACATAGAAATCATCTTCCTCATCCGCTGTAAGGTAACGTACTTCGTCTGTTACTCTTGGATTCTGTGGATCCGACTTATCGATAAGGCGATATGGAGCCTCAATAAATCCATACTCATTAATTCTTGCATATGATGCAAGTGAGTTAATAAGACCGATGTTAGGTCCTTCAGGTGTCTCGATAGGACACATTCTGCCATAATGTGTATAGTGAACATCTCGTACTTCGAATCCGGCACGATCTCTTGAAAGACCGCCAGGACCAAGTGCTGAAAGACGTCTCTTATGTGTCAGCTCACCAAGAGGGTTATTCTGATCCATGAACTGTGACAGCTGTGAACTTCCGAAGAACTCCTTAACTGCAGCCGTAACAGGCTTGATATTAATAAGGTTCTGAGCTGAAAGACCGCTCTGATCCTGTGTCTGCATTCTCTCACGGACAACTCTTTCCATTCTTGAAAGACCGATTCTGTACTGGTTCTGAAGGAGTTCACCTACAGCACGAATACGACGGTTACCAAGGTGATCGATATCATCCTTTGTACCGATTCCATATTCAAGATGGAGATTGTAGTTAATAGATGCAAATATATCTTCTATAGTAATATGCTTAGGAATAAGGTCATTAACATTCTTCTTAAGAAGTGTCTTAATATCATCTTCCTCATTCTCAAGTAAAGTCTTCAGTACAGGGAAGTATACAGGTTCAACGATGCCAAGTTCCTTAGCCTCATCTTCTGTTATATCTACCCACTTTGTAACATCAACCATAAGGTTAGAAAGCACCTTAACCTTACGCTCTTCTGTCTGGATATATACATATGGTACAGCTGCATCCTGGATTGTCTGTCCAATCTCTCTTGTAACAACCGTTCCTGCAGGGAAAGTCTCACCTGTCTGTTCGATAACAACATCTTCAGCAAGTGTCTGTCCTGCAATTCTTGTTCTGAAGTTAAGCTTCTTATTGAACTTATAACGTCCAACCTTAGCAAGATCATATCTTCTAGGGTCAAAAAACATAGCCTGAATAAGGCTTTCAGCATTATCTACTGAAACAGGCTCTCCCGGACGAATCTTCTTATAAAGTTCTGTAAGACCCTTCTCATGGTCTGTTGATACATCCTTCTCAATTGTAGCAAGGAGCTTTGGCTCATCACCAAATATATTAATAATATCCTCATTGCTGCCATTAATCATGGCATTATCCTTAGTTGGTGTAAGAAGTGCACGAATAAGCACTGTTACAGGAACTTTACGTGTTCTGTCGACACGTACATAGAAAATGTCATTAGAATCTGTCTCGTATTCCAGCCATGCACCACGGTTAGGAATTACCGTACATGAATAGAGTTCCTTACCAATCTTGTCATGCTGGATATCATAATATATACCAGGGGAACGTACTAACTGGCTTACAATAACTCTCTCTGCGCCATTAATGACAAATGTACCCGTTTCAGTCATCAGCGGAAGATCACCCATAAAAATCTCATGGTCTTTCATCTCGCCTGTCTGCTTATCCTGAAGCCTTACCTTGACACGCAACGGAGCTGCATAAGTAGCATCTCTTTCTTTACACTCTTCAATAGTATACTTTGCCTCATCCGTACAAAGTCTGAAACCTGTAAAATCCAGGCTCCAGCGACCGCTGTAGTCGCCTATTGGAGAAATGTCATTAAAAGCTTCATTGAGACCTTCGTCCAAAAACCACTGATATGAATTCTTCTGAACTTCGATTAAGTTTGGCATCTCAAGAACTTCTTTCTGCCTTGAGTAACTCATTCTGACATTATTGCCAAACTTCTTTGGACGTATTCTGTTCTTTTCCATCGACGTTTCACCCCTATGCTTAGTTTATTAAACACATTGACGGCAGGCTCCCAAGCCTCCGGGAGCACACAAGCTGCTGCCCTGTCCTAAAAAAAGGCATAAACAGCCTATCTCGCCACAATAGTGCATTGTTCATGATATCATATTTGTCAATAAAATGCAAGCAATATTTTCATTATATTTCCTGAATTATATTTTGTCAATAGTTTTGCGACAAGTTTTTTATTCTTTTCTATGCCAATTTCTGTAACTCTTCATCAAACAATTCTGCGGATGTTTTAAAATCAAATATTCCCCTTGGGTAATTGTTAATCCATGTTTCTATATATTTTATTTCTTCATCTGTTGTATCCTCAAAATCTACCCCCTTTGGTATATGCCTGCGTATAAGCCTATTATTATTTTCATTCGTGCCACGCTCCCAACTGCTATACGGGTGGCAGTAAAATACAAAAGTCCTCTTTTCTTCTTTCAATGCAGAACGCTCCATTCCCTCATAATCTGAAAACTCTACACCATTATCAACCGTTATGCTTCTGAATACCTTATAAAACATATCCCCCCATTTTCTCTCTAACCTGTCTAACGCATCTACTACCGAAGCTGCCCCTTGGTCTTTCAGCTTAATAACGATTTCATCACGGGTTTTTCTTTCCGTTAATACAAGCATACACGATTTTGTGACCCCTCTCTTTCCTTTTACCGTATCCATTTCCCAATGTCCGAATATCTCTCGTTTTTCTATTTCCTTTGGTCTGTTTTCTATGCTTTCTCCTGCGGTGGCTCTTTTCTGTACCTGTACTTTCTTATTATGCTTTTTCTTTTTACTTTTAATAGGTAAATCCTTGTTTGTAAGTTTCAAAAAAATTCCATTATCAATATATCTATAAAGTGTTCTAACACTTATTGTTGTCTTAAATTCAATCCCCGAACGTGCAACCTCTGCTAATGCTGCTTCCGGGCTAAATCTATTATCTACAATTTTGTTTTCTATATATTCCGCTAATTTTCTATCATTTCCTATTTTTAGGCTTCTGCCTTTTCCCTCTTGGGCGTAATCGTGTGCTTTTTGTCCTAAATCACTGCTATAACGCTCTTCCTCTGTATAGTCAGAGTTTCGGTGCATATACTTACCTTTGTCATATTCTCTATATATTGTGCTTCTGTGAAAATGTAATTGTTCTGCTACTGCTGCCTTTGACAACCCGGCGTTTAAAAGTGCTTCCATTTTGATACGGTCACTTTTACTCATTTGTTTAAATTTCTTCATATCGCACCTCCTACGCCAAAAGGGCAGCAGTTATTGCCTGCTGCCCTCGGTCTTTTATTCCGAATCGGTTACTTTTTCAATATCTCCGTTGTCTGTGTATACAATGTAATCTACTAAATGTGTTCCGCCAAACATTGCTTTGGCATCATGTTCCTCGCCTTTGGTATATTCATACACTGATACATATAACAAGCCGGATACAACACTTATACTCGTGCTTGTTTTTGTGGTTAAGTTTTCAACCGCCAAAATAGTTTTATCAGAATCAAAGTAGTTTTTATAACACGATAACGCATAATCTTCAACATTAAAGTTGTTTTCTGCTATTACAATACATTTCCAATTACCTGTAACATCATTCCTTACAGTATCGTACTTTGTTGAATATATCGTAGTAATATCCTTATCGCTTATACCTACAATATTATCCCCTGTTCTGTGTTCCACTATTTCCGTTGGTTCTTCCGTAATTGCTTCCGTTGTTTCTTTCTGCTCTGTTGTTTCCTCCTGTTTCTCGGATTCCGGCACTTCTGTTTTTTCTAATTCAGCAGTACCCCCCCCCACGAACATCTGTTTGATTTTCGGTTGTGGTGTTTTCTGTTTGCCTGTTATTGCTTGCAATTATCCCGTGACCTATCCAAAAGACCACAATTACAGCAATGATTATAATGTGTTGTTTTTTCATGTTGAACCTCCTTTGTGTCCGATTCGGTCTATTCGACCTTGATTTTTTTGTTTTTTCCTGCTAATATATTTTAAAGCACTCGGGGCGATTAGCAGGAATGTTATGAAGTTCGCCCCTTGTGTTGACCCTTATTAAGTTTTTTATTCCTTAATCAATTCTGTGAGATATTCGATTAACTCTTCTTTCGGTGTATCATTTCTTATCAGTGCTATTATCATTTTTATTATCCCTTTGAACTGGTTGTTTGTCATTTTGTTATCCTCCATTGTTTAACTCCTTTCCTGCTATCTCCTTGCTACAATTACATTATATACTTATATAAGTATATTGTCAACAGTTTTTTATACTTATATAAGTATTTTTTTGTAGTAATACTTATCTTCTTTCTGATATATCCTTATCTCTTCATCTTTCCCCCGATAGTCTAATTCCGCATCTGTCACAAAATCGCAATTAGTGCATGAAATATATCCGCACTCCATAGGCCCGCAATCTTCTTTTCTTATTCTTTTTTTAGATAATTTCCCACTTCTTGTTATTTTGTAAACGTCTGAATACTGCATTAAATTGTTAAACTCTAATGTGCTTCCACACTTAGGGCAGCAATTCAACAATTCATCCATTTTATCCCCTCGCTTTCTTCTCTTCGATTGCTGCAACTATAAATTCGTTACGGCTCTTATATCCCTGTTTCTTCGCTTCTTTGTCAATCTCTGCTTTCTGTCCTGTCGGGACTGTTACAAGAAATTGGTCGTAAGCCTTTGCATTGTATTTATTTTTTGCCTTTGTCGCAGGCGTTCCGCCTGTCTTTTCCTCCGCCAACTGCTGCACCTCCTTTGCTCGTTGGTTTTTCTTTATCATATCACATTCATTATACTTATACAAGTATATAAAATGCACAAATAACTTTATATACTTATATAAGTATTTTGGTAATTATTCCGGGTTGCGTATATACTTATATAAGTATATAATAGCATCATAAGGAACAGGGAATAAGACAGACCCACAAAGTTATACACAGTATCCACATTTTAGGAGGTATTCACTATGGAAAGAACACTAGAAACAATCACTATCAACAACGCTTTAGAGGTTGTCAGACTTAAAGGCGAACTTAAATTTAAACATCCGCTTGGTTATACTCGTCCAAGCGGTTACTGTTTCAAGCACCCGGTTAAAGGCTTCTTTGCTTTTAAGGGTGATACAGAGCCGTATATGCCTTGTGGTGGCAAAAAGGCTTTACTTTCTATCATCCGTTCCGGCGGTTTTTTTAATTTTGATAATGTGGTTTGGCTTCAACCACTCAACTAAATACTTATCCGGGGTTGCGGTACTGCTGCCTCGGTACTATAGAGGTGGATATTATGGATTTTGGAAAATATGAAAAATATATGAATGACCGTAAGGCGGTAACGGTTGAAAATAACCGCCGAATAGAAAAGAAATTCGCCGAATGCGAAAAGTGGGTTGCTGATAATCTCATAAATTGCGGTTGTGTCTTTACAAACCACTCTGAATTATTGCAGAAACAAAGTTTTATGATATGGATTGATAACGGCATTAGCATTTCTCATAAAATATATAAACTTTCTGAATGTGGTATTACCCCTCTTGTACTGCTGCCTTATCCTGTCAGAATATAAAAATAACCCCCAAGGCTTCATCAAGCCAAGGGGGCATTTTGTTTACTGCATATTCTGTTATTTTGTATTTTCTACAAGTGTTACCACTGCCGGGGTTGTCTGCTGTTTGTTTTCAATGTAGGTTGTAAGGTTCTCGTTAGCTTCCCATTTCTTTTTTGCTTCCGCTAATACAGATTCCGCAATCTGTACCAACTGCTTTTCTGTAAACAGGATTCTAACCACGCTCGGCAGATATGCGTACATTTTCGCAACCACTTCCGACAGCTTAATAATCCCTGTGCCGGCCCCACACTCTCCCTCTGCATCTGTGACAAACTTAATTGCAATCTGCTTTAAGATTTTGGTCTGTCCTGTCTTGATTAAATAAATAATCAAGGCTACAACCATAGCAATAAGCAATACAGAATCCCAATTAACAAGTAACCATTTTAAAATCTGCATAGTATTTTCCTCCGTTTTGTGACCGAATCGGTCTATTTTACATCTGCTGCATTAACCCAACCGTACACGCCTTTACCGTCCTGTGAAATGCAATGATAAGGGTGTGTGCCTTTGGTATTTACTGCCGTTACCTTACAGGTGCTTGTAACATTCTTCTGTACGCTCGCATATTCCGCCGTAGAGGACTTGTAAACCCCTCCGCCTGTGAATGTTACTATATCGCCTTTTGAAACGCTTGCGGGGTCGCTGTGTGCCTTAGAGGATAACTCCTTGATAGATTCCGCATTGACCCAACCGTACACGCCTTTACCGTCTTGTGAAATGCAATGATATTTATGTGTGCCTTTCTCATTTACTGCCGTTACCTTACAGGTGCTTACCACATCCTTTTCCTTGGCTGCATATTCTGCCGTAGAAGAGATATAGACCCCTCCGCCTGTGAATGTCACTATATCGCCTTTTGAAACTCCTGTAGGCGTTTCCTGTGGCTTCTGCGGTGTGTTCTGCTTCTCTTCTGTCTTGGTGTGTGATACGTCCGTTAAGTTGCTTCCCTTTATCGCTTCGTATACTTTGCTTCTACGGCTTTCATATTGCCCCATTGTGGCATCTTTTAAGGCGTAGGCGTGTATTTCTTCAAGTCCTACCTTTTCCGCCCCTCCTGTGGCTTCTGCTGCCGTCTTGGCAATGCGTGAACTTGCACCGCTACCGCCTTGGTTCTCTAAGTCCGCAAAATAGGCAAGTGCTTTTAAGGATACTAAACCGATTTTTACGCCGTTCTTTACATATCCTGTAATATCTGCATCCGCTAAATCGTCCTGTACTTCCTTTCCGTCCTTGGTTGTGAGCAACTTAGATATTGCATTGGCTTCCTCTTCGGTTGCTTCTCTCTCCTGTCTGTTCCACGCATCCGCACTACTTCCGGCAATCTCTGTATACAGGGCATCCCCTAATATCTCTTTTGCCTGTTCCTGGTCCTTTTCAACAATGGACTTTAAGAGGGGCAACGCTCTACCCCAATATGCGTTCCATTGGCACTTACCTATGCTCATTCCGTGGTTGTTGTCGTTTCTGTTTACGCTTCCGTAATTACCCTCCTGTGAGTAGATAATACCGCTTGCGACCTTAACAACCTTTTTTACCTGTGCTGCTGTTACTGCCATAGTGTACCTCCTACGCTCTCTGTGTATATCCAAGGCTTATATACCCTGCACCGCTCTTTAATTTGCCCCAAGTGGTGTTACCGTTCTTTTCCTCTCCAACGATTGTATATACTTCGCCCTGTTTTACCTGTGTTGTTACCTGGTAATTTGTTCCGGGACCTTTTCGGACATTCAGAACGGCGGTATTGATTTTTACCCTGTAGCTTGTATCCTGTGGAGTATTTGCGGTCATTCCCGCTATTCGCTCCGTATATCCAAGGCTTATGTAGCCTGCACCGCTCTTTAATTTGCCCCAAGTGGTGTTACCATTTCTTACCTCGCCTACGATTGTGTATACCTCGCCCTGTTTTACCTGTGTGGCTACTCCGTAATCTGTTCCCGGACCGATACGCACATTTAATACATCTGCGGTAATCTTCACTTTGTAGCTTGCCACATTGTCCGTTGTCGGCTGTGCGGTATGCTGCTGTCCTCCTGCGGATACCGAACCGCCTAAGATACCCTTAACCTTATTTTTGAACTCCTGCCATTCTGTAGGATTGCTTACCATTTGAGCCGGGCAATTCTTTCCTGTTACGTCATAATGGCGTAATACATAGGAATCAACGCCACCTGCACCAATTCCAAGCATTTTACAAAGAAATGCACAAAGGTATGCAGCGTTTTCTTTTGTCCTGTCTGAAATTCTGTAGTTTCCAGCAGTACAACACATTTCAATACCTATACTGTTCGCATTTCTGCAAGAGCCGTGTTTATAAGACTTTGCCCCGCAATGCCAAGCGGTATCCCTTAACTCTACGCTTTGGTAAATTTCCGCATCATCTACAAAAAAATGAGCGGAAGCATTACGCCCCGCACCGCCGAAATAATTTGCATTTGCCTTTGCCGTATCCTTTGAATTGCCTGTATAGTGCATTACCACATAGGCTACGCTTCGGCTTGTGTTGTTGTTCAGATTGTCGTTGTTGCATTTGATACTTGAATTTATCCCGATACCGTTAATTGTATCGCTGATAAATCCGGCTGTTATTGTTTTTCCCATAACGCCGTACCTCCTTAAATATTGATGTTGTTTAAATCAACAGAAATATCCTTTGTTTCCTCCGGGTATCCCTTTTTGATTTTGATAATGTTTTCTGCCTTGGCTTTCCAACAATACAAGGCAATTACTGTAGTAGTCGGGGTTGCTATGTATGTGGCAAGCACCCCGAATTGTGAATAGTCGATAAGTGTTACTTTGATACCGATATACAAACCCACAAAGTAAGTAAAAAGGACTGCGACCAATACAAGTTTTGTAAAGTTCGGCTTCGGAAGTTTCTTTTTACTTCCGTCCTGTAGCTTCTTGCATAACTTGTCTTTGTTCGCAATCCTAAATAGCAAATAAAAAACAAAGAATCCTATAGCAATGCCAAGGATTCCGCAAATAAGATATTTCATATTCTGTTTTTCCTCCTATGTTTCCTGTCCGTGTGCCTTTTGATTGATATGTTTTTCAATCTTTCCTATGGCTTCCGTGACCGGTCCGTTACATCCCTGTTCTTTAAGTCCTTTCAGACACGCCAATACCGCATAAGTGAGTAAGCATAATTCATCTTCCATTGCCTTTATGTCCTCTTTCTCCTGCTTCTTTAAATCCTCAATATCGGTTGTCTGCTTTTCCTGTGCCTGAAACCATTTGATAATCTTGTATGCAACCGCACCAATGGCAGTTAATGCCCCTAATACGCTTGCAATAGTTATAATTGCTGCTGAATCAATATACATTGTGTGTAATTTCCTTTCCTTGCAGTTTGCAATATGGCGTAGCAAATCCGCAAAAATAACTTTCGGTATAGTTCGGGCAGTTATTGCAATTTCCTGTACATCTACTTACCTCTTCTTTTTTCTCTACCATACCGTTTTCCTTAAACAGGGTGTTAAGGCTCTGCCTAAGTCCGTAACTGTTAAAATGTGACAGGATACCACGATATGAAGCTACCGAACGGTCTAACCTGTCTTTTCTTTCTTCTCCTGCTTTTACCTTTGCAATCTGATTTTTAAGATTACGTTTGATTTTTACCGCCGTTTTCTTCTTTAATCTGCGGTGCGTAGACCATATTCTAAAGCCTACAAAATCAACGCCCATACTACACGGTCTGATAGTCGTTTTATTATTCAAATCTAACCTTAATTCGTCTGATAAGAACGCCCTTAACAACTCTTTGACCTCTGCCAAATACTTTTTATCGTGGTGGAGTATGATAATATCGTCCATATATCGGATGTAGTAATGCAATCCCAACTCATGTTTTGCGTATTGGTCTACCTCATTAAGGTAAATGTTTGCAAACATCTGTGAGGTAAGGTTGCCTATCGGCATCCCCTTGTTGCTCAATCTGTCCGATACTGCCACTTCGTCCGGCTCTTTTCCGGGCGGTAATCCAAAATTCATAGATTCGCAATTTATAATCTTTTCTAACAGGTTAAGTAATCGTTGGTCTTTAATCCTGCGTGCTAAAATCTTTAATAAAATATCGTGGTCTACCCTGTAGAAATACTTTGATATATCCATTTTCAGATAATAGTACCGTTCCGGCTTCCTTTCAGTCTGCCTTAACCAATACTGTAACCTGTCGGCTGCCTTATGTGTTCCCTTGCCCTTGCGACAGGCGTAGGAATCAAAGATAAATGTCTTTTCGTACAACGGAAATAACTGCCTGTAAATCGCCCATTGTACTATCCTGTCCTTAAATGGCAAGGACATAATGAGCCTTTTCTTCGGCTCGTAAACATAAAAGGTGTGATACTTTCCTACCTCGTATGTTTCATAAATTAAGTGATTCTGAATATTTATTAACTGCTCTTCGTAGTTGCGGTTGAAAATCAATACATCATCCCTGTACCTCTTTCCTTTTCTCGCTTCCTCCCAAGCCTTATGTAAATTCTCAAAATCATAAATCTTTTCGTATATATTCTTTATGCTTTGCATTGCATACCTCTTGTAAATTTGTGCCGTACAAACCTAATCAGTTTTTAACCCTTTCGGACGTGACAAATATATTTCTTTTCGGCTTACGCTTACTAACTGTCTTTACAGCAATTCAATCTTTTTCCTGTCTACAGGAACGGAAAATAACCCCTTTAACCCTGTTTGTACTGTCCTTGCGGTCGTAACCGTAAGGCTTCTTGACATAGGGGCAGAGCGGAGCGGAAACCAATGTTGTCGTTCGAGTTGGAACGAGGGTTATTCAAGTTGAGAGCGGACGGACCCGAATTAGAAGTATTGTTGAACGCCGACCCACGGATAGGCAACCACCGTAACTTTGTGATTATTTCCCTATGTATTTTTATTTCTGTCTTTCCCTGCTGTTGACCCATTCCGAATAACCGCCTATCATTCGACCGATTTCGTCTACCTTTCGCATCCATACTTCCCAAGTGTGGAAATTCAAACAAGGCTTTTGGTTTGGGTATAGGTTCGGGTCTTTTGCAAGTCTTAGCAGATTTCTTAATACATCAACTTCAATATCCAAATCCTGCAATGTGGTTTTCTTGTGGTACTTCTTTTCAAGTCGCACCGCCATTTCCAACATTGTATACATTGTCTTTCTTATATCGCCTGCAAGTACATACCTCTCCGTTTTCGGAAAGTCCTTTAATTGAGGGTTGCCGTACAATATCATTTCATAAATCTTTTCCTTGATATGAAAAATATCATTGCCGTTATGCTTCTTTTCTTCCTGTTGTATCTCTTCCACTTTTGCAACCGCCTAACTGTAATGTATTTGCTATAAAGGGCGTGCTATCGCACGCCCTATCAGTTTTTCAGTGTTCAGTTTACAGTTACTCAACAAAAGCGGAGCGGAAACCAATGCTGACGTTCGAGCTGGAACGAGGGCCAGACAAGAAGAGAGCGGACGGACCCGAACGAGAAGCATTGCTGAACGCCGACCCACGGAGAGGCAACCTTTCGCCGTGGCATCTCATCCAAATCTGGTCGTTGCCATATCCCGTTACACCGCTGTCCGGGTATAATCCAAGTGCTATAAGCAACTTCGGAATAGTTACCCCGGAAGCTGCCCCAAGGCTCTTAAATGCAATATTTCTGTAAGTATCTCCACTTGTAGGGAACTCAACCTTTGTATTTACTCTGATTCCTGCGGATGCACTTGCCTGGTCTAACTTTAATGTGCCTGCTGTTCCCGGCTCTACTAAAGTTCCGTCCGGCTTAATCGCTTTCCAAAGTGTGCTTTCCGCCGACATATCGCAATCAAGTTTCATAGAGTTACCATAAGGGATAATCTGAATTTCTCCGTCCATAAGGCGTAATCCACCGGTCCACTCCCAAAGGTTGCCGTTAATGTCCGCAATGCCCGACATATCGTGATTGTGATACCATGTAGGCTGTCCGCTTCCTGTAAGCGTTCTCTGTGATTCTCCCTGTGGCATTGTTCCCCTCTCGTAAGGGTGGTAATAATCCTTGCCGTAGTTTGTGTTTCCGTGTGGTACAGTACCCATTTTCTGTGATAACAGGTTAAGGTACGCAAATACACCTGTCTGATTTAAGTGCCAACCTGCACCTTTCTTTTTGCAAGCTGCTACAGACTGGTCAAAGTTGATATAGTTTCTAGGCAGGTATCCGCCTAAAGAATATGCACGGTCATTTTCTACAATATTGAGGAACTTAGACACATAAATTACGCTCTTTTCCTCTCCGTCCATAATCCAAAACGGTAATGTTTCATCTGTTCCGCCTGTGATTACATCACTATACTTTGCCTTTGGCACTGCTACCATGATGCTAGGCATCCCGGTATCATCAAAAATTACCTTGTTGTTTGCACCAAACTGTGCTACTGCACCCTGTAAATCGTCAAAGTTTGCCATTGTATTTTATCCTCCTTAAAATTAAATTAACGCCCATAATACAAGCGTACATTTCTTCATATCAAACGGTACAGGTTCACGCTTCGTAATCGTTTTTCCGTCCTCGTCCTTTTCTCCTGTATCCACAATCTCATATCCCCTTGCCGGGATAATGACCTGTGCCACATACTCCCTTGCTTCGGTATTTACGCCAACGGTTAAGCCGTCCTGTGTGTCCTTGCAAATATCAAGCGTTACCTCTTCGTCACGCTCTCGGTTCTTGATGTTTACCATTAAATCATCATCCCCGAAAATAATTTTTGTTGTGGATACGTCATAGGCGATTTTCTCGCCCTCGTTTTTCTCAACTACAATAATCTTTGCTGCTGCCATTATCTGTTACCTCCCATTCTTCTTAATTCTCTATAGGCTTCCTGTGAACGCACCGCAATGTGTTCTGCTGCTTCTCTCTGTGATGCTGTGGCATTACCTCTTACTCCGTAAGCCTGTAATACTGCTGCCGTATTTGCCTTTCTTTCATCACTTTTGATAATTACATTTGCCATTATGCGTAACCTCCCTGTACTGTGCATTTTACCGTTACTTCCTTGGCGGCCCCGGTATACTCAATCTTGAATCCGTTTAACTGCTTATCCGTAATACGGATTTCTCCTACACCGCCTGCGTCCTTTGCTTCCGCTTCAACATTTACGGTATAGTCCAAATTGCCCCTTGGTGTGGTAAGTGCAAGGGTCTTTTTGGAATTGTTAAAAGGGTATGATTTTGTATTGGTAAGGGTTGCTTCTACAATCTCTCCCTGTAATCCCTTAATCCTGCTTTCTGCTGCACCAAGTTTAAGCATTGCAAGATTGGCGATTAACCCGGCTGATAATACCCTCTCTTCCAAATCGTTAAAGTTCTGTGCGTTCTGTGGTGTACCCTCCTGCACTACTTCGCCCTCTACGGCTTCGTGTGTGATTGTACCGTCTGCGTTCTGCACTTCCCTGTAGCGGTTGGAATACTGCGTTACATGGTCTTTCCAAATCTTAAATAATCCCATTTGCTCTATTCCTCCTTAAAATTAAAACTGAATCGGTACAACACGCCCTGTTGTGTACCTTTTAATTTGATTGCTTCGCTCTTTTCCACCCACAACTTACTAGCCGTATCGTACAACTGAATTTTCGTAATTGTTGTGGTCCCCGATACTTCCGGGGTAATGGAAATACTCAACGCTACCCTGCCGTCTTTTAAACGTTCTCTTGTTAAGATTTTCGCCTTGTGCATAGTACCGCCATACTCGACCATAGCGTAAGCAATGTTGGTTTCTACAAACTGCTTGAAACTCTCTAAGGCTCTTTCTGTCAGCATTTCTTTACTCTCCTTTACTTTTATTTGCTATAACCGATTCTTACCGCAACGCTTTACCTCGTATTGGTAGCTTTCGGTTTCTGCCGTGGTTGCCATTCCCTTATCAGATATTCCGGGTTTTGTGTTTGTATAAGGTTCTGTACCTGTTTTCTTCTGTCCTGTCATATCTGTTTCATAAGGGTATTGTTCTGTTTCGGTGTCTGCCACCGTCTGTATATCTCTGTCCTTTACAGTTACCGCCCTGTCGGGTGCTGTTCCTACAAATATGCTTTCAAACGGATAGGCTTGCACTTCTGTTTCTCCAACTGCTGCCACATCCGCCGTTTGATACTGTATATTTCTATCCGGCTTTGTTCCTGCAAGTTCTGAATCAAACTTATATGCCTGCCCTGTAGCCTGTGCGGTTATTCCCTCCTGTGCTACACCTCCCGCCGTGTTTCTCTGCGGTATCGTTCCGGCTTTTGCCTGTCCTGTCTGATTGCTCGTATATTGGTATCCCATTGTGTCCGATTCGGTCACAATCTCGGTATCCTTTGTTGCAAATGTAATATTCCTGTCCGGCTTCGTTCCTGTCGGTGTAAATTCTGCCGTATATCCCGCTGCCTGTGTCATTACATCTATAACCGTATTTTCAACCGCACCAACCGTATTTCTGTGTGGTTCTGTTCCTGCCTTTAATTGCCCTGTCATAGGCACGGAATATAGCCAAAATTCCGTTTTAGGCATTACTACCACAGTAATAGACCCTTGGTAATAAAGACCGTCTAAATGAGCCGTTAAACGCTTGTATATGTCAACCGTCTTTATAATCTCGTCATAGTCTGCTGCAACCCTTGATTCTGTCGTATCAAGTACAATACGGAATCTGTACGGCTTTCCTCCGTAGTCGAACCACTCTTCTATCTCACTCTTTGGGTGTATTCCACCCAAAGCCATTTCAACGGCTGCCTTTGTGCCTAATTTCTGATGCACTCTTACGCTATCCCGGATAATCGCCCTTTTCGCTTCTATCGGGTAATCGTAATCGTACCAATCTACATGGAGGTCATACGCCAATACATCAAGCCACGTTTCCGATAACTCGTTTATATTGGCATATATGATATTCTTTTTTGTCTGCTCTACTGTTTGGTGCAGTTCGTCCGCTATGAGCCGACCCAACGCAACCATTTTTTCATCCTTTTTCAAGGCGGGCGGAAATGTTGCGTAAAAATCGGCATCTTTTAAACTATTCATCTTCGACCCCTCCAAAGGTTACGGTACACTTTTTCAATACCGCAACGCTTCCCTTTGGTATCTCCGTGAATACAGGTTTTTTAATATCCGCCCTCTTTATGCCCGAATCCATAAGGATTGCATAAAAATAGGACGGGTTAATATCCCGCCCCATTTTAGAGGTCTGCCATAATTCGTAGCTTTCCACCGCCAAATCAACCGCCCTTTTGATTTCTTTGGTGCTTGCTTCCTTGTCTTTTGGTATGTAATATGTTAATTCAATATCAAAATCAACCGTTGTCGGTGCTGCGACCGTTACCTTATCCGTCATAGGTCTTATATCATCTGCACTTAAATATGCCTGCACCTCTTTTATAAGTTCCTCGCTCGGCAACTCTCCGCCATATAGCATTATCCTTATATCTGCTACTCCGTCCTGCGGACTTTCTGCGGATACATCACTTATTTGTGAGGATACCGCCTTAGCGTGATATATATAACTCCCTCTCGGTCCGGCGGTAGTGTAGCTTTCTTCGGATTCTCTCATACGGTTGTAATATGCGGTATCGCTTTCTTCTCCGCTTCCCCCGGCTGTTTCTGTTGTGTTTGCCACTTCCTTAAAATATAAAAATTCCTCTGTAACAAGTCTGCTTACCTGTCCGGGTGTAAAGCCGTTTCCGTCCTCTCCTAATGTCGTGCATACCGCTTCTACCTCTGCGTATGTTTCTCCTGCTGGGAATGTCAAGTATCCCGTTGTCACAAAGTTTATGTATCCGTCTACCGTTACCTCGATTTCATCCGTTATCACATACTCCTTATCAAGTGCCGTTGTAATACTGAATCCAAGCGTTGTCCTTGCTGCCGTAGGCTGTAGCCTGTATGTGTTATGGAATATTTCACTTAATGAATCTAAATTTTGCCCTGTGGCATATCTTGGTAAGTTCTGTTTTGCCGATTCGTTGATATTTACCCTTTCCTGTATGATTACACTTGCAAGCCAAAGGATAAACGCTCTTACAGGGTCGGCAGGGTATAAGGTTCTGCCTGTAATCTCTTCGTATCCGGCTATCAGTTTATTTACAAGTGCTTCCGTATCGGTATCCACAAACTCAACCTCGGGTAACTCACTCGGTATATTCCTCGTCGTATTCGTCATATTCGCCATTTACTTCTACCTCCACTTTAGGTTTTAATATGCCCCTTTCGTAGTCTGTCGTAAAATCTATACTTACAATCTCTGCTCTCGGCTCATATTCTCCGATTTTGTCATAAATATCTGCCGTTGCAAGTGCCGTTGCTGTTGTAATCGGTTTATCTATGTAAGCTGCATTTAATCCAAACTCACGGTTAAGCGGTATGTCATATTCTAACGAGGATAGCAAAAACCAAACATTTTGTATTACTTCCTCGTATAGTGTTTGAGGTGCAAGGTTTATAGGCTGTTCCTGTGCGGTATCTATCGTAAAACTCATTCCTGCCTGCCTTTCTACCTCTTTGCGTACTGTTCAAGCGATAAGGTGCTTTTGGCTATCAACAGGTTTCCTTGATTATCGAATTTCTCATAATCTTTTGTATGTCCTGTGATAACCCATTGGCTGCCGTATTTCTTACCGCCGATAACAAGCGTAAGGATTTTTCCTTTCTTTCTGTACTTGTCTATTTTGTTCTGCATTTTCTTGGGATTTACCCCAAGAAATGCGGATAGATAAATGGTAAGGCTCGCCGTGTCTGCATCATTGTATTGAAACTCTAATAACGGCTTTTTAAGATGCCTTGTGTGTTTTGCATAATTGGTTTTACTGTCTATCTTCAAATCGTCAAAGGTTCTTACCTTATTTGCCGATACCTTAAAGACAATATCCCCAAGTGTTCCAATCTCTGCCATTAGATACCTCCTATAACAAAACCGTCCCCCTCTCCGTCCGGCTTGAATATGCACAATACCCATTGCCCTACGGTTGGAATCCAAGGTTTTACTTTAATCTTGCATCCTGTTTCACATTCCACGGTTGGCGGTCGTTTTACAATCCTTAAATCTCCTGTAACTATGCCCTGGTCCGGAATCTGTACCCTTGCGGTCATTTCTCCGGCGTTTACCTTACTTACCTGTCCGATTCTTACAATATCTTTTAGTTCCTGCATATCTGTACTGCTGAATCCTGCCATTTAATACCCCTCCAACACGCTACGCAACTTTATCTGTACCTTGTATCCGCCTGTGATACTATGTTGTGCCTGTTCTACTATGTACTTTCCGTCAAATTCTCCGTATCCGTATACAGTTACGGTTATGCCTGCCACATAGTCCACATCCCCGACTAAGGTAAATTCCGCTGTTGTTTCGCCTTTATTTCTCTGTCGCAACTGGCACTTTGCTAACTCCAACGCTTCCGCTTGGCTTGTTACCTTATGCTTAAATTCGTATGTCTGTCCGTCCGGGTCTGCTCCCGGTGCTGTGTATGTAGCTTCAATAGTTTTCTTTGTGTTCGGGTCTGTATATGATACATGGCATTTTGAATAGGATGTATCTGCCGTTTTTGTAGAAAAACTATAGCTTAATATATTTCCTTTCCCTGCCTTTATCTTTTTAACGGATGATTTCTTTTCATAATCTGCTTCGTCAAAAAGAACAATGGTTTTTGATGTAACCTTTAAGGAAATACCTGCATTTTTGCATAGCTTTTTCAAAAAAACTATATCCGCCGTGTTTACCTGCTCTTTTCTCTTGTAGCTTGGGTTGTGGCTTGAAAGATACATTACTTTCATACTGTTACCCTTGCCTATCTTTTCTGCTATATTTTTAAGATTGGTATTCTCCCAAGTCTTAGATTTCTTTTCCTGCCGTAACTTTGTACTGTACGGTATTGATGTAGCCTTTATGGTTAATTTCTGCGGTGGTCCTTGATAACTCACGCTGTCAATCTCAAATTTTCCGCAATCTAATACCTTATCTTTTCCGTCTGAATACGGATTTTTTTGTATTACAATAGCGTGTATCTCCGTACCCTTAAATGCTTTCTTTTCCTTAATCACGGTCGTTTTTGTTGTGGTTGTTGCCTGTCCTCCCTCCACGTCTGAAGCATTGCACCAACCGTATACCCTTTGTCCGTCCTGTGATATAAGATGATATGGGTGTGCGTTGTGATTCGCTATTGTGCATTTACAGGTGCTTGCACCCCTGTTTACTGTCGGTTCTGCTGCCATAGAGGATATATATACCGGTCCGCCCTTGAATTTCACAATAGCACCTACCTTTATCTCTCCACCGCCTGTAGTAACCGTTTCTGTTTTCGTTTTTACCGCTTTGCTCGTATTGAGCCAATCTTTAATCCATTTACCCTCCCTATCGTCCAAGGATAGGCTTATATCGTCCGTTTCGTCCTCTTCTTTGTCTGTAAAGGACAGGGATAACAGATACTTGGATAATTCCTTGGATATATCTGCACCCTTAAAGTACAGTTTTACCACGGTACGCCTTGCGTAGTTCTTATTACTCACTTACCGTTACCCCCTGTTTCCACGGTGGCAGGGATTCCGATACCGTTAATTCAATTTCCGGCAAGGTCAATACAACCCCTGCTGGAAAAATATAGGTATCTTTATACTCAATATTCGCCTTAATAAGAGTATCCATATACATTTCATTGCCATAGGCTTTATAAGCCACAATATCCCAAGTATCCCCGGATACCGTTGTATAAGTGTTATTAAGCATATACTACCCTGTCCTCCTGTTCTTTTTGTTCTTTCAGAATTGCAGCAATGATTGCTCGTAGCTTCTCTAAAAATACTTCGTCATACTGTTCTAACTGTTGCTTAATGTTATTTGCTTCGCCGTTTCCGTTCACTACAACGCTTGGCGAATTTTGAACATTTATAACGATTGTGCCGGCCCCACTCATTCTTGCGGATACATTATCCGCCGTCTGTGCCTGTGAGATATTGTTAAATATCTGTCCTGTCTGTGCTGCCGTAAATACTTTTCTGTTGGCAGCGTTTGTAATCAACTCCGGTCCATTCTCTCCGGCTATAAATGTACCCGGTGTCCTGTCTGTACCTTTTGCAAATCCCGGAATCAAAGGTATGTTAATTCCTTTTCCGCCAAGTCCGGGAACCCAATCCGGCACTTTCAATTTATTAAGTCCACCAATCACGGTATTAACCGCTGATACAACGGCTCGTAATGGTGCTTTGATAATTTCGCCAAGACCTCCAACCGCTCCCGAAAAGATAGACTTAATTCCGTTCCAAGCCTGCGACCAATTACCTGTAAATACGCCTGTCACAAAATCTATAATTCCGCTTAACACGGTCATAAGATTTTGTATTATGCCCTGCACTGAACCAATCACAGATTGAACCACGGATAAGATTACAGGCATTACAGCTTGCACCACCTGTAAAATTCCCTGTACGATTGGTGCTACTATGTTCCAAATTGTTGTTAAGGCGGTTTGAATTACCGGAAGCAATACCGATAAAACATTAGTAACTACAGGCAAAATTGCTTGAATCGCTGCCGATATAGCAGGCAGTACGGTACTTGTTATAAAATTGAACAATTCCGATATAATCGGTAATACATAGGTCTGTAAAAACGAGATAAGTTCCGATATAATCGGCATCAATCCGGCTATAAAATCGGCAATAATTGAAATGACCGCACCGACAAAATCAACAATACTTTGAATGATTGACATTATCGTAGGTGCTGCTGCCTGTATGAAACTCACAATACCCGGCACAACATCATTTATAATTACCTGTAATACCTGTTCCGCAACAGGAACTACATAGGTTGTCACAAATGCTATTACATCTGATACCGCCGTTTTTACCTTTCCAAGGATATTTACAAGCGTATCAAATACCTGTACGCCTTTATCCCCGAAAATCTCTTGTATCTTGTTTCTCGCTTCTCCGATATTGCTATCAGAGAAAATATTTTTAATGGTATCTCCAACATTCGTAATAACCGCTACAATCTTGTCAAAGATTGCCAACGCTTCACTTCCGAATGTCTTTTCTATAAATGCTCTGATTTCCTGTAAGTGATTTTTTACCAACTGAATAACAGTAATAATTGTTGTGATTACTCCAACAATCGGTAAAATCTTACCTACCACTCCACCAAGCGGACCAAATACGGAACTTGCCAAATTCCCCAACGGTCCAAGCATAGTTTTTATTGCATTTCCTACAGGTGCTATAAACTTCGTTATTTTCCCGAATCCTGCACCTATGAGATTCCCAACCTTTCCTAAAGGCGAATTTGCTATAACTGTTCCAACTCCCGACAGGATACCGCCAAGTTTACCGCCCATTCGTGTAAACGGACTTAAAAACAGGTTAAGTAGTTTTGAACCCGCTCCCATTACAGTACCGCCGATTTTCCCACCGATACCGCTAAATACACTACCAATCTTTGTAAACAAGGTGCTGTTGCTTAATACTCCGCCTAATGCACTGCTTACGCCCCCGGCTGCGTTCTTTACGCTTGTGAAATATCCAAGAATACCGCTACCGATATTCTTAAAATTCAAAAATCCGCCTGTAATGCTTTGTAGGTACTTATTCATTCCGATTCCCTTGATTATTTCAAAGGCTTTTTGAACATTGAGTATTCCGCCTTTTACTTCAAGGAAACCTAGCTTTGCTGCAAGTCCTCCGACTTTTAACCCCGCTAATGCAACCGCAACTTTGGCAATGGTTTTTGTTGCCTGCGGATTCTCTCTTACAAAATTTGTTACTGCGTTTACTATTTCTGTAAACCTCTTCACACCCTCTGTAAGGGTCGGCAATAACAACTCTCCAAGTTCCACCTGTAAAGCATCAAATGCAGATTGTGCCAATGTGATACTTCCGTTAAGGTTATCCAACTTGGTTTCTGCCATTTGTTTAGCTGCACCGTCACAGTTATATACCGCATCTGTAAGTTTATTAAAATCGGCTTCTGATGCGTTTACGATAGCAAGCATACCCGCAAAACTTTCTTTTCCGAAAATCGTTGTTGCTGCTGCCACCTGTTCCGCTTCGGACAATCCGCCCAAACTGCTTCGGAGGTTCTTTACTACATCCCCGAAACTCTTCATAGAGCCGTCTGCATTTGTAAGGCTTATGCCGTATTTCTCCATTGCTGCCGCTTGTGCATCTGTCGGCTTCGCCATATTGGCTAATGCTGTCTTTAAACTTGTACCTGCGACCTCTGCCTTAATGCTTGCATTTGCCATAAGTCCAATACCTAAAGACATATCCTCTACGCTATACCCTAATGCTCCGGCTACAGGTGCGACCTTTTGGAATGTTGACCCCATCATACTTACATTGGTGTTTGCATTGCTTGATGCCTGTGCCAATACGTCTGAAAAATGCCCGGCATCTGATGCACTCAACCCAAAAGCCGTTAAGGCATCCGTTACAATATCGGATACACCTGCCAAATCTTCCCCGGAAGCTGCTGCAAGGTTCATAATACCCTCGATACCGCCTAACATATCCTCGGTTTTCCAACCTGCCATAGCCATATATTCCATAGCCTGTCCGGCTTCTGTTGCGGTAAACTTTGTTGATGCTCCCATTTCTTTAGCTTTGTTTGAAAGTTGGGCGATTTCCTCAGTTGTTGCTCCCGATATTGCCTTTACTCCCGACATCTGCTCTTGAAATTCGGCTGCCTTTTTAACCGGTCCGACATATATCGCCGTTCCTACTGCTGCGATTGCTCCTATTGTTCCTGTCAACTGTGACTTTGTTTGTGCTATCGCTGCGTTATTCTTATCTATTTTTTCGTTAATGGCTGCAACTTTCTCCTGTGATTTCTGCAACCTGTCATATTGCTTTTGTAATTCCTCTGTGTTTTTAGCAAGGTTGTCTGTATTTATGCCCGCTTCTTGGAGTGCCTGCCCCATTTCCTCCAATTTTTCCGTTTCGTCTGCTGCCTTATCCCTTGCCTTTGCCAATGCTTCCGTATTGGCTTCTAATTTCTTTTTAAGTTTCTCGGATTCTCCGCCTGTTGCATCATACTCCGCCTGTAACCTTTCGTGTTCTTTTTCAAGGTCTGTAACTCTCTGCTTGCTTCTCTCTACTGCCGTCTGCTGTTTCTGATACGCCGATACATCCTTTAACTTATTTCTAACCTCTTTCAGATTATCGCCCAAAAGGGTCATAGTGCTGTTTGCTGTCTTAAAGGTCTTAGAGAAGTTCGGCCCCAAGGCTGCGGTTAATTGAAAGAAAAATTGAAATTGTCTTGCACTCGCCACGCCTTTACCTCCTTTCGGGCATAATAAAAGCACCCGCCTGTGCAAGTGCTGAATCTATGTAAATTATGATTATTTTCTTTGTTAAAATCCGCCCTGTGTTTCAAGGGCGGATATGTTATTGGTTGTTCTGCTGTTGTGCTTTCTCTTTTTCTATCAATCCGTTAAGGCTTCGTATCCACCCTCTTAAATCACGGATTGTAAGGCTTACCCAATAATCAACCCCTGTGTGTGTCTGTCTTGAAAGTAAAAGTGCATTTTCTCTTACCCAAGTTCCGGGGTTTAATCTGTTAAGCCTGTTGTCACTAAAAAATCTCTGCTCTTATTCTTGATTTTTCCAAAATCACGGATAGGTAAATGCTCGATAAGGTCACTTCCTACGCCTGCTGCTCTCGCTGCCATTTTAGACAGGAAAGATGTTGAAATTTCCGGCGATAATACATACTCGCCAACTGCTGCCATTTCATTTTCAACGGCAATCATATCCGAACCTAAAAGACCCTCAAAATCAAAAGTCAACTTATCGTATGTCTTTCCCTCAAATTCAAAAGGTTTCTTGAATACATGGGTATAATTTAATCCGTCTGTGTCCGATTCGGTCACATTTGTTTTCTTTTCTTCTGTTGCTACTGCTGTCTGCTTTACATCTTCCATTGTGTTTAATCCTCCAATTTTCTACCAAATACAGGAAAAGCACGGTTTCCCGTGCTTATTTTCCAAGTGCCTTTCTTACATCCGCTAAGTAATCTTTTCCGTTTACATAGTAGATATAATTAAGTGGGTCAATCTCCAACTTTTTCTTACCGTCAATGTATGTAGCATAATAACTTACTGCATACTCTCCGCTTACCTCTGCTGCCGCTGCCGTGGCAACTTTTCCGGGGTTAAGTTTCTTCGGGGTTACTACAAGGATATGTTTTACAGATACAACCTCTGTAGTACCCTTTACGGTGTCTTTCTGCTGCTGTGCTGCTCTTAAATCAATATTGTGCTGTCTAGGCTCATGTAATTTAATCGCATTATTTGTTACCGTTCTGAAATTGAGGGTAAGGCTCATTGCTTCAATCGCACCTAAAATTACAGATTCGATTTTACCGCCAATGCCGGCCCCGCTGATTTCTTCGGTAATATTTGAAATTTCGGGCAATGTAACTTCGGAGATTCCGATATATTCCGTTGCATCTTCGTACACCGCAAACCCGATTACTGTTTCGTCAATCTTTGGCATCCTGTTTTACCTCCTACGCAAAAATATTTTCGAGATAACTTACGTCATACTCTAATACAAAATCAAGTTCCTTTGCAGGACTTGGCGGTGTAAGGTAGATATGGAATTTTGCCTTGCCTGCCAATAAGTCCGCTGTGGTGTTTTCTTCCTCCAAGAACTCAACACGACCGCCTAAAATCTTCTCTTCCGCCATTAAGCCGTTGAGCCAAATGTTAATACTCTGTGTAACGGATTCGATAAGGCGTTTATTTAACTTCTTATCAACCTTGCTCCACATTGAGAGGATAACGGAATTTGCTACCCAGCTAAACATACGGCTTACGCAATAGAAATAATCCGTAACATCTGTATTTGCCGGGTAGCAAGCTGTTTCATTGCCCCAAGATACAAAACTGCCTGTAAGGTTTAATGCCGTGATAATTCCGTTTGAATTAAGGTAATTCGCTTTTACGAGGTCTAAAAGTACCTCTGTGCCGTCTGCAAGTGCCATTCCGTCAATCTGAATAGTCTTATTACTTGCTGATTCGCACGGCGAACCTCCGCCTAAGTCCTCTGTAGCATCCGTCTTTGACATAACGCCCGCCTGATGTACGGATGAATGGTAGATTTTACCGCCAAGCGTATACTTGGGCCATGTAACAAGCTGTGACGGCTGTGTGATATTGTTCTTGCTCTTCCACGCTGGAACATCCGAATATACCTTTACCGTTTCTGTGTCTGCATCAATGATTGCTTTTCCTGTAAATAATCCGTTAATGTTCTCCGCCTTTGCTGCCATAATTGCAGCTACCTCCGAATCTGTAGAAAAGTTTGGTGCAAGGAAGAGTGTAGGGATAACGCCGTACTTAGGATATACGGAATCTACCAACTCAAAACCACTTGATTTATTGGTATTTGTGTCATATCCTCCGATAATTTCCTTTTTTGTGACCTTGCTAGGGTCAACGGAATTAAACTTAATATTAAGTCTTGCGTTGTCCGCTTTGATTTTTCCACTTTCGATACGCTCTAATCTTAATACTCCGTCTGTATAAAAAAGGTCGTAATCTTCGCCCCTTGTGTATGTTTCTGTAAGCGAATCCTCGCCGTCATATCCTTTTACCTCTACCGTATCGCTTACCGCTTCATACGGTAACTCTGTGATTCCTCCGGCTAATGTCTTTTCTACCGTTTCCGCTCCTTTAAGGTGCTTTGCAGGGTCAAGGACATTAACCATAATAATAGGTCCATTAGAATACAGCTTGAATGATGAATAGATTTCCTCGCAAATATCGTATTTATCCCATTCGTCACTATATCCCATTGCTGCCACCGCTTCCGCATAATTGGAAGCGTATACAGGCTCGTTTACTTTTCCGCCTACTGTATGTACCGGGGCAGTACCTACAATGAGGTGTATACTGCTGTCCGCAACAACAGGTGTTGAAACGCTTGTAGCCTGTTTACTTGCTTTCGCTCCGTGATAGTAATTACTCATTTACCTTAGTCCTCCTTTGGCTTTCTCATAAGACTTAAAACATCATTGTAATATTTATTCAATAATGTTCCTGCCGTCTTTACTTTTGGTTTGCATACCGCAAGGCTCTCCGTTGCCACAATAAGCAATCTTACCTGTGGTAACTTCTCAATGGTCGGTTCTAAATACTTTTCAACTGTTTCCCTGTTTCCTGTAAAAATCGTATTTTCTACCAACCCGGTGTTTGTTGTCGGTCCGATATAAATAAATCTTTCCTCTGTGGCATTCGTATTTGCCGTTTCCTGCGGTTTTTCTGTTTCTGCCGTAGAATTTACCGCCTGTTCGGTTTCTTCTGCCTTTGTGGCTGTTCTGCTCGCTCTTGGCATACTTTCCAACCTCCTTTACTCTAAATACTGTCTTACATCCCTGCGAATCTGTGGTAACTCCCAAATTGTCATAAGTTCTCCGACTTGGTACAATTCCATATTTTCATCATAGATAATTGTTTCTATCGGCTTCTGACAGGAATAATGTTTATCTATTACCACATCCTCTAACAGGCTTGTTTCTATCTTTGTGACAAGGTTAAGGCATTGCATATAATTCTCGTTTTTATCCTCCGAAAATGTAACGCAAATAATACGCACCCTGCATACATTCTCTTCATCATCTACCTTTTTGGTAAGCAATTTAAGAAGTATGTAGGGTGCTGCTTTCTTTTCCTGTTCCTTGTTTGGCAAGTTCCCGATAAAAACTAACGGCGGTCGCTCTCCGGGGTCTGTTCCATTCTCCGGCACTCTTGCGATTAACCGCATATCTTTTACTTTATCTTCCGTATAGGCTTTAAGTGCATTTAATAGGTCAATCGCTGTCATTAACTACCTCCGTTCAAAATTCTATCAAGTTCATGTTCCATACGATTGTTGATTACTTCGTTTACCCTGTCCTCGACCGTCTTTAATACAACGGCATTTTCCGCCATTCTTGGCACGGACGGACCGTAAAGCTGTTTAATCGGATAGCTTGAATCACTCTTACGCTCATATATTCCTATGTGACCGTTTGGCATCTGTGCGGTAAATGATTTTGCAAGTTCTACTTGGCTTTCACTCCGCTTTACCGCTGCCTTTACAGGTGTTTTACCGTATGTTGCTTTCTGTGGTGTGACATTGTATTTAATAAGTGGGATAACCGTACCTGCGTACTCAATGCTCCCTATCAGTCCGTCACTCCGCATTTCAACCTTTTTATATCCAATATGTGAATACCTCGATATAACCGCCGGACTTACATAGTACACACTCTTAATCTGCTTATTAAAAGCCGTCCGCCCCGCTATCAATCCTCTTTGCATAGCAGGTTTTAATACTTTTTCGTCCGCTTTTCCCAAGCCGGATAAAATAGCGTGTAGCCTGTTGGTGGTTTCCTGTGATACTTCAATGTCTATCATTTACTCATCCTCCCCCACCAACTCAATAATAAGTTCGTTGTATTCCGTTGTAACCTCGGATATTTTATACAGTTCGCTGCCTATCCACATTCTCATACCCTGCCTTGGTTCTTTTTCCAAATCAGATAATCGGATGCGTACTACAAGCAACTTTTGGTATATACCCTGTGCATGGTCCCCGGATAGCATTTGTCGGCGTGCTTCTGCTGCATCCGAATCAAATATAACAGGTACATTCCTGTCTATTCCGTCAATGCGTACTCTTTGCAATTCCGCAAATTCCTCCGTATTGTAAAAAGTACGGTCCAGGTCCTTATCAAGCATTTCCTTAAAATTCTTCATAGGCTACCACCGCCTTTAGCAGACGGTAGCAACATACCAAGAATCTACTTCGTGAGGTACACAAAGAGGTGCTGAATTTAACTGTAAAAATCTTCTAGGAGGTCTACGCTCTACCCACTGTTCCGGGATTCTCGAACCCTCTACTACCTCGATTGTCTTACCGGCTTCGTCCGTTACTCCGACAGCACCGTAATACATGGAGTAATTTGCTTCCGTTGAAAGAAGAACTACGATATTGGCAGGAAGTAAAGGCTTGTCCTCCGGCTCTTCTTTATTAGTCCAGTTATCTAAGTACCACTCATTGTATGTATAAATATCCATAGCAATTTCGTGAATAGTACCGATATAGGTAGCACCATTCGGCAACTCCTTAGGAGTGATAACGGCAGCTTCAAAACGTCTTGTATCAAGTACCTTTAATACCTCTTCATCTATTAAGAACGCTTCTAAGGCATCCGCACCCATAAGGCATACATTACAGTTTACAAAACCTTTCTTCTGTACCTGCTTTCTCCACTCTTTTAACTGTTTAATCTTACCGCCTGTCTTTTTGTTCCAAGCGTTAGCACCGCTTAATGTCACTTTGTTGGTAAACTGAAAATCAATCTCTGCCTGTAACTCTTTTCCGTCCTTGTCAAGGATAGGAATTTTACCCGTAAATAAAGCCTGACAGCACATCCATTCCTCACGGCGTGTAATCATTTCGTCAAGTTCTGTAAAATCCCTCTGCATTTTCTCTACTGCTCTCTGATTCGGGGATTTACCGCCGTAAAGGTTTTCGCCCGGTGTACGCTTTAAAATATCGTCTACGGTTGTAATTTTGTTTGGTGCTACAAGCGGTGGCTCGTAGGTGTTTGTTTCGTATCCCTCATTGTCGATAGTAACGCCACCAATCTTTTTATGTACGAATGGTGCAAGCTGTCGATTTCCTTTCTTAAAATCTACATCAATCTTCTGTGTGTCGAATGTTTCGACATTTCGGAAGAAAGTAGACTTAATGAACGTCTGCACTTTAGGCATACGCTCTACAAGTTTCCCCATTGTTCTAGGGTCGTAAATGCTGATATTTGCCATTTTTATTTATCTCCTTTTCTCTATGCTGTTGCGTTGTCTGTATCTACGAGGAAAATACCAATTTTTCTAAATGGTGCTTTAAAGTCTGCTGCCGTTTTGCCTACAGGTACTTCAATCGCACTACCGAAAAATTCGCCTGTGAGGTAATATACTACCTCTTCTCCCTCTTCTGCGTTTTCTGCTGCAAGTCCGTATACATCCGCTACGGTATCTGCTGTTACCGCCTTGATTTTTCCGTCTGCCCCAAGTGTAATAGGCATAAGTTCGTGAATTGTTTCTCCGCTTGCTACTGTGCCCGAATCGGTCACAACGGGAAAATCCCCGGCGTGTACCATTTTAGGGGAATAGCTTTCTAACTTCTCTTTTCCTGCCATTGTTCTTTACCTCCTGTTATTTTGTCTGCGGATACATCTGGTCGATAATATCGCCGAATGGGTCGTTATCTTCTCCCTGTCCGCCATTGTTAGAAGTTGGGGTTACGTCTTTTACTCCCGATTTATCTACATCATCCTCACGGTCGTTTAAAAACGCTTGCCCTGTCTTTTTCTGTGCTGCTACAATCTGCATTGCAAACGCTTCCGCACTTACAGGCTCTTCATATTTTGCTTTTTTTGCCAAATCCTCAAATCCCGGCAATGTGATTTCATCAATCGCCTTATTTCTTGCCCTTTCTGCTTCTACTGCTGCCTGTGTGTCCGCTCCGGCGTTGTCTTTTGCTCCTGCCAAAATCTCGGTTTTATACGCATTGGCTACGTCCGGGTGGTTCTTTTTAAACTCTTCCAATGTCATGTTATTGCCCTCCTTGTTTTTTCCATTGGTTTTATAGTTATTATTATGGCTATTGGCGTAGCCTAATAATCCTTTTGGTATCGTGCTGAATCTCTCCAAGCCGATAGGTACGGAATTTACAATTACTTTTTCCGCATTTTCTACCTCTGTATCCACATCTGTAAACATTACAGCGGTACAAAAGCCTGCTTCTACTGCTTCCTCGCCTGTGAACCATTCGCCCTCATTTGTCATAAGGCTTTTTATCTCTTCCTCCGACTTGTCCGTAACGGTCATATAGCAATTAACAATAGATTGTTTGATTGTTTCCAATTCCTTAACGATATTTTCCAAATCTGTTGTATTGTAGTATCCAATCAATCCGGCTAATGGGTCGTGTATCATAAATACACCGCCTACAGATATTTCTATGGTATCGCCCGCCATAGCAATAATAGTTGCTGCACTTGCACACCAACCGTCAATTTTTACCGATATTTTCGCCTTATGCTCTTTTAATCGGGTATATATTGCTACTGCTGCAAATACATCCCCTCCGCCCGAATTGATACGCACGGTTATTTCATCTACCGCCCCCAAGTCTTTTAACTCTTGGTTAAATACGCTTGGTGTGATTTCATCCCCATACCACGAATACTCGGAGATTTCGCCGTACAATAGCATTTCTGCCGTGTTTCTCTCTTCGTCCGGCACAAAGTTCCAAAACCTTTGTACTTCGTTCTTATTCCTCGGTTTCTTCCTCTGTCTGCCCTCCGTCATTGTCGGGGTTGTTTTCTGTGTCTGATTCCTCACGTCCGTTAATATTCTCAACGGTTTGTGTGTCTGTCTTTGCACCTCCTGTTACCTCCTTTAACAATTCCTCTTCACGCTTTCGCTGTTTGATATTTTTGTAAAAGTCCGTGCCTGTAAGTTCCCTTGCTTCTCTTTCCCTTGTGGAATAGCCACCTTGTACCCTTTTCTCGGCAGCTTCAACCTCTTTTGTCGGGTCAAGCTGTCCGGCACTCGGTCCCGTCCACTCCGCCGAACAATAGGCATCTTTTATAATCGGGTCTGTAAAAAATCCGGGTGCTTTTATTCTTCCTTTTGCTACCGCTTCGCTTAACCATTCTTCATAGATTGGTTGGCAAAAATCAGCTACAAACCACGCCCGATACATCTTTACAACCTTGAAAAATTCAAGAATTGCGGCCCTTGATGCGGAATAGTTACTTGAAAAAGCCATAATCAGTATTTCGTATGGAATTTCCAAGGCTGCCCCTATCTGCTTTAGTACCGCAATTACAAACGGGTCAAAGTTTGGGTTTGGTCTGCCCGGGTTTACCATATTGGCTTTTTCTCCCTCTCCAAGGTCGATTACTGCCCCGGGTGCAAGCTCAATACTGTTTTCGTCCTCTTGGTCTACCTGCATCTCTTCCGGGATGCTTTCCCCAAACGGCACATCATCACTTGCACTTTCTTTTTCAATGAACACGGTAAACAATCCGTTAATGACTGCTGCCAATACTTCCGCTTCGGTGTATCGTCCTAACTGCTTTATTGTGTCAATTACGGGTGCTAAAAAGGGAACTCCTCGGACTTGTCCGATTCGCTCCCTGTTCATAATGTGTAATATATTTCTTCGTCCTGTTTTCTCTCCGTATGCAAGTACCCTTACCCACTCTCTCGGTTCTCTATCTGCAAACGATAGCGGATGAAACTTTGATACATAGTAGGCAACAACCTCTCCTGCTTTGTTCTTTTCCACACCCTCACAAAACAGAGGGTTTACCCTTTCGTTATCCGGGGTGCTTACCCTGTCTGCTTCAAGGGTTTGTATTCTAAGGTCGTAAACGCTCCCTACTCTCTTGGTTGTTGTCATTAGTGCGAATGAATCGCCACTAAGCAACGCATTTAAAAATGCTAACTGCTGCAACTGATAAAAGTTGTCTATCCTTTCAAGGTCACAATTCGTAGAATCCGCCCAATGTGCAAATTCTCTTTCTATCGTTTCCTCTAACTCCCTTGCTTCCTCCGGCTCAATCTTTAATACTTCCTCATTGATTGATGCTTTTAGGTGTAACCCAATTCCTATAGTATTGGTTCTAAGCCTTTTTATTGCCCCTGTTGCAACATTTGAGCCACCATAGAACAAATCCCTAGACCTCTGCCTTAAAGGGTCTATATTGTCCTCTACATCCTCCCTGTGGCTACCTCCGCCGTGCGTCCAACCTATAAGACTTTTCTTTGTGGCACTTGCACCGTAGTTTCCGTAACCGCTGTTAATCATACTAAGGCGTTTTTTTGCCACTTCTCGCTTTAATGCCCTTTCCGGGGATATTGCTTTTATGGCTTTATCAATAAAATTCAAGGCTCAACCTCCTTTCTCCGTATTTTGAGTACAAAAAAGCACCTTGGGTACTTCTATATCTCCTTGGTGCTTTGCTATTTTATATATTATCACAAAAAATCGGGCAATGGCGGGCAATCTTTTATTTTCCTGTTTTGCTTGTATTTCCGCCCTTTTCGGCTGTTTTTGCCTATAAATCTCTCGGTACAATCCTGTATACCCTGTTTCTGCCCTTTTTCTTTGCTAAATTCTCCAATTCCGCCACTTTATTACTCCAATATTCTATCTGTTTGCGGATTTCTGCCAAATTTGCCCTTGTAAAGGACTTTCCGCCTATTGTGTATGATTGGTTTATTGCTACCTCGCTTTCCGCTTCCAACCACATTTCTAAGTGTTTTTTTGCGACTTCAAGTGTTATTGCTGCCATTATGCTATACCTCCGCTTCTATTTCCTCTACGTCTTGTTTGTTTTCGTGTTACCTGCACCTCTGTTTTTTTCTTCGGTGGCTCTTTTAGGGTTAATCCTGTAATTTCTATTGCTGCCTGTGCGTAGTTTCTGCAATCTAAAGGCTCATTTCGTTTTGTTTCTCCTGTAAGTTCCCATACAAAATACGGTCTGCCTTTTTTGTATTTTAATACCTGTTTCTCTGCCGTAAGACCTTTAAAATAATCCTCGTCATATCCTCGGATATATTCGTTTTCGTCTTTCGGGAAATGGCAGTATCCGGGGCCCTCTTCCTCAATCTGTAACCTCTGCAACAAAAGGGATTTACCTGTATCAACTCCAAGGGTAAATAAATACGCCTGCTCCCTGTTGTTTTTTGTCGGCTTTGATATGTATGGTCTTGCTGTACCCTCATTACCTCCCTTTATTGCAAATATCTTTCTTGCAGTTCTCGCCTTGCAGAATCTATATACCTTATTGGTAAAATGTCCGCCCGAATCCATACAGGCACATGATATTCTCATTGCCGTACCGTCTGCTTTTTTAAATGTCTGCTTTAAAAAATCGTCAAGGTTCTTCCATACTTCCGATTGTTTCAAATCTCCGTATATTCTCTTGTAGATTATGCCGTAGCTTTCGTGTTCCACGCCCCAACCTACTACCTCGACCTCAAAGCGGTCATCCTGTGTATCTATTCCTGCCGTGATTGCTATAACTTCGTCCGGCACTTCGCAACGGTATCTTTCCCTACGCTTCAACAGGTCATCTTTACTTGCTTTCTCGCCCTGTTCCTCCCAAGTCTGCCCCAATTCGGTATTAACCCAAGATTTCATAAGTTCGATATTGCCTTTTTTTAATGCCTGGTCCGCTTCGATAAAGCCTTTTACAATCTTATCCCAACCAAAAAAAGTAGATGCCAAGGAATTAAAGTGGAATCCTCGCACTTTACGGTTTGGATATTTTGCCACATACCGCCCCTCATTAAAATGCTCTTTCCACTCAACTTCTGTATGTACTACTCCGCATTTCGCACATACATAGGTTGTACTTTCTATTTCCCCGTCTGCATCCACTTTATAGATTAAATTACTCCATTCCAACGGTTGTAATTCTCCGCAACTCGGGCAAGGCACATTCCATTCTTCCATAGTGGAATGTTCGTACTCCATTTCTATACGGCTTGCCCCTTTTATCGTTGGCGTGCTTGTGTCTACCTCTTTTCGATTCCAATATGTTGTAAGTCGTTTCCCTGCAAGTATCAGAGGGTCCCCCTCCGCTCCTGCTGTTGGTGGGTAAGCGTCTATCTCGTCCGCTAATAATATACGGATTGGTCGGCTTCGTAACTCTGTTGGAGAGTTTGCACCTGTCATTGTGATACGTCCGCCCGGAAACGCTTTTTTAAAGATTGTGTTTCCTGCGGTTCGGCTTTTCTCATTTATCTTATCCCTTAATGCCGGGGTATCTCGTACCATTGGCATAAGCCTATCTTTGCTCATTGTTTCCGCAAGGGATAAGGTCGGCTGCATACACAATATGGTGCATGGGTCATAGTGCATATAATAGCCTATTGTATTAAGCAAAAAAGCATCCGTTTTTCCCATTTGTGCAGCACTCATAACTACAACTTTTTCAACAGATATATCCGTTATTGCATCCATAATTTCCCGCTGCCAAGGTGCTTTTTCTGTATTCCACTTACCGCCTTTGCTACCCGATTCAGAGGACAAACGGCGGTATCTGTCCGCCCATTGTGATAATGTCAAGTCGGGCGGTGGCTCTAAGACCTTAAATATTCTGTTGAAAAGGTCAATCGTTTCCCTCTTCATCTTTTATTTCCTCCTTAAACATACCCTCAAAATCGGATAACTCGTTAAGTGCTTCTTTTATTTTGTCATTCAGATATAGAAAAATCTTTGCTTTGTCCGTCATTGCTGCCAACTTGTCCGCTTCCTCTGCCGGAATGGCACTTAATCGGCTCTTAAAATTGATTAACATAGCTGTCATTACTTTTTCTATGTCCTCCGACCTATGCAATTCGCCTTTCTTTACCGCAAGGTCTAACTCTTCATTAAGCCTTTTGGTTTTGGTTAGCTTTGCTCTTTCCTCGTTGAGGTCTACCGCTTCCTGTGATTCCGGGTTACGGTCCCTCAAATATTTTATGTACGCCCTATTGGTTTCCGCCAAGGCGTACAGGTTTCCTTGCTTCGTCTGCAAAATTCCTTTCTGTGTCAACCTCTCCACATTTTTAGGGGTCATATCTAAGAATTTTGCGACCGCATTTTTATCATAGAGTTTCAAAATCCTACCCCCTTAAAAAATTTTGCGGATTTTTGGAAGTCGTTTTTTCGACCTTGAATCTAGGAAGCGTTTGGGGTCACGGCACCCTCACGCCGTTCAGACGGCTTACAGTACCTACGCACCCTCGCCGTCCGTGGCGTGTGCCTGTGTCCGCCTGTGGTGCTGTGTGCGGTGCGTGCCTGCCTGTGCGTGCGTGTGTGAGCGTGTGGCGGTGTGTGGCGTGGCTACTGCTGCCGTGTGCCTGTGCCTATACCTCGCCGTCCTCGCTGTCCTCTGTGTAGCTATCGTCTATCTCTCCTGTGTCTGGGTCTACATCATACTCCCCGCTTATCTTCTGTTTCATCAATGCGTACCGCTTCTCTTCCAATGTGATACGGCGTTGCTCTAACTCATAAGACTTTATTGTATCCAATAGCTTTATGATTCTGCCGTGTACTTTATTAAGCTGGTCCTCTAACTTCATTGCTCTTTCAAAGGCAGAGGATTTAATAGTTGTTTCCATAGCCACACTTAGAGCCGGTCCCTGTGGTGCATCCTTGCCGTCCTCATTGTATGCACCGTATGGGTCTGCATCCTCTCCCTCTTTTCCGGGCGTACGCATTTCTACAACCTTGTCTGTGTATAGGTTGCCTGTGGTGTCTGTGTTTAATTCTTTTATCCTTTTTTCCAAATCTTTTTCTTTGGCTATAAGGCTTTGTAATTCTCTTAATGTATTTTCCCCTGTATCAAGGGTAACTGATTCTATCAAGGCTTTTTCATCCTCTGATAATTCGTCAAAATACACTTTAGAATATGCCCCGTGAGTTTCTGCGTTTTTATTTCTCGCAGGGGCCCCGTGACCCTTGGCGTTTTTATTGCCTTTTTGTCCGCCCCTCTTTTTGGGTTTATTTTCAAGTACATCATTCCACTTATCTACGCACTTCCATTTTCGTACCTTTGCCGAATCAATCCCCAAGGCTTCCGCAATTTCTGTATTCTTCATTAAGCCGTCTGAATCTAAAAAAAGTTGCTTCGCCTTTTCCCTGTTTTCGTCTTTCTGCCTTGCCAAGTCAAAACCTCCTTTCGTTTGTTTTCCCGGTTTTGGGCTTTCCGTTCTTTCGGAATCTTCGCATTTTTGCAAATTCAAATTTTTATAACACGAAAAGGCAACAGGATTTAACAATAAAATCCTGCTGCCCTGCTTCGCTTTTCATCTTAGTATTATACTACATAAAATCGGGCAATAGCGGGCAATCTTTAATGCAAAACCTCTTTCAAAATTTTGCTTCGTGATACATTTCTATTCCTTGCTAATTTTCCGCCTAAGACCTCTAAGGCAACGCACCTTATATTTTTACTCTGCCGGACAGAATAACTAATCTGTTCCGCTATGCGTTCCCATTTTTGACCCTGTAAGTAAAATCCGCATATAATAGCTTTGTGAATCGGAGTTAAGGAATAAATCTCTTTTGATATTTCCGTTCTCAACTTCTTTAACTCCTGTATTCTGCCCTTTAATTCCTTAATTCTTTCTGCGGTATCTGTACCTGCTATTTTGATTGCAAGCAGAGCCGTAGAATCGCTTGTATTACTTCCGTGTGGCATACCGTCATAGTTAATTGCCCCTGTGGTATCATACACGCTTTCGTACCGCTCTAGCCACTCGCCTGTAACCTTAATATCAAGGTCAATATCTTTGTAAAATTTTAAGATTGCTTCTACTTCCCAATTCTTCATTTTATGCTATCCTTTCTTTTATGGTGGTCTGTATTTTTCACACCATTTGATACTTGCTTTTCCTGTAGCTTCGATTTCTGCTATACAACTGCTGCCGTGCTTCGTCCTCTTGGCTTCGCAAGATTCGCAAATATCCGATTCCGCTATATCAAAAATATCTTTTAACCTCTCTGCAAGGTCTTTTATTTTCTCCATAAGCAAATCAAAGGATTGCATGAATTGATTTATTAAATCGCACGTTTCTTTTTCTGTTTTTCCAATTTGTGCGGACAGGCAGGCAACCAATGTGGATAATTGATTGCTTGCCTTTTCTTCTCCGCACCAAATAACGCCCTCCTTGTATTCGATACGGTCCATACGCACCGCCTAACCCTGTAAATACTTCTGATACTCTGCCGTTTTGCTCATTACCCATACAGATAAGGCATTGGTTAATCTGTTTTCCCATTCTGCCGGGCAGATATTTCCGTTTTCGGATTCTGTCATAATAACCTTTCGTACCTCTTTCTGTATCATGTTATACTGCCCTGTTCCGTATTTCTTGCTTATCCACTCTGTAAAGGATAATCCCTTTTCCTGTGGTTCGGGTACATATTCCGGGTAATCGCTCATATCCTGCTGCCCCGGTAAATTATCGTTTTCCTCTTCGTCCTCCTGTGTTTCTTCCGGCTCATTCATAAAACCGCTTTCCTGTGTTTCCTCGGTGTCCTCTTCCTCTGCCGGTCCCTGTGGTGCTTCCTCTTCGGAATCGTCATAGGTCAATTCTTCCGTTTCAATCATCAATGCAACAATCTCCGCAAGGTCGGCATACTCGATAATATATGTACTCCAATCCTCCTTAATCTGTATCGCCATTCCCTCCGTTTGGAATCTGTAAATAAATTCTTTTCCGTTAAGTTCTAAGGTCTTTGCGGTAAATGTCTTTGAAAAGTGTTTAATCAATTCCTTTTCAACTGCTGCCGTATTGCCTTTTACTTTGAATACCGCACGGTTTACCTCTCCCTTTAAGGCTTCCTTAATTGCTTTCTGTACCTGTTCCGCCTGTTCGTCCGTAATCTCTGCTTTCGGCTCTTCTTTCACGTCATTTATATGTAATTCGCCTTTTTCCTCGTATTTTTCGTAAGCCTGTTTCTGCCCCTCTTCATCAAGTCGGCTAAGTTCGTGGGCGGTAGAAATATTGATATTGCCTTTTTCCAATTCATCCTTAAACTCCTGTGATAAATTGTTTTCAATGGCTTCCATTCTTCCAATCTGTGTAGTTGATGTATTAAGCATCTTTGCCACAATATCACGGATACGCCCCATTTTCTCCCTTTCCTCTTTCGGCTTATCCTTGTTTTCTTCCTGTAATGCTCTCTTGTACTCGGTAAGGATTTCTTTTAATTCCTTTGCCTGCTGTACCTTTTCCCAATCCGTAAGCTGTCTTGCCGTTGCATTGGTAAATATAAGGCTTAACTTGTCCTTGATTGTGTCGGATTCCTTTTTGATAAGGCACGGCACTTTTCTATATTCCTCTTTGCCCTCCTGTACCAACTTCAAGGCTGCAAGTCTACGGCGGTGTCCTGCGACTACTTCGTATTTTCCGTGTGCTTCCGGCTTTACTACCAAGTTCTGCTCAATGTGTCCGACCAATTCAATAGACATTGCTAATTCGTCTATGTTTTCCGTGGAGTAAAAATTATCTTTGCTCGGCATTAAGTCCTCCACATCAAGCATAGTTACCTTAAACTCCTGTTCCTGTTCTGCCGGTCCCTCTGCCTGTACTGCTACCCCTTTGCTTTTTGCATTAAGTAAATCGTTAATGTTGAATCCTGCCATATCTTAAACCTCCGTTCTTCTCAATGTGTCCGATTCGGTCACTTTTTTTATTTCCTCTAATATTCTTTTTTCTGCATTTTCTACAATGTTGGTTACTTCTCTGTTTACTCGCTCCTTACTCCTCATTTCCATATTTTCACGGTCAAGGCGTTCTACTGTTATCCTTAGATTTTCCACCTCTTCCCTAAGGCTCATATACTCACTAAGCGGTATTTCTACTGTAGGACCTTTTATGGTATCTTCTATGTATCGCTTATATTCGGATAATGGTATCTGTACCATATTGTCCGGTCTTGCGAATATTCTTAATGGTTCTTCTGTTTCTAACGGTTCTATCACTTTTCCTTTTCCTATCTCCACTATCTATACTCCTTTCCCGTGTCTTTATCTCTCAATACGATACGTCCGACCATTTCATACCCTGCAATATCTATCATCTGCTTTAATACGCTTACAAGGTTTGTCACTTCCGGGTTGTATTCCTTTTTCTTTGCCTTTGGTTCTGCTTCGTGGATTGCTGCCCCGGCTGTGGGGTCAGCATATCCCTCCTTGTTTCTGTATACCATTCTATCCCTCCAAATACTCCTTAACGAATGTCTTATAATCTCTTGCTGCTCCCGACCTTGGAGAATACTGCATAAGGCTTTGTGTGGTAAATGTAACCTCGTCCGCCTTTTCCGTTCTTCTAATGTGTGTTCTGAATACCGGGTATCTCTGATTCTGTAAGTATTCCTCCCCCTGTCTGCATACATCACGGTTATAGAACATTGTTACAAGGCATCCTCTAAACTTTAACTTTGAGTTAAGCTGCTTTGCGTTGTTTATCTGTTCCTCTAACTCTTTCATGCCGTCAAATGCGTAGCCGTCAATCTTAATCGGTATAATAACTTCGTCTGCTGCCACTAAAGCATTGATAACAGATATATTTATATCTGGCGGACAATCAATAATACAGTAGTCGAATATATCTTTTACCTTTTCCAATTCCTTAGACAGTATTGTTACCTGGTCTATTTCCTCATTCTTGATTACCGCAAGGTTTGCTGTTAAAAGGCTCATATTGGCAGGTACTACCGCAATGTTTCCATTCGCTCCAAGCTGCATTACATCCGTTAATGTCTTATCTCCTGTAAGTACATCCGCAAAACTCGGTGCTTCATTATTCCATACACCGCACGCCTTAGATAAATTGCCCTGCTTATCATTATCAATAATCAATACCTTTTTGTCGTAATCCTCTGCCAAGATGTACCCCATGTTTACACTTGTTGTTGTCTTGGCACATCCGCCTTTCATGTTAATAATTGCAATAGTTTTCATCTGTTTTTACCTCCTGTGATTACTCTTTGTGCTTCCTTAAAGTCCATTTTCTTAATTGCTCTAAGGATTCGGGCAAATACCGCCCCTGCCTGTCTACCAAGTTCTTTGTTCATAAAGTCCAAATCCTCGGAAGTGAATACTACCTTTAATTCCGGGTCATTTATGATATTTTTAGCTTGTATTACCTCGATACCGCATAGGGTTCTTACTCCGCTTTTGAAATAATCCCTATCCTCCTGTGTCATTGGTATTTTTTCCATAGGCTACCTCCTGCGTGTGCATTGCACACTTTATACAATCTCTAAAGGCTTAGGCACTCTATAAGGTGTGCAATAGCCTTTTCGGGTGGACTTCTTGGCATATATCCACCGCCTTTCCCGGCTATGTGATAGGCGTTGCAATTTTTCGCATTAAAAAATTACTAAAAACCTGTTGACTTACTGCACGCTCTCTAGTTGGCGTACCCACTGCTATTTTTTCACTCTATCCCTGCTACGGCTATTGGCTTGCCCTCGTCAGAAAACAGGTTGCCGACCTGTCTTGACGGCTCGGGGCGGTTGCCCCTTACCGTTTCGGCTCTTTACGCTTCTACTGTTTCGTGTCCTGTTGTAAAAAATACTTCTCTATCGCCCCAATCACGAATCTTTACCGTTTTTTCTTCTCTCTTGCTTTCGTTATATCTTCCTGCATGGTAAATTGGTGCGTATGTAATTGTTTTTGCTGTTCTCTTTATAATCTCAAATACTACTGCGTTTTCTCCGTATCTTTTTCCTACCTCAAATTTTCTCATTGTTTCTTACCTCCGTCTTGCTTTCCTTTGATGATTTTATTATATACTTATATAAGTATATTTACAACCCGGGATAATTAACAAATATACTTATATAAGTACATCAATCTTTTGTGCAACTTGTATACTTATATAAGTATCATTCCTGTATGTTCTTTTTCTTCTCTTCCAACTGCTGCCTTTTGTCTTTCAGATATTCCATATATTCTCCGTATGTCATTCCCGGCGGTGTGATTCTTTTTTGTGCTTCTCTTGCCTGTTTCGCCTTTTGGCTTAATACTGCTGCCTTGCTTACCGTCTTTTTCTCTTCTCTCTTTGGTTCTTCGGGTTTAATTCCTAATCTCCTTGCCTGTCGGTTCGGCTTTGCCTTGTTATATGTCAATGTCCTTTCCTGTTGGAATGGTATTACTTTCCTGTTTCTTCTCTTCTTTGCCATAACTGCCCCTTTCCAAATCGTCCGCAATTTCTGTTATACTCTGCATACAGGCTTTTATATTCGTGTCCGTGTCTGCCGTTATGCTTAATATGTTGCTTATCTGTCGTAACCTCTTTATCTGTCTTGGGTCAACTGCTGCCTTTTTCAGACATTCCGGGCATATCTCTATGCCCTCCAATGCCTTTTCTCCACATAAGCTACATTTCTTCATGTGTACCAACTCCTATTTTCTAAAGAACTTCAATACTCTTTCGTTCCACCAATACTTAAATACTGCCTTATAAAAGGCTCTCGTCTTTTCTTTCATTGTCCTTTTCTTCCTCCTGTAGGATTCGTATAATGCCTATATAGAGCCTTTCCGCACAATATACGCATATACTGTTGCCTATTGCCCTGTATCGTGCCGTATCGGCTATAATATTGCCGTCTGCTCCGTATTTCGTCCAATCGTCCGGGTATCCCTGTAATCGCTCTCCCTCAACAGGTGTAAGCCTGCGGATTATGTATACAACTTTCTGTGTTGCTTTCTTTAACAGGTCTTTAATACTTTTCTTCGGAGTGCTAGGGATATTCCCCTTTGTCTTTGTACTCTCTGTTATCAGAGTTTCCGACCCTCCGCCGTAAGACCCCCCCCCCGCTGCCCTTAAAGTGCCGTTAATCTGTGTTTCCCTGTATCCTCCGTGCTGATTCTCTTCAAAGGCTTTTTTATCGGTTACAATCAATGGGGTATCTCCCCTTACGGTATTGTTCTGTCCTGCGGTTAATGTTCCGCTTGTATCGCTCTCCCTGTATCCGTGGTGTTGGTAGGCTTCGTAAAATACGCTGTGAATATCTGCCGTTGTGAGTGTCGGGCAAGGTCCCCCGACCTTTCCAACGCCTAATCCGTTGCTTGCCTTATTTCTTGTAACTTCATCCCTTAAAGGTATTACGCTCCGTTTCTCTTCGTACATGATGCAAGGCGTTTGACCTCCGCCACGCCCCATATTCTGTACTAAGGTTGGGGTAATATCTTTGTAGGTTCTTACCACGCTGTCAGCGTGTGCAAAATCAAGACCTAAAACCTCCCCCCCTCGGCTACTTTCTGCTCTAAGGCTATTCGTAGATTGTCCGGCAGCTTCCGCCCTTTGTTCTTTGCTCTTCGGAGTATACCCAAGCACGCTTTCGGACTTAAATAATATTTCTCCGGCACGTTGTCCTCCAAAATCTCCGATAAGGTAGATTCGTTTTCTACGCTGGGGTACTCCCCAATATTGAGCATCAAGGACTCTCCAAGCGGTGTCAACCTCTCCCCCTCTAACCATTCCTGCGGTTGCCCATTTGCCACTTGCAGGCATTGGAATATTGGCGTTTGTGACTTTTTCAAGCACGGCTCTAAAATCCTCTCCGTTGTTACTTGAAAAAGCTCCGGGTACATTCTCCCAAATAATGAAAGTTGGATATTTTCCATTTGTTGCTAACCTCATTTCTCTTATAATTCTTATTGCGTGTGTGAATAACCCGGAACGATTGCCTTTAAGTCCTTTTCTCTTTCCTGCTATGCTCAAATCTTGGCAAGGACTTCCAAAAGTTATAATATCCACGGGTTGTATTTCATCCCCTTTAAGTTCCGTAACGCTCCCAACGTGCATTACATCCTTAAAGCGGTATCTTGTTATGTCAATGCAATTCGGTTCTACCTCTGCGGCCCATAACGGTTTAATGGTGCATCCTGTATCTATCCCGCTCGGTATTCCTGCTGCATAGCAGAAACCTCCTATACCGTCAAACAGGCTACCTAGTGTTAATTGTTTCAACGCTTGCCCTCCTTTCTGTTTTTCTTCTCCTGTTTTCTCTTGGCGTATTCCTGTAAGTATCTTTCCTGTTCTTTGTCCTCTTCCATTCTTGCCAATCTCTTTTGATACTTTTTGTATATCCTGCACTCTTCTGTGCAATAATCGCTTTCATTCGGACACCCGATACATTCATGTAATCCGCCGTCCTCGTCCATATCAATACCAAATACATAAGAGAAAAACATAATAATGAGTGGAAGAAAAAATAATACTGCTGCCACGGCAACGATAATTAAGATTACTGTTATTGCTGTTTTCATTCCTGCCAATCCTCCAACTTTTTAACTCTTGTCTGTAGGTTGCTTATGGTTACTTTCATTTCCTCAATCTGATAAGGCAATACGTCCGTATTCTCAAACATATAAAGGACTTCTACCGCCCGGCTTATCGGCACACCGCTTTTTAATCTCGGTTTATTGGTCTTTGGGTCAATCTCCGTAAGTCTGCCGTTCTTCGGTTTCCTCTTGGTGTCCTTTGCCGGTCCTGGCATTGCTTTATTCATCATCTTGTAATACGGAATCTCTGCCCCTATAATTCCGTTAAGTCGCACTTAATAACCCTCCCTGTGCCATTTCCTCTTCAATCTTCTTATCCGCTACTGCTGCCGTGTCCTGCAACTCCTTTTCCAACCTTTCCCAAATCAGAGGAATCATTAACTTGCAAACTATCATTGTATGTATTCTGCTTGGTGCTTCCGTCAATCTTTCACACATATACACGAATAATAAGCCTGCGTTGGCATCCCCCTCCCAATCCGGGTTATCCTGCCTTGATTTCTTGAAAAGCGGTGTTTCTTTGTACTGCTGCCCTAACTCCTGTAAGATTTCTATTGAACGGTCTGTAAATATTACCTCTCCGCCCTCTTTAACCTCTGTAATTGTCAACAGTTCCATAATTTTATCTTTTTCGCTCTGCATTTTCGTATGCTCCTTTCAATTCCTCGGTGTGCATCAAGAAATGTACCGCACCGTCAAACTTAACCTTGTATCCCTCTATATCATCCGGCTTTAGGTACTGCCTGCCGTACATTTCTTTCATATCACGCCATACATTCCACGGAATAAAGAAAAAATCATCCTGTATACAGATACACACCCCACATAACGCCCCTAATCGGCTATGCTTTTCTAATACGTCCATTTGCGTATCTGTAAGCACATTTCGGGTTATCCTGTCTTTGCTTGTCCTCTTTGCTTCAAACATTATCGAACGCCCACCGTATAAGGTCCCTTGAAAGTCGGGTTGTGCGTGTGTACTGAAACGCCCGGTAAATTCTCCTGTCCTGTGGTTCTTGCTTGTTACTCTGAATGGTTCGGGTGTTTTATCAATAGTTGCTATACCGTGGCTCTCGTACATTCTGCACCCGGCTAAAATCTCTCTTTCAAAGTGCTGCCCCTGTGCATTGTTGAGCCTGTTTTTATACTGCTGTTTTAATTTATCTTCATCTACTGCCGTGGTTCTTGCCTGCTGCCACTTCTTTAATTCTTTTTCCGTGTCCGAATCGGTCACAAATCCTTGATTTATCAATGTTTTTCACTCCTTTTCGTTAATTCATTCCACGGTATCAACCGCATACGCTTTTTACCGTCCAATTCGTAAATAAATGATACCGTGCCATTCTTTAAGCTGTGTTCCGTGATAATGTCCGTTATCTGCATTTCTGCCGTGCCTAATCTTCTCGGGTATCCTGTAATAGCCATTCCCTCAATTATGGCAACCTCTACAATATCGCCCAACTCATAAGGGCAATGTGCCATGAATACCGCCTGTTGCATATTAACAACCGCTCCTTTCTCTGATTTCGTGAATGTGTAGTGTGTAATATTCCTTTCCGGGTTCTGCTCCCCACTCTTCCTTACCTGCCTTAACATCCAATGAACATAATGCGGTAAACTGTGGTCTACTGCTGCCGTATCCGTTTCTGAATCCTATTAACTGTTTATCAAGTCCTGTAGGAATATTTGAGTTTGGGTGCATTTCAAATATTTTCTTAAACCTCGTTGTATAATACGGTTTAATCTCTCTGTATTCCTCTCGTTTATCCCCGGAAAGAATCATATTGAACCATTTACCCTCAATCGGTAATATCAGCATTATATTTTCCTCCCCTCCTATTCTTCTAATAGTTCTATTTCATCATCACAAAATAGCCTTGTCATTCCATTTCTATAATGCTCGCTGTGTGGCTCGTCTACTCTTAATTCTGCCCTTGCATATTCATCATAAGTTGATTCCGCCGTGATAACTCCCGTTATTCCTGTCATATCTTTGTTGCAATCCCCTGTCATTCCGTACTTGTAATGCAATATGGACTTTGCATTGATTATCTTAATCCGCTGTCCTGTTTTGTACTCTTTTCCACCTATCAGCATTTCCCTTTTCTCCTTTCTACGTCCTCTCCCATTTTTTTATAGCAATACAGGGTTGCTTTTACATCTTCCAAGGAATCGTGGGCCTTAAACTCGTAACCGTAGTATGTCGCACACTTGGTAAGGCTCTGCCACTTATAATTACCGTGGTAACTATCCCATTCGCCGTATATGTCCGCAAATGTAAGCATAGGGTCAAACCATTTCTCACGGCTCACTTCAATACCGTATGCTCTTAAAAACCTGTCCTCAAATGCGTAATTGTATGCTATTACATAATCCGCACGACTTAGAATATCAAGCACCGTAGGTACATATCTTTCAAACGGTAACTCATTGGCTACCATAAGCGGAGTAATGCCGTGTACCGCCTGTGCATCCTCCCAACTTTCTTTATTGTTCGGTCTGCAATAAGCATTAAGCAGGACATTGTAATTTTCATCAATAATTGATACCTGTAATACCTCGTCCTCTCCTGCCTTTAATCCTGTTGTTTCAAAATCAATCGTTGCAATCAATTTAATCCCTCACTTTCCGCAATCGTAGGTAGCAATTCCACCCCGTATAGTCGTTGTATTCAAAATCTATCTTGGTAGGCTCATACCCCTTATATAACTTTCTCCATACCTCCTTATCTTCCGGGGTCTTTGCGTACTCTCGTAGCTTTCTAAAACTCCATTTATGGTCGTTTTTCTTTACCTTTGGCTTTTTAAGGTTCATTGATGTAGACCATTTTTTGCAGCCTTTTTTACGCTTGTTTATGTAATTTACTATGCCCTCTAATCCGTTTTCGTTCGGCTGCAATCTGTCACAGTTCACGAATCCGTAATAATCTGCCTTGGCTCTGTATTCCGGGTCGTTTGCCTTTTTCCAATTTATCCTTGTGGTACTCCACATTAACTCCAAATCGTCACGGTCTAACCCTCCGTTGTTGATAATTATATGGTGGTGGATTCTTACGGCTTTTGTTGCCTTATCGTCCGCATCAATCCCCTGTAACGTAAGCTGCCCCTCTTCCTCTTCCGGGGTGTATTCGGTAACAAGCATATACTTTAAATCCTCGCCTGTTTCCCTCTTCATTTTCCTTTTTATGCGGTCTAAGTAGTTATGCACATTCTTTTCCGCTTCCTCCAAGGACATAGGCAAATGCTCATTGTTGTATGTAGCTGATATATGAAAATCATTTGTACCAAAATTAGTATTGGCAATCTGTACGAATCTTCTTTTACTTCTCTTGTCATTAAGGTTTTTTTGAGCCTGTGAGGATTTACCTTTTTTCCCTTTGCCTGCTTCCGGCATATTCGTAACCGCTACTATATCAACCTCTAAGTATTCCTCTCCGCAATATATCCTCTTCTCACGGATAAAGTTCTTTCTCTTGTTTGCCATACCGTTTATTCTCCTTATACTACAAGTCCATAAGGGTACACCTATTAAACCATATACTTATACAAGTATAATCTTATATAAGTATATAATTTTATGAATGTCCTAGATGTTAATACCCCATACAAGGTCCTCAACACGCCCTCATTTATAGCCTTTTGGCGTGTGATTTCAAGGCTTTTTATTGACTTTGTGCAAGCCTTATAGTATAATTTGAATAGGTGTAATTATCGCTATAAGGCGGTAACAGGGAACTTGCATAAGCCACTATGCAAGTTCCTTTTCTTTTGCTCTTTCCCTGTAAATCTTGGTTGCAAAATCTACCGTGTAATATCCTCCACAACCTTTATGCTTTGCCATATACGCACAACTAAGCGATATTTGACCGCATTTTAAGCATTTAAGTTTAAAGTACGGTAATGCCGTTACCTGCACGTCCAAACAAGGAATATACGGTATCTCCAAGCCGTTATCTGCGTGGTATCTGATACCCTCCACAAAATCCGAATAATCTACCATGCTTCCAATGTTCTTTATGTTCTCGGTATCCAAATCCCCGACCTCTATAATCTCGCCGTTTACTATGTCTACCGTTGTTTCCAAGTCCTGCACTATGAAATAGCCTATTTCTTCCGCCGTTTCATAAAGCAATATATCCTGCTCATAAATCGGTTTCCCGAATCTGTCGGCTGCATCCGTCTGTCTGCACATGGTATTTATATCTACCTCATACACATTTGCACCCGGATAACCGCCTTTGTCTATGTAATGACCTGCGGGGCGTACTGCCCCGTCACTCGGTCTTATGGGTGGTTCTGTTATATATTCGCCCTCTACCCATATTGGGTACGGTGTACTACTGCTTTTCGCCTTTGCTCTCACTTTCCTGTACCCCTCTTTCCGCAACCGCGCCGATAATCTCCATAAATGCCGTGTCGGATACTCCTGCTTCATTCACGCACGGCAAAAGCTGATGTATCACACCCTCGGGGTCAATCCAACGGAATATAACCACATCCGCAAGCCTAACCTTTACGGTATCGCCCTCAAAGTTCGGAAGCGTATTATATTCCCTGTCAACTGTTGCCTTGTCTACTACAAATTCTCTTATCTGTCCGTCTACTTCCAAGGCTACAATATCGCCTGTGTAAATTTCTTTGCCGTTCTTATCCCTGTAAGGTGTCTGTTCTCCCAAGGTGTCCGGAAATATCTCTTTAAAATCTCCGTAGACCGTGCCAATCTCCGCCACTTCATCCGTTGCATATCCGTAAGACGGCAGACCGTAGACCCACTCGTAAGATTCTTTTTCCCTGTTGTATGTCAATCCTCTGTACTTCATTGTCTTACCTTTCCCAAGGCTTTAGCGTAAGAGGGTACTGCTCTTTAATTTCACGGCTACGCTCTACATTAGTCTGTAATATAAGCTGTGCCTTTTGCATTTCCTCTTGTGGCATTTCCTTGTCTTTGTACTCGTCTACAAACTCTTGATATTCCTGTATCTTTTTCCTTAACTCTGCATCCGTGGCAGATATGACATATACGGTACTGCAATGTCTGCAACGCCAATACCTGTATTCGATTTCCCCGACTTTTTTATAACTCGGTTTCGTCTTTCCTATGGATTTATGGCACTTATCGCATACGATTGTAGGCTTGTACTTTCTTTTTATTGGTTTCACTTTATTCCTCCTGTAGCACTTTTAGGCTCTTGATATGGGATACCCGGAATAAACAGGATTTACATACATAGGTATCCTTGTGAGATAAAAAGTAATACCCACCTTTCAAGTACAGGTTGGGGTTATTTCTTACCTCTTCCGTGCCTGTTTTCCTTAAAACTCCCTGCATTGTATCGCCGTCAAATAGCTTTACTTCCACGCTCTCGCCTATGTGCTTTTCTAATTCGCTTCGCTTCATAGTTACCGCCTTTCAAGTACAGGGGTGCTACCGCACCCCTTAACAGTTATTCAGTAATCAGTTTTCCGTTTACCTCATAAAAAGCGGAGCGGAAACCAACGGCGCCGTACGAGTGGGAACGAGGGTTACCCAAGTTGAGAGCGGACGGACCCGAAATAGAAGTATCGAGGAACGCCGACCCACGGACAGGCATATATTCGCCCTCGGTGGCATCAAAGTATACATAGGTCTTTCCCTCTTCCTCTGCTCTTTTATCCGGGATAATTCCCAAATCTTTAAGCACCTGTGGAATTTCTGATAACTCAACCTCTAATTTCTCAATTCGTACTCCGTCATAATCCGGCTCGTAATCATCTGCTGCCACGGCATCCGTAATTGTGATTTCTCCACATTCCACATTTGCCCTTACCGGTCCCTTGGATGTTTCCGCCTGCTGCCATTCGGCACTATCCTTTGACAGGTCGCAGTATGGGGATGCTGCTTTATTGTCCGGGATAAACTCTATTACTCCGTCCTTAATCCTTAATCCTGCCAACCATTCCCATACATTACCGTTAAGGTCTGATACTCCATAAGGTGTATGGTCGTGATTCCATGTAACCGGTCCTGTACCTGTGTATGTTCTTCCAAGATTACTTACCTTGCCCTGTTCGTCATTGTGGTAGTAGTCCTTGCCCCAATCGGTGTTACCGTGTGGCATTGTGCCTTTTTCTCTGCTCTGATTTAACAGATATTCGTACTCTACGGCGGTCATAAGATGCCAACCTAACCCTTTGCATCTGCAAGCCTGTACCGCACCGTCAAATGTGATATTTACGGTCGGGTCTGCCATTGGCATACTGTAGGCTCTGCCGTCAATTACGATATTCGGGTACTTGGATATGTAAATGGCATCTGCCACCTTATCCCCGATTTTGAATACTGCCGGGACCTCTTCGGTATCCTTTGGTCTTACGAATCTGCACATAATAGAGGGAATCCCTCTATCATCAAAAATTACTACATTGTTGTGGTCTACTGCGTTCATTCTTCCTTGTCCTCCTGCTTTTAATTTTTAATGTTTGGCATAAATGGAATGTAACTTAATACTTCCACGCCTTTTTATACTCTCTTCCGTGTGTAATCCCGAATCGAAAAACGCACAAAAGGTTGTACCGCCTATAATGCTTGTCACTACGATATAATCCCCGATATTATGAAACTCGCACCGCTTCACGTTTCGGTATACCGCTGTGTGCTTCTCTGTTCTGCTGCCCGCCATGCTGCCCCTCCTTTCGTTGTGTCCGTGCTATATTCAAGGCGTATTGCCCTTTCTTCCTCCGCTATATCAACTGCTGCCTGTCTTATCTGCTCACAATCCTCTTTTAAAATATCTGCGGTCATTTCTATAACTTCTAATGGTAGGTTTTCATCTACCGCCACAGAACCGACCATATCCGCCAACTCTCTAGCTTTTTCTTCTATTTCTTGATTCTTCATATTCTCCCTATATTGTTTTTTGTGCTACTTCCGCTCTGTAAGGTGTCCCGCCACGTTTTAACTCGTTGTAAATTGTGGCTCGGTGTACTCCGATTTTTTCGGCAATGACCACGACCCTTACGCCGTCATTCTTCATTTTTTCAATTTCTTTTCTATCTTCGTACTTTAATCGCTTATCTCCTTTACGCATTGCCTTACCCTCCTTTCAGAACAACTTAAAAAATGCGTCAAGGTTGTTAAACCTCAACGCATTTTCTCGTTTTATGGTATAAAAAAAAGAAATGCGATAGAGTTTAATAACTCTTGTCGCATTTCATTTTACAATGAAGCAATTAAACCTATCCTCTGCTTCTTAAAACGAAGAAAAAAAGTCTGTTTTCACATATTGGATTTCTAATGCCGAGATGAAAATTGTCCTCCATTTCATGAAACGTGGAAAAAATAACGCCTGTTTTCGTATATTGGATTCTTAATCCCGATACGAAAACAGACGTTATTTTTTTATTTATTTGAAAAATCCCTTTTTCTTTGTATGTTTTTCTTCGCCTGTAAGTGCTTTGTCGTATGCAATCAAAGCCTCTTTCTGCTCATTTGTAAGACGTTTAGGAACATCTACGATAACTGTGATGTAATGGTCGCCTCGCACTGCATTGTTTCTTACAGTCGGCATGCCTTTTCCTCTTAAACGTACAACCGTGCCTGAAGCCGTTCCCGGTTTTACTTCGTAAACCACTTCGCCATCTACAGTCTTAACTTTTACTTCACCGCCAAGAACTGCTGTTGGATAAGATATAACAACATCTGACATTATATTATATCCATCTCTCTTAAATTCAGGGTCTGCTGAAATCATTACTGTTACAAGCAAATCTCCTCTTGGTCCGCCATTTACACCCGGCTCACCTTTGCCCTGTATTCTTACACTCTGACCATTATCAATTCCGGCTGGAATTGTAACTTCGATAGTCTTTCTTGTGTTGATATAACCGCTTCCATGACAGTCAGGACATTTTTCTTTAATAATCTTACCTGTACCGTTACAGTCCGGACAAGGCTGGACATTACGAACCATGCCAAGAAATGACTGCTGTGTGTATACAACCTGACCTTTACCGCCACACTTAGGACATGTCTCAGGCTGAGTACCAGGTTTTGCACCTGTACCATTACACTTCTGACATGAGTCTTTAAATTCAATATCTATCTTCTTGCTCGTTCCTTTTACCGATTCGGCAAATGTAATTCTGACAGATTTTCTTACATCTGCACCACGCATTGGTCCATTACTGTTTCTTCTTCTTGAACCGCCGCCAAACAAATCTCCAAAAATATCTCCACCGCCAAATATATCGCTGAAAATATCTCCCATGTTGCTGTAATCAAAGCCACCGCCGCCGGCACCTCCATTTTCAAATGCAGAATGTCCAAATTGGTCATACTGACGACGTTTTTCAGCATCACTTAACACTGCATATGCTTCTGATGCCTCTTTAAACTTCGCTTCAGCTTCTTTATCACCGGGATTTGTATCAGGATGGTACTTCTTTGCAAGCTGCCTGTATGCCTTTTTTATTGCAGCATCATCGGCATCTCTTGAAACGCCAAGAACCTCATAATAATCTCTTTTATCTGCCATATTAACTCCATTTCTGTGTTTGTCTAATACACATGTAAAATTTTTGCTTTTTTCACCAAAAACTGCACAGGGCTTTCTGCCCCATGCAGTTTAATTCAAGCTCCAATGTTTAATGAATCAATACACGCTCTGTAACTTTCACTACTGCATGTAAATCCGTTTAAACATCAATTGATTTTACACTTCTTTGTAGTCACCGTCAACGACATCATCGCCATAAGGATTACCATTAGAAGCTGAACCATTGTTCATATCAGGACCTGCACCGGCACCCATATCAGGGCCTGCACCGGCTGCACCCTGCTGTGCTTCATAGAGCTTAGCAAAAAGCTTCTGTGCACTTTCCATAAGTTTTTCCTTAGCAGCCTTAATCTCATCAACCTGTGAATCTGTCATATTTTCAGCATCTGTGCTGTCAACAAGACTCTTTAATGCATTGAGGTCTGTCTCAACAGCAGCCTTATCATTAGCATCAAGCTTATCACCGGCTTCATCAAGTGCTTTCTGTGTCTGGAATACGATTGAATCCGCATCATTTCTTACTTCAATTGCTTCCTTACGTTTCTTATCCTGTGCCTCGAATTCAGCAGCTTCCTTAACAGCCTTATCAATATCAGCATCTGACATGTTAGAACCTGCTGTAATTGTGATGTGCTGTTCCTTACCTGTTCCCAAATCCTTAGCAGATACATTTACGATACCATTAGCATCAATATCAAATGTAACTTCAATCTGTGGAACACCTCTTCTTGCTGGAGGGATACCATCAAGTCTGAACTGTCCAAGTGACTTGTTATCTCTGGCAAACTGTCTTTCACCCTGTACAACGTTGATATCAACGGCTGTCTGGTTATCAGCAGCTGTAGAGAAAATCTGGCTCTTCTTTGTAGGAATAGTTGTATTTCTCTCAATAAGTCTTGTAGCAATACCACCCATTGTCTCGATTGAAAGTGAAAGTGGTGTTACATCAAGAAGAAGGATATCACCGGCACCGGCATCACCTGCAAGTTTACCACCCTGAACAGATGCACCAATAGCAACACATTCATCTGGATTTAATGATTTGCTTGGCTCATGTCCTGTAAGCTGTTTTACTTTATCCTGTACTGCCGGAATTCTTGTAGAACCACCTACAAGTAATACCTTTGAAAGTTCAGAAGCTGTGATACCAGCATCATTTAATGCATTTCTTACCGGCTCTGCTGTCTTCTCAACAAGGTCATGTGTAAGTTCATCAAATTTAGCTCTTGTAAGAGTCATATCAAAATGCTTTGGACCTTCAGCTGTAGCTGTAATATATGGCAGATTGATATTTGTCTGCATAGCACTTGAAAGTTCCTTCTTAGCCTGCTCTGCAGCAACTCTTAATCTCTGAAGAGCCATTGTATCTTTAGAAAGATCTACGCCTTCCTTACTCTTGAAATCATCAAGCATATACTGTGTGATTCTCTCATCAAAGTCATCTCCACCAAGTCTGTTATTACCAGCTGTAGCAAGAACTTCAATAACTCCATCACCAATTTCAATGATAGATACATCAAATGTACCACCACCTAAATCGTATACCATAATCTTCTGTTCTTTTTCATTATCAAGACCAAGGCCTGCAATCTTACCTGCATCCTTAGTTGCCTGTCTCTGTGCATCGTTGAAGTATGCAGGAACTGTAATAACTGCTTCTGTAACTTTTTCACCGAGGTAGTTTTCTGCATCAGCCTTTAATTTCTGGAGAATCATAGCTGAAATTTCCTGTGGTGTGTATTTCTTACCATCAATCTCAACCTTGTAATCTGTACCCATATGTCTCTTAATAGATGAAATTGTCTTGTCAGCATTTGTTACTGCCTGACGTTTTGCAGGATCACCTACAAGTCTTTCACCATTCTTTGTAAATGCTACGATTGAAGGAGTTGTTCTAAGACCTTCTGTATTTGCGATAACAACCGGCTTACCGCCTTCCATAACTGCTACGCATGAGTTTGTTGTACCTAAGTCAATACCAATAATCTTTCCCATATTAATCTTCCTTTCTGTGCAATGCACATTAAATACTAATTTCAATTGTCATAATGTAAATGCTGCAATTAATCACTCAAAATTCAACTAATTGGCAACCTTTACCATGCTGTGACGAATCACAGTATCTCTATATGTGTAACCCTTCTCAAATTCTTCAACTACTATTCCTTCGCCTACTGAATCATCTTCAACATGCATTACTGCATTATGAACATCCGGGTTAAACTCCAAACCAACTGCCTCGATAGGTTTAACTTCAAGATCTTCAAGCATCTTCATTGTCTGCTTGTAAACCATATCCATACCTTTGGCAAATGGTGTTTCCTTTTCTTCATCCGTGATTGCTTTAAAACCACGTTCAAAATTATCAACAATAGGAAGTAACTTTTTAATTACATCTGAAGCTCCCATTTCAAACATTGCTGACTTCTCTTTATCTGTACGCTTTCTGTAATTGTCAAACTCAGCCATCTGACGCTTAACTCTGTCCTGCAGTTCATCAATAACAGCGTCTCGTGGATCTTTCTTTTTATTATCAGATTTATCATTATCTGTATCACCTGCTGCCTCCGCATCGCTTGCAGTGTTATCTGCATCTGCGTTATCAGCCTGAGTTTCTACAGTTTCAGCGTCTTTTTTTTCAGTCTTATCAATATCTTTTTCTAATTTTTCATCTTTCTTCTTTAAATCTTTTTCTTTCTTTGACACTTTTATATCCAACCTTTCCTATGATTTCTTAAAGACATCATCCAGTTGATTCTGAATTGTCTTAAGTTTTTCAACAACTTTATCATAATCCATACGTTTCGGTCCGATAATACCTATCGTTCCACGCATGCCATCCTGCAGCTCATAAGTTGCTGTAACTACGCTACAGTCTTTCATTGACTCAACCGGTGCTTCATTTCCTATATATACCTGAATTCCTGTATTATCGGAATCATCACTCTCTGTATCTTTTACAAAATCAGTAAGTGACTGTTTTTCCTCAAGTGCATATATAAGCTCACTTGCTTTCGTCGAATCGCTAAGCTCAGGATATTTGAAAATATTAGTTGCACCGCTGGTATATATCTTTAAATTATCTTCTCCGCTTATTGTCTCAACAATAGCATCAACAACTTCTTTTACAAGCTGCATATGCTCTCCTGCCTGATTCTCCATCTTAGATACAATACTAAGATTCATCTCCTGCAATGAAAGTCCTGTAAGGCTCGTATTCAAAAGAATGTTAAGCTTTAAAAGATTCTCCTGTGATAAATCTTCACTTACTGTTATTACCTTGTTACGGATTATATTGCCTTCCATAACAATAACCGCCAGAATCTTATTTGTTTCAAGCTGCGAAAGCTGGACAAATTTAAGCTTGTTACCTTTAACCTGTGGTGCACTGACCATTGTTGCATAGTTAGTATCTTTTGCAAGCACTTTTGCAACATTCTGAAGAAGTTCTTCAACCTTATCGACCTTCTGTGAAAGGATACCCTGCATTGACTCAACTTCTTTTTCTCTGTCTGTCACTACCTGCTCCCTGTTCACAAGTTCTGTCTCTTTCTGACTCATCATATCATCCACATAAAATCTGTAGCCTTTATCTGTAGGAATTCTTCCTGCCGATGTATGAGGCTGGACAATATATCCAAGTTCTTCAAGGTCTGCCATCTCATTTCTGATTGTGGCCGAACTCAGTTTCAAATCTGCATATTTGGATATGGTTCTTGAGCCAACCGGTTCGCCTGTTTCAAGATAATTTTTAATGATTGCTTTCAGAATCTTAACTTTTCTGTCATCAAGTTCCATTGACTCTCACTCCTTATCCATAAATAAATGCTGCTTATTTATCTCATGTTAGCACTCGTTAAATTTGAGTGCTAACATTTGATATACATAAAATAACACTACCTCATATTAATGTCAACACCCTTATTAAATTTTTTTATTAAGAAATTCTAAACTTTAAAAATCTCATATTAACTGCCTGGTTTATTTCATTATAAATGCTGCCAAATTCTGAATTTACCGCCTCATCCATCTCTCCGCAGATGTCCATGCCTATAACTTTACGCATTTCAAATGTGTCCTCAATTATTGCAAAAAGCTCATCAACACTCATGATTCCCTGATTCCAGTTTGTTTTATATTCTTTTTCATCAAGCACATCTTTATCAACCGAAATATATACAGGTCTTTTTCCTGTCCAGCATTTATCTATAAGTTCATTTTCAAGACCATACTGTTGTCCTCTCTTTTTAAGTATTGTCTGCTTTGTAATAAACTTTACTCCCAGCTCCTTCATTTCTTTATCTATATTATCTTTGTCAACACCTACAACAGTTACTTTCCCTTTAAAGCCGGAATCTTCCACCAGATTTCTAATCCAGCCGCCGCATGATAAAACATCACCAAATGCCGGCTTTTGCATATCAGAATGATTATCAAATACTATCAGGTCAAACGGCTCCTCTATAAGACTTAACCATAAAAGTGTGAGATAATGGTAATTGCCTCCATCAATAAAATGAATACCTTTTGTCGGATATTCTTTCATCATTTCACGAAAATTTTCTTTTGCCATATCATCACAATATCCGTTTGTCCCTGTCATACTGACAGCATCTATAACTCCAGCACCGCCTTTTTTTAATTTATCAATAAATAAAGGTTGTTCATCATAAATTCCCGATACATTAACTAATGTTACATTCCCATAATCGTCCTGCATATAATACCCCGCTTTCATTTTAGTCTTTCAAATTTTCCATATAATTGAAAACATATTCTCCCCTCTGATACAAGATATGAAAAAAGCTTCTGCAAAACAGATTCCAATCCATTTTGCAAAAGCTTTATGCTTTATAATTAATTCCGATTAAATTCCAAGAATCTTTTTAACGCTTGAACTCATCTCATTAACTTCACATACTGTATCATGAAGAACAGGTGCTGTTCTTATATCTTCAATTGCCTGTGGAACGGCAACATTAGAAATCTTGCTTAATTCATCTACAAGTTCAAAGTCAGTCATGCTGTCATACTTTGAATCAATAGCATCCATAACGCTTCTTGTAAACTTATATGGACTTGCTGTTGATGCAATTACTGTAACTGTATCATCGCCGGTCTCTTTCTTATATTTCTCGTAAACTGTAGCAGCAACTGCTGTATGAGTATCGATAACATAGCCTGTATCTTCATAAAGCTTCTTTATTGTAGCTGCATCTTCAGCTTCAGTTGCATAATTGCCATAGAAATCAGATAACTGTGCTTTCATCTCAGGTGTAATCTCGTACCTGCCTGTGTTCTTTAATGATTCCATAAGCTCTGAATTCTTCTTTGCACTATTTCCGGCAATTCTATAGATAAGACGTTCAAGATTACTTGAAATAAGAATATCCATAGAAGGAGATGTTGTAAGAACAAACTCTCTGTTTCTGTCGTATTCACCTGTTGTGAAGAAATCATATAATACTTTATTCTCATTTGATGCACAAATAAGCTTGTTAATAGGAAGTCCCATATTCTTAGCATAGAATGCTGCAAGGATATTACCAAAATTACCTGTAGGAACTACAGCATTAATCTTGTCTCCGGCTTTAATCTCACCATCTGCAAGAAGTCTTGTATAAGCATATACATAATAAACAATCTGTGGTACAAGACGTCCGATATTGATTGAGTTAGCTGATGAGAACTGAAATCCTGCCTCTGCCATCTCTTTTTCAAGCTCTTTGTCTCCGAAAATCTTCTTTACACCAGTCTGTGCATCATCAAAGTTTCCTTTGATTCCGATTACATATGTATTATCACCCTTCTGTGTAACCATCTGTTTTTCCTGAATCGGGCTGACACCATTCTTAGGATAAAATACTATAATACGTGTTCCCTTAACATCGGCAAATCCTGCAAGTGCAGCTTTTCCTGTATCGCCTGATGTAGCTGTAAGAATAACTATCTCATTATGTACGTCATTCTTCTTAGCTGAAGTTATAAGCAAATGTGGAAGTATTGAAAGTGCCATATCCTTGAATGCAATAGTTGCACCATGGAAAAGTTCCAGATAATAAGCACCATCAGCTTTGACAAGCGGTGCGATTACATCTGTATCAAACTTTTCATCATATGCCTTGTCGATACAAGCCTTTAACTCTTCTTCTGTGAAATCATCCAGCATAAGCTTCATTACTTCATATGCCACTTCTTTGTATGACATCTTAGATAACTCTTCAAGGCTCTTGTCAAATGAAGGAATACTTTCCGGTACAAATAAACCGCCGTCCGGTGCAAGTCCCTTTAATATTGCCTGTGATGCAGTAACCTTTACGCTGTCGTCTCTGGTACTTTTGTAAAACAAACTCATTCTTCTTTCCACCCTTAATATCATTTACTAATTTTTATATGGAAAAATCAACATCATTGACATATAATAAAACCATATAATCATTTGTTATTATACAACATAGTTATGAATAAACACAACATTATTTTGCAAATTTACACATTCATTTTAAGAAAAGGAGAAAATATATGCCAGCCGGAGTTTATACTGCATATAAAAAAGACGGTACTGTTTACTATCGTTCTTCTATAACACACAAAAACAAACATATAAGTCTCGGAAGTTTCTCTTCTGAAAATGAAGCCGCCGTAACTTACAATGAAGCATGCGAAATATTGTCCCGCAGCGATTTGCACATCATAAATACAGAACTCCACACAACATCTTATTCTCCAGACATGAATATACCTTTTGAAAAATACATAATACTTATTAATTTCAGAGATAACGGAATATATATAAAGACGCCTGTTTACCTGTGCAAAAAGTTTTTTCTCTATTTTCTGTCACCTGATAAAACGCTTATTTTCAATACGGACAGCCTGTTTTATTATTCAACCCACAAAATCATTGCACGCGGCGGGTACTATTATGTAAATGATTTTGGAATGCAGACAAGTATTCTCTCCCGTTATGGAATCCGTGCACACTCTGTCGAGGGGCGTGACTACATTTTTAAAAATGGAGATTCATGTGATTACCGTTATGAAAACATCTGTGTCATTAACCGCTATAACGGTGTGAGCATGATTGAAAAAAACGGCAAAAAATTATATCGTGCTGCCATCCACATCAACGGAATGTACCAGATTGGAACATATGAAGCTGAAAATGAAGCTGCAATTGCATATAACAAAGCTGCTGATATGACCGAAAAGAAAACATCTGTAAAATATGAACGTAATTACATTGAAAATATTTCTTCTATACAATACGCTTCAATTTACAATAAAATAATCCTGCCTTCAAAGTTCAGAAAATACATTGATTCATTGTAAAATTTCCATGCAGTAAAAAACTCCTGCGAAGCCGTAAAAGCTGTCGCAGGAGTTATCATATTACTTTTTAATAACGCGGAGTTCACGTATAAGATTTTTAAGATTCTCAGCTTCGCTGCTCATCTGCTGGCTTGCAGCAGCACATTCCTGTGAAGTTGCTGAATTTGTCTGAACAACATCATTAATCTGGTTAACGCCTTCATTAATCTGATGAATCACATCCGTCTGTGCCTTCAAAGTCTCAGCTATATCATTTACATCGACTGTAATCTGCTTAGAATTATCAGCAACTTTTTCAAGTTTTCCTGCTGTTTCATTAGCAATTACCATACCTCTTTCAACCGCACTTACAGAATTGCTGATAAGTACTGCTGATTCTTTTGCAGCCTTGGCACTGTTCTCAGCCAGAACTGTTACCTGGTCTGCAACAACTGCAAAGCCTTTTCCGGCTTCGCCTGCTCTTGCTGCCTCAATTGAAGCATTAAGTGCAAGAAGATTCGTTCTTGATGCAATCTCGTTAATTGTTGCAATAATCTGGTCTATCTGCTGAGATGCCTCATTGATTTCATTCATAGATTCAACCATATCCTGCATTCTTGCATTGCTTGTAACAATCTCTTTTCCGAGATTATCAACACTGGTGCTTATATTCTTTGTACTCTCGGCATTCTTGTCAATCTGTTCAGCCACATTAGTGATACTAGCAGTCAGCTCTTCAACAACTGCAGCCTGATCTGTTGCACCCTGTGCAAGATCATTAGAACTTTCAGCGACCTGTCCGGCTCCTCCTGATACTTCATTAGCTGCTCTCTGTATTCCGATTACTGTATCAGACATACTGTTTTCAAATGCAACAAATGAATTAAGAATGTCAACAAAATCACCTTTCCATTCAACTTCAGGCTGAACTGCAAAGTTACCCTTTGAGAATTCTTTCATTGAATGTCCAATATCGTCAACATATGAACTTAAAATTCTTATTGACTTTCTAAGATTATGTGCAAACTGTCCAATTTCATCATCAGAATGATAATCAAGCTGACTGTGGAGATTTCCCTGTGTAAGTTCTGCTGCGACTTTTTCAATTTCACCAAGTGGCAGCATAATAGAATTGACAATATTCTTACTTGTCTTTTTTGAAATAACTATTGCTACAATAACAAATATAATTATTGCTGCAATTCCTGCTATAGCATAGAAAAATGTAAACCAGATTGCATTATTTCTTGTTACATCAGTATCGGCATCAAGTTTATCTCCGATGCTGATTACATTATCAAGTGCCGGTGTACACTTATTAAGTATATCATTTGTTGCAGCAGTAATATTTCCTGCCTTTATTTCTTTTATAATTGAATATCCAATTGTTCCCCAGTCATTTAAAGCCTTTGAATACTGATTATATAAATCCGTATCAACTGTATTAAGACCTTTTAATATAAGAAGTTCTGAGTTAACATTATTTAATATATCCTTGACATCACTTTCATATGTATTATATGATGACTTATCTGTATTAAGTGCCATTTCACGAATACTTCTTGCTGCGGAATTAACATCAATTATACATATCTTTACTGCTCTGTCTGCACGCTCAACCTTCTGTACATAATTAAGCATGTTAGCAAGAAGCAACACAATTACTATAAGTGACAAAATTCCAGATGCTATCATTATTTTGATTACTTTGTTATATCCGTTTCTCATCTTATGGGCAATAGATGCGTTTTTTTTGCTCTTCTTCTGCATTTTATTTCCTTTCATTTAAACCATATATTTATAGAGAAATTTAATCATTATAATACACTAGTTGTCAGCGGATTGATATATTACATTATTACTATTTTTCTTATATGTATATGACTAAAGTACCGGCATACGAAATATGCCGGTGCTTTATATTTTAATAATATTTATTTGTCTTATTACTTATTATTAATGTAATTAATAAGTCCTTCTGCTTTTATGATTTTCTGCATAAATTCAGGGAATGCCTGTCCTTTGAAGCTCTGGCCTGTTGTCTTGTCTGTTATGACACCGCTGTCAAAATCGACTTCTACATCATCACCTGCATTGATAGCTTTTGCAGCTTCAGGACACTCAATAATAGGAAGTCCGATATTAATTGAATTTCTGTAAAAAATTCTTGCAAATGTTTCAGCAATAACACAGCTTACGCCTGCTGCCTTAATTGCAATAGGAGCATGTTCTCTTGAAGAACCACATCCAAAATTCTTATTTGCAACAATTATATCACCTTTTTTTACATTTTTAACAAAATCCTTATCAATATCTTCCATGCAGTGTGTAGCAAGTTCTGCCGGGTCAGATGAATTCAGATATCTTGCAGGAATAATTACATCTGTATCAACATTATCGCCATATTTAAAAACTCTTCCTTCTGCTTTCATCACTAATCCTCCATTAATCTATATTCAAATTATAATTATATTATAAACCAAGTTCTGATGGCTGGCTTATTTTACCTGTAACAGCACTGGCAGCCGCAACAGCCGGGCTTGCAAGATAAATCTCTGAGTCAACATGTCCCATACGTCCTACGAAATTTCTATTAGTTGTTGAAACACATCTCTCGCCTTCAGCAAGAATACCCATATAACCACCAAGACATGGACCACATGTAGGTGTACTTACTACAGCACCTGCATTGATAAATGTCTGAACAAGACCCTCTTCAATTGCCTGAAGATAGATTTTCTGTGTTGCAGGAATTACGATTACACGAAGTCCTTTTGCAACTTTTCTTCCCTCAAGAATCTTTGCCGCACAACGAAGGTCATCTATACGGCCATTTGTACAGGAACCGATTACAACCTGATCAATCTTAATATCATCTATAGAATCAACTGTGTGTGTATTTTCAGGAAGATGAGGAAATGCAACAGTTGGCTTAATCTCTGCAAGATTAATATCATAAACCTGTTCATATTCTGCATCATCATCTGCACTATATTCTACAAACGGTCTCTTTGAATGTTCTTTCATATATTCTCTTGTAAGATCATCTACAGGGAAAATACCGTTCTTTCCACCTGCTTCTATTGCCATATTGGCAATTGTAAAACGGTCATCCATTGTAAGGTTCGCAATTCCGTCACCTGTGAATTCCATTGATTTGTAAAGAGCACCATCAACACCAATCATACCGATAATGTGAAGTATCACATCTTTACCACTTACCCATTTTGAAGGCTTGCCTGTAAGATTAAACTTAATAGCAGAAGGTACTTTAAACCATGCTTTGCCCGTTGCCATTCCGGCAGCCATATCTGTAGAACCAACACCTGTAGAAAATGCACCAAGTGCACCATATGTACAAGTATGTGAATCAGCACCGATAATAACATCACCGGCAACTGTGAGTCCTTTTTCAGGCAAAAGTGCATGCTCAATACCCATCTGTCCAACTTCAAAATAATTAGTAATATCATGCTTCATTGCAAACTGTCTTACACATTTACAATGTTCAGCAGACTTAATATCTTTATTAGGTACAAAATGATCTGGTACAAGTGCAATCTTATCCTTATCAAATACAGTTTTAACAGTCATCTTATCCATCTCATGAATCGCAACCGGCGATGTGATATCATTACCAAGTACAAGATCCAGATCTGCCTCAATAAGCTGTCCTGCCTCAACCTTGTCAAGACCTGCATGAGCAGCAAGAATCTTCTGTGTCATTGTCATTCCCATCTTTATCTACCATCCTTTCAGACTATAATTTAAATGCTTTTATTGTATTCTAATACACTTATTGATATAATGCAAATACATATTATACATATCAGTTATAACTTGAAGTTATACATTAGTGCATTTCATAAATCATTCAAGGAGGCATTATGAATCCAGCAAATATACCTTTATATCATATATTTCTTACAGTTGCACGTTCGTCAAGCATATCCGGTGCCGCAAAGTCGCTTTATATCAGCCAGCCGGCCGTCAGTAAATCCATCAAAAAACTTGAAGAATCACTTGGAGTCAGCCTTATAAAACGCTCATCAAAAGGCATAACTTTAACTAATGAAGGAAATATACTTTACAGATATCTTCACAGTGCTTTTGAGACAATTTCTGCAGGTGAAGATACATTAAGGCATATACACGAACTTGGAATAGGACATATAAGAATTGGTGTAAGTTCAACTCTGTGCAAGCACATTCTTCTTCCCTGTCTCAAAGATTTTCTTACAGAATATCCACATATGCAGATAACAATATCGTGCCAGTCAACAAGCCACACAATTGAGCTTATTGAAAACAACGAAATTGATATCGGACTTATTGCCAGACCCGATTCAGCAAAAAAACTCGACTATATATGTGCCGGCCAGATTCATGACATATTCGTATCATCACCGCAATATGCCAAAGGACTGATTGAACGTGAAAACATATCTTCAAATGATATAATAAACAATTCAAACCTGATTCTTCTTGATAAAAACAACCTTACAAGAAAATTTATCAACAATTATTTAAGCAGCTGGGAAATTTCTTCTGACACAGCCATGGAAGTAAATAGTATGGAGCTTTTAATTGACTTTGTAAAAACCGGTCTCGGTGTCGGATGCATTATTAAAGAATTCATAAAAGAAGAGCTTAATAACAAATCACTTATTCAGATAAAAACACCGTCTACTATAAAGCCACGCCAGATATGCTTTGCATACAGCAAATCACTTCCATCTGACAGTGCATGCACATCTCTTATCAACTTTCTTAAAAGCAGAACTTTTTATTGACATTTATGCAAAATGCTATTAAAATATATAATGTTTTTGGCATATTGATTATATCCGGAAATATTATTGCGGAATGTGGCTCAGTTTGGTAGAGCGCTTCGTTCGGGACGAAGAGGCCGCGTGTTCGAATCACGTCATTCCGATTGTCTTTTAGAAAATTTATTTTATACATAAAATAGCGGGCAAATTATTGCCCGCCATTTTTTATATCAGTTTCATATCTATACTGTAATTATTTCCCTTTATGCTGACTGTTGCTACACTTCCACATATAAGCGGCATTGTCGGTGATAAATGTCCCAAATCTGCATCCATGATGACAGGAACATTATATTTTCCTATAATTCCAAGAACAGCCTCATACTGATCCAGTCCCATCATTTCCTGTCCGAATACAAGCGGACGTCCTATCACAAAGCCCTTTAAATACTTAAACCATCCCGCATTTTCCATCTGCCACATAGCTCGTCTTATGGCAAATACATTCAAATCGCAGCTTTCAAGAAACCATATGAAACCATCTTCTTTATATCGCTCATTAAAATCAGCAACTTTATCATACTTTGTTCCTAAAATATTAACAAGACAATCCATACATCCGCCAATTAAACGTCCTGAAAAAGTAATATCAGTCTCCTCACAAGCTATCCTTTTACTTCCAATGAATGCAGGAGTTATTCTTTTTTCTGTGACATTCATTGTCGCACAAGGATTTTCTTCTGATTTTAATGATTCCTTTTCCCATTTGTCATACCCGGTAAAACGCAGTTTCTTTCCCGTGATAAGACGGAATGTATCATCAATTGCTTTATGCCACGGTTTCATGCCAAATGCACCTGCACACACACCATAAATAGATGCTGTATCGTTAAGTATTGTCTGTAAAAAAGTAAAATTGGTATTATCAGAATATCCAAGGTACCACTTCGGAGGTGAATTCTTTATTTTATCAAAATCAACATACTCAAGAGTCTCACACATCAGCTCACCACCGCCGCATGATATAAGAATATCACTACTGCTGTTTATATACATATATGTGAGTTCCTCTCCGCACTTCTGTGGCGTACTGCTTATTCCTATTCCGGAAGATTCATAACAATTAGGACCGGTTACAAGAATATATCCCCGCCTTGCAAACTCTTTTTTTGCACTGTCAAATGCACTTCTGTAGGGTTCAGTGGCACATCCGAAAGATGGAGCCACAAAACCTATTACACCATCTTTTTTTAAAAATTCTGCATATCTCATTACTTCATAAACCCATTAATAATCTGCTCTTCTGCCTCATGTTCCGTAAGTCCGAGTGTCATAAGCTTGATAAGCTGCTCTCCAGCTATCTTGCCGATTGCCGCCTCATGGATAAGGCTTGCATCAAGGTCATTTGCCTCAAGCGAAGGCACCGCATTGACATGTCCGTTATCCATAAGAATTGCATCACATTCAGTATGTCCGTAACACTTGTTGTTACCGCATATTTTTGAATTAAATACCTGCTTTGATGAATCTTTTGCAACTGAACGTGATATTACATTGGCACTTGAATCTACACCATCAAGATTAACTACAAAGTTAGTCTCGGCAGTCTGGTTTCCGTGTGTCATAATCTTTTCTTTTATAACTAAAGATGCACCGTCCTTCAAATCAGCCTGTGTATCTCTTATTGTTGAATCAACACCTTTTATCTGCGTTGTCTCCATCTCCATATATCCGCCTTCATCAATATGGACTATAGTTGTGGGATTAAGAATCTTTTCACCGGTTCCGTCACCTTCACCATAATGTTTTTCGATATATTTTACTTTTGCATTTTTACCGATAAAAAATGTATGAATTCCATCATGTTCTGATGTATCAGTTCCACAGTTATGAATTCCACATCCTGCAACTATCACAACATCTGCACCTTCACCGATATAAAAATCATTATATACGCAGTCATTCAGTCCACTCTCACTTAATATAACCGGAATGTGAACGCTCTCATTTTTTGTGCCCGGCTTGATAATTATGTCTATTCCCGGTTTATCCTGCTTTGTAACAATATCTATATTGGCAGTTGTATTTCTGCCTGCAAGTGCTCCGTTAGAACGTATATTATAAGCTCCTTCCGGCACTTCATGCAGATCCGCTATCTTTTCAAGCATGCTTTTTTGTATTGCATCCATAATCTAAATAATCTCCATTCAAATATATTAACTGTATTATTAAGCTAGTTTATCAAGAAGTGTTGAACAGGCTTCTGATGATTCAATAAGCTTTGGCATTACCTCATCTTTTGTTCCGACAGCAGTCACTTCTCCACCTGATAAAACAATAATTTTATCAGCTATATTAAGAATTCTTTCCTGATGTGAAATAATAATTATTGAGCCTTTAATCTTTTCATGAAGTGACTCAAAAACTCTTATAAGATTATTAAAACTCCACAAATCTATTCCTGCTTCCGGTTCATCAAACAAAGAAAGTTTTGTTCCCCTTGCAATAATCATTGCAATCTCAATTCGTTTAAGTTCTCCTCCTGAAAGTGAAGCATTAACTTCCCTGTTAATATAATCCTTTGCACAAAGACCAACTTCTGAAAGATATGAACACGCTTCCGCAATTGTTATCTTTTTACCGCTTGCAAGTGTAATTAAATCTTTTACTGTCAATCCTTTAAATCTTACAGGCTGCTGGAATGCAAAACTTACGCCTTTATTTGCTCTGTCTGTTATCGATAAATCTGTAATATCTTCTCCATCAAGGATAATTTTTCCTGATGTAGGCTTTTCAATTCCGGCTATAATCTTTGCAAGTGTAGACTTGCCTCCACCATTAGGTCCTGTTATTGCAACAAAACGCTCATCAATTTTCAAATTAATATTTTTCAAAATTTCTTTTTCTTTTGAATCCTGTCTTACATTAAAACATATATCTTTTAATTCAAGCATCTTTTCCTCCATACTGTTTATCAATTATCCGGCAGTACAATATTTTTTAGTAATATTAATAGCATTATCAGCTATTATCTTATGATAATGTTCTTTTATATATCCTATCTTTTCCACATTTGCCGGTACAAATTCACCATATTCAAGCATATCATTAACAAGCTGAGAAAACTTTACAGTTGAGCATCTTCCTCTTTCAAGAACAATATAAACATCAGTATCATCCTTATAAAGTGTGTTGTGGACACCCCATGTTCTTCTGCTCTGTGAACAGAATCTTTCAAATTCAGCCCATTCTGAAAATCTGCATATTGCAAGTTCACTGTCAACAAATCCGCCTTCACAGTCAATCGCAAAAAATTCATCACCGTCTTTGACGGCAACACTTTCAAATTCGGCTTCTTTGACTTTCTTTTTACGCTTGTCATCTGAATTCTTTATAATATTATTTTCTTTCGGACTCATTGAAGAAAGTGCTTTTGCCGCTCTCTTTCCTGCTTGTCTTAACATGTCCGAAATATCATCACCGCCGGATGACACTGTAAGAAGCAAAGAATTATTAGGCTGCGGTGCAAGCTGTAATGAAATCATCTCACCAGAAGGTGCTATACCAATCTCTTTTCTTGCCTCTTCCATAACAACATCAAGAAGTCCATGTATCTTTTCTGTATCATTTCTAAAAAAGTCATCTAATGATATATTATTTTCCTCTAAATCTTCTTCAAAAAGAAGGCACTGAAACTTTTTATCATCAATCTTTTTAAATTCCATATGTATCCTCGCCAATAATCTATTAAACTATTAATATTTACATTTTTACTGTCACACAGCATTATATTTATATAATAATACATTCTACAATTTTTTACGACACATTTCAACTGTTTTTACATCAGAAAGGTTTTCCAGAATATCTATAAGACCTTTGTTATCATATCTTGCCACTATCACCCACACAGCTTTTCCTTGTGATGTATCTTTTTCACTTCCCTCATAATATTTGTAGGAAAGTCCTCTTATATGTTCACTCTGCGTTACTTTTACCCTGTCTGTTGACAAAAACAGTGCATCACACTGCCCCTGTTTTAATCTTTCTATCTGTTTTACTGTATCATCATCATTATACTTGCATACTATACCATCAAATATGCTTTCAAGCTGCCTTACAGCCTGTATTGAATCACACAATGCCACAGCATGCCCAAACTTTTTTTCAAATTTTCTTGTTATAAGTACATTTCCAGGATTTCCTGCTTTCAGAACCGCTGCAATGCTGATATTTTCAGATATATCCGGATATTTCAGCCTGATATCATTCAACCTGTCCAGTTCAACAACTACAATATCTGCATCACGAATAACAACTGCATTAAGCAGTGCATATGTACTGTTGTATCCACGGATTTCACTGACCTGGTGAATCATAACAGGAAGCCCGGAACATTTTTTCTTTATCCTTTTTATTGCTATATTTGCACGTGATTTATACAGATTATCTTGTATTACCCCTATGACTGCCATTTTTCCCCCTGTTTTTTCTTCTCTTTTTGCGGCGCATCTTTTCCATATAATTATGATAAACCACTCCGGCAGCTGCAAGCACAACAACCAGAACAGCAATAATAATAACCGGAACTATGTTTCTCTTTTTAGCAGCTTTCTGTTCTCTTATCTCCTCTTTTTCGGCTGTCTTTAAAGATTCTTCCTGTTTTGAGGATTCTTCTGCAGCTTTTGACTCTTCTTCAATCCGCTTTTTTTCTTCATATGTCGTTACATTTTCAAGCATGTCATTACCTGTATCAGTACCGACTGTAGACCTGTAAAGTCCAAAATCAGCACAGCTGTATTCATATTCATCCGATACGTAGAACCAGCACCACTGCTGTGATACATGCTGTAAATACGCATCTTTGGCAACGTCTATTGCTGTTCTTGATTTCATATTTGAAAGCGGCTGTCTTAAATCCATCCTGATTTTATTTTCGCCATAAAGATGTATATAAGTTTTTGGAACATCCCACGCACCATACTTATCAGCAGATTCCTGTTTAAATGAAGCCGTGCCGCTGTTATCGGCAGCCTCACATACAGCCTTTGCAAGAAGCATATGTCCTCCATGTCCATATTCTCCATTGATATCCTGTGTAACAACAACAAGCGGCTTGAACCTTCTTATCTGTTCTGTAACATAACCAAGTACATCATCATAAGAATAAACACTCATTGCACCATTAAGATCTGTAGCGTATATATCATCAAATTCCCCATTAACAGGATAATGCTTTACACCGCTCTCCCAGAGACCGTCAAGTTTTTCATGTTCCCTTACAGTCGCACCATTCCAGTAATTTGTCATATATGCAACCTGCACATTCAGCCCCTGCTGGCCTGCATATGTTGCAAGAACTCCACCAAGGAAAAGAATTTCATCATCTGCATGTGTCGAAAATACAAGTATATCAGCGTCTGTACATGGTTTTTCCCATACCTGCACATTATCAGGAAGTTTACCTTTTCCATATGCAAATATATCGCACACAGAAGCTGCACTTTCAAAAGTTATTGTACATTCTGTAACTGTCTCCCCAAAATCAATATACTTATGAAGCATATCTTCCTTCGTGATTTTCTGCTCTTTTCCGTTATATGACACGCTATAGCTGCTTTCCAGCGAAGCCCATTTAAGATATACACCCTGCATAGGTTCATCAGCTGAAACTGTAAGTGTATCTCCTGCCGCAAATGACACTTTAGATGTATACGCATCGTCCAAAAGATTTGCCACGCTCTTTCCAGATGATGCCAAAAGATTTAATGTAAGCTGTTTTGCCTGTACTTCCTGCTGTTCCTGTGCTGACGCTGTTGTCTGTGCACTTACACTGTCTGCTTTTGCAACAAATGATGGTGATACTGCCTGTATTGCAAATGAAAAAATCATTACAGACGACATTACTGCCGCTGCCTTTTTTAAATATTTACTTAACATGTAAATTTTCACCTATATATTCCTCTCCTAATTTTATTGTGCTGTATTTTTTATTGTAACTGTATAACTCACATTTCCTTTGTAATTGCCGGAAGCATCAAAATCATCATCCGAATTGTATACAAAAGCTGTCAGTTTTATTGTGTCGCCAACTTTATCAATATCCTGTCCTGCTGTAAATTTTATTGAAGTCATACGTGTTTTATCAGTCACTTCTGACTGTAAAAGATGGCTGTACCACTCACCCTGGATCTGATTTATATCATCATACAGATAATTTTCAAGATAATTTCTATATACAAAAACATCATCAGGATTTTTAATTGTAGTATTTATTTCCTCTCCTGATTTCAGTTTAAAACTCACAATATAACCTATTTTAGAATTCTCATATCCTTCATATTGTGTCCAGTAGCTTTCCCATAATTTTTTAAAGTTCATGCCATTAGATGAAAATGTCTTTTCATCGCATCCAAATGCGTCAAAACTTATAATATCTTTTCCTTTAACCCACGCAGATGAATATGTATCAGCAAGTTCATGTATACCTGTATCCTTGTGGTCTATATACAGTGCAATTTTATTTACACCTTTAATCTGCTCTTTTGTTGTCTCTTGCTGTACTGCCTGTGTACCTGATGATTTGCTCTCATACTCAGTCTGTGCCTGATTTGATGTCACATTTTCATCCGAACTGTTTTTTTGTGAGCATGCAGCAAATGTTAATGAAGAAACTGCCATTATAGCAAAAAGTATTTTTTTTGATTTAGAAAAATTATACATTATAAATCTGTCTCCTTGGCAAATACTAATAATATGTATCATACAGGCTTTAAATTATTCCACCTGTTGCGTAAAAAACACCCCGCCGAAAGCGGCGGGGTATATAAATATCCGGAAATCCGAACAAATTAGTTGTTGATTAACTTGTCTGATTCGTCGTTCCAGCTGTAAAGCTTTCTGATTTCTTCGCCAACCTTCTCTGATGGATGCTCAGAAGCAAGTTTTCTCATAGCCTTAAAGTGAACCTGTCCGCCAGCTTCGCTCATATCGAGTAAGAACTCTTTTGCAAATGTACCATCCTGGATATCTTTAAGAATCTGCTTCATAGCCTTCTTTGTATCATCTGTGATAATCTTAGGACCTGTTATGTAATCACCATACTCAGCTGTATTAGAGATAGAATATCTCATTCCTGCGAAACCTGACTGATAGATAAGATCTACGATAAGTTTCATCTCATGGATACATTCAAAGTATGCATTTCTTGGATCATAACCAGCTTCGCAAAGTGTTTCAAAACCAGCCTGCATTAATGCACAAACACCACCGCAAAGAACAGCCTGCTCACCGAAAAGGTCTGTCTCTGTCTCTGTTCTGAATGTTGTCTCAAGAAGACCAGCTCTTGCACCACCGATACCAAGACCATATGCAAGTGCCATCTCAAGTGCCTTACCTGTCTCATCCTGCTCAACAGCTACAAGACAAGGTGTACCTTTACCTGCCTGATACTCAGAACGTACTGTATGACCAGGTGCCTTAGGAGCGATCATAGTAACATCAACACCCTTAGGTGCCTTGATTAAACCAAAATGAATGTTGAAACCATGAGCAAACATAAGCATATTGCCTGGCACAAGGTTTGGTTCGATATCTTCCTTATATAACTTAGCCTGCTTCTCGTCATTAATGAGAATCATGATAATATCAGCTCTCTTTGCTGCTTCTGCTGCAGTAAATACTTCAAAGCCCTGCTCTTCTGCTCTCTTCCATGACTTTGAGCCTTCATAAAGACCAATAATTACATGGCAACCTGAATCCTTAAGATTTAATGCATGTGCATGTCCCTGACTGCCATAACCGATAATGGCGATTGTCTTACCATCCAATAATGATAAATTACAATCCTGCTGATAAAAAATCCTAGCTTCTGCCATCTTACTTTACCTCCAAAAGTATTAATTAATATTTATTTTAAACTTGCAGTTCCTCTTGCAAGTCCTGTAATACCAGTTCTTGCGAGTTCTGTAATTTTAAAACCGTTAAGTAATTCAATAAAAGCATTAAGTTTGCTCTGTGCTCCCGTAAGTTCTATAATAACAGATTCTGGTGAAACATCAACAATATTTGCTCTGAATATATCACTTATAGCTATAATTTCCTGTCTTCTTGTCGTATCACATTCAACCTTAACAAGAACAAGTTCCCTGCATACAGATGCCTCTGCCGGAAGTTCTACAACTTCTTTGACATCTATAAGCTTTGAAAGCTGCTTCTCAATCTGTTCAAGAACATCATCATCACCTGTAACTGTAACTGTCATTCTTGACACCTTAGGGTCTGTTGTTTCACCAACAGTAAGACTATCTATATTGTAACCTCTTCTGCTGAAAAGTCCTGCAACACGGCTTAAAACACCGGCTGAATTTTCAACTAGAATAGAAAAAACTGCATGTCTCATATGTACCTCCCGTATAACAAAAGAACTTCACTATATTGTATCAACTGCCTTGTCCGTTGTCAACAAATAAATACCACCATCAAGTAATCCTGAATCGCTTTTTTCATGCGTCACAACTATACATATCCTGCCGTCACGATGCTTTTTTATATACTCTGCTGCAAGAATCTTTGTCTCCTCATCCATGCCGGAAAACGGCTCATCCAGAATAACCGTATCCGATTTTTTCATCATTGCCCTGACAAGACACACACGCCTTTTCATGCCGCCGCTGTAAGTTCCGGTACTTTTATCCGAAGGATAGTCCTTTAGGACCTCTGCAAGATTTTCATTTATAATTTTACGCATCGTTTTCTTATCATGTCCGCCAAAATCATTTTTATCAAGAACAAGCATAATATTGTCTGCCGCACTTATATCATTTATAAGCCTGTCTTCCTGAAAATCAAATGACACAACCCCTGCACCGCTAACTGTCCCTCTGTCAGCATTTTCAAGTCCTGCTATAATCCTTACAAGTGTTGTCTTGCCGGCTCCCGATTCCCCCATAATACATGTTATGCTGTCATCCGGAAACTCTGCCATAATATTATCAAGTACAGTCTTTTCATCATAACTTTTACATATATTTTCAAGTTTTATCATTACAGTTTCCTCATCTTTAAGACTGTCAAATCCACAAGTTTCATAAATATTTTCTCAAAAATAAAACTCATAAATACAACTGCTATACTCCATGCAAATAAATCCGCCGTCATCAGATATAATTTTGAATAATACAGCTGTTCTCCTATTGAACGTGTCACAAGTCCGATTACTTCGGCCGAAATTCCTGCTTTCCAGCACATTCCAAGTGCCGATTTCAAAGAGGTCTGAATATACGGCAGCACATACACAGCATATATACATCTTATTTTTTTCCAGCACGAAACATTAAACACCTGTGCCATCTCAAGTATTTTGCTGTCCACATTGCCAACGCCCGTTATAACGCTGTTATAAATCATCGGAAATACAACAATAAATGAAATATATGACGCAACATTTTTCGAGCCGAACCATATAATCAGCACAATAATAAATGATGCTATCGGAAGCGACTGCATTATTACTATTGCCGGTCTTAAAAATTCCCTGAGCCATCTGCAAAAAGATGCAAGAAAACCTATAATGCATGCCGTCACAAATGCAATTATAAAACCGGCAAAGATATGTACAAAGCTTCCACCTGCTGCTATGTAAAAATCTTTTTCACCCAGCTTTGTGCATAATGCCTTAAACACATTGACAGGGCCTGCCAAAATAAGTTCAAGCCCTGTCAATGATGCTGCTGCCTGCCATATAAGCAGCCATACAGCTATAATAATTATTTTATTGATGTTCTGTTTAAAGATTTTTTTCATCATTAATTTCATCCAGTTTTGCAATAGTCTTTATAAGTATATATATTGACATAATATCGTCATGGCTCCATTTTCTCTTATGGTCACCAAATGTATCAAAGCAGATCAGCCATTTATATACACCATCTGCATCTTTTACACCTATCTGAAGCGATGAACATATCTTTTCTTCAATCAGCATCTTATATATATCGTAAAAATCCATTGCAAGCGATATTATATTATTGATAACATTAATTCCATTCTCATTAAATAAGGAAAGATATTTATCATTTCCCATAAGTGCGGCATATTGCGGGTGATTTCCATATTTGCCATACTTCTTGACACATGCCATGTCATCACCGGCATATACACATATACCCTGAATGTGCATCTTATCCATCAATTCGGTAAATACACTATCTATTGCATTTCTGCCATCTTTCACTATCCTTGCAATCATATCGGCAGTCATATTACCCTTCTCGTAAGGCTTCATAAAGTCACCACCGATTATATGTCCATTCTTGATTCCTTCTGCAATTGCTTTTCCATGGAGCTTTTCATCATAAATTATATATCTGTTCTTGCCTTTTTCTTTTGCAATATAAAGGCATCCATCTGCAATACGGAATAATTCTTCATATACCGTGCCATCCTGCGGATACTTTGCAACACCAATCGATGCTCCGAATTCATATCCCGGCTGTTTTTCAGCCAAAGAAAAACTCAGTCCTTTTCTTATCGCTTTAAGATAAATTCTTACATCATCTTCACTATAACAGTCAGTAAACAGACATATAAACTCATCGCCGCCAATTCTTCCTATAATTCCTTTATCACCAATATTCTTTCGCAATTCAGCGGCAAATCCGGCAATAACTTCATCACCGAAATAATGTCCATATGTATCATTAACATTTTTAAAATCATCTATATCCATTACAGCAAGATAAAGAGTTCTTCTGTCATTAAGAGTGTCAGCCTCGGCAAGTGCATCAATAACCGCTTCCGTTACAGCCTTTTTATTAAGAAGTCCTGTAGCAGAATCTTTGTTTACATCATTATCATAAAGTACGGGCTGTGCATCAATTCTTCCGCCAATTTCGTCGATGAGACCGACAACGAGCATGTTAATTGAGCCTTCTCTCATTGTCTCGCCCCTGAAATTGAGCAAATCTGTTCTTGTGCCACGCGACATAAAAGAAGACTGGAATGTCGATGAAAAACTGTCGATGCCATTTTCTATATCATCACACATTCTGTTGAAACGCTCTATATTCTCGCCTTCAACAAAGCCCATCCTGACTACTCTCTTCTGCCACTCACTAAGCATATCTTTTTCAAGTATCTCCGAATGTCCATTAACATAAAAGTATATAGTTATAATTTTAGTCTTAAAATCGTATTCAAAAAATCTTTGCTTCATCTGATTCATAAATACGCGGTATTTACGGACATTGTTATAATACAGTTCAAATTTATCATTCTGTGTTATTACATCTTTAATCTGAAGCTCAATTCTCCCCGGCTCATCAGCTTCAAAACGTCTTCTCATCAAAACCCATCTGAATACTTCTTTTGCTGTATGAATTCTAAGCAGTACAAAATTACTCTTATCAGAAGAAATACATTCTTCAAATATATTCAAATCATCAGGATAAATGAGCTTATTCATAAGAAACATTGTATTCTCGCCCATCATCCTGTAAAAACTTTCATCGCCGCTTATAATCTGATAATCTTTTGTAATTGTACAATTTGCTTCCAGAATCTCACTGTCTTCATGTCTTAAACTTACTGGTATCATAATCCTCACCCCTGATATATACCATAGTATAAAATGTTATGTAACAGGCTGCTGTCTTTCTTCTTCTCTCCTTGCTCCAACTTTTGTCACCATCCTGTCATGCACCTCAAGCACTCTGAATGAATATCCGTCACAAGTACATTCAAACTGTTCATTATCCTGTGGTATCTTCCCCATTTTATAAATAAGGTAACCATTTATAGTATCAATATCTTCGCAGTCAAAATGCATGTCAAATGCATCTTCTATATCTTCAAGAAGCGTCTGTCCGTCTATTATATAACTGCCATCAGGCTGGCGGCTTATAAGCACTTCTTCATCATCATATTCATCAAAAATGTTACCGACAATCTCTTCAAGAATATCTTCCATAGTAACAATACCGGCTGTCTGTCCGTATTCATCAACAACAACTGCCATATGTACTTTATCGGACTGCATCTCCTTAAAAAGAACACTTATATTTCTTGTCTCAGGTATATAACTCGCATCAAAAAGAACCTGATGTTTCATATCGACAAGTTTCTTTTTTCTGTTCTTTTCTTCTGAATATATCTTGAGCAGATCTCTTATATGAAGAATTCCTATGATATTATCAATATCGCCGTCATACACAGGATATCTTGAATAATTCTCGCCCATTATAAATTCAAAAGCTTCTTCTACTGTAGTATCAGCTTCAATTCCTACAATACTCTTTCTGTGAGTCATGACATCAGATGCATGTTTCTCCCCAAACTCAAAAATATTGCCAATCATCTCAGCTTCATTTTCTTTTAAAACACCCTGTTCATGGCCTTCATTGACCATATCCATAATCTCTTCTTCTGTTACATCATCATCTTTCTTCACTTTACCTGTAATCTTTTTAAAAAGTGAAGAAAATAATCCTTCGTTCCCATCCGCGGGATGGCCTTCGTTCATCTTCTATATCCTTTCTTAAACAAACCAATTTAATCAGTATGCTTTTTTATAGTAACATATAAACATATTATCAGTCAATAGAATCCATCTCAAGACTAACTGATAAAGCATGATTAACCTGCGAAATAATCTCATTATCAAGATGACACACTTTATCTTTTAATCTCTTCTTGTCTATTGTACGCAGCTGCTCAAGTAAAATGACCGAATCTTTTACTATATCAAATCTTTTTGAATCAATTTCAACATGTGTCGGCAGCTTAGCTTTATTCATTTTTGATGTTATCGCAGCACATATTACAGTAGGACTGTGTTTATTGCCTGTATCATTCTGTATTATAAGTACAGGTCTTACTCCACCCTGTTCTGAACCGACAACCGGTCTTAAATCTGCATAAAATATATCACCACGTTTAATTACCAAATCTATCACACTCCCCCAAAGCTATTTATTAATCTGATAATCGTAGTATTTCCAGCTTACGGGTGTGTATTCAATTTTTTATTAATATATATTGCCTGTTTCAGATTTCAAGATTCCATTTTTCATGGAAATAATCATGGCTTCCTATGTATCTGCCGTTATAATAATAATTCCTCGGAATTCTTTTATTAAGATCACATACGAATTCATAGTTAAATGTTCCTGCAAGAGCAGCGATTTCTTCTACAGTTATCTCCTCATTTCCATCTTTTCCGATAAGTGTGACAACATCATTTCTTTGTATATCCGGAATTGATGTCGCATCAACCATCATCTGATCCATACACACACGTCCGACAATAGGAACTTTGTGTCCACGGATAATCACATATCCTTTTGACGAAAGATTTCTCGGATAACCGTCGCCATATCCGACAGAGACAGTTGCAAGCTTTGTCTCATGCTGTGTTGTAAATGTTCCGCCATAACTTACACGTTCGCCTGCCGGTACTGTCTTTACCATAGTAACATGACTTTTCAGTTCAAGTGCCGGTTTAAGCTGAACTTTATCTTTATTAACTTCGTCAGAAGGATACATTCCGTACATTGCTATTCCAAGACGCACCATATCTTTATATGTATCAGGCATATCTATAACTGCCGCACTGTTTGCACAGTGTTTTATTTCAAATGTAATCCCCTCATCTTCAAGTTTTTTTATAAAACCATTAAACTTCTCATACTGTCTGTTTGCTGATGTTTTATCAGTCTCATCCGAAGCTGCAAAATGAGTAAAAATACCTCTTACATTAAGATTAGGAAGCTGCTTGATTTTCTTTACAAGCATAACACCGCTCTCATCAGGTTCCATTCCTATTCTTCTCATTCCTGTATCTACTTTAATATGGCATATTGCTGTCTTTCCTGTCTTTTTTGCCGCCTCGCTTAATTCCTCGGCTGTCTCATAATCAAAAACTGTAGCTGCAACTTCATTTTCAACCAGAGTTTCATATTCATCTATATTTACAAAGCCAAGTATTAATATAGGTTTATCTATTCCATTTTCTCTTAAATTAACTGCTTCATCAAGAGTTGCAACAGCATACCCGAAGACTTTTGAATACACTGCTTTTGCAACTGCAACGTCTCCATGCCCGTATCCGTCTGCCTTGACTACTGCAAGTGACTTTGTGCCGGCAGGCGTAAGTGCCATAAGTGCCTCTACATTGGATTCTATGTTTCCGAGTTCAACATCTGCATATACTCTGTAATACTTTCCCATTTTAACTCTGTTCTCCGATTCCTTATTTTTTAATTATAATCTGTATTATTTTGTGTAAAAACTGTGCTTAACGACTCTGCAATATCCCATGCTTTCATTGAAAATGTGCCTTGATTTTTCCGGCACATATCACCGGCACAGCCATGTATATATACAGCCAGTGCTGCTGCAAAACACTCATCATCAAATCCTGCACACATCATGCCGGCAATAACTCCCGTAAGCACATCTCCGGAACCGCCTGTTGCCATTCCGCAATTGCCGGAAGTATTGATATATATGTTATCATGGTCACAAACCACTGTTGCTGCATCTTTTAATACGCATATAACACCATGTTCTTTTGAATAACATAATGCCGTCTCCACAGGATTTCCCTTTATCTGTCCTATGCTTTTTCCTGTAAGCCGTGACATTTCTCCAACATGCGGTGTCATAATCACTTTGCCTTTGTATCTGCTTATATATTCATAATATTCTTCATTTTCTGAGATGATATTCAAAGCATCCGCATCAAGTATTAATGTTGCATCCGAACCTGATTGTAAAATGCATTTTACAATCTCTTCTGACTGTCCTGAAACCGATAAGCCCGGACCTGCAATAATGCAGTCAGCCCATGTACACCATTTTGTAAGTTCATCACAATTGCTGTTTTTATCATTATATGTGTCACATATTGATTCCGGCACAAGTGTAAGAAGTGCATTTTTATTATTTTCATGTGTAAAAACCCTCACAAGCCCGCAGCCGCTTCTGTATGCAGACTGTGCTGACATAAACGCCGCACCGCCCATACTCCTGCTTCCCGCCGCTATAAGCACTTTTCCGCTCGTTCCTTTATTACCGTCTGCTTCTCTTTCAGGAATCGTCAGAATATCCTTTTTTTCAATCATTCTTGCCGGATTATTTTCTAATATTTTTTGCACATTGTCCTGACTGACTGCAAAACCTATATCAGAAACTATTACTTTTCCTGCATATTTCCTACCGGGATACAAAACCATCCCTGTCTTGTCAAATCCAAATGTAACTGTATAATCTGCTTTTACTTTCTTATTGCTTACTTGAACTATTCCCGCACTAAGCCCCGACGGAATATCAACCGCCACCTTAACTGCACTGACACGGTTAATCTCATCTATAATCTGTGCATAAACACCCGTGACATCTCTTGAAAGTCCAATTCCAAACATTGCATCTATAATAAAATCATATTCATCCAGTGGCAGTATGTTATCTTGTACCGCACATTCAAATGGAATTTCAAGATTTTTTATAATATTTTTCTGCAGCTCATACTCATCTGTTCCCGGCTCTTTTCTGCCAGCTTCATACACCAATGTTTTATAACCATGAAGATAAAGCTGACGTATGGCAGCAAGCCCGTCAGCTCCATTGTTTCCTTTTGTACAAACAACGCAGATGCTTATATCTTTTTTTTCGCTGTCTTTTTTATTGTAGGCAAGTTTTTCCACAAATGATGATACAGACAATGCTGCACGCTCCATAAGAACTACAGATGGAATCCCTGTTTTTTTTATTGAATATTCATCTATTTTTTTCATTGCAGCAGAATCAAGTAAATACTTCATACACAGTTACTCCTGACCTTTTGAATTAATATCATCAAGGACTCCCATAATCTCCGGTCCAAAGATATTATGCATTCCCGAATAAAGCTGTTCGTTCATGCTCTCCTTATCATGCTTTATAAGAAGATTCTTTTTGAGCTTGATTCTTGTAGCTTCAATCCATTTATCCAGAACTTCAAGATCTGCCCTGTTTTCATTAATCTTCGCATAGCACATCTTTACCGTTTCAACCAGAAGTTTTCTATTAGCTTCTGCCAGCTGTCTTGGAATCTCTTTTTCTTCATCTTGAAGTGATTCAATCTTGTCTTTTGCTTCATGTATAAGACGCTGGTTTTTATTCATACGTTTCTTACGACGAAAATCATTGCCGTCTTCTTCCATATTTTCAACGACATCCTGAATAACCTGTTCTTTTATCTTTTTTACTTCTTTTAAATCATTGGTTACCTGTCCCTGTTTTTTTAGCAGGTCATTAACCTTTTTTTCCCAATACTTTATCTCGTCAGTTTTGCTGACCTCCGGGACAAGCAGATACCATCTCTTATCTAGTGTAAGAATAGGAATATGATTAAATGATGCTGTGTCTTTTATTAAATCATATGTAATATCTGCCATGATAAATCAACCCTCCTGTATATTACGAGTTTTACCATTTTTATTTGCTATATTATATGAAAGTCTCATAAGACTCTCTGATAAATGTACATTTTCAACTACAACATCTTCAGGCATATTAAGGTCTGTATGTGCAAAATTCCATATTGCCTTTATTCCGTCTTCAGCCACTTCTTTTGCAACTTCTCTTGCTGCCTGTCTTGGAATTGTAAGTGCAACTATCTCGATATTATTTTCTTTTATAAACCCTTTTAGTTCATCCATCATCATAATATCAAGGCTGCCTATCTTTTTGCCTTTAAGCTCATGATTATTATCAAAAACACCTTTTATTATAAATCCTCTCTTTGCAAAATCACCCGAATTAACAAGTGCTGCACCGAGATTACCTGCACCGATAATAATCATATTATGAGTACGGTCAATACCAAGAATTTTAGCTATCTCATCATAAAGATACTTTACATTATATCCGTATCCCTGCTGGCCAAACCCTCCAAAATTGTTCAGATCCTGTCTTATCTGCGATGCGGTAACCTTCATCCTTGCACTGAGTTCTTTTGATGAGATTCTTTGAACACCGCTTTCAATCAGTTCACCAAGATATCTATAGTATCTTGGAAGTCTCCTGATTACCGCAGATGATATTTTTTTTGTCTCTTCCATATTGCTCATCCGTACCTTCCTGTTTTTTCGTATTTTTTATTATAAACCAATGTTAAAACAATGTCAAAGTCAGCCTAATACTCTCTTGGCAATATCAACTGATTCCTTCGCATCTTTCGCATAGAAATCCGCATGAATTTCTTTTGCATATTCCGGTGTAAGGACAGCACCGCCTACCATAACTTTACAATCAAGATTATTTTCATGCAAAAGTTCGATTGTCTCTTTCATTGATACAAGTGTTGTTGTCATAAGTGCTGAAAGTCCTACAAGTTTTACATCATTTTCTTTTACCGCATCAACTACAGCCTGATAAGGAACATCTTTTCCCAGATCTATAACATCATATCCATAATTTTCAAGAAGAACTTTTACAATATTTTTTCCTATATCATGCACATCGCCTTTTACTGTCGCAATTACAATTTTTCCTTTACTCACCGGTGCCGCATCACTTTTTATCATAAATTTTCTTATAACTTCAAATGCCGCCTGTGCAACTGATGCGGACATTATCAGCTGCGGAAGGAAAAGTGTGCCTTTTTCAAATTCCTCACCGATTTTATCAAGTGCCGGTATTAAAACTTCATTGACAACTTCCATTGAGTCTGTATTTTCCAGAAGCTTAGCTGTACAGTCAGCACCTTCATTTTTAAGTCCGTTAAGAACTGCATTGTAAAGTGCAAGCTTATCACCTTCAAGTCCTGTATCATTATCAGAAGCTGATTGCTGTATGCCCTTTGCACCATCCGGCCCTGATTTTGTGTCCGTTCCTGCTGATTTATTTTCAGAAATGACAATCTTTGGTACTATCTGTTTTCCTGCATAATGCTTTATAAAATCAACTGAATTCTTATCAAATCCTGCAAGAAGCTTGTAAGCTCTTACAGCACCTGTCATCTCTTCAATATTAGGATTGATAATAGGAAGGTCAAGTCCGTTTTCAAGTGCCATTGTAAGAAAAATGTGATTTACAAGCACACGGTTAGGAAGCCCGAAGGAAATGTTGGATACGCCGAGAACTGTCTTCAATCCAAGTTCTGTCTTGACACGGTGAAGTGCTTTAAGCGTCTCAACTACCCCGTCCTGCTCTGCAGATGCAGTAAGTGTAAGACAGTCAATGTATACATTTTCTTTCGGAATGCCTATTGCAAGTGCCGCATCTAGAATTTTCTTTGCAATTGCAAATCTGTCTTCCGCCTTTTTAGGAATACCATTTTTATCAAGAGTAAGTCCAACAACAGAAGCTCCGTATTTTTTTACAAGTGGAAGAACATTTTTAAGAGACTCTTCCTCACCGTTTACTGAATTGACTATCGGCTTACCGTTGTATACACGAAGTGCTGCCTCAAGCACTTCAGGAATTGTAGAATCAAGCTGAAGCGGAACATCCACTACTGACTGCAGTGACTTGACAGCTGTTATCATCATCTCACGCTCATCTATTCCCGGAAGTCCGACATTGACATCAAGAATATCAGCTCCTGCCTGAACCTGTTCAAGTGCCTGGTTAAGTATGTAATCTATATCGCCTTTACGCAAAGCTTCCTGAAATATTTTCTTGCCTGTAGGATTAATTCTCTCACCGATTATTCTCGGCTGGTCTATCGGAACTACCTTTGTTGCAGAACATACTGCTGCCGGAATTACTTTTTGTGGCAGCTCATTTACAATTGCATTGCCATTTTCTTTAAGCATATCTGAAAGTTCTTTAATAAATTCCGGATTTGTACCGCAGCATCCGCCGAATACCCTGATTCCGTACTTTCTTAAATCTTTCATAAATTCAGCAAAATCTTTTGGTCCCACATTATATTCATTCGTCTGTGGGTCAGGAAGTCCTGCATTAGGCTTAACTACAACAGGAAGGTTGGTCCATTTTGTAACTTCCTCTATAACAGGTTCTAACTCTTTTGGTCCGAGTGAACAATTGACACCAATGGCATCAACACCAAGTCCTTCAAGAGTAAGTGCCATTGACGGAACCATACATCCTGTAAATGTTCTTTTATTCATCTCAAAGGTCATTGTACACATTATAGGAAGGTCAGAATTTTCTTTTGCGGCAAGTACAGCAGCCTTTACATCAAGCAGGTCTGTCATTGTCTCAAATACAACAAGGTCAGCCCCCGCATTGCTTCCGGCTTTCACCACCTCTGCATACATCTCATATGCCTCTTCAAAGCTTAAAGTGCCTGTAGGCTCTAAAAGCTGGCCTATCGGACCTACATCAAGTGCTACCAGTGCCTCAGGTTTGACATTATCTCTGGCTGTAATCGCATTTTTAATTCCTGCAGTGACAAGTTCATCCACACTGTGTCCGCATTCTTCCAGTTTGTAAGCGTTGCCGCCAAATGTATTGGCATATATTACATCTGAACCGGCATTAAGATACTGCTCATGAATAGAAACAAGAAGTTCCGGATGTGTAATATTAAGCATCTCAGGTGTTTCACCCATTTTCATGCCTGCTGCCTGAAGCATTGTTCCCATTGCTCCATCAAGAATAACATAATCTCTTTTTAATAATTCTCTAAAATCTACCCGTACATCTGATGTATACATAAAAATCACTTTTGCCTTATCTAGTGTAAATTCGCAATTAGTCAATTGCATGTCTACATCATAACGTGAAATAATATCACGGCAAGTAACTAGAGCTTCTTGGGCATCAATTATATTTTTCTTATAGGCTTCAATATCACGTTGTGTCGCTTTTCTTGTAATTTTTTTTAATTCTGTATCTAAATTAAATTCTGATATATCTTTTAATTCCTGTGATATTTC
>OHKV01000055.1_pt1 | contig 109259 bp, 98 predicted proteins | sample 1568951 | NCBI WGS metagenome assembly OHKV01 (sample SAMEA3879528, study PRJEB24766) | human gut metagenome | biome: human-associated habitat; feature: feces | place: USA | collected 1985/1987
CGTTCGAGGGCTATTATGAAACCATCTGCTACCGCATAGCGGAAGTGGATTATAAGGATTAAAGGGCTTGAAATAAAGGAGGGCGGCTTCCGTTACTTATGAGCGCAAATTGTTAGCTGCCGCCCTTTTACCCTCTACCTAAAAGCTGAACTCTCCCAAAAGGATATTTACCTCTAACGCGCTTGAACGGCGATTGAACGCGCAGTAATGAGTTCATTTATTTGTCGCGGCCGGCCGCGCTGTAAATGCCGCCGCCTATCATCCCATGCTTGAAGGATCCTTGCGGGCAATAAAATCAGCGGCGCTTTCGTTCCTTAAATCCATACTCTCACCGTCCGGCAGTTATCGAGCATTACGGGTTCCATAATCCTTTCACCATACAAAAAGCCATGACCGCCGCTTATGGTAAGCCGCCACTTATCGTTAATAGGGAAAACGCAGATATTCAAGCCGCTTCCAATATCACTGTACGCGTAGGGCCGCAAATGATCAAAGGTTAACGAATCGCCAAGCTCGGAGAAGGAAAGCACATTTTCAAGCGAAAGCCTCCCGCTATTGCGCGGAGTCAGCGCGTGAACGCTAAAAACGGATTTGCCGCCCATTCGCATCAGCCATAGATTCCCATCCATATCGAGCAGGCGATAAGCGCGAAAGCACAAGCGCGCACTTATTTGCATAAGAGCGGATATTGGGTACGCCAATATCAAGTTCAAACCAATTAGCCCATTCCTCCTCTGTAAACGCCTTATATTTCCATTCAACGTCTTTAAAGCTCTCCAGCGCTTCCCCGGAGGCAGCGTTCACAATTTTAAAGCTGCGGTCGACCGGGTTAATGAAGTAAACGCAGCCCGTATCGCTTGCGGGGTGAGTGGAGCTAAGCGGGGACATGTATATTAAGGAGCTTGCGAAAAAGGCTTTAGCCCGCTGGGTAAAAAAGTATGCTTCAGCCTTCCTTTCGCATACGTCAGTCATCTCATCGGATACGCGCTTAAGTTTAAAGCCCTGCCCGCCAAATCGGCGGGGAATTTTTCGCGCAATGAGCGCGCGTAGCCGGCCCCATTTTAAGGCTGCCAATACTCCGGTACGGAATAGCCCCCCTTTCCATCCTTGGCAAGGGTTATCGCAGCCGGCCCTTAGCTGCCGTATACCAGCTCATACCCACCCGGCTCAGCCTGCGTATACTCCTGATAAAGCTTAAGCGCGTATACGGTTACGCGGTTCAAGCCGCTTTGCCTTGTATCAAGCACAACGTGAGCCTGTGCCTGAAAATCTTTGTCATTGCCACCGCTGTTTTCGGAGAGGATCGCGGATGATACGGAGGCGTTCAACCCATCATCCAGATGGTTCAATGTTTTCGGATTGGATAAAAACATTATTGACGCGGCAGCGCACAAAATAAGCGCCGCAATGATAATCCAGAACGCGGGTTTTCTGTAATTGAGAACGTTCTTGACCCTGAGTTTAACGCCGACCTCACCGAAGGCAAGCGGGCAGGCTAAAACCGCGTTTCGCGCCGCGCCAAAGGAGAGCAGCGCCCGCGAATACGCTTTTTTACCGTCCGCGCCCATGTCCTTTATCACACGCTCGTCGCACGCGAGCTCAATATCACGGCATAGCAGAATATACGCCAGCCAAATAAGCGGATTAAACCAGTAAACGCACAGAAGAAGATACGCGGCGGGTTTTATTAAATGGTCGCGCCTTTTTATATGCGCCCATTCGTGGGAGGCAATGCATGCCATGGCTCCCTCGTCCAACCCAAATGGAAGATAGACGCGCGGCCGGAAAAAGCCAAGAACAAAAGGGGATGATACCGCCTCGCTCTGCCACAGGTTATCGCTGAAAAGAACCGCCGCGGCCACCCTGCGCCGCAGCCGAATATAGCTAAAAGCGGCGTACAAGAGCATCGCGGCGGCTCCGAAAAGCCATACGGCCGACGCGATAAAAGCAGCGATCTGCATGGGATTCGCGCTCGCGTAAACATCAGGGGCGAACGATTCGGACAGCGCGGGATTGACGGCGGAATTAATAAAATCAATACCGCTTTGAATTTGCGGCGCGCTGCTGTAGAGGATGTTCGGGCTAATCGTTTCCGCGCTTGGAATCAGGCTTAAAACGCTTTCAAACGATACCGGGCATACCAGACGGACGCCCACCAGCGCCCAAAGCGCGCAGACAGCCCACCTGGGCGCTTTTTTGAGCGCGAGGCGGAGGAGAAACACGCCAAGCACTATCCATCCCGCGGTAATGCTCATATTAAGGAGCTTTATAAATAGAACTTCCATCGTCAGCCCTCCTCATAAGCGTCAATCATTCCGCGGATTTGGGCTGCATCCTCGGCTGAAAGGGTTTTGCGGCTGGCAAATGCGGCGATAAAAGCCGGCAGCGAACCCTCAAAGGTCTTTTCAACCAGCTTATCAATTTCTGATGATTGAATTTCCGCTTTTGATACGATGGACGTCACCACCGCGTTTTCGTTCCTCAATACGCCTCGCTCCGCCAATCTTCGGATAACCGTATAGGTCGTCGCTTTCGTCCAACCCAACCGCTCTTTACAAAGTTTAACAAGCCGCGTGCTGTTTATGGGCTCATTTTCCCATACAATCAGGCACAAACGGTACTCGCTTTCAAAAACCCTGGGCGTTTCCATAATAATCCCTCCATTAAGGTTTAGTCTGTTCGACCTTTTTTATGAGTTTAATTGGTTAAACCTATTCTGTCAATAATAAAATCAAAAATTATGAAATGTTTTATTAATTGAGATCGCAGGAAAATGGTTTTGTTCCCGCGGGAATCATTCGTCTTGCTAAAGGGCACGGCCTGCCGGCGCAAATGGAAAACGGCGGGGGAAGAAAATCACCGCTTCAGCAAAAAATCGCTTTGCTCATTAAGCGATGAACTATTCTAACGCTTTTTTAAATAGGGTCTGATTCTCAACCGTAAATTCCGCATTCCTTGTCATTCCGCCCAATAATAGGGATTCGGTACGCGTTGGCTTTACGGGGCTGCTCGCCCCGCGTCCTCCGGCCTCATTAAAAGAACAGAATAGGGCGTATATAAAAACACGGTTATTTAACCAAGGCAAAAATACAAACATGAAACGAAGTCATAATGACGTTTATCAATGGGTAAATGATGTTTAAGCAAAAAAACAGAGGCCGGGCTAATCCTGTGCCCGGCCTCTGTTTATTTAAACGAGGAATTGCTTCTCCTCACCATCTCTTGAATAATTTTGCGAATAACAATCCCCCCGCCATTAGAATAAAGGTACCCACAAGCAACCAAACTCGTTGATTGATATTGGCCGATGGATCTGCTTCCATGTTTCCACCTGGCATCTGTTGCATACCCCCACCGTCATTCTGCGGGCGATTATTCCCGCCAAACGGAAATCCCTCTCCATCTTGCGGCGCTTCGCTGCTGCTTTCCTGTTTCCCGCCCGAATCATTTGGCGGCGCAAAATCGCCTTGCGCACCGCCGGCTTCGGTGGGTTCATCCGTGATTATTTGTTTGGCGGATTGTTCATTGTTGTTTGACTGTTGAAAATTACTGCCGCGCGCAAGCCCAAAACCCATCATGTTGGAGCCCATTGCATCCATGTCAATATGCGAGGCGTCAATAAATCCACTGCTTTGTGTTTCGGATTGCGCTTCATTCGTACTGCCGATTGTGCCGTCAAGCTGTCCTTTGACGCTCTGTGCCCGCAGCAGACAAAACTCCTTTAAGTGTTCTTGTGCCTGTGTAAATTCCTCATAAGAACAAAAAGCGGTTGGGTCTTTCTCGACATATGGTGAGATCAGGGATACAGCATTGTCATACATTTTTTCAAAATCTCCGCTGTCAAAATACCCGCTTATAAACTCCGCGAACAGAGAGTGGTAAAGCTCCAAATATGTTTCATTGCTCAACAACTCATTCAGTAACGGGCGATCCTCCATTTCAACACCGGAAACGGGCGTGTCAATCGGATAATTGACCGCTCTTGTCGCCGTATCTGTTGAACCGCTGTTTCCCATACCGCCGCCTACGATGAAAGCGCCAAATGCGAGGTTATAGTCCCACGCAATCATGGAAAGCACACCGTCTTCTTCGTAAAGATAGTAATTGTGGAGCATACTGCCGGTATAGCTGTCAAAATTCAGTAAATAATTATGCACCACAAAATACCGCAGCACTTCGTCGATATTAACGACCTCCTCAAGGTTGGTACCTTCATTGAGTTGTTTTATAGAGGCTATCAGTGTGTCTTTATCCGCATTGCTGGGATTGAAAACTGAGTTGTCAAAAATATTCGCATAGCTTTCATGTTCATCGTCTGTATAGATCAAGGCTATATCGCTGCTGTTCCAGCCGCTAAAGCCGCCGCGAGAAGGTGTATTCTCGCTATTTTCCGAAGAATCTATATTGTCCTCTCCCGATGGTTCCTGAAAGTCCGGCGTCTCGCCATCCTGCGGGAACTCAGGCATTTGTTCTCCGCCGGGAAATTGACCGTTCTCAAAACCTTCCGGCATTTCTCCGTCCCACTCCGGCATCCCGTCTTCAAAATCCGGCATTTGCGGGAACCCGTTGCCTTCGCCGCCCTGTCCGGCATTCATATCCATGTTGTCCGGCTTATATATTTCGCCGTAATCAGAGCCATAATTTCTTGAGGCAAAGGATTCTTCAATTCCTTCCACTGCCAAGTACAACCCCCACTCCTCACCGTTTACGGTGATATATACGAAGCTTGATAGCGGTGCATCGGCTTCAAACGCATTCATCATTTGATAGCTGACGTAATCTTTGAGATAGGTGTTGTCCTGTGCGATATTGTTGAGGGACAGCTTATCAAGCCCTTGATAGGTTTGTGCGCCGATATAGTGGTCAAACTCTACTTTGAAGCTGTAACGGTCGCTATCTGACATCGCAATTGAGGACAAAGATGAATTGCCTTTCGTGCGAATCCCAACATTGTTGACGGCTTCTCCATCTATCACGACATTGCAAGCGACGTACTCTTTTGCCGTCGCATTTGCGAGCATTTCCGCCCAATCATCTTTGTTGACGATAATATCCAGAGTATGGACTTTTTCGGTGGAAAAAAGCGATGAAACATAAGGAGGTACTGTATGCGCCACAGTGATCCCCAGCGATTTTCCCATCATGAACAGGAAGGTTCCCACAAACATGACAACCACCACAGCTGTGCAAATCACGGTTGTATTTTTATGCTTTGACATCCAATCACCCCATATAGTCGCCGTTATAACTCACCAATACAACATTTGCGATTCCCGCTTGTGCTGAAAGGGCATTGACAAAAGAAGTATCCGGCGATTTTAGGCGGATTTCATAATTGAGTTCAATAGAGCCATCCGTGACTGTTTTGCTTTTAACCACACATCTTTGCACAAACCCTTCGAGGAATTTCATCGCTTCACGCTCTGCATCCTCACTTGCGCATGTAATGACTATGATGTAGGGATTATCATAGGTTTTCCTGTTGACAAAGACCAGCAGAATCACGCCAATCACGACGCTGCCGAACACGGCAAGCAAAATCATACCGGCAGCCAGCACAATTCCCGCGGCGATTGACCAGAACAAAAACGCAATATCCAGTGGCTCTTTAATGGCGGTACGGAAGCGAACAATTGACAGCGCGCCCACCATACCGAGCGACAAGACAATATTGCTGGTTACGGCCAGAATTACAAGTGTGGAAATCATGGTAAGCGCGATGAGTGTTACACCAAAACTGGCAGAATACATGACGCCCTTAAAGGTTTTTTTATACACCATGAAAATAAAGACGCCCAAGCAAAACGCAAGTACGATTGCAAGAATCATGTCGAAAATAGTAACACTGGTGATGTTATCCAAAAAGTCGGACTTAAAAATATCATCAAAAGTCATGTGAATTATCCTCCATTTTTATCCATAAATACGGCATAGAGCATATTTTGAACATGCCGATGCCCGACGGTATTGCAGCTGCAACAGTTTTACGATAAAGTCAGGAATAAAAGCGTCATACTTCACCTCCAACACTACAAGCTCGTTTCCCGCAGCAACAGTAGGGAGTGCGCCGTTGAGAAAATCTGTTGACAGCAAACCTGTTCGTATATTCCGGTCAAGGGTAATGCGTACATTTCCCGCAGTATATACAAAAGGCTCCCTAATGTAATCTACGATGGTTTTTGGACGGAGCATTTGCCCCGTCATTTTGCTGTAAAGCTCCACCACAATGGGACGATCATCCTGTGCCATCCAATGCAGATCCCCACTAGTTAAAGCGGATAACTCCTCTTTTGAAATAGGCGTCGTCTGCTTGCAGCATAAACCGTGGACTTTGCTTTTCTTTTCAAGGCTTAGAAAATCCGGATCGTTGTTATATCGTCGTATTCGGAATTTCTCCCGGCGATCCACACCGTCGATTTTCTCCCTCAGCGCACGGTCGCCCGGTGTGTCGAAGTAGAGGCTGCGTACAGCGTATTCTCCGTTTTTATCAGTGTTGCCGTCATGGGGCAACACGCTGCGTAGTCTACCTTGTAATATCCTGTAATCCATGAAATTCAAGCTGTGCTTGTATTCGTGTCTTGCATTCATTGCGTATCCCTCCTCTCGGACAGCATAATATCTCCTGTTCCTTGAAATAACCTTGAAAGAAAACTCAAGGTTATTTCAAGGCTTTGTGTTATAATTGAGTACAAGAAAAGAGGGACTGTCATGAAAATTTTGATCATAGAAGACGAGCGGCCTTTATCAGACGTTTTGGTTGAAATTCTCAAGCAAAAAGAATACGCCGTAGACGCTGTGCATGACGGCGTCACCGGTGAAGATTTTGCACTTAGCGGAATATATGACGTCATTATCCTGGATATTTTGCTGCCTAGAAAGGATGGCTTGGAAGTATTACGCTCGCTACGGAAGGCTCAATTGCAAACGCCTGTGCTGCTTTTGACCGCCAAGTCTGAGATAGAGGATAAGATTGTCGGGCTGGATTATGGCGCGGATGACTATTTGACAAAACCGTTTTCCACCGGCGAGCTTCTCGCGCGCATCCGTGCAATGACCCGTAGAAAGGGCGTTTATATAGGGGACACACTTACTTACAGTAACACTGTTTTGAACAAGGATACGCATGAACTTACTTGTCATGGAAGTTCTGTTAAACTCGGTTTCAAAGAGTATCAGATTTTGGAACTGCTTATGCAAAACATCGAGAAAATTGTTCCTAAAGAACGCTTCATTGAAAAAATTTGGGGCTTCGATTCCGATGCCGAGTATAACGCCATTGAGGTATATATTTCTTTCATACGAAAAAAACTCGCTGTTATCGGCTCCAATATACAGGTGAAAGCGGCGCGCGGCGTTGGGTATTCATTGGAGGAAAGCGGATAATGATCAGGCAGTTACGCATAAAATTCATCGCCATAACAATGGCTGTGCTCGTTATTGTATTCGCAATCGTCTTTGCGACACTCAATATTTTCATGCAGACAAGCAGCCTCCGTCAAACGCAATACCTGCTTCAAACGGTGGTGGAGAACGACGGATTGTTCTTCCCACACGATGGCAATCAGCCCCCATGGGAGGAAGCGCCTCCGCCGCCTTTCGCGCCTGAACCGGCCTTGATGCGCGCCGGGCGATTTTTCTATGTTAAACTGGATCACAATGATAGCGGCATAGAGACAAATTTTGAAATGATGTTTGATTTTACGGAAACAGAAGCACTTGAATTTGCGCATGCGGCGCTCAGCCGGGGGCAAGAGAGTGGAACAATAGATAGCTTGCAGTACCTTGTGGCCGAAAAAGGATATGGCAAAATCATCGTGTTTGCCGAGCGCAGCATTGAAACACGGATGCTTACCCAGCTTATCCAACTGTCCTTATGGATCGCGGGCGGTACATTTGTGGTTTTGTTTCTTTTTTCCCTGTTTTTTTCTAACTGGGTTGTAAAACCTGTTTCCGCCGCATTCATAAAACAGCGCAGGTTTATCTCGGACGCAGGCCATGAGCTAAAAACTCCCCTTACAATCATCGCCGCCAATGTGGATGTTTTGGAAAGCGAGATAGGTTCAAACACAAGGCTCGCCAACATCAAGGCACAATCCAATCGAATGAACTTACTTATCCGTGATTTGCTGATACTGGCAAAAGCGGATGAAACGGCCGCGGACGTTGTAATGAATGAGTTTGAATTGAGTAAAGCAATCAAGAAAACCACATTGGAATTTGAAAGCCTCGCTTTTGAGGAGAGGAAAAGCCTGTATTATGATATTGAGGATGATATACGCTTCATCGGAAATGAGCCGCAAATTAAGCAATTGCTGGCGATTTTAATTGACAATGCCATAAAACATTCAAAAGAAAGAGGCGAAGTAAAGGTCACGCTTCGTAAAAACAGAGAGAAAATACGTCTTTCCGTCTATAACTCCGGCCCCGGCATAGCGGAAAATGAAAGGGATAAGGTTTTCGACCGTTTTTACCGCAGCGACGATTCTCGTTCACGGGAGACTGGTGGCTATGGATTGGGGCTTTCTATTGCCAAGTCCATTGTGTCGGCGCATAAAGGGAAGATTGAAATTGCCGGAAGAACAGAGGAATGGATTGAAGTTATCGTCATCCTCTAAAATCATAATTCCACTTTATACGCCCGGCCCCGCTTCACTTGAGGCTCAATGCGAAGCATGTTCTTCACGCTGCCGCGGATTACTGAAAAGCCGCAACCATCGTCGCAACAAACACTTATACCCCTAAATAAATCAAGCTGTTCTATCTCGCCGTCCGGCAGGCGCATCCGGTAAAAACGATACGGCGCTTTGCTCCCATAAATGCCATATAAATATCCGTCCACAACGTCAAAGCGAGGCGTGGTCCAATTCAGGGTTTCGTATGCGTGGGTTTGCTGATGGATCCTCATAGTTTTGAAGCCGGTTTCATCTCTACCGCTCAGATAAATCCACTCCGAATCATAATTTTTGAAATCATACACCGACGCTTGATTTAACTCATTATTATGGATTACAGATATTTCGTTTTTGCCATCCAAATCGGTTTTGAGTATCCCATTCCCTCCATAGTAAAAAATAAATTGGTCGGTGATAAAATATCCGCCATACTCTAATTTGTTTATTATCTCCTCTCTTTCGCCGTTTTCATCGCTTCTGTATAGGCTGTTAACTTCGCTGTCAGGAGTGATGGACTCGGTGAAATAGAAGCGGCCGTCGGGAGCGATACTCCCCTTGGGTTTTTCCTCAAGCGTTAGTACGTCGGGATCGGACGCGACGTCAGTCATATAACCGTCGAGGTAAAGCGTATCGCCCTTGCAGTAGACCGTTACGAAGGGTTTGTCAATATGGTATCGAAACGGCTCGCCGCCGTCTTTGGATACCCGGCAAAGCGTTGCGTTGTCGCGGTAGTAGATGAAATCGCCGTGAATGGCAATAAAAAATATCGCTTCGCCCTGAACTATTTTTTCCATTACTGAACTGCCTGAGGCCATTCTGTATATTGCGCTTATGTTCGTAAAATAAATGAAATCGCCATCCGAATGCGCAAAGGTATTGTATGGATTGAACAGGGGATCCGGCTCCGGCGCGGGCGGCGGGCTGAGGGAGGGCGTAACGGCAGCGGCTGGCGAGTGGGATGGCGCGGCGGGCGTTTGCGCTCCTCCCGGCCCCGTTTGGCCCGGGGTACAACCCGCGAAAAGCAAACACAGCGTTACCATGATAACACATGATTTCATTCGCATTATGATTGCCTCCTTTTTCTTTAATTCTTCACGTTAAGCTGTAAAGGTACTTATTAACAAGTCTGGTATTTATTATACCACAGATCAACGTATTGCTATCGGAGATTATATGACAAGTAAAATTTTATGTCATTTCACTTATCATAAATGCCAAATGATTATATGGCGACATATATCGGTTATCCTGAGCTGGTGATGAAGCGCCTGAAAAGTGGTGGACGGCAAGGGAATTACTGTGCTTACACTACATGAAGATCCATATATTATCAGGTTCTGATCAATCAATATACTGCGTTAAAGACAGCGGTTCCTTATAAAATTTAGATTTATACGGCAAGCGCACCGTGTGCGCCGGGCGCACGGTGCGTGTACTGGCATTATGGTGGGTCATACCAGAAACTCTTTTTTTACCTGAGAAAATCATTTAACGCTTGTTATGCCGCTCGCATTGAATGATGTGAAATAAAAAGAGGGGTACTTATAGCGGCAGCAGCGCGTGTATTTAGGCAAAAAAAACTGTAGACACTCAACCTTCCGATTTTATATAAGGCAGTATGAAGATATAAAATGGGCTCCCCCTTTAATATCGGCGGGAACCCGCAGTGTTACCGGCAATACGACAACGCGCTAAAACAATCGAGCCGTAAGCGAAATTATTTAAACGACGGGGGAGTGACGGGGGTATTCTTAAACTCGGATTCAGGTGAAGGATTGGACATGCTGAAGTACATTTTGGCGGCCTTTGTAGTCCCAAAATCTTTGTTCGATCCAGTATCCTGCACCTTATTGAACGCCTCGCGGAACATTGCGTTATGCGCTTCCTCGCGATTGAGCAGAAAATCAATGGTTTCCCGTACCTTCTTATCTTCAATCTGACGATACAGATATTCATATACGACCTTGGCGCGCTGCTCTGAAGCGATATTCGACAGCAAGTCGGCGCATAGGTCGCCCGTAACGGTAACATAATCCGCCGTCCACGAGTATCCTGACGCGTTGATGAGCCCGGGGTTGAGGCCTAGAATTACATGAGATTGTATTTCGCCCGCTTTAACAGCCGCGGCGTCCACGTCATGCCCGTTTAATAGATTGACTGTCTGCGCGACCATTTCAAGATGGCCTAACTCCTCAGCCGCTATATCAAGAAACAAATCCTTAATTTGCGGGTCCTTAATACGGAAACTTTGCGACATATACTGAAGAGCCGCCTTTAGCTCGCCGTTTGCTCCCCCCAACTGTTCTTGCATTAAAGCGGCATACTGTGGGTTTGGCCGTTCAATCTCCACGGGATGAAATAATTGTTTTTCATGTTTAAACACAAAATTCGCCTCCAATCAATTTTTAATAGCTTTTGTAATTGATTCTGGACATATTCAAACATAATTTTTTAAGTGAAATTCGGGCTCTGCGCGGTTCGGCATTTGCAGGATGAGCAGAAAAACGCGTTGATACGGCTTGAGATAAAAACTATGGATGTTCAATAGAACGTTATTTTAATCAACATGCTGTGCGGTTCAACACTCTAAATCATACTTCGCAGTTTACAGGTGTTTTTGGGCTTGCTCTTTCTTATAATGCCCTTTTAACCTATCAATCGTGAACGCATGTTTTTCCCAGAGTATGATTCGCGGCGAAGTTATAAAGCGGCGAATACTACATACAAACGAGCGCAGTATTTGCTGGAGTTGGTTATTTATGGGTAAGCAGTCAATTTTTACTTGACATTGGCTTTATATGCGTTCTATAATTACTAATAATTTATACCTAATGCTGAACTGGTAATTTTGCCAAGCCAAGGAAGCGATTTTGCTATATGGGTCAAAAGCGGTTTTCGGACATTATTTAAAATACGCATCGGATTTACACTGATTAAGACGGATAAAGCCTGATAGCCAGGGGGGATGTACGCGTATGCGCTTGGAATAGGCCTATATATGAAATTATGATGAGTAAAAAGGATTATAGCTAATTCGATTTCGGCTTTATTCCATTGAGAAGTATCGGCATATCGCCGGCGATGGTTTTTAAGAGGTCGCCGGCCTTGGTTTAAAGCATAATTACGTAAGAAAACGGGCCGTGATTGTGAATGTGATTTAAACAACAGGAGATTTACTATGCTGCGTTTGGCGTTAAAAAACTTTATACACCTGTGCCATACAAACAGGCTGTTTTCGGTGATATCCGGCCTTTGCCTGATCTGCGCGTTTACCGGTTTTCTTTTCCTTCAGGAAAAGGGATACTATAAATATTTGGAGTATGCAAAGTTCTATTCGGAAACGCAATTATTGTATTTTTCAAGCGCCGGAAAGGACGAGGTTTTAAACCTGTATACTCAATTGGAAGCGGATCCCGCGCTGCCTTCGCTTGCGGTTGCGACCGTATCCGATGGACGGGTTTGCGGCGTTTACTGGGATGGCGAATCGGACCAAAACGTTTGGTATGCGTCGTACGGGCGTTTTTTCAGCGCGCAGGAGATGCTTGAAGGCGCGCATGTTGCCCTTGTTGGTATGGGTTATATCCGTCAGCTCGCCCCGGAAAAAATCGATAATATATGGGAAACGGGGATTGAAATCCTCGGCGCCCAAATGAAGGCTGTCGGTAATTATTTTGGTAATGATGAATCGCCCGTTCCAGAGGAGTTATATGAAGCTGAGTTTATACCTGATTCTATCGCGGTCCCAATCAAAACATTTTTTGATATTGGCCTTACGGCAACAAGGCTGCGCGTTGTATTCTCTCAACCGCTTACAGGCGAACAGATTGCGTATTTAGGAGGGCTGGTTGAAACTTATAGCCAAGTCCAGTCTTACACCCTTCCTCAGCCGAGCAATACGCAAGCAGCCAAAAACTATGCGGACGAGGTCATAAAATATATCATTATTTTTGTGATTTCATTTTTAAGCATTGTAAGCGTTCTTCTTTATTGGCTGAAAATTGAGTTTACGCGGTATAAAATTTATATGATCTGCGGGGCGAAACGCGAGGCCATCGTATACTTGCTGTCGATGAACGTTGCGCTGCTCATTACGTTAACCTACGCATGCTCGTGCGTGATCACGTATGTATTGACAAAAATCACTCCGCCGGGAATGGTGCAGCTGCTGCCCCTGGGATCGTATGGCGTTATTTATGTTGGCGCGTTGATTTTTGCGCTCTTGGCGGTCAACCTCAGGTCGTTACCGATTGTATTAAAGAGCCGGATACTCTTAAAATGAAAAGGCAGGGCGGGAAAGTGAAGATAGTGTTTGTGGCGCTCAAGCTTCTTTGGAAACGAAAGCTGGCGAATCTTGTATTGATATTAGAAATCGTGCTTTCCGTTATCATGCTTGCGCAGCTGTTCGTTTTTGTTGCAGATCATATATACAATGTGCGCGCAGTCAATGAATTGCCGCAGGAGCATACCGCCGTGCTTAGCGTGTATGATTATTATGATCCGGAAGACGTCGCGCGAAGAATACGGGAGTATCCGCAGGTGGTTTCAGTGGATATTGCTTATACGGGAGCTATTTCATTTGACAACGAACTCTATAATCTTGCCGTCTACTCGGAAGGCATCGTTGCGAATTACGCGCCAAAGCTTCAATCCGGCGTATGGTTGTCGGATTGCCCGGGTATTCGCGGGGATGGGGTCCCAGCGGTGGTTTCGGCCGATATGGGTTTGTCGCTCGGAGAAACGGTTGAAGTCTTTAAGCCGCAAAAAAAGCGTATGCTGATTACCGTCGCGGGTATATTGAAGGAGCCGGCTCAGTACTTGTTCCCCTCCGGCGGCGCGAGCTCAGCCTCTTTTTCAGCGGATATGATTATCAGCCAAAACCCGGTATTTATCATCAGGGAATCGGATTATGAAGATACGGCGGCGCTCCTGCCCGCGCCGGAGATGAACCTTCCTCAAAACCTGTTTGTATTCCTAAAACCGGACATTTCGGAAGATGAGATGGAAAAGGCCGTAGACCCATGGCGCAAGTATGGCGAAGTGACGCCTATAGCGTCGCTCGTTTCCGTTTACAGCCACAACGCAAGCCAGCTGATCGGTGGGGGCGCCGCCTTCTTTTTCGTATTCTTTTGCCTCGCGGCGACCTGCTTAATCAGCAACAACGCCATTCAAAGCCTGCGCAACCGCAGGCTGTTTACCGTATATTACCTGTTGGGCATGGATTGGAAGATGGGGGCGGTTATCGAAGCGGTCAGGGCATTTATACTGATTCTGATTTCAATGATACTGTGCGTACTTGCGGGCAAGTACGGGTTGCTCATGCTGGAGTGGTTGTCGCCGAGGGATACTTATCTGTTCTATGGGGCTGTGCTTGTATACCTTATAGCGATGTTTACCGCCTTTGGAGCGGGGTTTCTAATCAAGCTGTCGCGGGAGGATATTTCGGCGGCGCTAAAGGATCTGCAGCAGGGTGAATAAGGGGAGGAAGCAATAATGTTTATTGAATTGACGGGTATAGAGAAAGAATATGTAACACGCGGCAATGAAACGGGTTTTAAGGCGCTTAACGGGATCAATTTGAAAATTGACAAGGGAGAGATGCTTGCGATAAAAGGAGCGTCCGGCGCGGGAAAATCCACGCTGCTTCATATCCTTGGCTGCCTGGATAAACCTACGAGCGGGCAGTACCTTTTGGATGGACAGGATATGACAAAAGCATCGTCCGCAGAGCTATCGAGCGTTCGCAACAAAAAATTTGGCTTCGTGATGCAGCATTTTGCTTTGGTAGAGGAAGACAGCGTGCTGGAAAACGTCGCTATTCCATTGGTGTTTGGGAAAACAAAATTCTCCTTAATCGACGTCATGGCGCTTGAACGCCTCCGCCAGTTCGGCATAGCCGATCTGGCAAAGCAAAGGACGTCAAAGCTATCCGGCGGGGAGAAGCAGCGCGTTGCGATAGCGCGCGCGCTCGTCAACAATCCGGACATCATTTTAGCGGATGAGCCAACCGGGGCGCTTGACGAGGGGAACACCGCCATGATCATGCGTATTTTCAGGGAGCTGAACGAGCAGGGCAAAACCATCATCATCGTTACGCATGAGGAGTTTGTCGCGAGCTCCTGTGATCGCGTTATCACCATCTCGGATGGAAGGGTGATCGAGGAATAAGCAGCTTTTTTTGTGGCTGAAACTCGGCGGCGGCGGTATCGATGGCAGAACACAGTGTTTGTACTAAAGCGCAATATGTTGGTAGTGAACGAGCCGGCGCTGAGGGAGCCGCTTGCCACCCATTACACAACGTGAAAGTTTCTTTTTGTGGAAAAAGGGGAATTAGAGCATACGAAATTAATTGTGAGAAGTTACAACCTACCGGTATTATGAGCATAGCGAACTTTTATACGCGGGCAAAAAGTATGCCAAAGGCGAGATAAGCATAGGAGCGCGTCCCGCGAAAAGGCTGGCAGCGCAGCGGAGGTGTGTATGGCCGTTTAAAAGCCCTCTGCCGCGGAAGCGCGGTTTTTACGGCAGCGGTGAAGTAAGACGGCGGTTGCTTTTATATGGTAGAAAACGGAGCAAAGCGGACTTTGCTCCGATGAGGCAGGGCCTGAATTAACATTGCTCAATCACATATCATATAGGCATGTGTAATTTGCGTATCGTCACAACATAAATCATCTGAGTCTCACGATTAGCTTTTCAACCTCATCTTTAATACCAATCGTGCTTTTCACCCCTGTCAAGCGCATTGATTTTTGCCATTTCTTCTTCCGTCAATGCAAACCCGAACAAATCCAGGTTTTCACGAATATGATCCGGATTGCTCGACCCTGGTATTACCACAACCCCTTTTTGCAGGTTCCACCGAAGAATGACCTGTGCCGAGGTTACATCATGTGCGTTGGCAATCTCAGCGATGACCTCGTTTTCCAGCAGCTCTTTGGTATGCCCGCGGCCGCCCAAGGGGTACCAGCCCTGCACAACAATGCCCTTCTCCTGTATAAAAGGAATTACGTCATTTTCCTGATAATATGGATGAATTTCGTTTTGGACAAGGGCGGGCGTAATCGTAATTTGCGGGAGGAACTCAGTTAGTTCCTCCACATACCAGTTTGATAACCCGATCGAGCGGATTTTGCCTTCACCAACAGCCTCTTGCATCGCCTTGTACGCATTTACATCGTTTGTGCCCGGGTGATGCAACAGCATCATGTCAATATAGCCAATGTCCAGCTTCCTGAGCGCTTCTTCAATAGCTTCTTCGGCATTCGCGAACTGGTCGGGATACAGCTTTGTAATCACAAAAATTTCTTCTCTCGGGACCTTGGATTCACGAACCGCCTTGCCAACGGCCTCTTCAGTGCCGTAGATATGCGCCGTATCGATCAAGCGCCCGCCCGCTTCCAGCACGGCGGTAACTGAGCTTAGGCATACATCCTCCGATAAGCTATATGTCCCAAGGCCCATAATCGGCATTGTATAGCCGCTGTTGAGTAAAACGGTTTTGGTTTCTAGGTTAAAGACGCCAACAGCTTGATCAGGTGTTGATGTAAGGCGTAATCCATCTATCCACTCTTTAATTGCTTCCCTTGAAGCGCCCGTAGAAAACCTCTCGCCGGGCTTCCAATTTACCGAACCGGCGGTGAGGCTGTGAAGGTTCGTATCGCTTGAACCGATATCACTGCTGCCGGATGTACAAAACGGTATGATGGTCTTGCCGGAAAAATCATAGCTTTCTAAAAATGTACTGATGATTTTTGGCGCCTGACCATACCAGATGGGATACCCGAGAAACACGGTATCGTACTGGTTCAAATTGTCGACAGAACCCGCGATAGCCGGCCTGGCGCCTGGGTCGCTGTTTTCGTTTGACGCTCTGGATTGTGGGTTGCTGTAGTTTAAATCCGCCGCCGTATACGGCGTTTCCGGGATGATCTCATAGGTTTCAGCGCCCTCAACAACAGCGATATGCTGGGCTATCTTTTTAGTATTTCCGCTACATGAAAAGTAGGCAACCAATACTTTCGGGCTGTTATTCGCATCCCCGCCTTCCGCTTGATTGCTGTTTTGAGGGGCTTGTGAAGCGCTGCTTAGCGGGCTTTGGCTTTGCCCTGCTTGTTCTCCACGATTTGAACAGGCCGCCATCCCCGAGATAACTAAAACAACTACGAGCAGCAAAGAAATTTTTCTCATGATTAGACCCCTTTCAATGAAGCGCCGAACAACCTAAGCTCAGCCAATTTTTCTGCGGAACCGTTTTCCGTACCGTGCGCTGTGAAAACGCCCATATCCTCCAACCCGAGATAGTCACGAAAATCCCCCTTGTAGGAAAAAAGTGCGCCGTCATACATATTTGAATCTCCTGAACTGAGTATCATAGCTATCCTTTTCAGACGAGGAGGCTTATTCGGATATGCCACTGCATAGAATCGGTCTATCACACATTTTAACTGCCCGGACATGCCGTGATAATAAATGGGTGAAGCAAGTACAAGCATCTCCGCCTCTTTTAGCAGAGTGTAAATTTTCTGCATGTCATCCGACACGATACAAAGTCCTTTTCCATTTGTGTGACAATGTTCGCACGCAATACAACCCTGGATATTCATCTGGCAGACATCAAGGATATCTACATGATGACCGGAGGAAACCGCCCCTTCCCGGAATGCCTCAACCATTAGCTTGGTGCCGCCCTTTGGCCGGGGACTACCGTTCAAAACAAGAATACGCATCTATCATACCTCCCAATTTTATCGATAGGACCTATAAAAAATTCCTGCGCAGTCCTCGTCGGTCATGTCACAGGGATTCGCAAGGAACAGGCCTCCCTGCATCGATCGCGCACCCTTTGCAAGCGTCATGCATTCATCGGGCGTAAAACCGTAGTCGCTCATTCTCAAGCCGGCTACTCCGCAATCCTCCTGCAGTTTAACAAGGGCGGTGATAAAATCCTCCGGCTTATCGGCATCTTCAAATCCCATTGCTTTTGCCATCTTGATAAACTGCCCGTCGCAGCGTGGCGCTCGATAAAGAATTCGTAAAATGCCCTGGAAATCATGATTAGTCCTGCTCCGTGGGGCAGGTTGCGGTGGTAGGCGCTCATGGAATGTTCCATCGCGTGTTTTGCCGTTGTGCTCGTGCGTTGCATGGCCATACCGGCGATAGTGCTGCCATAGGCCACATGTTCCCTTGCTGTCAGGTCGTCTCCGCGTTTAATCGCGCGGGGCAGGTACTTCGCGATATTTTTAATTGCGGACAGTGCCAGTACCTCGCTTATGATATTTACTCCTTTGCTTATAATGACCTCGGTGTTGTGAAACAGTGCATCAAATCCCTGAAACGCTGTATATTTTGGTGGAACGGTTTTCATCAGCTCCGGGTCGACAATGGCAAGCACAGGCACCAGCGACGGATCGCCGAAACCGATTTTTTCTTTAGTTTCTGCATTGGAAATGACGCCAAAGGCGTTGATTTCCGATCCCGTTCCGGCAGTCGTCGCAATGGTCACGATGGGCAGTCCCTTATTCACAAGCGGTTTTCCTTTTCCCGTACCGCCCTGCACATAATCCCACAGGTCGCCGGGATTAGTCGCCATTGCGGCAATGGCGATAGAGGCATCCAACACCGCGCCGCCCCCCAGCGCTACAATAAAGTCACAGCCATTTTCTTTTGCGAACGCCGCCGCTTCCATAATCACATCCTTGAGCGGATTCTCCATAATTTTGTTGAATACCGCATATGTCACACCGGCTTGCTCCAGCCCTGCAACCGTACAGTCAAACGAGCCGTTTACCTTGGTGGATTTTCCGCTGGAAGTGAGCAAAAGCGCCTTTTTACCGGGCATCGGCTGCTTTGCGAGATCATGCAGCGTACCGCTGCCAAACAACAGACTTGTGGGATTATGAAAGTTAAAGTTCATCATATTGCTTCCTCCTAACATTTTTGTTTTCTAATCTCGAATATCAGATAATCAAGACAATCAATTTGCTTTTGGTGAGCATGAACAGTATCTAATAATATACGGCGATGGCTGGCCAACAGCTGCTTGCGTTCCTCCAGTTTGTGTTCCATCGTCAGCTGGATAAACCGCTCGATCAACTCACTGCCGCAGCCAGCGTCTTTAAGGCATTCTGCTATATCCATCACATGTCCACCTCCTATGCTTATATTGTACGAAGGCTGTTTTAAAATAGCAAATACTCATAGTTAATATCCAGTTTTGCTTGTAAGGCATAACTGAATATGCTATGCTTAACTAGGAAAGCAGGTGATCAGGATGGATATACGCGTACTGAGATACTTTCTTACGGTTGCAAGGGAAGGAAGCATCACGGGGGCGGCAAACTTTTTGCACGTGACCCAGCCAACCCTTTCAAGGCAATTAAAAGAACTGGAAGCGGAGCTAGGAAAAAAACTGTTTGTCCGCAGCAATTACAGTGTTAAGCTCACAGAAGAAGGGATGCTGTTACGCAAGCGGGCGGAAGATATTTTGGACATGGTGGAGAAAACCAAAACGGAGTTTCTCACAATGGATGATATTACAGGCGGCGACATTTATATCGGAGCGGCCGAAACCGACGCTTTTAGGCATGTTGCGCAAGCAGCTATGGCGCTACAGTCACAGTATCCGGATATGCGCTATCATCTGTTCAGCGGCAATGTATATGGAGTTATACAGCGGCTGGACAGGGGACTTGACGATTTTGGAATCGTGGTTGATCCGGTGGATCTATCAAAGTACAATTATGTTACCCTGCCGTACAGAGACCGTTGGGGCGTTATCATGCAAAAAAACAATCCTCTCGCGTCCAAGGCTGCCATACGGGCTGAGGATTTGATAGGTATACCGCTAATTGTATCGCGCCAGGCGATGGAGCCGTCCCTTTCTCGGAACGAATTCTCGGCGTGGTTTGGGGATACACTGGATCAGCTCAAGATTGTGGCGACCTATTCGTTAGGTTTTAACGCATTCATCATGGCGCGGGAGGGCTTGGGCAGCGTAATCGGGTTTGATAAAATGATAAATACCGCCACAGAAAACAAGCTTGAGTTTCGCCCGTTGGAGCCACAGCTTGAATCCGGCCTGCATATCATTTGGAAAAAGTATCAGGTTTTCTCCCCGGCGGCGGAGCTGTTTTTAAATGAGATTAAACAGAAAATGCACTCGTAAATAATGTATTATTGTATTCTCGTGTCTCTCGAAATATAAAAGCTTGAGCTGTTCCGGGTAAAGGCCGTACCCTCGAGCAGCATAAAAGAAAACTTTAAAAATAAAAAACCGCCTGATTCAGCGGTTTTTTTGGTGGAGACGAGGGGATTCGAACCCCTGGCCTATGCGTTGCGAACGCATCGCTCTACCAACTGAGCCACGCCCCCCGGCAGAGCAAAACCGCTTAACGCGGCTTTACTCTTTGGCGCGCCTGGCAGGATTCGAACCTGCGACCTACCGGTTCGTAGCCGGGCACTCTATCCACTGAGCTACAAGCGCATGCGCGTGCTTTGGCTAAATGCCCAAAGCGCTTAATTATTCTAGCGCAAATAACATGATATGTCAACATAGGCACAAAAATAATTTGCATTGCTTTGATAGGAGGCCAATCGCTTGATTCATTTTTCCTTCATTATTATCATTAATTTGACTAATAACGCAATGGATATGCACGTACACCTCACTGGCGCGGGTGCGGCGCCAGCATGAAAATGCTCCATTTTCGACCGCACGCAGTTAAGAAAACCAATTGGCTTGAATAAATGGCGCTCCACTCCATACCGGTTATAAACATGATTCTTTAACATAAGGCAAATTAGTCTTAACAGGTTAAAACCTGCGGAAAAGACTAATCCAAAATGTACTGAACTAGCAGCCGTTATCGCCCCCATAATGGGAGATTCGTTATACTGTTAAACCCGTGATTAACTAACACATATAATTTCACATATGACTTAAACCATTTTTATAACAGGATGTTCAAGCTGAAAAATCATGAACCGATTTGTTTATCGTTAAAACCGGATAATTATGGATTTTATAGGAAAACAGGCGGATGGTGGCGATATGTGAAGGGTATAAGTGGTGACAATAGCAAAGCGGATATGATATAATCATTAACACTTAAGACAACTAGACTACGGAGGTGGATTAATGCTCAGAGTTGCTGTTTTTGTCGATGGCGCCAATTTCTTTTACATGCAAAGAAACTCATTGAGATGGTTCGCGGATCCCAAGAGAATATTGGAATACTGCAGGCATTTTGGGGACGTTGTCGACGCTTATTATTACATCGGTAAAGATGCGCCGCCTGAGGCGACACAGCAGGCATATCTCACAGCGCTTACTTACATGGGTTATTCGTTGGTTACCAAGCCTATAAAAAACATTTATGATCCGAATTCCTGTACGATTAAGCAAAAAGCGAACCTGGATATTGAAATTGTATTGGATATGTTTAACACAATTGACAATTACGATCTGGCCATACTGATCAGCGGGGACGGAGACTTCGAGCGCCCGCTGCAGCTGCTCAAGGCCCGGGGAAAAATATTTAAGGTAATATCCGCGCCCGGGTTTATTGCGACCGAGCTGCGTACCGTTGCGGGGATGCATTATATCGATATGAACGACATACGCGGCGATATTGAACGTATTTAGTAATAATGATAGTGACGTCGGTGCATGCGACGAAAAAGGAGGAGGAACAATACATAGGCTCAGGCTCAGCGCTGCCGCGCTGTGCCTGAGCCGCCTAAAACGGGTAGCGGTTCTACTTACTCCTCAACGGCCTTGCGCTTACAGCCTAATCCAAAACGGCTCGCCATTTGCGAGCGATAGCGCTTCGCCAGGATCGTGCGTCGCGATTACCGTCAATGGGAATAACCCGCGCATCCTCTGTGTTATGCGGCATCGGAGCTTAGCGTCAAGCCCCTTGAACGGCTCGTCAAGCAGTAAGACGCGCCCTCCGAAGCACAGGGCCCTGGCCAGGGCCACTCTTCGCTGCATGCCCCCGGAGAGCTCATGGGGGTAGCGGTTACGATCGCCCCATAATTCTGTTAGTTCCAAAAATGTTTTGACTTTTTCCGGCTTGCAGCGGGCGGGGATGGCGATATTCTCCGCCACGGTCCGCCAGGGCAGGAGCCTATCTTCCTGAAAAACGAAAGCTGCCCGCGCTTCGCCAAGCCCCAGAACGCTTCCTTCCGACGGTTTTATCAGGCCTGCCAAAACGCGCAGCAACGTGGTTTTCCCGCTGCCGGATTCGCCGGTTACAGCTACTACGCCAACGTCGGGAAGGTTGGCGGAAAAATTATAAAGCACCTTTTTTCCATCAAACTCGATATGGACGCCGGACAGAACAACGCTCATGGACGGCCTCCTTTCATGAGCCTAAAAAGCCAAAGCACAAGCCGCTCAAGCGTCATGGAAAGCGCGACGACAACAACTGTCCATGCAAAAAGGTCGGCGGTTTCGAGATAGAGTTTACTTTCATATATGCTTCGACCAATGGACAGGGCGGGGGAGGCGATAACCTCGGCGGCGACTCCGGCCTTCCACGCGAGCCCGAGCGCGGTTGCGCACGCGGCCGTAAAATACGGCTCAAGGAATGGTATGTAGATATGCCGGATAACATCCGCGCGCCGCATGTGAAAGGCCCGAGCCATCTCAAGCAAATGAGGGTCGGCGGCGCGCATACCCTCCAGAACATTTGCCCATACGACGGGAAGGACGATTAAGAAAGCGACGAACAAAGGTGTTAAGCCCGTGGTAAGCCATAATAGCACCAGCAATATGAAAGAAGTTACCGGAGTTGCTTTAACAACGCTGCGAATTGGGGAAAGCAGCCTGTCCAGCAGCGGGCTGAGAGCGCAAGCTATGCCCAGCGCCGCCCCGGCCATTACGCCAAGCGCGTAACCGCCCATCACGCGTATAATCGTATATGCCGCGGACTGCCAGAATGAGCGGGTGCCCATCAGCGCCCAAAGCGCCCGCGCGGTACTTAAAGGCGATGGGAGTAAAAGCTCTTGGCCCGCAAGCATGGACGCTATTTGCCATACAAGCGCCCAAAATAACGCAATGCCAACGAGGTATATATATTTGCGTAGGTTCTTAGGCAAATCAGCTTTCCTCCCGCTTTATTGATAATTGCTTTATAATACGTCCTTGAAGCAGCCCCAAAAGCAGCCGCACTACTTCTATGAGGATTCTGGTAGCGCTTAAAGCCGCTGACGCGGATAACGCCCAACAGGGAAAGGCTTGCGGCGCAACCTTTCCCGCGCCGCACATGCCTCCGCTACCGATTATAACTTTTGAAAACCGCATTGCCCGAAGCGCCTCGGCGTTTTTGACGGGCTGCGCTTTCGCGCGTTACGACCTGATCAATATACCTGCCGCACCGACTTAAGCTGCTTTAACCCGCCGTTTTTTACTGCTTAGCAATGCTTTGAATGCACTATGCAAGCGTTCATTTGAAGCTTCGCTTTATCGGGCGTGCCGCTGCGTGCGTTACTTGGCGGTATTGCGCGCCCATGCCGATGCCTGAGGCATAAGACGGGCCGGGACGCTCCGTCCAGCGAGTAAAAACCGCTTTAATAATAAAAATCGTCTTTCGGTATAGCGCCGCCTATACTCTTGGGGTTTGCCTCAAAAAGCATCGTGAGCATATCCTTCATGGCAGCCTTCATCTCATCGCCGGTGATACAAACGATATTGCAGTTAGGAATAGCTACCTTAGCCGCTGCGGCGGAAGACATTATAGCATGTTTTTCGATAAGCGAGGCCGCCTTGTCGGTTTCACGGTTGACCAGTGCTACGGATGCTTCATAATCCGCTAAAAACTTCTTAACCAGCGCCTCGTTCTTCTCAAGGAAATCAGAACGTACGATGATACAGCCCTGCACCAGCTTCGTATCGCTGACCTTGTTCCATTCCTCAGTCATATCCAGCGCCGTGCGCACGGCGCCTCCATTCATTTTTACGGCGGTAACGTTCGGCTCCGGGAGCATGGCCAGATCCACCTCGCCGGCGGCGAACAAAGTTGCAAGCTCGCTGTGTTCGGTAAGGTACTCGACAGTTACACTTTGGCTCAACCCATTTTTTTCAAGAACATAATCGAGTATGTATTCGGTTGTCGCGCCCTTAACGGTAGCGTAAAGGGTTTTTCCGGAGAGATCGGCAATTTCGTTTACCGTGTTTCCATTTTCAAGCACATAGAGCACGCCGAGCGTGTTTACGGCGATTACGGCTGCATCCCCGTCCGTTTTATTGTACAACACCGAAGCGAGGTTAACCGGAACGGCGGCAATATCCACCTCTCCAGATACGAATTTGCCTACGATATCGTCAGGAGCGGCGGACAGCTCAACGTGATAAGAATCGGCATAGTTATCCTCCATTAAAGCTACCATGCCCATTCCTGTGGGGCCTTTAATCGCGGCGACATTAATAGGCCCCGTTTCCGAGGGGACGCAAGCGAATGATGATAACGCGATAGACAGACATAGAACAACCAGGGTAAGTATTCTAATCTTTTTCATACGGGTTTTCCTCCAATTTATAATATTTTAATCGTTTTACCGTTCCTGCTTATTCTTCCGGAACGCTCAAGCGATTCAAAAACGCGGTAAAGGGATGCGCGGCTCACGGAAAGCGCGGCTGCCAGCTGATTCATTCCAAAAGGAACAGTTACGGAACCGCCATGCGCGTTTTGCGTTAGATAGTTCATCAGCTTGTCCTCCGCCGTCGGGCATGCGATGCTTTCTATCCTGCCCGTAAGAAAATGGATACGCTCCGTAAGATAGCTCAGATACCGTTCAAGCAAAACACCGTCTTCACGGAGCATGCGCCTGAACGCGTTTTCCTCTATAAACAACGCCTCGCATCCTCCGGTGCAGGCGATAACCTCCGTTACCGCCTGCGCTCCGTTCAAAAACATTGTGGAAGCGCCAAGCAGATCTCCCTGGGCGAGTACGCTCATCATCAGCCGGTTTTCGCCCGCCAGCTTATATACACGCGCATTGCCGGAAAGGATAACGCCAAGCCTTCCGGGCGAAGCTCCCGGAAACAGTAAAGGCGCTCCCGACGCAAACGCTTCAACGGATACTCCGGGCTGGTAGGGAAGCCGTTCTAGAAGCGCCTCATCCAATCCAAAAAATAACCCTGTGCGTTGTAAAATGGTTTTCAGCCCTTGCTCCTTCATCTCTATCCCGCCCATAGAATGTATTATTTAAGACACTTTCAGGATAAACGCTCAATGGGATATTGTCAATATGCTACGGGCATATATTTAAATTAAATCAATGTTAAGCTGAGATGCGATTGAGCGAATCCTGAGGCCCAACCGTGTTTCAGATTCGGTTGATTGACATAAAAGGGCGCTTCGTGTAGACTATAATGAAAAACTTAAAAAGGGGCGGTTTTTATGGAGAAAGTAATTATGGAGGGGCTTACCTTTGACGATGTTCTGCTGATTCCGCAGGAATCCAGCGTTGTACCCAAGGATGTAGTTTTATCGACTAAGCTGACCAATCGCATTAAGCTGAACATCCCCATAGTCAGCGCGGCGATGGATACCGTAACGGAGGCTAAGCTAGCCATCGCGATGGCGCGAAGCGGAGGTATCGGAATTATCCACAAGAACATGTCGATAGAGCAGCAGGCCGCCCACGTTGACAGGGTAAAGCGCTCGGAGCACGGAGTTATCGTTGATCCCTTCTTTCTTTCTCCGGATCATCTTGTTTCAGACGCCGTAGCCCTTATGGAGAGGTATCATATTTCCGGCGTGCCGATAACGGTAAACGGCAAGCTGGTGGGCATACTGACGAACCGGGATTTAAGGTTTATCACAAATTACAACGTTCCCGTAAAAACGCTGATGACGCATGAAAACCTCATAACCGTACCCGTAGGCACATCCATGGCGGAGGCGAAGGAGATACTCCGCAAGCATAAAATAGAAAAACTGCCCATCGTTGACGGAAGTGGGAATCTGATGGGGCTCATCACCATTAAGGATATTGAAAAGGCGATACAGTACCCAAATTCCGCAAAGGATGATAACGGCAGGCTTTTGGTGGGCGCTGCGCTCGGCGTTTCCAAGGACTGCCTTGAGAGGGCGGAGGCGCTAGTGGCGGCAAAGGTTGACGTTGTTGGCGTGGATACCGCGCACGGGCATAACCGAGAGGTTGCGGCTGTCATTGGCAAGCTTAAGAAGGCGTTCCCGCAGCTTCAGGTTATTGCGGGCAACGTTGCTACCGCTGAGGCTACCGAGGCGCTCATTAAGGCTGGCGCGGACGCGGTTAAAGTCGGCATAGGCCCGGGTTCCATTTGCACTACGCGGGTAATCGCCGGTATAGGCGTGCCGCAGATAACCGCGATAATGGAGTGCGGCAGAGCGGCTAAACCGCATGGCGTTCCGATTATAGCGGATGGCGGCGTGAAATATTCGGGCGACATCGTAAAGGCCATAGCTGCCGGCGCGAACAGCGTGATGCTGGGCGGCTTGCTGGCCGGCACGGAGGAAAGCCCCGGGGAATCCGAAACCTATCAGGGGCGCCGGTTTAAAGTTTACCGGGGCATGGGTTCACTGGGCGCGATGGCAAAGGGCAGCAGCGACCGCTATTTTCAGGAGGATGCGCCGAAGCTTGTCCCTGAAGGCGTGGAGGGGCGCGTTCCATACCGCGGCCCGCTAAGCGATACGCTCTTCCAGCTTTGCGGCGGATTACGCAGCGGCATGGGCTACTGCGGGGCTCAGACCATTGACGCGCTGCGAGAAAACGGAAAATTTATCCGTATTACCGCGGCCGGGCTGCGGGAGAGTCATCCCCACGACATCTTTATTACAAAGGAAGCGCCGAACTACTCGGCTAATTGACGGATAAGCGTCTTATTCGCGCTGGATTGTATCTTCATTTTTTCCTAAAGAGGGCGGAAACGGGATAGTGTCGGGCGGCGCCGCGATATGCGGCGCCGCGGTTTTTTATATATAAAAACTGCAGTGTTAAGATTTAATTGGGCAATAGTCTTTAATTGAAAGCGAGAGTTTATATAAAAATTGAGCCTGAAAAACTCGCGCCGCGCTAAAAGATCTCTCCAGTACGGGAGGGTTCATTGAGCCTGCGCGTATTGCCGCCGAGCAAGCGGTTTCCGGGTTGAGAATGTTCATGCCGCTTGCCTTATAATTAAGCTTAACATAATTATATGCTGTATTGGCTCCTGCTGTATATCAAGGGGTGATTTAGCCTTTCTCGTTGTTTTAGGCTGACTGCGGCATTATAATGATAATATAACCACTTTTGTAACGCCTAATTAAAGTTGAGGGGGGTGTTTAGATGAATGCCACAGGAAAGTGCAGGGTAGAACTTTTTGCGGCTAACATGCGAATTATTAACAAAGAATTTCCCTGGCAAAACGCAATGTCATTGCGGCTGGCGTCGCTTCTGTACGCTAAGGAGGGTAAAACGGTTAATTGTGAAGCTATCAGGCAATGCCATGCTTTAGTGAAACAAAACACCGGCGTATTTTCCGCGTTTCGAGGGAATATGGCATTTAGCCTGGCGGCCCTGCTTTCGTTGTATCCAAAACCGAGGGATGTTTTAAAAGAAACGTTGAAAGTATATGACTTGTTGAAAGGCGTAAAGTTCCACGCTTCCGACTTTCTGGTGGGCGCTGCTTATCAAATCGCGTCACAATCCAACCCTTCCGATTATGAGGGTGTTATTACACGCGCGCGAAGCTATTACGATGGTATGAAAGCTCGCCATTTTTACAATACGGGGCAGGATGATTATATCTATGCGGCTATGTTAGGCCTTGCGGATATTGATGCTTCTTCGAGTATAGAGCGCATTGAGCGGCTTTATAGCCGATTAAAAGACGAGTTTTGGGATAAAAACAGCGTTCAGGCTTTGGCGCAGGTATTGGTAATCGGCGGCTTGGACGAAAGTGTTATCGATCGTGTTTTTGCCCTAAGGGACGCGTTTCGGGCGCAAAAAATCAGGCTGGATAAAACCTATACGCTGCCAATGTTGGGAATCCTCGCCCTTGTGCCGGTTGAAATTGATACGATAGTACGAGACATAGACGATGCGCAGGGAGCTTTGAGAGCGCAGAAAGGATTTGGTTCGCTGTCCGTTACAACGCAGGAACTGCTTTTGTATATTTCATCAGTTATAGCCGGCGTTTATGCCGAAAACTCAAAGGAAGGAGGGGTATTGACAGCCGCGCTTTCCACCAGCATTACAAATATGATAATCGCACAGCAGGCGGCCATGACAGCGGCTGTTTGCGCCTCTGCCGCCGCGGCGTCGGCGTCGACATAGTTTTTAAAAGCGGCTTAAAGATAAAGCGCATGTTAAGCTATAAAGCCCTCAAGTGCGCAAAACGAAACAATTTTCCACCGGAACTCTCATACCCGCGGTAAAGAGCTGAGCTGCCGAAGAACCGCGTTTAGAATACGCAAGTCTGTTCGGTAGGGAGCGTTGCAGAGTTAGTGTTTGTGCCCGAGTGAGGATAGAGCCGCTCTCATGGTCAGGGGATAATGTACGGCTCCGCCTTTAAAGCGGCTAAAGCAACGCCGTTCCGTACTAAAAGGCGGTTGGCGTTCAAAAGTTATGTTTTGAATGCCTGTTTCCGTTTTAACAATTCTAACGCGAACATGACGACCGCGCCTGTCGCATGCGCTCCCCGCCCGAGTAGAATAAGGTGAAACTTCTTTTGTCTAGAGAAGGCTCGCTATGCTATGCAAAGGCGAGCCCAGCAGGTCAAAAAAACCGGGGGTAGGGTCGAACCGCAACCCCCCATAGGCTTTCAACCGAACCTGACGACATGTGCGTCAGATTCGGAATGCCTTGCGTAGCAAGGGTTTCTTTGCACGGGGCGCTGACCGCACAATGTGCAAGCGCTCCGTGTTAACTCGAAAAACGTGGCGCAGCCACTTTTTAGACACATTGGGCTCGCTATGCTATGCATAGGCGAGCCGTCTCTTTCATACCAGTATGATTAACTTGATGTTTAATTACCTGAAATAATCTACCGCGCCCTGGAATATGCGGTTATCGCTGTTGCCGGGCACATTTTGATACAGCCCGGGTCCTACGCGTTCGCTGTGCGCCATCTTGCCGAATATCCGGCCGTCCCTTGAAGTTATTCCTTCAACAGCTGCAACGGAGCCGTTGGGGTTGATGGAAATATCCATCGATGGGGTCCCGGCCTCATCGGAATATTGGGTGGCAATCTGCCCATTGTGCTCTAGCTGCCGCAAAAGCTCCGGTGAACAGATAAACCGCCCTTCCCCGTGCGAAACCGGCGTAAGGTGAACGTCACCCACTCGGCTGTGCATCAGCCAGGGCGAAAGGTTTGAGGATACGCGCGTATGAACAAGCCGGGATTGATGGCGGCCAATAGCGTTCATGGTCAGGGTAGGGCAGCTTTCATCCATCGGGCGTATCTCGCCAAACGGGATTAGCCCAAGCTTTAACAGCGCTTGAAAGCCGTTGCATATGCCTAGAATCAGCCCGTCACGTTTTTGGATGAGGCGCGCTATCGCGTCGCTCACCTGCGGGCTGCGCATGAACGCCGTGATGAATTTGCCGGAACCATCCGGCTCGTCGCCGCTTGAAAAACCGCCTGGAATAAAGAGTATCTGCGCGTTATCGATTAAACAGGCGAACCTTTCGGCGGATTCGGAGATATCCGCGGCGGAGAGGTTTCGGATTACGCATACCTCAGGCAGGGCCCCAGCTTGCTTTAGCGCCCAGGCTGAATCGTACTCGCAGTTTGTTCCCGGAAACACCGGTATAACGGCCCTCGGCTTCGATAATCCGGCAGCGGGCTTTACGCCGCGAGCGCGTTCAAAGCGGTATGCGTGAACGGGTTTGGCGTTAAGCGCGAATGAAACCGGATAAACAGGCTCCAGCTTCGCCTCATACGCGGCCTCCAAATCCGATATGCGCACACGTTCACGCTCGCGGACAATGGTATATTCCCCTTGCGTAACACCAATGGGAACGCCGGCCTCAACCCCGTCGGCAAGCTCAAGGATTAAGCCGCCTAAGCAAGAACCGAAAAGCGCTTCGTCACTGACGCTGTTGTTCAAGCGAACGCCTATCCGGTTTCCAAGGCACATTTTCAATAGCCCTTCAGCCACGCCCCCGCCCGTAACCGCGTAAGCGGATAGCGCCTTGCCGGAACGGATAAGCGCACAAGCCTCGTCAAGCGTCCGGCGGACCGCGCCTGTCGCGCCGTCTAAACCCGTTTCGGGTTGCAGTATCGCAACCGTTGATCCTGTCCGCTTGAACTGCGGCGAAACAACGCGGTTGATATCGCTGAGCGCTACGGCGAAAGAAACAAGGGTGGGGGGGACGTCGATGTTTTCGAAACTTCCGCTCATGGAATCCTTTCCGCCAATCGCCGCTATCCCCAGATCAAGCTGCGCCCTTAGCGCGCCAAGAAGAGCGGCCAGCGGCTTGCCCCAGCGGGTAGGTTCCGCGCCGGGGCGGCCGAAATATTCCTGAAACGAAAGGTGCGCGGTCTGAAGGTCCGCGCCGGCGGCCGCCAGTTTTGCGACCGATTCCACCACAGCCATATACGCGCCCAGATAGGGATCGGCTTCGGACAGGTACGGGTCGTAACCATAAGCCATCACAGAGCACGTCTTAGTTTGCGCGTTCAGAACCGGCAGCTTTGAAACCATAGCCTGAACGGGTGTAAGCTGCCGCTTCCCACCGAAGGGCATGAACACCGCCCCGCAGCCGATGGTGGAATCGAAACGCTCCGCAAGGCCGCGCTTTGAACAAACGTTTAAGCTTGTAGCTAAAGAAACCCACCTTTGCCCGAACGTTCCCCCGGGCAGTTCCTTTTTTGTTGGTTTCGGGGTGTCCACAAAGGCGCGCGCGCTTTTTGGCGCGCCGTTGGTATTTAAAAACTCTCGGGAAATATTGACAATATGGGCCCCGTTCCATTTCATGCGCAGCCGCGCCGTGTCCGTGATTACGGCGACCGGGGTCGCCTCAAGGTTTTCTTGCCCGGCCAGCCGGATGAAGGCGGGGGCGTCCTCTTTTGAGAGGACCGCGGCCATCCGCTCCTGCGATTCGCTTATGGCCAGCTCGGTTCCGTCAAGGCCCTCGTATTTTTTGGGAACAGCGTTTAAATCAATATCCATACCGTCCGCAAGCTCGCCGATAGCCACGGATACGCCGCCCGCGCCAAAATCGTTGCAGCGCTTTATCATGCGCGCCGCCTCAGGGTCGCGGAACAGCCTTTGAAGCTTGCGTTCCTCTGGAGCGTTGCCCTTTTGCACCTCTGCGCCGCATTGCTCAAGAGAGGCAAACTCATGCTTTTTTGATGAACCGGTGGCGCCGCCGCAGCCGTCCCTACCCGTACGGCCTCCGATGAGGATAACAACGTCGCCGGGGGCGGGCGTCTCGCGGCGCACGTTTTTTGCGGGAGCCGCGCCGAGCACAGCGCCTATTTCCATGTGCTTGGCGGCATAGCCTGGGTGGTAAATCTCATCCACTAATCCTGTTGCCAGACCGATCTGGTTGCCGTACGAGCTGTACCCCTCCGCCGCGGACGTAACAATCTTGCGCTGCGGGAGCTTGCCGAGCATCGTTTCCTCCGCGGGCGTAAGGGGATCGGCCGCGCCCGTTACGCGCATCGCCTGGTATACGTACCCGCGCCCTGAAAGCGGGTCGCGGATAGCCCCGCCGATACAGGTTGCCGCGCCGCCGAAAGGCTCAATTTCAGTTGGATGGTTATGCGTTTCATTTTTAAAAAACAAAAGCCAATCCTGCATCTCACCGTCAACATCCGCGCGTATACGCACCGTACACGCGTTTACTTCCTCCGATTCATCCAAGTCCGCGAGCTTACCAACGCTTTTTAGATATTTCGCGCCTATCGTCGCGATATCCATCAGCGCGGGCGGTTTTTGAATGTTGAGCTCCCTGCGAAGCGCCATATACCTGTCAAAGGCGCGCTGCGCCTCATCATGCTCAAATTCAACGGTTTCAAGCGCGGTATGGAAGGTGGTATGGCGGCAGTGGTCGGACCAGTACGTGTCGATAACGCGGATCTCGGTCAGCGTGGGGCTCCGCCCTTCCTTCCTAAAATAAGCCTGGCAAAAACGGATATCCTCAAAATCCATGGCCAGGCCGTATTGACGGATAAACGCCTCAAGCGCCCCGCTGTCCATCGTGATAAAGCCGTCCAATACCGGTACGACCTCCGGCGCGTTCACAGGCAGCTCAAGGGATTCGGGCAAATCCATTGAAGCTTCACGGCTGTCCACAGGGTTGATAACATGCTTTTTAATCCGCGTGAACTGACTAGGGGTCAACTCTCCTTCGAGGATATAGATTCTGGCGGCGCGTATCGTCGGCCGCGGCCCCTGTGAAATAATCTGTACGCACTGCGCCGCGGAATCCGCCCGCTGATCAAATTGGCCGGGCAGATTTTCCACGGCGAATACCGCGGCGCCCGTTTTTGGCAGCTCGTTATAGATATCGTCAACCTGCGGTTCTGAGAACACCGTTTTTTTGCACGCCTCAAAAATATCAGGGGCGATATGCTCAACGTCATACCTGTTCACGATGCGCAGGCCCGTAAGCTGGCGTATCCCAAGGAACGAACGGATATCCTCAAGCAACTGATTCGCCTCAGACGCGTAAGGCGCCTTCTTTTCCACGTAAATCCTGTATACCATGCTTAGCTCCTTATTCCTATACTGTAACGGGGCCGCGCCTTCGCGGCAGCTTTAGGGGCTATCCCTGCCCGCGTGTTAGCGCGGATCTTCCTATGTCCTTTCGGAAATAATTTTTGTCAAACCGTATCTCGTCCACCGCGGCGTATGCGTTTTTTACCGCTTCTCTAAGAGATCCGGCTACCGCCGTTACGCCCAGCACCCGGCCGCCTGAGGTGTGGAAGCTTCCGTCGGCAAAACGTGTTCCCGCGTGAAAAATTTCAATGCCCTCCATGCTTTGAGCGTTACCAAACGTAATGGGCTTTCCCGTTTCATAACGCCCGGGATAGCCGCCGCTGGCCATCACCACGCAGCACGAAGCACCCTGACTGACTAAGACCGGAACACTGCTCAGCCGCCCGTCCTCAACCGCTTCCATCACCGTAAGCAGATCGGTTTGTAAAAGCGGCAGAACGGCCTGGGTTTCAGGGTCGCCGAAGCGGCAGTTGTATTCAATAACCTTCGGGCCGTCGGGCGTAAGCATCAGCCCGAAATACAGGCAGCCGCGAAAGCGCCGGCCTTCCTCGTTCATCGCCCGTATTGTGGGTACAAAAATTTCTTCCATACATCGCTGCGCCATATCCGGCGTGTAAAACGGATTGGGCGCGATTACGCCCATACCGCCCGTGTTGGGCCCTTCGTCTCCATCAAGCGCGCGCTTGTGATCCATGGATGCGGCGAGAGGCTTAACTATGACCCCGTCCGTAAACGCGAGCACGGATACCTCAGGGCCGGTTAGAAATTCTTCAATCACCACCCGACTTCCGCCGCGGCCAAAGGCATGCTCCACCATCATGGCTCGAACCGCCGCTAAAGCCTCCTCAAATCCGTTCGCGATGATAACGCCCTTGCCGAGCGCGAGCCCGTCCGCTTTGATAACGGCTGGGTACTGCGCGCAGCGCAGGTAATCCTGAGCCGCCTGATAATCGTCGAACACACGGTATCGCGCGGTGGGTATGCCGTATTTGCGCATCAGCTCCTTGGCGAACGCCTTGCTGCTTTCTATAACCGCAGCCTTGGCCTCTGGCCCAAAACAGCGGATTCCGGCCGCGTGCAGGGCGTCGACAGCGCCCAGCGCAAGCGGGTCGTCCGGCGCGACGACGGCAAAATCTATCCGCTCGCGCACGGCGAAGCGAACAATTCCATCGATGTCCAACGCCTTTATATCCACGCACTGAGCCTCGCGGCTGATACCGCCGTTGCCCGGCAGCGCATAGATGGTTTCTACTTTCGGGTTCCGTTTAAGGTAGCGTATAAGCGCGTGCTCGCGCCCGCCTGAACCTATAACCATCAGCCTCATAAAAAAGCCCCCCAGTTAATGGTGAAACAGCCTCAGCCCGGTGAAGGCCATGGCCATATCGTACTTATCACACACGGCGATTACGTTATCATCGCGCACGGAGCCGCCCGGCTGAGCGATGTATTTTACGCCGCTGCGGTATGCGCGCTCAATATTATCGCCGAACGGGAAAAACGCGTCGCTCGCAAGCGCCGTGTCAGAGAACCCGTCGAGCCATTCCCTTTTTTCCTCATCGGACAGCGGCTCCGGGCGGATTTCGAAAAAGCGTTCCCACACGCCGTCGCCGGTAACATCCATATATTCATCCCTCGATAAAAAGCAATCGACGGCGTTATCGCGCTCGGGCCGGCCAATACCGGGGGCAAAGCGCAGGCCCAGAACCCTGGGGTGCTGCCGCAGCCGCCATAAATCGGCCTTATTCCCCGCAAGGCGCGTGCAATGGATTCGGGACTGCTGCCCGGCGCCAACGCCGATAGTCTGGCCGTCTTTTACGTAGCAGACGGAATTGGATTGGGTGTATTTGAGCGTGACGAGCGCAACCATCAGATCTCGCCGGGCGCTCTTTGGTATATCCTTGTTTTTGGTTACAATATTATCAAGAAGCGTTTCGGTGATTACCGCCCCGTTACGCCGCTGCTCGAACGTTACGCCAAATACATGCTTGCGCTCAATGGGATCGGGCGCATACGCTTCGTCTATCTCAATGATATTATAGTTGCCGCCGCGCTTGTTTTTGATTAGCTCCAGCGCCGCCGGATCAAAGCCGGGCGCGATTATCCCGTCGGAAACCTCACGCCGGATAACTCTGGCCGTGGGCTCGTCGCATATGTCGCTCAGCGCGATAAAATCGCCGAACGACGACATCCTGTCCGCGCCGCGAGCACGCGTATAGGCTGCCGCAAGCGGCGAAAGCTGAGCGTCCCCGGCAAAGTACATTTGCCGCTCTGCCGGGCCAAGAGGCAGGCCGATGGCCGCGCCCGCCGGGCTCACATGCTTAAAGGAGGCAGCCGCGGGCAAGCCGGTCAGCTCCTTAAGCTCGCGCACGAGCTGCCAGCCGTTGAGCGCGTCCAGAAAATTAATGTAGCCCGGCCGCCCGTTCAAAACCCGTATGGGGAGCGCGCCTTCATCCATATAGATGCAGGCGGGTTTCTGGTTGGGGTTGCAACCATACTTAAGCGGTATCAAAGAATGCGTCACTTTCGTTACCTCGTTATTCATACTTGTTAATAATACGCGTCCGCGCGTTACCGGTTTCAAGGCATATATAACGGACGAATAGGGAAATACGGTTCTCCCTGTCCAAATTGTCCCATAGACGTCCGGCCGTTTCCTCGGGGCCGCCGTCTAATAGCAGCGGTACGGGTTCCCCCTCAAAGGAGGGGAGAGGACTTGCGTCGCGCATGTAAGTGTGGATAAGGTGACCGACGCCCGGCGCGGGGCGTTCATACTGATAAAAAAAGCGGTCGCACCCGCCTGAGGCCGCGTTTTTTTTCAGTATGCTCATCACGTAGTATAAACCTTTGCCTTTTAAACGCATAAACGCGCTTATGCGGGGCGTATAGTTGGGCGCGTCCGGCTCGTATTCACGAGTTCTTAGCGCATCTTCAAACCGGCGGCCCGCGCTGACATAATCGTAAATCGTATCGGTTTGATCCCCGTTGGAAATTATCAACCCACCGTCAATCTGCCGAACGGGCGCGTACAATATGAGGGAAGGATCTGTGAGCTTTTCAGGGTCGCGGATTTGCGTACGGATATCGCGCCCATCCTCCCGGAATACGCGGTTGCGGCTGTTCACACTCCGCCCCATGATAAAATACGCGGCTACGGCGTTAAGCCCGTCGCCGCTCAGTCCCATTATGATGCCCCGGCCGGGATACCTGTTCCCTTTTAACGCCTGTTCTGTTTCAATCGCTTTCATGAATACGCTCCTGAATAAATTGTCGGCATATCCTCTCCGCCGCGCGGGGAAGAAGTTCCCATTCGGCCTGCTCCATAACCCTGCGCTGGAGGGATTGGGGCGTATCGCCCGGCATAACCTCCACCGCTTTTTGCATGAGTATCTCGCCGCCGTCAGTTATCTCGTTAACGATATGCGCCGTCGCGCCCGTTATTTTCACACCCCTTGCCAGCGCGGCCTCGTGTACCTTAAGCCCGTAGAACCCCTTGCCCCCGAACGCGGGGAGAAGGGAGGGGTGGATGTTTACAATTCGGCCCTTATACCGCCTGACGATATCCTCGCTCAAAATCGAGAGGAAGCCGGCCAGAATGATAACGTCGACTTTAAATTCATCCAACAGGCTGCTCAGGTTCGAGCATAACCGCTCCACGCCCAGCTCACGCCGGTTCAGCAGGCGGGCCTGTACGCCGTATTTCGCGGCGCGCTCCAGCGCGTAGGCGGGCCTGTCCGACACCGCGAGCACGATGGAGCCATGCTGCAGAGCCCCCGATTCCTGCGCGTCTAATAGAGCTTGAAAATTGGTGCCGCCACCCGATACGAGCACGGCCACGCGCGCCTTCAGCATAGTTCGACGCCGCTGCCGCCCCAGAAAACCTCGCCCATGATATAGGCGTTTTCCCCGGCCGCTTCAAGTGCGCTCAATGCGGCTTGCGCGTCGGCCCGCGCAACGACGAGGCACATTCCGACGCCCATGTTGAAGGTGTTGAACATATCCCTCTCCGGGATGCCGCCCGCGTTTTGGAGCAGCCTGAATACCGGCGGCACGGCCAGCTTGTCCGCGTAAATCCTAGCGGACAGGCCGCCAGGCAGCGCCCGCGGGATGTTCTCGTAGAATCCGCCGCCCGTGATATGCGCGGCCGCCCGGATACGCGCCGCTGCGCTCGCGGCAAGCACGGGCTTTACATAGATCCTCGTGGGCGTTAAGAGCGCGGCGCCCAGGGTCATCCCGAGTTCGTCGCAATAGATTTCCAGGGTATCGGGCCTCAACTCAAGGCTAAGCGATTTGCGCACCAGCGAAAAGCCGTTGGAATGCAGGCCGGAGGACGGCAGCGCGATAAGCACGTCGCCTTCCTCGACCGCGTTTTTATCAAACGCCTTATCCTTATCCACAATTCCAACCGAAAACCCGGCCAAATCATATTCGTTCTCGGCATAAAAGCCCGGCATCTCAGCCGTTTCGCCGCCGATAAGGGCGCAGCCGGCCTGCACGCAGCCTTCCGCAACGCCCGCGACTATTTGCGCTGCGCGCTCGGGAACGTTTCGGCCCATAGCGATATAGTCAAGGAAGAACAGCGGCTTTGCTCCGCAGCAGATAATATCGTTTACGCACATGGCCACGCAGTCTATGCCTATGGTATCGTGCCTGTCCATCAGGAACGCCAGCTTAAGCTTCGTTCCAACGCCGTCCGTACCGCTGACAAGCACAGGCCTTTTAATTCCGGTCAAATCCAGTTCAAACAGGCCGCCAAAGCCGCCGATAGGCGAAACGCCCGGAATAAGCGTGCGTGCGATATGTTCCTTCATCAGCTCAACCGCGCGGTATCCGGCGGTAATATCCACACCCGCCTCGCGGTAACTGTCACTGTAGCTCTTCATCACTTTTCTCCTTGCCGGCGTTTTCGCCGATTTTGCGCGCATATTTATTCCGCCCCGTACGCCGCGGGGGCTCGCAGGGGTATTCGCCGGTAAAGCACGCGGTGCAAAACTCCTTGCCCGCGCAGCCCGCTAGCATGGTAACATGCTCGGGGTTTAAAAAGCCGACTGAATCAGCCCCTAGAATGTTGCGGATTTCGTCGTCGGTATGGTTCCAGGCGATGAGCTTATCCTGCGAATCAATATCCGTGCCGAAGTAGCACGGGTACAGGAATTTGGGCGCGGAGGAGAGCATATGCACCTCGGTCGCGCCCGCGTCGCGCAGCAGCCGGACGATGCGCGCCCCGGTTGTGCCGCGCACGATGGAATCGTCTATCAGTACGACGCGCTTGTTCGCTACGACGTGCGCTACGGGGTTGAGCTTAATGCGCACCTTATCCTCCCGGTCGGACTGAACGGGCTGAATAAAGGTACGCCCGATATACTTGTTTTTGATAAAACCGATATCGTATGGTATGCCGGATTGGCGCGAGTATCCTATCGCCGCGTCAATGCCCGTATCCGGCACGCCGATTACCACATCGGCCTGTATGGGGTGCTCCAAAGCCAGAAACGACCCCGCGCGCTGGCGCGCCAAATGTACGGAAGCCCCGTCCACCACGCTGTCCGCCCTCGCGAAGTAAATAAGTTCAAAAACGCAATGCGCTTTTTTACCGCTATGGCAGTGCTCGCGTATACTCCTGAGGCCGTTTGCGTCCGCAATAACGATTTCGCCAGGCTCCACATCGCGAAGGAAGGTTGCGCCGATGCTGTCGAGCGCGCATGTCTCCGAGGCAAAAACGTACCCGCCGTCTAATGTGCCGACGCATAGCGGATGGAAGCCGAGCGGATCCCTTGCTGCAATCAGCTTTGTAGGCGACATCACAATAAGGGAAAACGCGCCTTTAAGCTTGCCCATCGCGCGGCAAAGCGCATCCTCAATCGATGGGGACGAAAGGCGCTCCTTTATGATGATGTAGGATATAACCTCCGTATCGCTTGTGGTATGGAATATGGAGCCGTTCAGCTCCAGCCCCTCTCTTAGCTCAACGTCGTTGGTAAGGTTGCCGTTGTGCGCCAGAGCCATGCATCCCTTGATATGGTTTACTACCAGGGGCTGGGCGTTGAGCCCGGCGTTCTGGCCGGTGGTGCCGTAGCGAACATGCCCGATAGCCATACGCCCGCGGCCGAGCTTTTTAAAAACATCGTCGGTAAACACCTCGTTTACCAGGCCCGCGTCCCGGTGCGACGTAATTACGCCGTCGTCGTTCACGGCGATTCCGCAGCTTTCCTGCCCGCGGTGCTGCAGGGCGTACAGCGCGTAATAGGCGAGGGAGGCGACATTAGCGCTCTCTTTTGCGTAAACGCCGAAAACGCCGCATTCTTCATGAAGCTTATCAAACATTGGTTTCACCGTTGTTCGCCCATCAGCCTGCGCAAAATTTCCTGATACGCGTCTTCAACGCCGCCCAGGTCCCTGCGGAAGCGATCCTTATCGAGCTTGCGTTTGGTTGCGCTGTCCCATAAACGGCAGGTATCCGGCGATATTTCATCGGCCAGGATGATGGTTCCGTCGGGGGTTTTGCCAAACTCCAGCTTAAAATCGACCAGCTCGATGTTCAGCTCCTTAAGGTAATCCATAAGAATATTATTGACGCGAAGCGCGTACGACGCGATTAGGTTAAGCTCATCGGGCGTCGCGAGCTCCATCGCGGCGATATGATATTCGTTTATCATCGGATCGCCCAGCGCATCGTCTTTATAGCTGTATTCTAAAACGGTATGCTTCAGGGCGGACCCTTCCGGCAGACCCAGGCGCTTGGAAAGCGAGCCAGCGGCGATATTGCGCACAATCACCTCAAGCGGGATGATGGCGGCCTTTTTAACAAGCGTTTCGCTGTCGGACAGTTCCTCTACGTAATGGGTCGGTATTCCTTTGGATTCGAGCAGGCGCATCATATGGTTCGTAACGCGGTTGTTGATTACGCCCTTACCCTCGATAGTCCCCTTCTTTTCGCCGTTAAACGCCGTTGCGTCGTCCTTGTATGAAACAATATAGGCGTTCTCATCATCGGTTTTAAAGACTTTCTTAGCCTTGCCCTCGTAGAGCAGCTCCTTCTTTTGCATGGTGATAACCTCCTGCCAGTAATAGATATAAAAAATCAATATAAGGTTCGGCGAACCGTCACCGTTAATAACGCTGCTTGGCGCGGTACTTTACGCCAGGCATCTAAACAACTTATTCCCGCATGCGCCAAAACGCCTTTGAATATCCTTCAGATTAACATGCGGCGCGAAAAGGCCAGTTAAGAGAAACCCTCATTACTTCCGACTTCTCACGCGCGATAAACACGCCGCCGCTTGTGCGTTATGACGCCGTATATTTTGCCCCGTTCGCAAAACTTGCCAGGCAAAACGGCTCATTCCTCATGTAGCCGCTCTTCCAGCCGTTCATTTTTCGCCAGAACGGATAACGCCATATCCTGGCGCATGTCTAAAATCCGCTGCGACAGGTCGGGGCATCCCAAAGCCAATATTTGCGCTGCGAGTATGGCCGCGTTAGCCGCCCCATCGATGGCTACGGTCGCAACGGGCAGCCCGCTGGGCATCTGAACAGTGGAGAGCAGGGCGTCCAGCCCGTCCAATGTAGAGGATTTAATCGGCACGCCGATTACGGGCAGCGCGGTATTGGCCGCGGCCGCCCCCGCCAGATGCGCCGCCTTGCCCGCGGCGGCAATGATAACGCCAATTCCGTTGCTTGCAGCGGATGATACGTACTGCGCCGTCTGCTGTGGCGTACGGTGCGCCGAAAGCACCCTCGTCTCAAAAGGAACATTAAGCTCCCGAAGTTTGGCAAAGCATGCGCGCATAACGGGCAGATCGCTGTCGCTGCCCATGATAATCGCAACCTTCTTCATTTTAATTCCTCCCGTCAAAGATTAACATCGTGGGATACATCACTAAGATACAAAAAATTACACTGATTTTCAAGATCAATTTATTTTTTAACACAATATAATTTTTACCATTCGTATATTCAACATAAATAAAACAACTGAAGTAGATAAAACGCAATACTGCCAAGGGCTTTTGCGCCGTTTATCATAATGCCTGCAATACGCTTTAACAACGCATGTATACTTGGCTTTATATGCGGACCCGGCGCGATTTCGATAGGCCGTGATATGGACTCCATTAAAAGAGCTAAAAATAAAAGGGGTTTACCACAGCGGAATCTCCCCATATCGCCTCGGCCATGCGGTACATGGCTTTAGCGTGGATCCGGTCATGCCAGATAAAGCGCCGCATGACCTTTTTGAGCGTCCATTGTTCATCATACTTACCGGTAAAAACAGCGTTTTTCAAGTAATCCGGCGTCGCCTCAACCGCAGCAAAAGCCTGTTTGCGCGCGGAAAGCATGTCTCCGGTACAGGTTTCAACAACGCCTATCTGGGATACGTAATAATCCGTGACCCCATTGGTATGCAGATACATTTCCCGCGCGGTAACAGGAACGCTTCCGTAAAATGTTTTTCTAGGCGCGGAAGCTGAAGCATCCTTGTCGGGAACAGAATGGTACAATACCTCAAAACACGCGGCCGATTTCTCTGCGATCGCCTTGAGACAGGAGTATTCTTGAAATGATACAGAGCCCTTTTCAGCTTCAAATAACGCCTCGCTGTCCGCGTCCTGAACGCATAAGCCGGTTTTAACGCTCTGAGCCGTATGCGCAAGCATGGGTCCGCGTGGGATTTCGCGGCCTGCCCATTGGCAATAGCGCGTTATCTCACAGGACATCTTGCTAAAAGCTTCCTCAAGCGTTCTACCGCGCGTAAAAGCTCCGGGATAATCGCGGGCGTATACAAGGAATCCAAAATCGTTGTACTCAACCACCGTTTCAATTATGGATTGCGTCATCTTACCCTCCCGAAAAAATCTAAGCATAGCTGTAAGCCCTTGAAGTGCGGGTAGGTTCGCCGCCATCCCGCCCTCATCAGCGTTAAGCGGACGAGTTGAATGTATCCCGTATAGGCGACAATGCGCTTTGGCTTTAGGCGATCCAAGTGTGTCGAAAAAAGTGGCTGCGCCCACGTTTTTCGAGTTAACACGGAGCGCTTTTACATAGGCGCTGTCAGCGCCCCGTGCAAAGAAACCCTTGCTGCTTAAGGCATTCCGAATCTGACGCACATGTCGTCAGATTCGGTTGAAAGCCTATTGGGGCTGCGGCTCCGACCCAGCCCCGGTTTTTTTTGACAGGCTGGCAATAACGCCCCTTCTCAGGGGCGTTATTGTTTAAAGTTCTATATATCATTATGCATGTTGAGGCTTTGTTCGCCGGGCAAAGTTTAAAAGGCATTTCATGCTTAGCGTCCTAAATAAACCCAAAAGATTATTACGCTCTCTTTTTTCGCCTATCCAATGAGCGTATTATTCCTTAGTCATAATACGGAGTATTTCCCTGTCCGTTTCCCGCATACCGTCCCTGGCCATACACCCAACGTTAGCTATTGTGTTATCAACGCCTTTGGCGACGATCCCGTCCCCGCTTCTAAACTGCTGGTTATTTAAATACATATGATAGCCAAGCAAGCCGGCCTCTACCGCGGACGCTATCTTGGCCGCGCATGAGGGCTTTGCCCCGTCGCACACAATACCAGACACAATGGCAAGGGCGTTCACTATGGTATGCGCTATCACTTCATAATCGCCGCCTTTCAAATAGGCAATTCCAGCGCCCGCCCCGCAGCCCGCGCTTACCGCACCGCAAAACGCGCTGAGGCGGCCGATGCCGCTTTTCTGGTGAACGGTAACGAGGTTTGAAACGATGAGCGCTCGATACAGCTTTACCTCATCAACCTTTAACTCCCGAGCGTAAATCACAACCGGCACAGAGGCCGTTATCCCCTGATTGCCGCTCCCGGACAATATCACAACGGGCAGCTCGCATCCGCTCATACGCGCATCGGAGCCTGCAGCGGCCATCGCTTTAGCGCGGTTCTTAACGTCTCCGCCAAAATCGGATAACAACACGCTTCCTACATTCGCTCCGTAATCCCCCCTGATGCCTTCCTCGGCGATAGCCATATTCAAGCTTATCTGGCGCCGCAGGGCCGCTTCGACATCGTCGATATGCGCGATATTCGCAAACTCCACGATTTCGCGCACGTTGAGTACGCTTTTATCCGTCAGGTTCTCCTCCGGCGACCGGGTCACGGGCGCTTGAAACAGCACATGGCCGTCCTTCTCAATATAAACAATATTTGTGTGGTTGTTGGCTATTCTAACCCGCGCACGGCGCGATCCCCGCGATACGGTCATGTTAATATCCAGTATCAACCCCGAATCCGCGCAGCGTATGAAGATGGGAGTAATCCTAAGATACGCTTTAATCTTTTCGCGCTGCTTGGCGGATACCTCCGCGATAACCTCAAGCCTGCGCCCCACGTCCCCCGCTATCACGCCAGCGCCCGCAGCCGCCGCAATGCCCTTAAGCCCGCCTGTATTGGGCACAACTACGCTTTTGACATTTTTCAGGATATTGCCGCTGACCTCAATCTCTATCCTGTCCGGCGCTTCTCCAAGCACGTCGCGGGCTTTGGCCGCGCAATAAGCTATCGCTATCGGTTCCGTACAGCCCATTGCGGGAACAAGCTCTTCAAGTAATATCTGAACGTATGCGTTGTATATACCGTCGCGCAGCTTCATTGGCCAAACCCCCGTCATTCTCTAAAAATTATGCGCTGTACGCGGCGATTCAACAAAAAAAGCCGTTATCAGCTAATTTGAATTATAACAAAGGGGGTTTATACGATCAACCGAGCGTTGCATATTCTTTATAATCAAATACAAGCGCCGTTTCGCGGCGTAGTCATTTCAGTGCAAAACGGCGATAAAATAGAGCGAACTAAGTACTAGAATTTAGTATGCAGTATGATAATATAATTAAGTATCCTTGTTACTTTTTCGCGTTAATTATGCTATTTTATGAGTGAGGTAATATGGATATGATTAATATGGGAAGGCGTAACTCGAAGCTGAGGAGATACGCGCGAATAGAAAAAAGTATTGAGGCGGAGGTTTTCGCCCAAATGAACAAGCCGCGTGAGCAAAGAGACAACGCGTATATTCATGAAAGCCTGGAAACGCTTTCATATGTTCGCGAAGCGGCTCAAAGGCTGGAGGCTTTCCACGAAGTGGAGGCTATTAGCTATTCCGTCAGCCGGGTTCGCAGGCTCGCCATAGCCGCGACGCTAACGGTAGCCGTGCTGGTATCCGTCGGCGGCATTGCCGAAGCGCTGGGCGTTCGTGTTTGGAACGCTATTATCAAACGCGACCTCAACTTTTTTCAGATAAGCTACTTTCCTTCGGAGAGTATGCCGCAGGAAACGCCAAACGGGCAGGAAGTTGGCGATAACGATAATATAAGCGGGAAAAGGTATCGGTTCACTTCTCTGAAGGAAGCAAGCGAGACGCTTGAAATTAATCCACCCCTGCCTTCATACATACCGACGGGTATGGAGCTGAAATTCCCTGTTAAAGGATATGAATCCAGCCTACAAAGGTGGATAGAGCTGGAATATCAAGCAGACGGCCATTATTTATCGTTTCGTGTAAGCTTAGCGTCCAAAGGCGTATCCGGCATAGTTTTACCGCAGTATGATGAGTATGAGGCGTACTGGTCGGGTGGATTTGAACACCATATCATATTATCAGGCGCGGAATATATGGTCATATGGCATTCAAACGAATATCGGATTATGATGAAAACGGATTTGGATGTTAAGCAAGTGAAGCTTGTACTTGATTCTCTTTACAAAACAGCATAAAGATAAAGGAGTGTTTCCTATGAAAAGAGTAATTTCAATATTCTTAATCGTCCTTTTGTGCATTATGTGCACCATCCCTGCGTATGCCGAGCAGCTTCTCATGCCAACAGGAGAAGCATCGATTGAATTGCATAGGACGGAGAATGAATACTGCTGTCCAGATGGACTTGTTTGGAGCTTGATAAGCGACGCTTATTATGATATGGACAGTTTTTCTTCCGGTAATATCGTTTTTGAACTCATGGTGGAAGCAAAAAAAATCGTGGAGAAGCTGGGTTTTACTAACCTGCATCTTCAGGTATGGAATGGTTATAAATGGTCCAACGTCTCTACTTGGAGAGATAATTATTTAACATACAGGGACTTTTTTACTTTTGGAAAAACAGTGAACAATCTCACCTCAGGGCGGTATTATCGTTTGCAGGCCAGGGCCTTTTATGCGGAAAACGGCTCCGATTATCAGTTGTTAGAATTAACAACGCCGTACATCCAATGCAGATGAGGCTGTGTTATCTCATTGCAAGGTTGACGGCTAGTCCCTCCGATTAAACAAATAAGCTTTGTGAACAAAGGGCTATTACCTCCCGCCTTTTTCGAGTTTACGATAGCTTTTCTTTCGCCCAAAAGCGCGCATAGTGACCGCGGTGCGTTTTTGGGTTATAAGGCGTTTGTTACATTGCATAGTGTAATATCAGTTTCTCTGGTTTGCTTTTATGTAATGTTAATATATGGAAATTATATATTTCATTTTTCCTAAGTTGTTTGTTATTATGTAACTGTCGAATCAAGACGTTAAACATATCCTTAAAAGGAGTGATGTTGATTCCATGTTTAACAACGAAGCTGAACCCCAATTCAACAATGAAGAGGAAAAGCGCTTTTTCGACGCGCTCTATGAGGATTACTTCGATCTGTTATTTCGTATATGCAGGGGGCCCTTGCACGGCGATATGGACGCGGTAGCCAACTGCGTTCATGCGGTGTTCGACGTCGCTCAGCGCAAAATACAACTGTTGATGCACCACCCAAACGTTGGCGGATGGATGCATACCACGGCTAAGAATTGTATACAGAAGGAATATCAAAGGCTCAAGAGAGAACGGACAAAATATGAGCGGCTGATCCGTTCTGTTTCACATGTAACTATTGACGAATTGGTTTCAGAGGAGGAATTGGCGCGGATACAAAGCAGCGTGCTCAGCTGCCTGAACGAAGCTGAAAGGGAGATACACCAGCTTTATTATATTGAGAACCTGAGCCTCGCTCAGATAAGCGAACGCCTCGGCATCTCCGTAGGGGCCGCCAAGATGCGCATATATCGGGTAAAACTCAAGCTTGAAAGCTTGTTGTCTGAATATATATAATGGAATTATACCGGAGCGCCACAATGATATATGAGGTAAACAAATTATGAGGGTACATAAACCGGACAAACCGTCCTTCAAATATTACGCTAAAATAGCCGGAGCTGTCGAACGCCAACTGTTTGACGAGATGAACAAGCCCGCTAAAGACAGGGATCAGGCACTAATTTCCGAATGCCTGGACACGCTGGATACTATTCATGCGTCGGCGCGCGCGCTTGAGGAGAAAGCGGAGCACAGCAAAAGCCGTATTCACACGCGCGGCTGGCGGCGCGCGGCCGTTATCGCAACCATCGTTATCGCCGCTCTCCTTTCACTTGCCGGTATAGCGGAAGCGGTAGGAATAAGGATAATAAGCCTGATTAAATGGGATAAAAACGGCCTGAGCATAAACTTCGGGCCTAATATCAGACAAGGCGATCCGCCAGCACACGGTGTCTCCGGTACAAAAGACCCCGGTTCATACAAAATCCATGATACTATTGAGCTCCCTGGTTCCGATGAGATCCACGGTTCAAAAAAGGTACCCGTTAAAAACGAGGTGTCTGATTCAAACCATCCGTCAAAGCCCCAGGAAAAAGAACCCGAAAAAACGAACTCAACTTTAGAGTATTTTGATTCGTTCGAGGAAGCGTGCGAGGCGGTTTTTGGGTATATACCCCCAATGCCCGATTATCTTCCCGCCGGGGCGGAGCTTGATAGCTCATTGGGCCGCAAGGGGGATCACCTATATTTGAACTATAAAGCCGACGCCGGTATTATTGAATTATTCTTTCACTATATAGGCGATATGGGCGATAGTTACGCAATCGGCATAATGTATCCCGACGCCATAGACTACAAGAGCTTCGAGAAAGAAAGGATTAAGTATAATGTTACCATTATGACGGACGACAGAATAGCCGTTGATTGGGTAAGCGGCGCATTTAGGCTACATATCTCTACGCAGGGATATGGAATGGATGAGGTTATGAAGATAATTAGCTCCTTTCAAGGAGGCAACAATTAGGAGGATACTATATGATTTTTTGCGAAAAACGGATTGCTGCGGCGCTTGCTTTGATCCTGTTTACTTTCACAGGCTTCAGCACGGCCGCTGAAACGGTTAGATTGCCTACGGAGGGTTCGCAATCGCATGACTCGAATTACGCGACGGCGTATGCGTCATCTTGTATATGGCCATACGCGTCAGCGCAACTGATTAACGTCACTAACAGCTTTATCTCAATTAAATCCCCCTCCGCAGCAAAAATCAGTATGGAAGCTAACATTTATACTTATAACACAGTGGAAAAAATCGGCTTCATAAGCCTTACCCTTCAGGAGTGGACCGACAGCGGCTGGATAGATCTTTACAGCTATAAAGACCGGTATAGCAATAATGAAGATAGCTTTTCTTTTCAAAAAAGTGAAACCATTGGCATTAGCAGCGGTAATTATTACCGCTTAACGGCCGAATTACATGCTAAGGACGGTACGCTTACGGACACCAAGACCTATACTACCGATTATATCGTTGCTAGGTAGAGGAAAAGCGCCGGTTAATCTAAACCGGCGCGTGGTTCTTATGCCGTCACGCCTGAAATTCCTCCAACGGTTTTGACGGATGTTCATTTTGCACTCATTATACACCTATAGCATGTTTGCGGGAACATGGTCGTTCGATACTTCACAGAATCTTTATTTGAGCATAGCGTCAGACGGTATTTTCATGTTCTGTGCTATATGCGTCGCTTAGCGCCGATACGCATTTTAGCGATTATCCGTACGCGCTTGCGCGCTCGCGGCGTTTGCTTTATAATGATCTTATATCCTTATTAAGCTTGGATATGTATTATTTAATAAGACTGAGGTATTGCTCTTGGATATTGGCGCGTTTTTACTGCAAAAGCTCTATGTGCTGCCCGCTGTTATCGTTGCCCTTTCCTTTCACGAATGGGGCCACGCTTTCGCTGCGTACCGACTCGGAGATACGACCGCCCGCGATTACGGCAGACTGACGCTAAACCCTTTAAGCCATCTGGATCCGGTGGGTTTTATCATGCTGATGCTTGCTGGTTTCGGCTGGGCTAAGCCGGTCCCCGTAAACCCGCGCAATTTTAGAAAGCTGCGCAGGGATGATATTCTTGTTTCAATCGCCGGCGTTACGGTTAATCTCTTGCTGGCCTTTATTTTCTGCGGCGTCTGGATGGCGCTGGTTAAATACCGAGTCGGCAACTCCGCGCTTTGGCAGATTATGTTGAACTTTGTAAGCATTAACCTGTCGCTCATGGTATTTAATCTATTACCCATCCCTCCGCTGGATGGGTCGCATGTTTTGTTTAACCTGTTTCCACGCGCCGGCATGCGCATACGGCCCATAATGGAGCGGTACGGCTGGTTAATCCTGTGCGTCCTTCTGATTTCAGGCGTAATATCCACAATACTTTCTTTTGTAATCAACCCTATTTTTAACGGGATGATCTCCTTTTACAGCCTGTTCATTTAAGCGGCATGGGTTATGAGGTACATCTCAAGCAATTTTCCGGCCCTTTGGATTTACTGCTGCACCTAATCCAAAAGGCTGAGGTCGATATAAAGGATATATTTATTTCGGAAATCACCGCTGAGTATCTCGCGCTTATGGATGGTATCGGCGCTTTGGATATGGATACGGCAAGCGAGTTTTTATCCGTAGCGGCCACGCTCCTCTATATCAAATCGCGCAGCCTTCTCCCCCGCCCGCCGCGTGATGAGGCGCAGCTTGAAGAGGATCCGGAAGAAGCGCTTTTGCGCCAGCTGCGCGAGTATAAAGGGTTTAAAGAGGCCGGCGCAATGCTCGAAAGGCTCTGCTGCGGCATGGACGGCTGCTATACAAAGCTGCCAGAGGAATTCGCGGCGGCTCCGCCTCAAATTGAGTGGATAAACACATCAGTCGATAGCTTGATGACGGCTTTGAGAGAAGCGCTTAAACGCGGGGTCGGGCCCGAGCCCGTATATTCCGCTCTGCATCGGGTGAGGGCGGACAGGTTTACGGTACGTACGCAGTTAAAACGGATACGAGATGTTTTAATGGATCGCGGCCGAGTCGATTTTAGCGAACTGTTCGGCCAGGATGCGTCAAAGATCGAGATAATCGTTACTTTTATGGCGCTTTTGGATATGATTATGCGAAACGAAATCAAGCTTCATCAAAACCAGCCCTACGCCCCTATTACCATTGAAGCGCACCGGCTTGAGGATAACGATGAAGGCGAGCAATTTATGGATGAGGTTTGAATTTACTGGGTTATGATGAACTGTCAAGAATATTTCCCCATAATCGAATGCGTTTTATTCGTGTCAGGCGAACCGTTGGCGATAAGCCAGCTTCAGCGCGCGTTGAAGCTCACGAGCCTTGAGATGGCCGCCGTAATAGACGCTATGAGCCGCGATTACCGCGATAATAAGCGCGGCGTTCAGCTTTACGCCACGAAAGAAACCATTCAGCTAGTCACGAACCCACAATATGCTCAATACGTTCAAGAGCTGCTTGAGCCGCCACAGAAAAAATCCTTTTCCCAGGCCATGCTGGAGACATTATCCATCATCGCTTACAGGCAGCCCGTTACCCGCGCCGATATTGAAGCGGTGCGCGGAGTACGCTGCGATTACTCTGTCCGCGAGTTATTGAGGCAGGGTTTAATACAGGAGCTAGGCCGAAGGGATTGTATTGGCAAGCCCATGCAGTTCGGCACCACGGATACGTTCTTGCGACAGTTCGGTTTGCGCGCTGTTGAGGAGTTGCCAAGCTATGAGCATTATTCTTCCGCGGATACCGCACAAAACCCCTGTTCAGAGGATTTGCCGGCTGTTTAAAATATCGCTAATGAAATTCAGCCCTTTCGCGCATGCTAGGATCAGCCTGGAATTGGAAGCGGAGGGGTTTTATGTTATTGCTGCTGTTGCTTGTCGCGCTGGCGGCCGTCGTTATTACCGGCCTGCTATGGCGGTCCATGATCTTTTTCAATATAAAGGCGCGCAGTACATACTGCGAGCTTACGGTTGACATCCGGTTTTTCTACAGGCTGATATCCATGCCTCTGCGGCTGCGTTTGGAGTTTAACGCGGGAGACGGGCTTGTGATAACGCGTTTTACGCGGCGCGGATATGTAAAACAAGCCCGCGTTAAAGACGCGACTACCCCGCGAAAAGAGATTTTTCACTCCGCTATCACCGAACGAATCTTCAATATTGATAACATCAAAATAGCAATGACAGTCGGCGTTAAAGACAACGCGTTTTTATGCGTAATGCTGGCCGGAGCTTCTCGAATAATACTGGATAACGCCGCCTGTTTCCTGTTGACGTCGGATGAGAGGGCAAGGACATTTATCTATGTTCGGCCCGATTTTACAAAGCATATTTTTGCCCTGGACATGGAAGGAGCTCTTTGCTTGTATCCGCATCAGATTATGCGGGCTGCGGCAATACAAATTCGCCAAAAAAGCAAAAAAGCCAAAGCCCTTGTTTCACGGGAAGCGGAAGCGGCGATGTAGCATTGATGGTCATGAGCGCGTGTATCAAATAATTTCAAAAACTGAATTCGGAAACAAACGCGTATCGTGAAGCCAGGATAAAAGTTTTAAATTTGACCGCCCTTGATAAGCCAATCGCAATCCTTGTTTTTAATATCTAACAGATTACAGGCTGCTGAATCCGCCCAGAACGCCGTTCTATGCAGTAAACACAGTTGAAAAGTTAAAACCGACATCGAATGAAAATCCGTTCGCCGCATAAGGATATAAAGGCGGCGCTTAACGAGCCGTGTTAGCTGTTCCCGCTATGCGACGGGCGGACGGATCGGGGCTTTCAGGATAAATCTGGTAGGCATACGATTCTTTCAACCAACAAAGATTATTAGTACCGCATTATCGCGGTAGATAAGAGAAAGAGGGAATGGTAAAGTTATGTCGCATCCAATTGAAAACATCATGAAAACGAGCATGGAGCAGATTAAGGAAATGGTGGATGTTAATACGATCATCGGCAGCGCGATATTAACGGATCAGGAGAACATGATACTTCCGGTCAGTAAGGTATCGCTGGGCTTCCTGTCCGGTGGCGGAGAGTATGGCGCGGCTTCACCCGTTAGGCGCAGCGGTGAGGCTCTAGACGGAAACGATATTCGATATCCGTTCGCAGGTACGTCCGTTGTCGGAATGAGCCTAACGCCAATGGCGTTTTTAGCGGTGAACAACAATGAGGTTAAAGTGCATCCCGCTAACTATTCCTGCTCTGTTGACAGGCTGATTGAATTGCTTCCAAATTCGATTGAACGCATAATTCAGCAATGCAAATGCAATCAAAAATCTTCCTGCTCTCAAACCCCTTTAGAGGGCGCGGAGCTGCAGGATCAGGAGTAAATTTATAAGCGTATGTGTAATCCGATGAGGGTAAAAGCGCCAATCATATCCCTTCTGGCGTTTATATTCCTCGCCACGGCCACCATACCGGCGCCGTGCGCACGCGCTGAAGCCCCCGAGGTTTCAGCGCAATCCGCCGCGCTCATTGAAGGGAGCACAAAGAAAACGCTTTACGGAAAATCGGCGCATACCAAGCTGCCGATGGCCAGCACTACAAAAATCATGACCGCGCTTATCGCGCTTGAAAACGGCAACTTGGATGATATGGTAAAAACGCCGGACGAGGCGTATGGCGCCGAAGGATCCAGCATTTATCTCAACAAAGGTGAGGCTATGAGCCTGCGCGATCTATTGTACGGTTTGATGCTCAATTCAGGCAACGACGCGGCGGTTTCAATAGCTATTCATATCGCGGGCTCGGTTGAAGCTTTCGCAAGCATGATGAATGCGCGCGCGTCCCGGTTGGGCGCAAATAACACCCATTATGTAACGCCAAACGGCCTGCACGATCAAAACCATTACACCACCGCTTATGATCTGGCGCTGATTGCCGCGGAAGCGATGGCCAATGAGACTTTCCGCGAGATTGTCGGCACACAGTACCACAAAACGTCTACCGGCGACGTAAGCAGGACATTTAAAAATAAAAACAAGCTACTTTGGCAGTATGAAGGCGGCAACGGCGTTAAGACTGGTTATACAATGAAAGCGGGCAAATGCCTTGTTTTCAGCGCGGAGAGGGAAGGTATGCAGCTTATCGGGGTCGTGCTCAACTGCCCATCAATGTTTCCGGATTCAAAAAAGATTCTGGATTACGGTTTCAATAGCTATGAAATGAGCCTGCTGGCGCCCGCAAACAGCGTTATCGCCCGCGTTCTCGTAAAATCAGGAGTACAAAACCCCTTGGAACTAACCATAAAAAACGATATAATGGTTCCTGTGCCGCGCGACGCTAAACAGCAGTTTACTACACGTGTGGAACTCAGGGATGAATACGCCGCTCCGATTGCGGCGGGTGAAATATGCGGGCATGTGGAGATCTGGGATGATGGAACGCTCATCATCCGGGAACCGCTGTATGCCGCAACCAGCGTTGAAAAGGAAAAAGGGTTTGGCTATTATTTAACTGAGCTGTTCATGCGCTGGGTATCTTAAGTGAGGGGAATGGTTTCATGCGCCTGCAAAAGTACTTGGCCGACGCGGGAATCGCTTCCAGGCGCAGATGCGAGGAGCTTATAAGAAAGGGCCTTGTAAGGGTTAACGGGAACCCGGCAAGCATCGGCATGGAGGTAGAGCCGGGCAGGGATACGGTTTTTTTTAACGGCGAGCCGGTAATTAAAGATAACGATCGGGTAATCATAGCGTTTTATAAACCAAAAGGCGTTATATGCGCAAATTATGATCCAAAATCGCGAAGAACAACTGCGGATTATTTCCAGCAGCTTAAAACCCGCCTTTACCATGTTGGGCGGCTGGATTATGATTCCGAAGGGCTGTTGTTAATGACGAACGACGGCGATTTTGCTTTACGGATGACTCATCCTCGCTATGGCGTGATGAAAACCTATTATACGGAGTGCGACGGCCGCCTGACTAACGTCCAGCGCTTGGCGCTTGAAAACGGCGTATCACTAGAAGACGGGCCGACTGCGCCGGCGAGAATTCAAGACGTAAAGTTTAAAAACGGAAAAACAAGCTTTTATATCACAATCAGCGAGGGCCGAAACCGCCAAATACGAAGGATGCTTGAATCCGTCGGCCATAAAACGCTTAAGCTATGCCGGGTCAGGCAGGGTGATATTGAGCTTCGCGATTTAAAGCCGGGAGAATGGCGGTATCTAACAGAGAGGGAGATAAATGAGCTTTACCGTTAATTATCTTGGATTATTAAGTTATACTCAAGCATCGCCTTATAAGCGGTGCTTATGTTTTTTAAATATATAATTTAAAATTGGGAAACTAAACGCAGGAAAAAATGATTTATTGTAGAATATGTGGAATTTGGGGAGGGAACGGATAGCATGCAATTGCGATTTTTCGTAGTTAATCCCCAATATGAAACATAAGTTTTATTGATATGGTATAGAATTACGTCTTGGAAAGGGAGGATTTATTTTGAACCCAGAACAAATATCCGGCTGGTTCGTTTTGTTGCTTGGCATGGGTACGGTTTTTGTCGGCCTTGTCGTACTTATCGCGCTAACAAGAATTATGAGCGCCTTAATAACGCGGTACAGCGCGCGAAAGCTCAGCGCCCGGCCGTCCTCAGCGGCGGAGCGGGCTGTCGCTAATACCCCGCCGGCGGACGAACCCGCCTTTGTTATCGCCAACCGCTCCGAATTTATCGCCGCGGTCAGCGCGGCCATTGCGGCTAGCGCAGGCCTTGAAACAGCCGGTCTGCGCATACATTCGGTAAAGCAGATTTATGCCGGGGGCGGCGGGTCAAGGCGCTATGAAACGACGGCGGCAATCGCCGCGGCTATTGCCGCTTATACCGGTAAGGACATGAGCGGTTTAAGAATTCATTCTGTCCGCAAAATATAAATTACGAAATATTATTGGAGGTTATCTGTCATGCGTAAGTTCGTTGTTAACGTTAACGGAACGTCGTACGAGGTTGAGGTAGAAGAAATACAGGGCGGCGCTCCCGCCGCAGCCCCCGCAAAGCAAGCGTCAGCGCCGGTAACAGCAAAACCCGCGCCGGCCCCCGCTCCCGCCGCCCCTGCCGCCGGCGGCCAGCAGGAGGCTGTAGAAGCGCCTATGCCGGGAAGTATATTGGAAGTGCGCGTTAAAGCGGGCGAAGCGGTAAAGGAAGGGCAGGTACTGCTTATCCTGGAGGCCATGAAAATGGAAAACGAGATTATGGCGCCGAAAGACGGTAAGATAGTAGCGGTTAACGTCGTCAAGGGCGCTACGGTCAATTCCGGCGATACGCTCTGCATTATCGGATAAAGCTTAAGCCGTATAAGGCCCAAATAATCAAGAAGGAGTGCAGCTATGGATGCTATACTTGAATTTCTCAAGGGCACCGGTTTTGCTTTGATAACTGAACAGCCGCTTTCGCTGGCAATGATACTTCTGGCGTGCTTACTGCTTTATCTCGCAATCGTTAAAAAGTTTGAGCCGCTTTTGCTGCTGCCCATAGCGTTCGGGATGCTTTTAACGAATCTGCCCGGCGCCAACCTGTTTCATCCTGAGTTTTATGAAGGCGCACATATTAACTGGGCGGCTTTTAATGAAGGCGCGGGATTAATCGACTATCTTTACCTGGGTGTAAAATTCGGTATTTATCCGTCGCTGATTTTCCTGGGCGTCGGGGCGATGACGGATTTCGGCCCGTTAATTGCCAGCCCTAAAAGCTTGATATTAGGCGGCGCCGCCCAGCTCGGCATTTTTATCGCGTTTCTTGGCGCGCTGGGTTTAACAAGCCTGTTCCCAGGAGCGTTTAATTTCGGCATGAATGAGGCCGCGTCCATAGGGATTATCGGCGGCGCGGACGGTCCTACGGCCATTTACGTTACGCGCACCCTCGCGCCGCAGCTGCTAGGGCCGATAGCTGTCGCCGCATACTCCTATATGGCGCTCGTGCCCTTAATACAGCCGCCCATTATGCGCGCGCTGACCACAAAGAAGGAGCGCAGGATTGTGATGAAGCAGCTACGCCCCGTATCCAAGACGGAAAAAATTGTTTTCCCGATCGTGGTTACGATTTTCGTTACGCTGTTACTACCCTCCGCCGCGCCTCTTGTGGGTATGCTGATGTTCGGCAACCTGATGCGCGAAAGCGGTGTTGTGGAGCGTTTGAGCAAAACGGCGCAAAACGAGCTGTGCAACATCGTTACCATATTCCTTGGCATATCCGTCGGGGCAACGGCTACGGCGGAAGCGTTTTTGAACTTCCAAACGCTCGGTATTTTCGCCATGGGCATACTGGCGTTCGCGTTTGGTACCGCGGGCGGCGTGTTGCTTGCAAAGCTGATGAACGTTTTCTGCAAGGATAAGATCAATCCGCTGATCGGGTCTGCGGGCGTATCCGCCGTACCGATGGCCTCTCGCGTTTCTCAAACCGTCGGGCAGAAGGAACGGCCGGGCAATTATCTGTTGATGCACGCGATGGGGCCGAACGTAGCGGGTGTTATCGGCTCCGCTATCGCCGCCGGCGTATTCCTCTCGCTGTTTGCGCGGTAATATTTGAATAAATGGAGATGAGAACATGACGCATAAATTAATGATTACCGATACCATACTGCGCGATGCGCACCAGTCTCAGGCCGCCACGCGGATGCGTACCGAAGATATGCTGCCCGCGTGTGAGATACTGGACAGCATCGGATATTGGTCGCTTGAGTGCTGGGGCGGCGCAACTTTTGACAGCTGCCTACGGTTTTTAAACGAGGATCCCTGGGAAAGGCTGCGCACACTGAAAAAAGCGCTTCCGAACACCAAGCTTCAAATGCTGTTCAGAGGGCAGAATATACTTGGCTATAAGCATTACGCGGATGATGTTGTGGAGCAGTTTTGCCGCAAGGCTATTGAAAACGGCATAGACGTTATTCGTATATTCGATGCGTTAAACGATGTGCGGAATCTGGAATCGGCCATAAAGTTTACGAAAAAGTACGGCGGTATCTGCGAGCCTGCTATTAGCTACACCATCAGCCCCGTTCACAGCGAGGATTATTTTGTAAAGCTGGCGAAGGAACTGGTACAGATGGGCGCGGACGTTATCTGCATAAAGGATATGGCTAACCTTCTGCTCCCGTACGACGCCTACTCGCTTGTAAAGCGCCTGAAGGCGGAGGTTTCCGTTCCAATTCATCTGCATACGCACAACACTACGGGAACCGGCGATATGACATATCTTATGGCAGTTCAGGCAGGGGTCGATATCGTTGACTGCGCCCTCTCCCCTCTTGGAAACGGAACGTCGCAGCCGGCTACCGAACCTTTGGTGGCAACGCTGCGTTCAACGCCTTACGATACGGGGCTGGATCTGAACAAGCTGTCCGAGGCGGCGAAGCACTTCAGGAAGGTGGCGGAAAAGCTTAAGGAGCAGGGCTTCCTTGATCCCAAGGTTCTCAGCGTAGATACCAACACGCTTATGTACCAAGTACCCGGCGGAATGCTCTCCAACCTGATTTCACAGTTAAAACAGGCCAACGCCGTTGACAAGTATTACGACGTGCTTGCGGAAATTCCGCGAGTTCGCAAGGATTTTGGTTATCCCCCGCTTGTTACGCCCACCAGCCAAATCGTGGGCTCTCAGGCTGTGCTCAATGTTTTGGCCGGGACGCGCTATAAGATGTTTACAAAGGAATCCAAAGCGCTGCTTCACGGTGAATATGGCGCTTTGCCGGGCGAGGTCAACGAGGAAGTGCGCCGTAAGGCCATTGGCGGCGAGCCGGTAATAACTTGCCGCCCGGCGGATCTTCTAAAGCCTGAGCTTGATACATACCGAGAAGAAATCAAGGATTACATCCGGCAGGAAGAGGACGTCCTCAGTTATGCCCTCTTCCCTCAGGTGGCCATGAAATTCTTTGAGGCGCGTAATGAACCTAAGCCTCAGGAGCCCGCGTGGGAGGAGACTCAGCCTCAGCCCGAAGCACGGCCTGAAACTCAAGCCGGCCGCGAAAACGAGGTAACATACCTTTACGTAGAGGATTTAACCGTTTAAGTTGATGCAAATTGGCCGCCTCAGACTGAGGCGGCCAATAAAGCTATTGAAGGATGGACTAAGCCGTTTTTATAAGCTCGCATGAGCGCCCTTTGCGTGTACCGCTAGGGCAGCGGCGCGCGAAGCGTATATCCAAACCACATGGCTTGCCGCGCAGCGCATTTTTTAGCTCACACAACGCATTAAATGGCCCAAATAAACGTCGCCATTTCCCCGCTTTATATCGTATAAGTATGTTTTAATAATTGATTTTTTCTTGATAGCAAAGCGAGGTTTATTGTTTAAGAAGGCAAAAGAATAGGCCAAAAGGCCGAAGGTTTTAGTATATTAAACTATCGGTTCTTACGAACAACTTTCATAGCATTTAGTTTTTTTGAATATGTTTCGGGCGTGATGAGATACAGATTTTTAGGCGTTAACTGTTTCTACCTCAACGCTATTTATAAACGATCACAACGCTTTGCGCCTGCTCCAATTTTGAAGACATAGTATAAATATAATTGAACTTTAACCAACATAGTTTTATTATGAGAAGGCGGTAGTTCCGGCCTTCCTTTTACATCTAATACGTTATTCATATCTTACTGAAAACGATACTTTATCAGGGTATTAAATGCGAATGTAAAATCATAGGCTTATGTTTTGATGTAATACCAGCATTTTTTTCTATACGTTTTTGTTTTAATAAAGATACGGTATTAACCTAAACTATGAAATAAACAAATAATCTCTGAGCTGATTGGACGCGTAAAATATAAAAGCGATTTCTTTATTAGCGCGTGTAATTTTTCAGCGCCCGAGACCTCCAAAGCATATCTACAACAACCTAACTTCTAAATTGCTAAAATCGTTCCCCAATTTGTTAGCTATTTACCCAAAAAACGGGCCACAAGCGTACGGTGCGACTTCATCGCCCCGCATGGGCAGAATTCCTGACAGCAAAAGCACCGTATACAAACGGACCTGCGAATACGCGGTTTTTTGTCTTTTATGATAATCGCGTTGGCCGGGCACATCCGCAGGCATTCGCCGCATCCCACGCATGATTCTTCCATAACGTCTGGATATGACGCGAGGCAAGCCGTTAGCGCTTTTTTTACCAATGGGGATTTACCCGCGAGCTGTCCAACGCTTCGTGTTGGAAGCTTTAAAAAATCCGGCTTGGAGAAAGCTTGTAATGAACCGTGTATAGCGAGATCATGAACGGATTGCGGCGCAAGGCCGCGCTGCTGAGCAGCAACGATAGTCGGGATTCTATCCGGCTCAAGGCCTATCAGCTCCGCGCAGACTAAATCTGCCCAATGCGCGTTAGTGGATGCGATTAGCGCGCCCAAGCTGCGCGGGGTTCCGGCCGTCGGCCCGTTTCCCTCCATGCCCACAACCGCATCGACTATAACCAGCCTTGGTTTAAAGTATTCCTCGATATCTACGAGCGCGTGGGCAAAATCAAGCGTGTCGGGGTACCGGTAATGATACTCCGGCTTCACGGTTCCCGGTACCGTTCCAAACATATTCTTAACCGCCCCGCTCAGGCCCATCATACCATGAGTTTTAAGCTTGCAAACGTCAATAATTGCGTCGGCTTTATCAAGATAGGATGTATAGCGGATCTCCTTAGCCCTGTATGCCGAGGGGTTGCACGCCGTGGCCTGCCCAAAATCCCGGTTCAACTCAGCCCCCTCCCGCTCAGCCAGCGCCATACCCGTGGCCGCGTATACCGCATTGACCAAAGGGGCGTTGTACGTGCCCCCAGGGCTGTCTCCTACCACAACCCTCGCGCCGCGCTTTATCAGCATACGGCAGACGCCAGCCACTACGGCGGGGTGCGTGGTAGCGGCGGCATCCGGCTTTTTGAACATAACCAAATTCGGCTTTACAACTATATTCATACCGGGCTTAACCCAGTCTAGCCCGGCGATGGGGTTAATTACTTCCTCAAGCGCTGCGGACACGGTATCGCGCAAATAATTTTCACACGCGGCTATCGTAACATGCGGTTCCATAAACGACTCCTTTTCCATACCCTGCCGCCGTTTGAGCGTGCGGCTCACGGCAGCCGGCGCTTCGCCTACCTCGACTTGTTCGCCTGCTTTATACGCTGTTCTTTTGTGAGCAGCTTCTTGCGCATACGAATACTCGCCGGCGTAACCTCTACAAGCTCGTCATCAGCGATAAATTCCAGGCATTGCTCCAAGCTTAGCTGCGTATACGGGGTTAGCCGCAGCGCCTCGTCCGAGCCGGAGGCGCGCATATTTGTGACGTGCTTTTTCTTGCACACATTCACCACGATATCCTCATTGCGAGAGCATTCCCCTATAATCTGTCCTTCGTAAACGGGCGTTCCGGGCCCCACAAAAAGTCTGCCGCGCTCCTGCGTATTAAACAGGCCGTAGGACGTGGTTTCGCCCGTTTCATGGCAGATGAGCGAACCTCTCTCCCTCTCCGGTATTTCACCACGATAGGGTTCATACCCATAAAAAACATGGCTCATAACGCCGTTGCCGCGCGTGGATGTAAGAAGCTCGGACCGGTAGCCCATAAGCCCTCTGGCTGGAATCAGGAAAACGAGGCGGACGCTTCCCTCCGTATCGTTCTTCATATCCTGAAGATCCGCTTTGCGGCGGCCAAGGCCTTCCATAACCGCTCCGACATATTCCTGAGGCACGTCGACAGTAAGCTCCTCAATAGGCTCCAGAACCCTACCAGCTTCATCCCGCCTGAATATCGCCCTCGGCTTTGAAACCGCGAACTCATACTCCTGCCTGCGCATGGTTTCAATTAAAATGGAAAGGTGCAGCTCGCCCCTGCCGCTCACCTTAAACGTATCCGTGGAATCGGTTTCCTCAATCCGCATGCTGATATTGGTTTCAACCTCTTTAAACAGGCGCTCGCGCAGGTTGCGCGATGTTACGTATTTCCCTTCCCTGCCCGCAAAGGGGCTGTCGTTGACCATAAACATCATGGTAACTGTCGGCTCGTCGATTTTTATAAAGGGCAACTCCTCCACAACATCCGGGCAGCAAGCCGTTTCCCCGACCATAAGATCGGTAATGCCGGCAACCGCTATGATATCGCCCGCTTCAGCCGATTCCGTCTCAACGCGCTTGAGCCCGTCAAAACGGTATAGTCGCGCTAGGCGCGCGTCACGCGGGACGTCCCCGCCTACTATTCGGACGGGCTGGTTCCTTGCCGCCCTTCCGCGTATAATCCGCCCAATTCCAATACGTCCCACATAATCATCGTAATCAATGGTAGAAAAAAGTATTTGAAGGGGTTTGTCCGAATCTCCGTTTGGTGCGGGTATACTGTTGATTATGGTTTCAAACAGCGGCTGCATATTCTCCTTGAGTTTATCGGGCTCCAGGCCCGAGCAGCCTTCGCGCGCGGAAGCGTATACAATGGGAAAATCGAGCTGCTCCGCGGACGCTCCCAGATCCATAAACAATTCCAGCGTCTCATCCACAACCTCAAGCGGGCGAGCGCCTGGCCTGTCCACCTTGTTTACAACAACAACCGGTACCTTATTTAATTCAAGCGCCTTGCGCAAAACAAACCGCGTTTGAGGCATGCATCCCTCAAAAGCGTCTACAAGCAAGAGAACGCCGTCAACCATCTGCAAAATGCGCTCGACCTCGCCACCGAAATCGGCGTGGCCGGGCGTATCAACAATATTGACGCGGTAATCCTGATACTGCACGGAAGTGTTTTTGGATAATATGGTTATGCCTCGCTCGCGCTCAAGATCGTTACTGTCCATTACCCGCTCCTGTATCTGTTCATTAGCCCTGAACACCCCGCTTTGGCGAAGCAGTTGATCCACAAGCGTTGTCTTTCCATGATCGACATGCGCTATGATGGCAATATTTCGTATTTTCTTCTCGGTCATTTCCTCAATCCTTTCTGCAAACAACCATTAATTATACACCCTGGCGCTCGCAATTACAAACGTGCAATTATTTTTTCATGAGCTGTACGGCGAGTGTTGATTATCATCTGCTTTTAGGATAATATATAATCTGCTAATCGCCAACATAAAAATCTCACAGGAACACTTGGTTTACAGAATACTGCTCGTAAACGTTTATCAACAGCCCGTAAAAATTCCATTTAAATATAGTTTCTGAAAACGCTGTTTTTATTGATTGATGAGATGAGAATGGTAATATTTTTGTTTATATTATTTTTGTTATAGTATGATTGAAATAAGGTTTTCGATATATTTCCCAACGATGGCACAGTCAATGTTAGCTTACAGAGCCGTTACCATTGTCAGGTGTGCTTGGCTCTACTATCGAAATTATTAAGCACATAACCTTCACCACATGGTTTCTTCTTGCTTATATATTTTAAAACGGCAACGCTCCAAAACCCTTTGAGATGCAATACCGTCAACATCAGTTTGTGCAATTACAGTTGAAATATCATAGCGTCTTAACACAAATTCGCACATAGACTTTACAGCCTTCGATATATATAGCCGTTAGTTCAAATTCTGCCCCCAAACCATACGAAATACGATATCTCAACTTCACCGTTTTTATTGAGTAGATTCTTGAAACCGGCAGAGAAAGTTTCGCAAATTAACAAAATAAGCTGAAAAACACATAATTGTCTGTGTCGTGCTTCGACTTAAGCAATTGTCCTTTCACTATTTTGAGGAAAATGCCCTCAATCGGTTCCGCTTTTTACGTGGAATTAAATACTTTGCTCAGCACCGAAATATCCTCTGCTCATAATTTTAATTGGTTAATCGTTAAAAGGATTAATTCGAGCCGTTGCGTTTGCAATACCATTTAATGATCCCCATCAACATATCAAATAAACTCCATATAACATATTATAAGAAATTTTATGATTATAACAATTACCTTTTATCGTAAGCACATTCTACTGATAAATGTCATCTTAATCCTATACCTTTTAAAACCTCATTTACGGTAATACCGTTATATGTGTAGGAAAGGTTGTCCAGCGCGAATGGCAGGGCTGCCCTGTCATCAAGCTTTATTAGTTTGTAGTTGTTTTGCAACCGGTCTAAACTTTTAATAATCGACTCACGGATTATCGGCCTTTTGATTTTATCTGCATCATCCATGATGTTACGCAGGCTACCAAACTGATTAATAAGCGCTGAAGCAGTTTTAACACCCACGTTTCCCGGGCCCTTGATGTTATCACTTTTATCGCCTGTTAAAGACTTGAAATCTACATATTGACAAGGTAAAATGCAAAACCTGTCGATAATGTATTTTAAATCGCAAACCACAGAATGTTTACCACGATAACGCAATACCCGCACATTTTCACTAATAAGCTGAAAAAAATCGCTGTCAAAAGAGGCTATCACAATTTCCTCTTTGTTGCCGTACGTATGGACGTAGCTTGAAATGACATCATCCGCTTCCAATTCGGCTACCTCGGCATGTTTTATACGCATAAAAGATAAGGAAGCGTACACATCATCGATCTGTGAAAAAGGATTCTCATCAGCCGGTACTTGTGAGTAATCTGGCCGATTGGCTTTATACTCAGGAAGCAGCTCGGTACGGTAATTAGCATGTTGGCCGTCAAACAGCACAACAATATGAGTTGGATTTGTCATCTTAATTATTCTGATGAGCGCTCCAACAAACCCTAAACTCCCTTGTATTGCTTTACCACTTGCATTAGTAATTCTTGGCGGCATTCCAAAAAACATCTGAAAATACAGATTCAGCCCGTCAACTATTAACAGCTTCCTCATATCCTTCACCTCTCAATTATATTGACTTGCATTTACTCCAATACTCTACTTTGCTTTATAAGGCAAGGCAAACGAAAATCAAAAGACCCTAACTATGCCCTCGTCACGCAATTCCAGTGGAATACAGCACCCCGCACCAAAAACGCGCCCCATTTGCAATTGATATTGCGGATATATCTCAAGCGGGACATAGGCTTGAATGGCGCCCGCAAAGCCTCCGCCATGTATTCTGCACACACCCTTTTCTCCAAGCGCGCGTTGACTCAAGCTTAAGCCTACCGTAAGCGGTTGACTATCAGGCTGACATATACTGTATGTATTCTGCAAAAACTCAGCGCTTGAACGCCCTGATTCTTCTACCAGTTCCAAATACCGTTGAAAGTCGTTCCGTATGAGCGCGCTCGCCATGCTGCCAACCCGCGTCATCTCGCCAAAAAAATGCATCGCGCGTAGAAACGCTCGGTCCCCGCACATAGATCGCAGATAAGATCCGTTTTTAAGATAATCCTCCTCCTTAACGTCCCTCAGCCTTTGAGCGCCAAGCGCGCGCGCTACGCGCGCCATATCCTCGGGGATCCGGGCATATTCATTCGTTAAGTTTTCGTGTCCTGTGCCGGTGTTCACCAAGCATAACTGATAACCACTATCCGCGAAGCGATTTGGGATGGAAGCTACATGCGGCTCTACGTTATCAAAATCCATCAGCGCTATCCCTCCATGAGCACAGGCGAGCTGATCCATCAGACCGCAGGGCTTACCGTAAAACCGGTTCTCCGCCCACTGCCCAGCCTTGGCGAGATCAAAAAGCGGGACATCGCCTCCGTTATATAAGCAGCTAAATATGCAACCGATCAGTATTTCAAAGGCCGCGCTGGAGGAAACGCCTATGCCTATGGGAATAACTGATTCTATATACGCCTCAAATCCGCCGGACCGGTACCCCATATGTGAAAGCCCCGCTGCCACGCCGCGTACAAGGCTTGCCGGCAAGCCCCGTTCATGATTCAGCGGTGTCTTTTGTGAAATGTCAATTACAACGCGATGGCTCCGGTTATCGCGTATGTGCAAATAGACTTCATTGTTGTTTATCGGTGAGGCTGCGGCCAGCATCTCCATTTTTACCGAACCGGCCAGTACGCGCCCGCCCTGATGGTCCGTATGATTTCCGCCCAGCTCTGTTCGCCCTGGGACTGATATTACCGCCTTGGGCAAAGCTGTGGGAAACAGCCCTTTAAAGTGCTTAATGACTCGTTCAGCGTTTATATTATCCAATGGATCACTCCTTTATGGCCATGCGCCATAATACAGCGTATCGCTCACATATAAAACCGGCGCCGCGCATGCATCGTTATTAAAATGCGGGGAACCTGTGCAAATCAACTTGTTTACGCATTCATTCCCAACCTTTGAGCAACCTGCCCAGATCATGAGCTTAGTTCGGCGAAATATTTGGTACTGTGAAAATTAAACGTCATATTTAGGCGCAAGTAATCTATTCACCTGAAATCTACCGCGATCTCGTATTCAAGCTTAACATCCCAGGACAGAGTATCGGTATTAAACCCCACCAGCTTTCCCAGCTGTACGGTGAGCACTCTGAGCCTTTCAACATTTTTTAACTGTTCTTCGCCAGCCTCCTTCAAATCCGCATCCTTAGCCTTTGCCGCCTTTTCCGGTGTTTCATACAGGCTACGGCCCGCTTCAACCTTTTTAACAACAGCTAGATACTCCTGGTACAGCTTATGATATGCCTCTGAATAAACGCGATATATTACCGGGGTCGGGGACGGCGAAGCCAATGCGGACGGAGCCGGGGTTGGCGTTGGCGAAGGCGTAGGCGACGGCGTTGGCCGCCCCGGCGGATAAATCGTTGGAGCCGGCGTGGGCGTGGGCTGAGGAACTTTGAGCTCATCCTCCTCAAACGCATTCACAATGCGCTTATGTACGCCCGCATTTATCGCTTCAAGATAGGCCTCTGCTTTTAAATCGCCCCATTCCCAAAGGCAGTAAGGCAAATTGTATTCCTTATACTGCGCCGCGTCGTAATTGTAAATCTCTTTTATGAGCGCTATGCGCTTTTTCTGATCCGTAAGAACAAAGTTCCAGTTATAAATAGATTTTGTCTGCCCGCCCATAGAATGCATGTTTATCCGTTCAAGCGGCAGGCCGTAGCCAAACAGGGCGAACGCCGCCGTTTGCTCCAATGTCGTATTGGTAAAAAGCTTACCGCTGAAAGCGGTGACAATATCCGGTATTGTAGCAAGAAGATTTCTTTCCTTTACCGCTTTAAACAGCGCGATAAGCATTTTCTTTTGGCGGTTGATGCGGTTTTGGTCGCCGCTCATGGAGGAGGGCAGGTTTTTTCTTACCCGAAGATAATCCAATACCGCCTGACCGTCCATAAACTGCGAACCTTTTTGATATTCGCGGCCCGCCATGGAAAAATCCATTTCCAGATCAAAATACACGCCGCCGATAGCATCGACCAATTCCTTAACGACAGGCATATCCACAGCGTAGTAATAATCCACGGGATAGCCGCCCAGCATCCATTTAGCGCCTTCCATCACCTTTTCAAAACCGCTTTCTTCGGGGAAGCCGCCCCCGCAGTTTATCGTGGCGTTAAGCTTGTATTTACCCTCCACCCCAGGTATTTTCGCATAGGTGTCACGCGGAAGCGAAATCATATCGACCTTATTCTCTTCAAAGTTGATAGCCAATATCATCATCACGTCCGCATGATACTCATGTTTTCCATTCCAGGTTTCACGCTCCGGCGAATAATCAACGCCTATAAGAAGTACGTTGACAATATTCTTCATTACTGATTTGTCCGCCTGCTCCCACATCAGCTGGTATGGATCGGGCGTGGGAGTTGCTTCCGGGCTATTACCCGGGGCGGGCGAATGATTAACTGCAGGCGGCGTAGGCGTAGAGTCCAAAGTCTGCCGAAACAGCCACGCAGGATTGAGAATGCGTATCACCATAATTACGCATGCGATTAAAAGCGAACTCGTAACGCCCACGCAAGACCATAATATAACCTTTTTTTTATAGGACATCCTCTTTTTCGTTCTGCCGATTCCTGTTGACAAATTCTCCATTACTTGATCTCCATCGGTGTTATTTCATTATTACATACAACGCTTGTACGTTAAAAAAGTTGCATAATCTTTATTTGACGCCGTCTGCCGACTGTGCGGCTTTAAGGTACCATTCTTTAGCAGGTCTGATTATACCATGCATTGAGCGCATTGAAAAGATATTTGATGAAATATTAAGATTATGTCGCTTATTGCCGTAAATGCCCTCCATATATAGCGGCTCCAATGATACCCGCATCGTTGCCCATTGCCGCGGGAACTATTCGTGCGAAGCTTTTAAAGAAGCATTTTTCACCTATGCGCTCGCGAAGCGCGCTGAAAAGAAAGTCGCCGGCCAGGCCGACCCCTCCCCCTACTGCTATCACCTCAGGATCAAGCAAATGGATTATGGATAAAAGCGCACCCGCCAGCCGTTCGACAAATCGGCCGAATATATCCAGCGCTATCGTATCACCCGCCTTCGCGCAGTCCATCACCAGCTTGGCCGTTACATTGTCCATATCCCCGCCAGCCTCAGTTGCGATGCGGCTGTTAAAGCGTTCAACAACCGCCCTTCTCCCTTCTTTTATCAGCCATGTCGCCGTGCAGTAAGCCTCTACGCAGCCGCGTATTCCGCAGGTGCACAGTTCCCCGCCGTACTGCAAAATCATATGACCAAGTTCCACGCCGCTGCCGTTACCGCCGTTGAAAACCTTACCGTTCAATATCAGGCCGCCGCCTACCCCGGTGCCAAGCGTGACGAGCGCTGCGGTTTTGCAGCCCTTTAATGCGCCGGCATAGAGTTCCGCCGCTGCCGCCGCGTTCGCGTCGTTCATAAGAAACAGGGGCGTATTGGGAAAATAACCGGCCAGGCAATCATAGAAAGGGACGTTGCGCAGTTGAAGGTTATATGCGTTAATTACCACCTTGCAGCGGGAATCCAAGCTTCCGGGAACCGCAACCCCGAGGCCGCTTATTTTATCCATCCCCACACCTTCATCAGCCGTCAGTTTATCAGCCATTTGAGCTACAAGAAGGGCGGCCGCTTCATGACCTTTGCCGATCGGATAAGGCATAACAGCCCTGCGAATAATTCGAGCTTGTTCATCCACCAGCCCGGCCGCGATGTTTGTACCCCCGATATCAAAGCCCATCGTGTAATGCAAATTTTTGAACCTCCCTATTCGTTTTGAGTAAACTCTTTACCGCAATCTACGCCGCGTTCGGTTTAGTATGCTGCATTCGGCGCTTTCTAGCATAAGCATCTTATGTTTTTTATAGATTACCCTGCGGCATTTCGGTACGGGAGAACACATTTCCTGCTGCGGCTTGACAACATTGCTCACGATAAAAGAGTTTTACCGGGCAGCCATTTGCTTAACGCGTATAATGCTTCAAGCCTCATCACAAAAATGTGTATCCCGATAACACGGGGTAAAACGAATAGGGGGCGTAAGCATCCGTAAAATCAAATCCCCTTACGCCTTGGCAAGTATGTAACGCTCTATAAACCAAGCTACCCCGTTGAGAGCGCAGGGCGGTACTACAATATCCGCAGCGGCTAAAGCTTCCGGCTCCGCGTCCGCCACGGCCGCGCCAAGCCCGGCCCAGCGTATCATTTCCAAGTCCAACGAGTTATCGCCTACGGCGGCCACCTGTTCTCTGTTCAGCCCCATCATTTCAGCAATGCGCATAAGCGCGCTACCTTTATGCGCGTCCAGTCGATTAATTTCAACAAACCCGGGGCGCGAGCCCGAGATCTTCAGCCTTCCTTCAAAGCGTTCCTGAAACAATCTGATATACCCCGGTGTTTTCTCCGGCTCAGTAATCGCCAATACCTTTGGCACATGCCTCCAAAGCTTCCGCCGGATAAGCGGATCCAGCCTTCGCGGAAGATTCTGCCCTCGAATATAGGCGTCAGAATAGGGGTGCGCTCTTTCGCATACGATTCCGTCGCCCTCGAATATATGCGCATAAATGCCGAGCTCGGCAGCTGTATCCAGCGCTTCCCGCACCAAATCAGGCGGCATTTGTGCGTTAAACAGGCACTCGCCGGTACGGGTATCAATTATTTTCGCGCCGCCAAATACAATGACAGGCCCTTTTATATCCAGCGTTTTACAGATAGGAGTGGCTCCTAAATACCCTCTTCCCGTTGCGATAGCGACATACACCCCCGCATCTCGCGCGCTGTTGATTGCGCTAAGATTTTCATGCGATATAACGCCGCCTTGGGGCAGCAGCGTATCATCCACATCCAAAGCCAGCAGCCGAATTCCGACTTCTTGTATCATTATGCTACTCCTTATCGTGGGCTTTTTTTGAGTTAAAATACGCGTATACCTTCCTTGCCGCTTCGCGGTTCATTCCCGGCACGGCCCTTAACTCCTCCTCGTCCGCGTTTTGTATCGCTTCGAGCGTTAAAAACGCGTTAAACAATTCGCGCTTGCGCTTTGGGCCAACGCCCTCTATTTCATCAAGGACGGAATAGAGCGCGCTGCGCGCCCTCAGGCTTCTGTGATAGGTTATAGCGAAGCGGTGCGCCTCGTCTCGTATGCGTTCGAGCAGATGCAGCGCGGGGCTGTGCCTGTCGAGCGTGACCGGCTCTGGGTTGTCGGGCAGTATAACCGTCTCGCTCCGTTCCGCGAGGCCGATAGCCGGGATATGCGCGCAACCGGCATTATCTAGCGCCTCCAGCGCAACGTTTAATTGCCCCCTTCCCCCGTCAACGATGAGGAGATCCGGCAGTTTTGCGAACTTTTCGTCGCCCGCCGCGGCCCTGTCCAGCCTGCGCTTTAGCACCTCGCCCATAGCCTTGTAATCGTCCCCTTCGGTAAGCCCGCGTATCCGAAACCGGCGGTATTCTTTGGGCGCGGGTTTGCCGTTGATAAAAACCACCATCGCCCCGACAGTACCCATGCCCTGGATATGTGAGTTGTCATAACACTCCATCCTCTCGGGCAGGTTTGAAAGCCCCGCAATTTCGCAAAGCTGCGCGAGCGCTCCTTCTCCGCGCTCCCATTCCCTGCGCTGTAACTCCCTTTCGCGCCTGATTACCTCCATACCATTATCGTAGGCAAGCTGAACCTGCTTGAGCTTATCCCCTCGCTGAGGGCATATGACGCGCGTTTTTTTTCCGCGCTTTTCCGAGAGCCAAGCTTCAATAAGCTCCCGATCGTCCATCATATCCTTAACGGCGATTTCCTCGGGTACATAGCCTGACCTGGCGTAATACTGCTTGATGAAAGAAGCCGTCAAGCTAGCCCTTGACTCGCCCGCGCCTGTTAAATCAAACCGCTCGGTCCCAATCACCTTGCCGCCGCGTATGAACATCGCGAAAACCAACGCGCTATCGCCCTCGAGAGCGAGCGCAAAAACATCCCTTTCCACATTCTGATGATCAATAGCCTGTTGCTTACGCCCCAGTTGCTCGATAGCTCGTATCCTATCCCTCAACTGCGCCGCGCGCTCAAAATCCATCCTGGCGGACGCTTCTTGCATCTCGCCCGTCAGCCTTTCGATAAGCGGCTTGACACGCCCGTCAAGGAACGCGCAGATCTGATCGAGGAGATCACGATATGCCTCAGGCGAAACGCTTCCGGAGCACGGCGCGCAGCATTTACCCAAATGATACATCAGGCATGGCCGTTCGCCTCTGTCAATCGCGCGCTGGATATCCTTTTTGCAATGGCGCACAGGAAAATAATCCCTTATGGCGTTAAGCGAATCCCTCAGGGCCAATCCGCTCAGATATGGGCCGAAGTACCTCGCGCCGTCGTTCTTAACGCGCCGAACCACTTCAAAGCGGGCGAACGGCTTTTTGAGGTTCACGCGTACATATGGGAAATGCTTATCGTCCTTGAGCAGGATATTGTACCTGGGCTGAAACTGTTTTATCAAATTGCTTTCAAGCGTAAGCGCTTCCGTCTCGTTCGCGGTGAGGATATACTCAAAATCCACCGCGTGCGAAACCATTGCCGCGACTTTTGGCGTGAGCGTGCTCGCCGCGCGAAAATACTGCCGCACACGGTTCTTCAGGTTCACGGCCTTCCCGACATAAATCACCTGCCCTGCGCCATCCATCATTTTATATACCCCGGGCGTATCGGGAAGGAGCTTCAATTTCTCAGCGATAATCACGTTCATACAAAATATTATAATACTTTTGATGATTTGTTTGAAACCTTTTTTATACTTTGCGCGTTTACTTTATAAAACCACCGGGAGGATTACGGTTGTGAAAGGTATATCACTTTTAGCGTCGCTTATGGCCGTTTTGATGCTATCCTCATGCTCCGCAGCTTCGGGAGGCGGCTCCGCGTTCGCGTCTTCGATAAGCGGTACGGAAGGCGAACCTCTCCCCGGCGGGGCCGTAGAGAGTAAATTGATACAGGCGAACAACGCCTTTGCGCTTTCACTTACAAAGATGCTGGGCGACGACTGGACCGGCGTGTTCTCTCCATTGTCGATTTCAATGGTCCTTCAGCTCACCATGAACGGCGCCGACCAGCTTGCGAGAACCGCAATGGAACAGGCGCTTAAAACCCAGATGGGGCAGGATGAAATAAATCTCAACAACGGCCGGCTGCTCAACAAGCTTAACAGCGCCGGAAGCGTACGTATGGCCAACGCGGTTTTTGCAAATAAAGCCGGTACGGTGAATAAAGAGTTTATCAGTATTGCGGCGGATTTTTACCGCGCGGGTATCGGCAATCTGGATTTTTCGGATAAGCAGAAAACTCTGCGCATCATAAACGACTGGCTTAAAGATAATACGGACGGGCGCATTAAGGATATGGTTAAGGAAATTTCCAACGATTCGATGATGTTCCTCATCAACGCCGTAACCTTTAAATCAAACTGGCTCAGCCCGTTTGACCCAAAGAAGACGGAGAAAGCGGATTTTTACGGGCTGAATGAAAAAACCGTTGTTGAAATGATGAGCAAAACCGGCTCCATGTCCTATTATCAGGCTGAAAATGGCCAGATAGCATTATTGCCTTATGCGGATAAATCCTGCTTTATGGCTGTTATGCTGCCTGAAGAAGGCGTATCGCCCGCCGATTTTATCCAGGCGTTTGATTATCAATGGAATAAATGCGAATCCGCATACGGAACGCTTAATATGCCGAAAGCCCGTTTGGAAACAAACCTTGATTTAAACGGCATCCTTAAGGATATGGGAATGGGCGACGCCTTTATTGACGGCGATGGGAGCTTCCCAAGCCTAATCACGGCAAACGACGGGCGCGGCTCCGCTGCGATCAACAACGTCATGCACGGCGCGGCCATCACGATTGATGAAAACGGAACCGAGGCGTCGGCCGGTACGGTTGTGGATATGGCTGTACGAAGCATGGCGCCGGGTTATCCGTTCACCATACAGTGCGACAGGCCTTATGCCATGATGATAGTCCATTGGGAAACCGAAGCGGTGCTCTTTACGGCAATCGTAAGTGATTTGGGCATCCCCGCCGCTTGATAATGGTTCCGTTTTCCGCAACGCTGGCGGCGTAGGCCCGGTTAAACCCGAAAAATAAATGGGTATTTCTCTAAATGATGTGTGGTTACTCAGGGCCTGAATTCAAACGCCAGACGAATTCGGGCCCCCTCCTTCCTGTTATCGGTGAAGAGGCCGGACATTAAATTTAAGATAGATTTCGCAAAATCGTGCTTTGTGGTTACCTTAAATCCGGCGGTTTCAGCTAGAACCGCCGGTCTTTTCTAAGTATATGACAAGGCAAACAGATTCGTAGTAGATAACAATCAGCGCATATACGGATGTTGATGTCGAGCGTCCTTCAGTTTTTCAGCCTCTTATATAAACTTAAATAATCGCAAATCAAATTTACTGCTTCTTTGCTTTTTAAGGTGTGAATTCTTTATTTCGCTTCTGATTGCTATTGCACCTTTTTCGATGTTCGCCTGCGACAATAGCTTTTTGCAGCCCGGTTCGACTCGTGACGGCAACACTTAAATCAACATCCCCCCATTAACCATTCCACATCCTTGAAGCTGTTTTGCGCCCTGTTAAACGCCCACAATACTCAGTTCGCGCATGCCCGGGGTATCGGCCATGAATCACGCCGCAATCAAGCATTATCATTTGCCGGCGCGTCGCGCTGTTCCGCATCGCTTATATTTAACCAGTGAAATCATAAGCGGCGGCCTTAAAATTTGCCGCCAAACGATTACGCATATTCAACTTAAAGGTCGCCCGTAAATTGTAATAATGTTTGTATAATACCAATCTAGGTCATTCATCATAATCCATTCGGCCGTCGTTTTTTCACCATAAGCTTTAATTGTGACCAATCAACACGCCGCCGTTTTTCAGTTTACAGCCAATATAGCGCCAACATGAGCGCGGTAAATATTTTTTCTAGCTATGAAAAAGACTTAACCGGCCGGTATTTTATTTATTTCCTCTTTGATTCTAATCACCATATCCGTCAAAGTACGATATCCATAAGCCGCCTGATTTGAAGGCAGCGCTATGAGCTCGTCGTTACCATAATTTATTTCAATCGCCCCCTGAATAGGGTTTAGCATAAATAGATAATCCTGCTTTAAATCGGGCCCGTCAACTAGGAAAAACAGATAAAACGCGCCCTTCCTCAGATTCACCGCAGGCTTAGCGGATAGGGTTTTAAGGGTAGCAGCGTCCATGACGCCGGCCGCCATATCCGGCGCGTAAATCAGATTCAATGTATCGCCAGGTTTGAATGCGCCCTTGATTGAGCCGTAGGCGCGGATTTTCGATATGGAAGCCGGCATGGTCTTTTCTACGCTCGCACCTCCGGCTTGCGATCTAAATACGGTTGGCTCAAGAGGCGGCACGTCGAGAACCTGCCCGACAAAAATATCGTCGGCCGCCTCAACCACCTGTTCTAGCTGAGCATAATAGTATTCTTGTGAATATGAACTGATTACGCTTGAAAGCTCCTCAATATTCCTTTTAATCTCCTCAACGGATATCGCCGCGTCGGCCCATTTTACTTCTCCATTATTTATCTGCAGAGGCTTATCCGTAATAATGCGAAACTCCGCCCCGTCTTCGGTATGAAAATTATCTGAAGGCGAACCCAAATACAGCAAATATTGCCTTCCAGTTTTCATGGAAGCCTCCGCACAGTGAATAACGCCTCCCAACTCGCCGTTTCCAGCAAGTATATCGACGATTTGAACATCAGAACAGGGAAGCCCATCCACATTAATATGGGTTGCCACGCATTCGCCGCTGATAACTAAATCAGCATCCCATAAATGCTGCCGAATAGTTTGACTGAACGACTCGTTTTTTTGAACGGTCAACTCGGGGATTGAGACAGGCGCGGCGGTGCAGGAACAAATTAAAAGCGCGCAAAACACAACAGCCATAAAGACAATACACCGTTTCATGCGCTCACTTCCCTTCAAAAATCGATTGGAGTGCTAAAGCATCCTTCCTTATAATAATAAACGATATCCTCCATTAATAGGTTGCAGATCTAAAAATTTAATAGAAAATTAACATTTTACATCTCACGTCTACCCTCCATCGCCTTAAAAAGCGTTACTTCGTCAACATACTCCAAATTCCCTCCTATCGGAATACCATGGGCAATTCGGGTTACCTTTACGTTTAGCGGTTTTAGCAGCTTGGATATATAAACAGCCGTCGCCTCACCCTCGACATCTGGATTCGTGGCCAAAACCACTTCCTGCACATCCCCGCCCCGGACGCGCTCAATCAGCTCTTTAATGCGTATGTCGTCTGGGCCAACTCCATCAATCGGCGATATCGTACCATGCAGCACATGATACTGTCCGCCAAACTCCCGCATCTTCTCCATCGCAAAAACATCCCTCGCGTCGCGCACTACGCAAAGGATACCGCACTTTCGCTTCGGGTCATTGCAAACAGCGCAAGGATCTACATCAGTATAGTTTCCGCATATTGAACAGTAATGAATTTTTTCCTTCGCCGTTATAATCGACGCGGCAAGCTCTCTTGCCGCCGCCTCAGGCATATCCAATATATGGTAGGCAAGCCTCTGCGCGCTCTTCGTTCCGATTCCGGGCAAACGCGAGAGCTGAGAAACCAGGCCGCTTATGGGGTCGTTAATACCTGTCATGGCTAGAAACCAATGTTCATACCGCCGGTAATCTTGTTCATTTCATTGGTCATTGTCTCCTCGGCCGTGCGAACCGCCTCGTTAACCGCTGAAAGTATAAGATCCTGAAGCATTTCAATATCACTCGGATCCACACACTCAGGGTTTATCGCAATGGATTGAAATTCCTTGCGCCCGTTAACCACAGCCGTTACCATTCCGCCGCCAACCGTAACGGTAAAATTACGGCTGCCAATCTCCTCCTGAAGATTAGCGACATCCTGCTGCATTTTTTGCGCCTGCCGCATTAGCTGCTGCATGTTTCCACCCATTCCCGGGAATCCTCCTCTGGCCATAAGCAAACCTCCGAATTTATGTTTGCTTTCATTATATCATGGCCTGGACAAACGAGGCAAGGCAAGCCGCGGGGATCGTGTAAGAAAGCGGATGTACTCAATTAAAACCTATTTCGGAGATGTTTAGGGGCAATAGACGCCATCATGACGATGAATCTCGATAGGTTTGTCCGGGCATAAATAAGCAGCTTTGCCTTTTAGCGCATGTAGTTAATTTTGTTACGAACTACGATAAAACAAGATTTGCCAGGCCGTCCGCTTCAATTATAAGCGCAACTGCGATTCCGCCAGCCCCGGTTTGGTAATTATAATACCTCGAAAGGCTCGCTTACTTGTTCAACGCATGCCGGATTCCCATAAGCATCAATTGGTTAAGCTAAGATAATGGTTCATTCGATTTAATCCAGCGCTATGCCACGGGCGTAATTTCAACCGGAGAAAGAGGCGCACCGCTCGGCCAGATGTTTTTTATAAGTTCAAGAGGCGTCTCTTCCGCTACTAAAAAAGCCAGCAAAAAAGCAAGAATAATAAGCAGCGTGAAAAACGCGAGTAAAAGCCAGAAACGCCCCCAATCAAAGCAGCCTCTCCTGCCGGGTCGATAGGGCTTCAGGCGAACGGGTTGCTTTCTTCGCATAATGAGCCTCCGTTAAAATCATTCCTCGCCGCTGCCCTGGGAGGCCGGCGTACTCTCCGGCGCGTTTTTAATAAATTTAATCATTCCATGTCCAGACTCGCTTCGTGCCGGTGGGTCGCATTCGCCTATTACGGTCAGCTCATCGTATAATTCCATCAGAAACAGTCCGACGCCTTTTGTTCCGCCATGCGCATAAATACTAACGGTTCCTTCAATAGATAACTCCGTTATCTCAGCGCCGTGATAATCGCTTGTGTTGGCAACGCTTAACCTAGAGCCATCCAGCATCGAAAGAACTTTGCCGCATTTAAAAGCATTGTAAGCACCAGAGACGGCGTCTATTTCGGCTCGTTCTTGAACAACCGCGCTGCCGCTGATATGGATAGCCCCCGACCCGCCGGAAGCTGAAATAACAGCGCCTTCGCTTACCGTTAATTCGCGCACGCTTAAGCCGAACCCTGAACCGCCCTCAATACTTAATTTGGATTCCGATCCAATTTGCACGGAACCTAGGCCGCTTACCGCATGCATACCCCCCTCAATACGCAAATCACGTCCGCTTAGCTGATTGTCTCCCATCATTCCAATTCCGCAAGCGCTGCCCTTAACCGTTAAATCGTTAATCGTTATTGTAACGCCCTCATCAAGCCGTATAACACTGTCCCCCCTGCCGACTAGGGCAAACCCATTACCCTCTATCGTTAGTGAGCCGCGCTCAGCCGGAATGCGAAGCATTTCATTACCTAAATCAATGGATGCAGCCAGTATAGCGGTTTCCGTAGTGCCTTTCTCAATGAAAAGCTTCAGCTCCGCCACGGTGGATATTGCTTTCCCGGATAATGGATCGCCCAGTTCCTCATCCCCGGGATTTTCACCGCCTGCCGCGCATGCTAAGCATACGAGCGTACAAATGATTATGCATGCTCCAAGCGTTATTTTTCTCATATCCGAATCCTCATATTGTTTTTTTATATTGTACCATACAACGGACGGGTCCATAGCCTCAGGCTACGAAAATTTACATTTATTCTAGTGTTGAAACAACTGCAACTATCCGTTGAAAGCCTGTTTGCTTGCAAATTCAAGTTTAATTCTATGCTTATCATTTGTCACCAGAAATAATGTTTGCCGACTTGAATCGTAATATATATATAATCATCAATAATCTTAAGCTCCAAGGCGCGATTATAACTGAGGTTTCTGCAATTCACGTTCTAAAATAAAACCGCCCGCCAGACAACGGCGAGGCTATGTAAGCCTGCATATCGGCTGCGGCGGGCGGGGCCTAATCAATTAATAAATGCTTTATTCCTTCAACTTAATGGGAACAAAGGCTTCCATCTGCGCCCATCCCTGCGCCTCGATTATTTCCGGCGGCGTAATAATATGCCCCATTGCGTAATGGTTCGGGCGGGCGTCCAATTCAAAGATCTTTGAATCTTCAATATATTTCAGAGCCTCGCCATATAACTCCCGGTTGGCTTGCTCATCGCCGTCTTTATAAAAATAGGTTAAATAATAGCCGCCGTCAAAGTCTAACACCTCGTTTGCGCCCGGATCCATATCCTCGCTCAAAGCCCAAATCCATACCAACCCTTGCCGCTCTTCATCATAATACAGAAAATCACGCGGCGAAAAGCTATCCCTCGGACATGGTTTTATAGCGGAGAAGTATTTATTAAACTTACCTAAAATGCCGTTCGGAGAAAAATCGCATTGCTTATCTACGCCGGAAGACGCCGCGTTGAACGCGGGTAATTCAATTATTCTAAAATCCATATTAAGCCTCCTGCAATTTTAGTATAAGTACTTTCGTTATGATAACACATTCTTTCAGCTATTTCAATAAACCTAGAAACCCATTTCATTTCGCATGTTTTCTACAACGAGTATGGAGGTTTAAAAGGACAAACGCAGGCCAAACAAGAGAAAGTAAGCAATAAATTGTTAAGCAGTTGTTGAGGTGTTCGCAAATCGGGTATTTTATGATATGATAAAAAATAGCTAATAATTCTACCGGAGGTCGCTTTAGATGAAGCTGGATACTAGTATAATTGAAATGTATCTGAATCGAGAAATTAGCTCAGTAATACGCAAGCACTGGGTTTTTTCCTCTATAAGAGAAGGTGAAATCCTGTTTGAAATGCCCGCATTCGACAAGCTCGGTAAGGTGCGCTCGGTCTATGAACAGATATTAGCTTCTTTGTCATGCTTTCAGATACGTAACAAGAAATTGTTTGATAGAATCTTCCCCAACATAGATACAAACGGAGGTGGAGATGTTTGCGTATATTTGATTGTCGGGGCGCCCGCTCCATATGACGCAATGTGCCGTGAAGATAATAATGGTCGGGTATGCATAATTTTCGACTTAATACGCATATCGGATTATTGCAGCAGTTTTAATGAAGTTAAGAATATAATGAGCAACTTGATTACACATGAGTTGGCACATTTATTCATAAAAAAAGATTATTTAAGCCAAATTTTCTCTAATAACTATAAAGAAAAGCTGAAATTCATAGTTTTTGATGAAGGGTTCGCGCATTTTCTCTCTCTGTCAGAAAATGTATTCGATTTTGATTTTAGCAAATATACCGATAAACGTAATAATGCTTATCACAACTTGAAAGAAGCGTATGATAATAATGATGAAAAAATGCAACGAATCTATCTTGATGAAGCAAACACAGGGGCTTATTATTGGGATAAATTTGGAGCTATTTCAGGAATGTTTGCTATTTCAGAGTATATTGGAAAAAACGGTAATCGACAAGATAAGTTGGTAGAAATATATGAAAAGGGTCCGAATTTTCTAATGGATTTTATTTTGTCACAACTGGGATAAATCAGCTAAAAGCTTGCAATAATAAGCCAAGAAAAATCAAAAGAAAGCCGTACTTACGAACTTAAATACGCGCCGGAGAGTCGATGCTTTTCATTCGGCGCGTTTAACGTTCCATGAGCGGGACGGGCGGTTGAACTTTTTTCTGTCTAATATCCGTATTGCTCTTCGCGCGCACAGGTTCTTGGCGTTCTTCCCATCCTCATTTCAGTATAACAAGAAGCGGCGCAGCCGCTTTATTAAAATCCTAAGGGCTATGGTAAGGCTCCATAGCCCTCAAAAGCGTAAGCTCTAGGCGTTCAACTCCGACATGCGTTCAACAATTTGAAGCAGCACCCGGCACATTTTTTCCAACGACTGCGCGGGGATATATTCCTTCCTGCCGTGGAAATTATGGCCTCCGGTGCTCAGGTTCGGGCAGGGCAGCCCCATATAAGATAGCCGCGCTCCGTCCGTGCCGCCGCGTACGGGCGTAATGATAGGCGTAACGCCGCAATCCTCCATTGCCGCGGACGCAATGTCGATCAGATGCATATGCGGCAATATTTTCTCCTTCATGTTATAATAGGAATCTCTGATCTCAACATGCACGAGTTCCTTGTCATATTTTGCGTTAATATAATCAGCGGCTTTGCGCATCAAACACTTTTTTTGCTCGAACGCGTTTTTGTCGTGATCCCGAATAATATAATTTAAATCCGCGCATGATACGTTTCCCTTCATTTCACACAGGTGGAAAAAGCCTTCGTAACCTTCCGTATGCTCAGGCCTTTGAGCCGGGGGCAGCAGCAAATCAAATTCTATCGCAACCCGCTGTGCGTTAATCATCATGCCCTTCGCGCCTCCCGGGTGTATTTCACTGCCCTTTATGCGAACCTTGGCCGAAGCGGCGTTAAAGTTTTCATATTCAAGCTCGCCCAATTCCCCGCCGTCCACAGTATACGCAAAATCAGCGCCAAATGCCTTTAAGTCAAAAAGCTCGGCCCCGTTCCCCACCTCCTCGTCAGGCGTGAAGGCAATGCAAATCCTGCCATGCGGAAGCGCGGGATAGTTCATAATAGTCTCCGCGAGGGTCATGATCTCCGCTATACCCGCTTTATCGTCCGCGCCAAGCAACGTAGTTCCGTCCGTTACTATAATATCCTGGCCAACATAACGCTTAAGCGCGGGAAACTCCTTTGGAGAAAGAATCAGTTCTTCATTAAGTTCAATATCCCCGCCGTCGTAATCCATCACAATACGGGGGGTTACTCCTTCACCGCAAGCGTCGGGCGAAGTATCCATATGCGCGATAAAGCCTATTGCCGGAGCGCCCGGGATATTGCCGGGGATAGAAGCGTAAACATACCCATGTTCGTCCATACGCGCATCCTCAATCCCCATCTTCCTAAGCTCATCCGCCAAAACCGAGCCTAGCGCCTTTTGTTTTTCCGTGCTGGGTATTACCGCCTGATCGTGTTTTGACGCGGTATCAAAAGCGACATATTTTAAAAAGCGCTCTATTACATCTATCATACAAAACCCTCCCTCTTGTCGTTAAGCTCATTATAGCGTTATGCGCGGCGGATGTCACCCACAGCGGCGCTTTGTTCGCAAATATTCACATTCTCGTCCGGCAAACTAAGTGTATTGACTAATTCATACATTAATGCCCGCCAGTTTCGTCACCGAATGGCGGTAAATAGCCCCGCGCCATAAAAGCGCTAAAAACGCAACTGTTACGATTATTTTTAAATAAAAAAGGCGCGGAGCCGTTAACACTCCGCGCTTATCACAGGTCCGAGCGCCCTTTATTCGCCCTGATCCACATCCTCGTCGTCCGCGCCGTCCTGCCTGCGCTTATTGCGTATGATGATAATGATAATCACAATAATAAGAGCGGCCGCCAGAAACGGCAGAATTTTCAGAACAAGGTTTTCATCGCCGGACGAAGGGGGTATCTCCCCCGGCGCTTCGTTAACGGTAAATACCCAAACGATATCTCCAGATGCCGCCTGAAACTCATTCCCCATATCAAGCGGCGCGGAGAGCGTCGCTGTAATCGTGCAGTTTGCGTTTGCCGGGAATTCGCCCAGCAGCACATCCTCTTTTAAACTCCCCGACGCTGATATCAGCTCCGCGGCCGAACCGTTATATAGGGCGTTTACCTGATCCCCCGACTTGAGCTCAACCTTCATGTTCAGTTCGCTGAGGAACGCCGCGTCCTGTTCGCTTACAGGCTCCGCGCGCATATATATTTTGACCTTTTCCTTATAGCTGTTCTTAACAATTATATCCTGAGTAAGCTCATCCCCAGGCACGATTTTCTTAAAGTTGTTGAACAAATCCTTGTTTTCGGGGGTGAAGATGAACTCATCGGCAAAGCCTACAAATTCGACGTTGGAAGTATCCGCAAGCGAACTGAGCGTAACGCCCCCCAGGAGAACAAAGCATACCAGCGCCACGCACGCCACGCGCATAAGCTTAAAATATTTCATATCCGATCATTCCTTTGCGTTTAAATTTAATTACCCTTAGGTTATGGTAGCATCCAGCCGGCCGCCTGCGGCGCGCCGTTAGCAGCTTGAATGGCCTCCGCCTCAACGCTTATGGTAAACGTCGCTCCCTGATAATCATTACCCGCTTCCTCACTAAAGGCAAACCCTTCAAACAGCGGTTCAGTAGCGCCTTCACCCTTAACCGCCGTATGATAGTACCAATAGCCGTCGTCCCCGCATGTCCAGTCCGCAGTGTTATAATTAACGTCGATTACACTAAGGCCAAGATCCTCAGAATCAAACGATGGGGTAACTTTTACGCGGATAAACGCTTCGATATTGGCATTATACTCAACAGCGGCTGTATAATCAAGTTCCGCGCCCGGAGCAACGGGTTCCTCGGGATTTACCCATGGCTGATTTTGCCCGTCCACTTCGGTTACCGATATGCCAAGGAATCCGGCGGTAATGGTGTTGCGGGTCGAGTCGCTGGCTGAAAACCATGCGATAGTACCAAACGCAATAGTAGCAATAAGCGCGATTACAAGGGAAAGAACCAACACCTTTTTCTTCATAGACTGTACTTTCTCCTTAAAATAACTTAACTTGGCCGACGGCCTATACTATTATCAGTTTACATCTGTAAATAGCCCAAGTCAATTCAAATTAAGTAAAAAAAAGCCTTCGCTGCATAATTTTGTTAAGTATAACATACTCATCATTTGGCGTAAGCGAACGAATCCAAGCAATCGCGGCGGGGCTGTTCGATTCTGCTATAAAATGGAGGATAAATCATACCTTATCCTCTCCCGCGGCGTCATGATCCTCCGCAATTTCATCGCCTGAGGGCGCCTTTTTATGGGCGGATTTGCCGCCGGAGCCTTTAAGAGTGCGGATAATATCCGGCAAAAACACAAGCAGCAGAGCCGCGGCTACGGCCGCTATTGACAGCGACCTCCCCGCGGGCGTTTGGATATAAGCCGATACATAACCCAAATAGGGTATTGTAAAGACCGGCTTGCCCAAAAGGTTTTCAAAACGCACCGGCTCAGCGTCCGGCGCATCGTTATTATCTCCCTTGGTATAAAACAGGCGATTCTCATCATCAATTCGGATAACGCGGTGCGTGGCAACGACAAGATCCTGATTTAAAACAAAAGTTATGGGATCGCCAACCTGTATGTCGCCCGGCTCATTCTCGCGCACGTAGATTAAGCTTCCCACACGATAAGCCGGCTCCATCGAGCCTGAAATCACGGCGTACGGCGTAAGGCCGACAATCCGTACCCCTACCAAGAGCACCGCGGCCAAAGCGATTACCGCTACGATAATAGTGGAAACGATATTCCATAATACCCTCAATCCTTTTTTCGTTTTTACCGAAGCGCCCAAATTTATCCTCCATTCCCTCTGCACGGCATAAATCCCATCATCATGCTAACCGTATCGTCCGCGGTCAATCTCAATTGCACATATTGTTTATGGTAAGTTCATTCCTTCTATACTCCTTGCCCAAGCTTAATCCGCCTCTTATTACGCAAAAAATATAACACGTGGCGTATTTAAGCGTCAAGGTCCCTTTAATCGGCGGAGCTGATTCGGCGTTTTTTGATAAACAAAATATGACGCTCAAATCAGCTTAACGCGATTGGAATCTGCAGCTCCGTCGCGTATTCCTCCGCCAGCGAAGTGGTATGAATATCGATCCAGACCACCTCAAAGGCGTCTCCGCACGGTTTATAGCCCGCTTCACGGGCGTAATGAATCATGCGCGGAATTAACACGGCGTTCCTTTCATATCCGCCCCGGTAAGCGGCGCAGGCGTATGCCCCGCCGGGAATCTCCTCTCCGCCCTCCGGGTGAAAAGCGACTACCGATCCGTACGAGCGGCTAAGCCCGCGCTCCATGTTTTCAAGGGGTATGCAAGCGGCAATGGAGCCGCTTTTAAACGCAAGCCCTCCGCATAGCTTCCGAAGCTTTTGCAGGATAAAATCCATATCCGCGTCCCGCGTAAAGGGTTCGCGTATGCGGTAACAGCTTCGCGGGGGAATATCTATAATCTGAACCTTTTCCTCCGGCATGCTTCCTACGCGCCTGATGGAAACAAGCCTGTCCGTGACGGTTTGGCGTATCTCTTCAAGCTCCGCACTCCTTTCCTCAATCCGCTTAAGCTCAAGCTCCAGCAGACGCTCGGTTGACGAAACGGTCCTTTCGAGCATGTAGGAACGGATGTCCGACGTGCTGAACCCCAGCCTTAGCATATCGCGTATTACGTTAAGCCTCCATGTATCATAGATGCTGTACAGCCGATATCCCTTTTCGCTCCGGCTAGGACGCAGTATGCCCAGCGCTTCATAATAGCGTATGGCGTTTGGGCTTATGTGATAAAGGCGTGCTATCTCTCCTATCGTATAATTATCTTTCATGGATATCCTTCTCCTGTTCTATCAGCATCCGACGCGAAAACGCGCGAATAATATATCAGTTCGGCTCTTGACCTTACCATCATGGTAAGGTTTAAACTCACCAGTGTCAAGGAGGATTTTATAATGAAGCAAACAATGCGCCAATTTATCCGGTATGCTGCGCCGTCAGTTGTATCTTTGTGGGTGTTTTCGGTTTATTCCTTGGTGGACGGCATGTTCGTATCCTGGGGCGTTGGCCCGGTCGCGATGGCGGCGGTAAATATCGTTGTGCCATTTGTCAACTTCCTTTTTGCGTTCGCGATATTGTTTTCTGTTGGCGCTTCAACCCTAATAGCGATGGAGCTGGGGCGCAAAAAACAGGAGGAGGCGAACCGCATATTCAGCCAAAATACCGTGCTGATCGCCGCCGCGTCAATAATTATCGGCGTCATGGGATTGCTGTTTTCACGTGAAATCGCCATCGCTCTCGGCGCAAAGGGGAACACGCTTAAATATGCTCAGCAATACCTTCATTACATTATGTGGTTCTGTCCTGGATTCATCGTTTCATACTCGCTGGAGGTGCTTACAAAGACCGACGGGTTTCCGCGCCTGACTATCCTGTGTACTACGGCGAGCGCGCTATGTAATTGCGCGCTGGATTATTTATTCGTTATGGTATTTCATTGGGGCGTTCCGGGCGCCGCCATCGCGACGGGCATATCACAGGTTTTCCTGGCCGCGTGCTATATTATCCATTTCCTCAAGCGCAAAGGCCGGCTTTCCTTCGTCCGTTTCAAGCCCAATTTGAGGGTATATAGGCGCATTATCCCTATCGGTTCAGCCGACGCTATTGTCGAGCTCTCGAACGGCGCGATGGTGTTTATGTTCAACCGGGCGATTATGGCCATCTCCGGCGAGCGCGGAGTCGTTATTTATACCGTGGCTGCATACGTCAATACCATTGTGCTGATGACTATGACCGGCATTTCCCAAGGCATGCAGCCGCTGGTGAGCTATAACGTAGGCAAGGGCGACTCCGCCGCGTGCCGCCGGTTGTTCCGGTGCGCCATATGGTCTGCCGCCGTACTTTCCGTCGCATGCTTTGCCGCCGTGCAGGCGTTCGCCCCTCAAATATCCAGTCTTTTGATAGCAAAAGGCGATCCTGATTTAATAAACGCCTGCGCCCAGGCACTGCGCTTGTTCTCTATTTCCTTCCTTTTCATGGGCTACAACGTAGCCTGCACAGGGTATCTGGCAGCCTCCAACCGCCCGGCCGGTTCATTCGCCATATCCATAAGCCGCGGCCTGGCTCTTATAGCGGCCGGCCTGGCCGTGCTGCCCCTGCTGCTCGGGGAAACCGGGGTTTGGCTGACGCCCGCGGCTGCGGAAATCCTGTGCCTCGGTTTGACGCTCAGCATCCTGCTTAAAAAGCGCCGCCTCTCGTGTAAGCTTATAGGTAAAAGCGCATAGAAAACGCGTTTGTACGAAGAGTTCAGTTAAGACTTTATAACGCCGCATCGCAGCCTGCAAAAAAAGCCAATTTGCCTGCGGGGTTAAAGCTCGGAGGCATTACTCTCTCGCAACGGAATACGCCCCGTGTTAACCTACAAAATATGATATAGCCGTTTTTTACTGCTTCAAGCTTATGCGAACAATCCCTTCGCTCGATTGCATATATGCGAGGGGACGCCCTGAAAACCAGGACGTCCCCGTATCTCTTCAATTATGTTCCTAGTTACGCGGCCTGGGTCTGCAGATCCACAATGGACGCGATATGGCCTATGCTTTCAACAATATTCGCATCGTCTACCAGCACGTCGAACTCTTCCTCCACCGCGAGTATAACCTCTGTCATATCGAGCGAATCCATGCTAAGCTCCCGCGCGGTGGATTCCTTTTTAATACTCTCGACAGGAATGCCCGTCAATTCGCGGATAATCTCACAAATACGAACGAATGATTGCATTTTAAATTCCTCCAAAATAATACAGGTTAATTAAAAATAATGCCGAAGCGCATGAAAAAATACCATGAAAAATATTTTAGCCCTATATCATAAGCTTGTCAATAAATTTATGAACAAACTGTTAATAGCATCAGGGGGTGGAATCTGTTACAATAGTGAAAAAGTCATAAGCCCGGCCTGTGAAAGCATTTATGGCGCAGCCTGGGCCAAGCCCTTCCGTTCAAGTTTATGAAATATGAATACCGGCACGCGCCGGCAGCGAGGTTTATTATGGCAAAACAAAGAGGAAACAAGGCAGACAGGAGAAGGCGCAAATGGTTTACCGCCCTATCCGTTTTTCTGGTGCTGGTTCTGCTCCACTTTTGCATCGGCGGCGAAAGGCTGCAGCCGATATTGGACGCAATCGCGCCTGCGGCCGGCACGCCCGGCCTTCCATCGGAAACGGGCGCGCTTGAGGTCGTGGCGCTAGACGTCGGACAGGGAGACAGCATATTCCTGCAATCAACGTCGGGCAAAACCATGCTTATAGACGCGGGAGAAAGCAAAGCCTTTGACGCGATTGACGATTTTCTGCAGTTAAGAGGCGTATCAAAGCTGGATATGGTCATAGCGACGCACCCGCACAGCGATCACATCGGCGGAATGCGGCAAATCATAGAAAAATACGATATCAGCCGCTTTTATATGCCTGAGGTTGCGCATACCACCGTAACATATGAGAAAATGCTCGCAGCGCTTGACGACCGGGGCGTGGAGGTCCGCTTCCTTAACGCGGATGCTTACCTCCCATGGGACGATGATGTTGAAATATCGGTGCTATCGCCGTTAAAGGGCGTTGAATACAATGATTTGAACGATTGGAGCGCCATAATCCGCGTTAAGTTCGGCGATACCGCAATACTTTTTACGGGGGATGCGGAAGCAAATGCAGAGCGGTTGGCCCTAAACGCGTACGGCGCTCAAGCGCTCGAAGCCGACGTTCTCAAGCTCGGCCATCACGGCTCCTCCACATCCACAGGCAACGCTTTTTTGGATGCGGTAAACCCGCGGTATGCCATAGCGTCCCTTGGCGCGGATAACGATTACGGCCATCCGCATCAGGAAACCCTGCAAAAGCTTAAGGATGCGGGCATTGAGTTATTCCGCACGGACAAAAACGGAAATATCCGCATTCTCCTAACCGGAAGGGATATTCTCATAGAACCCGGCTATACTGCTGGCCGGCCGGAAAAATGACGCGGATTAAAGCCGGTCAGCCTCAAACGGGAACCTGTACGGGAGCTTCAGCGCGTCGCGTACTTCGGTCAAATCCTTCTGTACGGAAGCGTTGACCGGAACGCCTTTATCTTTTCTATCCAGCCATACGATGTATTCAAGCTCTCCGGCGGTATAGATTCTCTCATGCCCCGGCGCTTTCTTTGAGTCGCGCAGGGCGCGAAGTATATCGCCGCATGTTTTTTTAAAGCTGTCAAGCCCAAGAAAAGCCTCGGGATTGATTACGAGGAAGAAATGCCCCAGGCCGTATGGTACCTTTTGCCCGCCTTTCACACCCGTGAGCATTTTCAGGAAGCCGCCCGCCTGCAGAGCCGCGCTGAGAACTTCAACAACCGTTGCGTAACCGTAGCCCTTATAGCCCGCAAGCTCGTCCCCGATCCCGCCCAGCGGGGTCAGCGCGGCCTCCCCGTTGGTGAGCGCGGCAAGTATCGCTTCGCTGTTTGTCATCGCGCTTCCATCACGGCCGACAACCATGCCCGCCGGGGTATCCATATTGTTTCGCGCATAGTATTCAATCTTCCCCCGCTGCGTTATGGACGTCGCGCAGTCCAGCATATACGGGAACGGTTCGTCCGTCGGAAACCCAACGGTAAGAGGGTTCGTACCCAGCATATTTTCCACGCCGAACGTCGGGGCGATTGAGGGGCGCGCATTCGTGCCGGTAATTCCGATCATGCCCGCCTGCGTAGCCATTCCAGCCCAGTAGCCCGCAATACCGTAATGCGTTGAGTTCCGAATAGCGGCCATCGCGAGCCCGTATACGCGCGCTTTTTCGATAATCATTTCCATTGCCCTATGGCTCGCCACCATGCCCATGCCGTCGTGCGCGTCCATTACAACCGTCGTGGGTGTTTCCTTAAGTATTTCCAGCTCGGTCACGGGTTTTTGGATGCCCGCGTTAATTCGGTCGATATAGATTGGCTTAAAACGGTTGACACCGTGGCTTTCTATGCCGCGCCGGTCGCTCTCCAAAAGAACGTCCGCGCATATGGCGGCATCCGCATCCGGGACGCCCACGCCCTTAAACGCGTCAACCAAAAACCGGTTCATCAAATCCCACGATACATAAGGCCTTGATTCCATGATTTAAATCCTTTCAAAATCAACGTTTATTATGCTAAAACTCAGTTTCTGCGTAAAGCCGGAGAGCATTGTGCGTCGGAACCGTGTTACAATTGTATGCCTCCGCTCTCCCATCCAAGCGTCCGCTTAACGGCTTTTTCCCAACCGCCGTAAAGCGCGCTTCGCTCTTTTGCGTCCATCGCGGGCTCGAATACCCGCTCGCTATGCCGGTTACCGGCAATCTCATCCTTGGTTTCGTATACGCCCACAGCCAGGCCGGCAAGATACGCCGCGCCCAGCGCGGTGGTTTCAATGTTCGCCGGCCTGTCTACCCGGGCGGGCAGGATATCCGCCTGAAAGCGCATCATCATATCGCTCACGCTCGCGCCGCCGTCCACACGCAATTCCTTTATTGTAAAGCCAGTATCCTTTTCCATCGCCGTAACCAAATCCTTTACCTGGTAGGCGATGGATTCAAGCGCGGCCCTAGCGATATGCGCCCTTGTCGCTCCGCGGGTCAGCCCAAACATCGCCCCGCGCGCGTACATATCCCAATATGGCGCGCCAAGTCCCGTGAACGCCGGTACCAAATAAACGCCGTTCGTATCGGCCACGGTTTCAGACAGCCTATCGCATTCGCTCGCGGATTCTATCAGCCTTAAATCGTCCCTCAGCCATTTGATGATGGAGCCCGCGTTGAAAACGCTGCCCTCCAGAGCGTACTCCACCTTTCCCCCAACGCCCCAGGCGATGGTCGTTAGCAGGCGGTTTTGTGATCTCGGAGGGCGGCGGCCTGTGTTCATCATCAAAAAGCAGCCGGTGCCGTAGGTGTTTTTCGCCAGCCCTTCATCAAAGCACGCCTGCCCGAAAAGCGCGGCCTGCTGGTCGCCCGCCGCGCCGGCGATGGGTATGCCCGAAAGCTCTTCTATCCCTACAATATCCGGCAGGACGGTTCCGTATACATAACTGGACGGCTTTGGCTCTGGAAGCATGCAGCTTGGAATATCCATCGCGCGGCACAGATCTTCATCCCAGCAAAGCCTGTCAATATCAAAAAGCATGGTTCTCGCGGCGTTTGAGTAATCCGTAGCGTGTACGCCCCCCGTCAGGTTCCATATCAGCCAGGTATCTATGGTTCCGAACAGCAACTCACCCCGGCGTGCCCGGGCTCTTGCTCCGGGTATGTTGTCCAAAATCCACTTGAGCTTGGTCGCCGAAAAATAAGCGTCTATAACAAGGCCGGTTTTCTCCGCTACAACATCCGCCAGGCCAAGCGCGGCAAGTTCCTCGCAGATGGGAGCCGTGCGGCGGCATTGCCACACAATAGCGTTATATACCGGGCGGCCCGTTAATTTGTCCCATACCACCGTGGTTTCCCTTTGGTTGGCTATGCCGATTGCCTCGATATCCGCTGGCGAAACTGTGCTGAGCCTTACCGCGTCCGCAGCCGCGCGAAGCTGGCTGTACAGTAGCTCCAGCGGATCGTGCTCCACATGCCCCGGCTGCGGGTATATTTGCGTAAACTCATTCTGACCCTTGGCGATAACGCGCCCACGCTTATCAAACACAATCGCCCTTGAACTCGTCGTGCCCTGGTCAAGCGCCAGTATATATTGCATCATTCCGGCCCTCCATATGAATTATTCTAATCGCCGCGCGTACGCAAAAGCCTGAAAAAGCGTTATGCGACAAAAGAAGGTAAGCGTAGAAGCCGCATTAAAAGCGGTCCTGCCTATGTTGTCAGTATAGCATAAATAAAGCATGCTCCATAGTCGTTCGCATACGGCTTTACTTATAATTTGACAGTCGCGCGGAGCTGATATATGCTCAAGCCATAGGAGTGATAAGGTTTATGGATATGACAAGAGAGGAAACAACAAGGCGCGCGGGTGAGGCATTCGGAACGCTGGTGCAGAACTATCATTATTGCATGCAGCGCGTGCTGAGTAAATACGGCCTGTACCCAGGACAGCCGCAGATCCTGTTCCACCTCAACAAAATGCAGCGGCCAACGCAAAACGAGCTAGCGGAGAGCCTGCGTATCACGAAGGCTTCCGCCGGAGTATCTCTCAGAAGGCTCGAAAAAGCGGGGTTTGTGAAGCGGGTGAGGGACAGAAAGGATACCCGCTGCATCCGCATAGCGCTTACGAATAAGGGCGTTGAATATTCACGCTGGTGTCAAATAGACTACGATATGCTTTATGAAACCATGTTCAGCGGCTTCACCGTTGAAAAAAGGGCGGAAATCCTCGACCTGATGCAGGACGTTAACGATAATTTAATGGAACTTCGCGGACGATTGGACGCATAAGCGGGGCTAAGCGGCAAACTCTAAGTTCAGTACCGTTTAACGGTAAATGCATCTTAAAGGAGTATGCACATGTCACGTTTTATTTTTACTCGCAATATTTGCTCCGGCAGGGATTCTTTAGATATGCTTACCCCCCTCGCGCTAAGCGCGCCTTTTCAGTTATGGGCGGAGGCTTGACGCGCCGGCCGTGGTTCCCCGACCGGACGCAGGGGTGTTTTTATTCGCCGGGGTTACAGGTTCTAAGTTTCTTACCCGCTGTTTTACGGCCGGGGCCGGACGAAAACTGCGCCCGTCGTTCGCTGTATTTGCGCCTTGCGTACAACGCGCGCCAAGAGCCGAGCGATGTACCGCCTGGACCTTGGTATTAAAAACTTGATGCGGGTTTTTGCATACTATGATAAAATGTATGATATTAGCGAAAGACTTGTTTGTGGAGGCGGCATTTGTTTATGCGTAAAAGCGGTGTGCTGATGCATATCACCTCTCTTTCCTCTCCTTATGGCGTCGGCTCTCTGGGCAGGGAAGCGTATTCATTTGCGGATTATTTAAAACGCTGCGGCGTCAGCGTATGGCAGGTGCTGCCTATAGGCCCGACAAGCTACGGGGATTCGCCCTATCAGAGTTTCTCCACCTTTGCCGGGAACCCGTATTTCATCGATCTGGATTTTATTTTTGAGTCCGGCGCGCTGCCAAACGATGAATACCGCGGCCTTGACTGGGGCGGCGACCCGCTTTGCGTCGATTACGCCAAGCTTTATCAAAACCGTTACAATGTGCTGCGGCAGGCTTACGAGCATTCGTATCCTAAACTCTCGCGCGAGGTGGAATCCTTTTCCGAGGCGAACGCGGCCTGGTTACGGGACTATGCGCTGTTTATGGCTATTAAGTCCTATTATGGCGGCGTTCCTTGGCAGCAGTGGCCGGATTTAGCCATACGCGCGCATGAACCCGAGGCCGTGCGCAGGTATACGGCGGCGCTGGCCGAGGACATAAAATTCCATGAATTCATTCAATACCTGTTTTTCAAGCAATGGCACGCGTTAAAGGGTTATTGCAACCGCAAGGGGATTGAGATACTTGGGGATATGCCTATATATGTAGCGCTGGATTCAGCGGATACCTGGGCGGAGCCTAGCCTTTTCGATTTAAACAGCTCCGGCCTTCCCAACGCCGTCGCCGGAGTACCGCCCGACTATTTTTCCTCAACGGGCCAGCTATGGGGCAACCCGTTGTACGACTGGGATTATATTCGAGAAAGCGGCTTTGAATGGTGGGTCCGCCGCATAGGCGCTTTAGCGGGCATGTTCGATATATTGCGGATCGATCATTTTCTGGGCTTTACGCGCTATTACGCGATTCCATTCGGCGAGAAAACCGCTCAAACCGGCGCGTGGCGAAGGGGGCCGGGCATGGAGCTGTTCAGGGCGCTTCGCGCCGCGCTCGGCAACAATCCCCCCATTATCGCGGAGGATTTAGGGCTTATGACCGACGAGGCCCGGGCGCTGCTGGAAGAAACGGGCTTCCCGGGGATGAAGGTGCTCACCTTCGCTTTCGGTTCCGGCCCTCAAAACGCGCATCTTCCGCACACCTGCGCGCCCAACAGCGTTATCTATACAGGTACGCATGATAATGAAACCGTTACCGGCTGGTGGACAAACGCGCCCGAGAATGAGAAGGAATTTATGCGAGATTATCTCAACCCGCGTGAATGTGAACCCGTATATCGCACGCTCATCCGGGCGGCGTATGCAAGCTGCTCAAATCTGGCGATAGCGCAGATGCAGGATTACCTTGGGCTGGATTGTAAAGCGCGAATGAACACGCCGTCCACTCTGGGCGGAAACTGGAGCTGGCGGCTTGATCCCGCGCTCTTGACCGATGAACTGAGCGATGCGCTTTATCGGCTTAATACCCTATACGATAGAGTGCGCAAGGAGGAACCATGATTGATTGCAACGAACTGATGCGGCGTACCGAGGGTGCGCTTATGGACGGATACCAGAAAAACCTTCACGAGGCGACCACTTACCAGCTTCATGAAGCGTTGGGGGACGCGGTTATGTCGCTTATTGCTGAGGACTGGCGAAAAAGCCGCCGCGCGCATGAGCAGGTACGCCGCGCCTATTATTTTTCGGCGGAGTACCTCATGGGCCGCATGGTGTTTAACAACCTGTACTGCCTGGGCATATTGGATAAGGTCCGCGGTCTGCTCAGGACGCGCGGCGCGGATCTATCATTGATGGAGGATATAGAGGACGCGGCTCTGGGCAACGGCGGGCTCGGCCGGCTTGCCGCCTGCTTTTTGGACAGCGCGGCCACGCACAACCTGCCTTTGGACGGTTATGGGCTCAGGTATAAGTTCGGCTTGTTCAAGCAGAGCTTTTCAGACGGCTTTCAGGTGGAGAAGGCCGACGACTGGCAGAGATACGGCGATCCCTGGAGCCGCCGCCGGGACGACCGGACGGTAACCGTCTCGTTCGCGGATCAAAGCGTAACCGCCGTTCCCTACGATATGCCCATAATCGGCTACCGCAACAGCCATATCGGCACGCTGCGCCTCTGGCAGAGCGAGCCGATGGAGGAATTTGACTTTACGCTCTTTAACGAGCAGGAGTACGCCCTCGCGGTACGCGAGAAAAACCTGGTTGAGGATATTACGCGCGTTCTTTATCCCAACGACAGCACCTATGAAGGCAAGCGCCTCAGGCTGAAGCAGCAGTACTTCCTGGCAAGCGCAAGCATTCAGGATATCTGCCGCCGTTACCGCCGCGTACGCGGCGGGGATATGTCCGCGTTCGCGGTTCACTGCGCCATACAATTAAACGATACGCATCCGGTCGTTTCCATCCCTGAGCTTATCCGCATACTCATGGAAGACGGCATGGCGTTTGAGAATGCGCTGGAGGTCGCCTTCCAGACCTTTTCGTACACAAACCATACGATTATGAGCGAAGCGCTGGAAAAATGGGACGTTGAATTGTTCCGTAGCGTAATCCCAGGAATATTTGATATTATTTCGCGCATCAACGACAGCCTGGTAGCCGAGCTTCGCGTAAAGGGCTGTGACGAGGATAAGATCAACCGCATGCGGATTATCAGCGGCAATCAGGTGCATATGGCGCGCCTTGCAAGCTACGTATCCACATACATCAACGGCGTCGCCCGCATTCATACCGATATCCTCAAGCGCGATGTGCTTAGAGACTGGAACGACGTATACCCTACCCGCTTCCAGAACAAAACCAACGGCATAACCCAGCGCCGCTGGCTCGGGCTTTGCAACCCGGAATTGGCCGAGTTGATTGAAGAAAAAACCGGATGCGATTTCCTGTTGAACCTCAACTGCATCAGCGAATTGAGGGAGCATTTGGATGAGGCGACCGTCCGCCGCTTTAACGAGATAAAGTTCCATAAAAAAAAGCAGCTTGCTTCTATCATAAAGGAACGGGAGGGCGTAAGCCTGTCCCCGTCGTTTGTGTTCGATATACAGGTTAAGCGCATGCATGAGTATAAGCGGCAGCTGATGAACGCGTTCTCCATATTGGATATCTATTACCGCCTTAAGGATGGTACCTTGACGGATTTCACCCCCACCGCGTTCATCTTCGGGGCAAAGGCCGCCCCCGGTTACATCCGGGCAAAGAGCATAATTAAGTTCATCAATGAAATCGCCCAAAAGATTAACCGGGACGCCGATATGCGCGATAAGATGTCCGTGGTGTTCGTGCAGAACTACAACTGCTCATACGCCGAACATATCATACCCGCCGCCGATATTTCAGAGCAGATATCGCCGGCGGGTACGGAAGCGTCCGGCACAGGCAACATGAAATTCATGCTTAACGGCGCAGTTACGCTGGGCACGTACGACGGAGCGAATATCGAAATAGTCGAGCAGGCCGGCGAGGATAACAATTATATCTTTGGCGCGCGCGTAGAGGATATCGCCGAGATAGTCAATACCTACGATCCCAAGGCCGTTTATGAGAGCGAACCACGGGTGCGGCGCGTAGTGGACGCGCTTGTGGACGGCTCCTTCAGCGACGGCGGCAGCGGCGTATTCCGGGAGCTTTACGATTCCCTTTTATACGGAACGCACTGGCACAGGCCGGATCACTATTATATCCTGCATGATCTGCTGCCTTATATCGACGCAAAGCTCCGGGCTAACCGCGATTACCGGGATACCATAGCCTTTGGCCGCAAGTGCCTGCTCAATACCAGCGCCGCCGGAAAATTCTCAAGCGACCGAACGATTAAGCAATACGCCAAAGAGCTTTGGCACCTTCCTTATATCGACAAGGAATTGCTAAACTAGCGTTTAAGCCGGCTTTATGGATTAAGCTTGGCAGCTGCTTTTGGGAGCATAACCTATTTACCGCGCTTATCGTGCGAGGTCTATAAGGGAAAGGTTTAGTTATTACCGTCAGTTGAAATGGTGATATGCCAAAGCCCATTAGTTCAAATCAAGAAATACGCCTATATTTGCATTGAATTGCCGAACATCCTCATGCAATTAAAGGCCGCAACTTAAGCGGCCTTTTTGCTTTCGTTATCATATTAAACCCCAACCGGTCTTAATACTAAACGGTGTTCGTCCGCCGGCATGTCTTTTATTATATTATATGTTCTATCGCGGCACGTCTAATGTGCTTGCCGCCGCAGAGGGTAAGGCCTTTCGGTAATCAAAATGTCCCATAAATTTGTCTTCTATTCCATATTGTAATCATACCAGGCTTTGTAGCCCTTACATTGCCGCGTCTCCACAAAATATGCTGTCGCCAATTTTAAAAGATACATATTATCAAGCCATTAATATAATATGCTTGAAAAATCACAGTGTTTTGCTACCACATAATCTATTTTAGAGAAAACATCATCCATATCGTTTCTAGGGCCTGCAAGAAAATCATCTTCAATATAAGGTATTATACCGGCGCATTTTACATGATGATATTTTTCAATAAACTCAATACCAATGCGAAGTCGCTCTTCGTCGCCGCCGTACTTATTAATAACAAAGGTCTTTGTATGTTCTTTTAAGCTTGGCGGCATTAAATCCAAGGTACCATGCAAGGATGCAAATACGCCGCCTAAATGAATATCACCGACCAGAGTAATCGCAGGCTTTGCTATTTGAGCGATGTACTCATTTGCAATATCCTCCCCCTTATTATTAATTTCTGCAACGCTACCCGCACCTTCGATCACAACGATATCATGTTTTTTTATTAACGCCTGTGATACGCAATCCTTAATTTCCGGGATAAATCCTGTGTAATTTTGGTATGGACCCTCATAATGAAGTTCTCCATTAATGTAAAATTGGGTCCTCTCTCTTTTTGGCTTTATAAGCACCGGATTCATAATAACTTCTGGCTCAACTTGCGCCGCATTGGCTTGTATGTAAGTGGAGCATGCTATCTCTTTTCCGTCTTTTATCATAACTGAATTTGAAGATATATTTTGCGCTTTAAACGGCGCGACCGTGTATCCATTGCTTCTAAAACAGCGAATTAAAGCTGTTGTCACAAAGCTTTTACCGCAAGATGAACTTGTTCCTGCAACCATAATCGATTTCATAATCATTCCTCCGGTAATAATTATGCCGCTTTGTTTATTGAAGAGTTGTTGTATAATGGCGATGTATTGCCGTCTCGTGTTAATATTTCAATATCTATTGGCAAATACTCCTGCAAGTATTTATATCTAGTAAGCGACGCGTCTAGAGTTAAATATGCTGCGCCTTGCTCCTTATATACCGTATCCACATTCTTTTTGATACCCCATTCACTCTCAATTACTTCAGCATATCCTGAATAATCTGAAACAGCAATATGCACACAATGACTTATAAGTGTCTCAGCCGAGCTTATCAAATACTCAAGACTAACACTATTAAAGCTAGTTGCACTTTCCCGATGATCAATAATATCTGAAGATATAAGTATGATATCAAGTTTATCAATATAGCCTAATAAAGACGGACGCGCTTCTCTCACGTCCGTCTGTGCGTAACCTAAATAACAAAGCTTGCCTCTTAGCCGCTATTAACCCGCGTTATGCTGGATCGCATACCACGACCACCCGATGCTCGGATGTGCCAATATCATGGTTAAAGTCGCCAAGGCACGTTATCAGCGTAAGCCGGGTATCCCCGCCGAGCCCCATTACTGTCGGCGGAAGCTCATACAGATAATATGTATCCACGCTTCGCACCTTAAAATAGCGCACGGAGCCATCGTTATACTCGATAGCGACTTCCTCCCCTATCTCCATATCCTTCAATATCGAAAAATAGCCCTTTTTTCCACGAAAGCGAACGTGGCCGTTGATAATGGCATTCCCCTCCTCGCCGGGGGAAGGGCCATATTCCGCCCACGCGGCCTGGTTGTGAGAATCCAGCGTATCCATTGCGCCGTCGGAATTGACGCCCACGGGCAGCACGTCGCACATGATCTCCCGCTCCGTAAAATAGAGTTTTTCGGGCGTTCTCCTAGGTTCGGGCGTAGCGTTCGGATCGGGCGTTACGTTCGGATCCGGAGTACCCATAGCCATATTAGGAGGCGGCGTAATTTCCTTGGGCGGCGGCGAATACGGTTCCGTTATCAGCACAAACTCACGAAAGAGGATATAACCTCCCCCGATAAATAAAGCTGCGCAGACGGTATAAAGCACAGCATCCAAAATGCGGCTGCGCCTGCTTCGCTTTTTTTTCACCTTTTTTGAGGGAGCCCCCTCCTGCATGCTGTTATTTTTCATGCCTTTAATTATAGCATTTACATATCACAACAACAATGACGACTTTATGACTTTTTCTTGATAAAATTATGGGATATGCTATAATCTAATGCTAAGATTGAAAATCAGGAGACAGCATATGGACTTTAGGACGACGCTCGCCGGCGCGCTGGCCCAAAGCGCGGGGCTAGAAATAGGCGAGATTAAGGATTGGATTGAAATCCCGCCCAACCCGGACATGGGCGATTACGCGTTCCCCTGCTTTCGACTGGCGAAGGCCATGCATAAGGCTCCCCCGGTTATCGCCGCTGAGCTTAAGGAAACGGTAAAATTGCCTGAACCTTTCGGCCGCGTGGAATCATCGGGCGGTTATCTGAACTTTTTTATCGATAAAGCGGCTTACGCGCGGGAAATCGTCGGCCGCGTTCTTCGCGAGGGCGAACGCTACGGAGCGTCGGACGAGGGCGCGGGGAAAAACGTTTGCCTGGACTACTCGTCCATCAATATCGCCAAGCCTTTCCATATCGGACATCTGAGTTCAACGGTGATAGGCCATTCCCTTGCCCGGATATACGGGTTCATGGGTTTTCATACCGTAAGCATCAACCACCTCGGCGACTGGGGTACGCAGTTCGGCAAGCTGATTGTCGCCTATAAAAAATGGGGCGACCGAGATGTTGTGGAGAAAGGTTCCATCCGCGCGCTCCTTGATCTTTATGTAAGGTTTCATGAGGAGGCGGAAAAGGATCCCTTGCTGAACGATGAGGGCAGGGCCTGGTTTAAGCGTATCGAGGAAAACGATTCGGAGGCGACGGCCCTTTTTGCCTGGTTTAAGGAAATTACCCTGAGGGATGTAGACAGTGTTTACAAGCTGCTTGACATTGAGTTTGACAGCTACGCCGGCGAAAGCTTTTATCAGGATAAGATGGGCCCCGTTATCGATATTCTCCGAGAAAAAAACCTGCTGAAGCAGGACGACGGCGCCTGGCTTGTCGATTTAAGCGAATTCAAGATGCCGCCCTGCCTGATTCTCAGGAGCGACGGCGCTACGCTTTACGCGACAAGGGATTTGGCTACGGCCATTTACCGCAAGCAAACCTACGATTTTTATAAGTCCCTTTACGTCGTTGCGTATCAGCAAAACCTGCACTTCCGCCAGTTCTTTAAGGTTTTGGAGCTAATGGGGTACGAATGGGTTCGCGACTGTGTTCACGTGAATTTCGGCATGGTAAGCATGGCCGACGGTACGATGGCCACACGCAAGGGTAAGGTCGTTTTTCTGGAGGACGTGCTCAACGCGGCCATTGAGAAAACGCACGAAATCATGAAGGAGAAAAGCCCGGATTTGGAAAATATGGAGGATGTGGCGCGCCAGGTAGGCGTAGGCGCGGTCGTGTGGGGCGCGCTTTACAACAGCCGCATCAAGGATATCGTTTTTTCATGGGAAAAAGCGCTCAATTTCGACGGCGAAACTGGGCCGTACGCGCAGTATACCCATGCGCGCTGCTGTTCCGTAATGCGAAAGGCGGGCGCTTACGATCCGGGCGTCGTCAATTACGGCATGCTGACGGATCCCGCTTCGGTTTCGCTGGCTAAAGCTATCGGCGCGTTTCCACAGTCCGTAAAGGACGCTATGGATAAGAACGAGCCCTATCTCGTATCCCGATCGATCATCGACGTTTGTTCGTGTTTTAATAAATTCTATTACGAAAACAGGATTATGGATGATAGCCCCGTTGTGCGAAACGCGCGGCTGGCCATTACCGACGCGGCCAGATCCGTGATAAAAACCGGGCTATATCTCATCGGCCTTCACGCGCCTGAAAGAATGTAGGAGGAATACTAATGTTAGATATCAAGCGTATACGCGCGAATCCGGACGAGCTGATAGCCGCGATGCGTTCGCGGCGCAAAAAGGGCGCGGACGTAACGGAGCTACTTGAGCTCGATATAAGCAGACGCACCCTTATGCAGGAATCGGAATCGCTTAAGGCTAGGAAAAACGAGGTTTCCTCCGCTATCCCCCGCATGAAGAAAGCCGGCGAGGACGTTGCGGAGCTGACTCGCGAAATGCGGGACGTCGGCGCGCGCGTCAAGGAGTTGGACGCGGCTGTTTCCGAGCTGGATTCACGCCTTGAAGGATTGCTCATGAACATACCGAATATACCGCATCAAAGCGTACCGGACGGCGGCGGCGAAGAAGATAATCAGCCAATCCGCACTCACGGCAGGCCGGCAGAATTTGATTTTGAGCTTCAGGCCCATTGGGATATCGGAACCAGGCTCGGCATACTCGATTTTGAGTCGGCCGCCAAGGTGACCGGTTCACGGTTCACTTTTTATAAAGGCTTAGGCGCGAGGCTGGAGCGAGCGGTCGTCAACTTTTTCCTCGATACCCATACGCAAAACGGTTATACGGAGATCCTCCCTCCTTATATGGTTAACCGCGCTTCCATGACCGGTACCGGCCAGCTGCCCAAGTTTGAGGATGATTCATTTAAGGCTTGCGGAACGGACTATTTTCTTATACCTACGGCGGAGGTTCCCGTTACGAACATCCATCGCGGCGACATTTTGGATGCAGACAAGCTGCCTATCCGCTATTGCGCGTACAGCGCCTGCTTCCGCTCAGAAGCGGGCAGCGCGGGGCGGGATACGCGCGGGCTTATACGCCAGCATCAGTTTAACAAGGTGGAACTAGTACAATTTACAAAGCCTGAAGATTCTTATGCAGAGCTGGAGCGCCTCACGCTGGACGCCGAACGGGTTCTTAGGCTGCTCGGCCTCCCCTACCGGGTCGTCGCGCTCTCAACGGGCGATTTGGGCTTTGCCAGCGCGAAAACGTATGATATTGAGGTTTGGATGCCCAGCTACGGCCGCTATGTCGAGATAAGCTCATGTTCTAATTTTGAGGATTTTCAGGCGCGGCGCGCGCAGATCCGGTTCCGGCGCGAAAAGGGCGCGAAGCCCGAGCTTGTTCACACGCTTAACGGTTCGGGCGTTGCCGTGGGCAGGACGGTGGCCGCCATACTCGAAAATTATCAGCGGGCGGATGGCGGCGTAACCGTGCCCGACGCACTCAGGCCATACATGGGGTGCGATATTATTGCTGAATAGACGCCGCGTTTGCTCGTTTAACGACGGAACGGCAATCACGGGAACGCGGCTGCGCAAAACGGTGGCGTTGGCGAAATCGTATTTTTATTCTGGATTTGATGATGTGTAAAACACGCGGGATAATCGTGTTCGGGGCAAACGGGAGCGGCAAAACTACGGTTGGGCGTGAGCTCGCGCGTATTTTAAAGTACAAGCATTTGGATATTGAGGATTATTGGTTTGAAAAATCAAGAATTCCATACACGGCTGTACGTCCGCGGGAAGAGTGTATAAACCTAATGCTTGCGGATATAGAAAAGCACCGTTCGTTTGTCCTTTCTGCCGTTAACGGAGAGTTCAGCGAAGCATTTGAGTCGTTTTATGAGCTTGGCGTATATATTTTAACCCCGTTTGAATTACGGATGAAACGTTTAGAGCAGCGAATATATGATCAACATGGGGAGCGTATCCGTAAAGGCGGCGATATGTATGAGCAGCATGTAAAATTCATTGAATTTGCCGCTTCGCGTTCTACGGAACGAATTGAACGATGGGCGAAAACACTAGCATGCCCCATAATACGTATCGACGGCGGACTTGATTGGCGCGCAAACGCGGCTAATGTAGCGGAACGGTTTTTGTCAATAAGGGGTTGAGTTTTATATTCCTAAACAAGTTATTCTGTATGCCTTTTTTGGTGGTAATAAGCAATTTAACAGATAAGGCTAATACTATCAGGCAAAATTTGTCGCTGTTTTCTTGATTACTTCGTTACCGCCATAAAAAGTACTTAACTGAATAACAGGCTCGCGGTGAGGCAGGCTGTTGTATATTGTCGGATTATTTTTGCGAAATATTAGATATTTATGATAAACTTTTCTTGATAGAAAAGAGATGGTTCAGCCCGAGCTAGTCTATGTATAAGCATCCAATATATGTCTTGTCGTGCGGTACGCTTTTACGGGCTTAATCCGCTTTGGTGTCAACTCAGTACAGGAAAAGCGCCGCGTGACGTACGGTACAGGCAGCGTGAACTTCTCCCCATGCGTATCGCTTGACTATAAACAAATAGTCGAATAAACAAAGTCGTTACGGCTAATTATTATCAAGGAGAGGATATAATGATAAGGATATGTGATATTAACTATTTGACACAATGCGTTGAAATTGCTTTTGAGCGGAACAATCTGCCTCAAAGCAATTGCGCGTACTGCCCGAGCTTAAGAGAAAACATAAGTAAGGATTTTGAGTTTATCATTAACGATGCTGACTGCCTTATGGTCGGTTATTTTATTGACGGCGAGCTGACCGGCTTTTTAGGGTGTTTTGTGAGTCCTGAAAATAATTGGGTCGATTGCGTCGGCCCGTATTTTAAAAACGGGTGGAATCACACCCATGCAAAGGATATGTTTTTATTTGCAAAAGCTTCGCTTAGTAAAGCGTCGCGCTTTAATTTTTATTTTAATGTGATGAATCAAAACTGCCACCGGCTGATGGAGTCGTTATCCGCTCAACGGCAGGATAACGAGTATATCCTGTTATTGAACAAAAAGGATTATAAGCCGCAGCAAATTAACATCAGCGTTGAACAATATTCGAGTAATTATGAAGCGGAGCTCATCCGACTGCATGACAACACCTTCCCTGACGTTTATGTTACCGGCAAGGATATAATCGCTAGTATTGGCAAAACACGCGAGGCGTTCTGCGCTTTTGACGAACGCGGCGCGTTCGCGGGATACGGCGTGCTAAAATATGACGATGATAGCGGGCATTTAACGGCAGAATTATTTGCCGTTAAAAAAGAAAAACGAGGGAAAGGCTATGGCTGGGCGCTGTTGAATACGGTAGTTGATTCAGCGTTTAACAGGCACAATGGAAATATCGTAGATCTGGTAGTTGATAAATTAAACGCCAATGCCAGGGAATTGTATTACGCATGCGGTTTTAAGCTGGTTGTAGAAAACGAGGCGTTTTGTATAAGAGTTTAAGCGAAAACCATCCAAAATCTAAGCGACTATCAAGGGGTGTAGGGTTTGAACGACCTATATGAATGAAAACATGGGCGGCGTCGACTTCGTGTACTACTAAATAATGAGAGCTTGAAACGCCTATCTTACCCGGGTTTCATGAAAGGCTAAGCCGTTAACGTCTCCCCTGCCCCCTCACGGAGTGCGAGCATATCTCCGAGTGCTATACGATAGTAACCTTAGCATTAAGTTTAAAGTTGAAGAATTGAAATAACCCGTAAATAATCTTGCCTTGTTATTAATGAGTATTTCATAGTTGCCAGGTTAGATGTTTAAATATTTGAGCAGTCACACCAGAGACAAGGCGCTTTTCTTTGCGGTATGTTACTATTAAAAGAAATTATAAAAATATCTAATTTTGCCTAAAAGACGCGCTTGAATACGCACATATGTTCGCAGTATGCTTGTTATGCGGTGTATAAGCGCATGTCAAGCGCACAGTAAAAAAAGTTGTTCGTTCAAAAAGTTCAAAGCAATTGGCGACATTAAGTTACTAAAAAGTAAACCGGCCGGCTAAATTGACGGCCGGGGCTTTTAGCGCTAAAAACTAGGCGCTTATAGTTCATCGCGGAAAGGAGAGAAATTGAGTTGAGCGAGATGAGTATTGACGAAAGGGCTGTAATGATGAGGGAAGAAGGTGAATATGCCGATTTGACCCCCGGCCCGGAACCGGACAGGCCCGCGATGATGGCGCTGATTGGGGAAAGCATGGTGCGGCAGGTGATGGAAGCCACAGGATTGAATGCGGAAGAATCCGCCATGCTCTTGTTGGAAAAAGGCGCGGCCCCGGACGCTTATGAAGCGATTAGCGCGCGAGCAGCCGCGGAGCTGACGCGGTTGTGCAATGAAGGACAAATCCCCGGCGCGCCGGAGGATTATTTAAACGACGAGGAATTCCTGCCGTTGCTAAAGAGAATGCCCGCAAACGCCGCGCTGGAACTTATCTGCGCCAGAAGGGACGCTAGGGACGCCAAAAGCGCAATCGAAGGCGAAAGGGAAAGGGGCGCGAGGGATGTATTGGAAAAGCTTGCCTCCATGCGGAGGCTGCCTACATCCATCAGAACGCAAGCGCCGGCTATTACCGAGCCGGATTTCACTGGAATGAGCGCGGACGATTTTTTCGCCTTAAAGAAAAGGCTGGCCGCAGCACGTAAGTAATACAAAATTAAGGAGGCACTAAATGACGAATACGACAATTAATACAGCCGGCAGCACGCAGCTAAACAAGACGTTCTATGACAGGCAGCTGCTGGAAAGCGCGAAAACCCGTTTTGTGCATGCGCGGTTCGGGCAAAAAAGGCCAATACCAAAAAACAACGGAAAGCGCGTTGAGTTCAGGCGATGGAACCTATTTGAACCGGACGAGGCGATGGAACCGTTGCAGGAAGGGATTACCCCGACCGGACAGCTCCTATCGCAGACGGATGTTGAGGCATCCGTATGCCAGTACGGCGCCTATGTTGAGGTTTCGGATTTACTGGATATGACCGGATACGATCAGGTGATTGCGGACAGCGCTGAGCTTTTGGGCGAACAGCTTGGAACGGTGGTCGAATGGGTGACGAGAGACGCCATGTGTTCCGGCGGGAATGTACAATACGCAAACGGAAAACAACAGAGACTGTCCCTTTCCACAGGCGATAAGCTCACCGTCAACGAAATAAGAAAGGCGGTCAGGACGCTCAAGAGAGCAAAGGCCAGACCCTTCAACGACGAGGGGCGCAAGCCGCATTTTGTATGCATTTGTTCGCCTGAATCCACCTATGATCTGCAAAACGACGCGTTATGGCAGGATGTTTCTAAATACTCAAACGCCGAGCAGATTTATTCTGGAGAGATCGGCAGGCTGTTCGGGGTGGTGTTTGTTGAAAGCACGGAGGCTAAAATTTTTGAACAAAGCGTATTGAATACGATAAGCGCGGCAACAAGCGGATCCAGAGACTTTACACTGTCGGACGAACCATCCCGAGCCGGCGTAACGTACCTAAAAACACGCGGGAATAAGATCTATATAGACGAAAAGGAATTCACGATTGAAAGCTATGAACCTTCCGGACGCATCGTCACGCTCACGGAAGCGGCTACTTTTCCGGCGGGAGCTCTCGTATACAGCATGGACGCCGGCGAGCTGAACGACCAAACGAAGGCAGCATTGCCCGTACACGCCACGCTGATATTCGGCCGGGATGCATATGGTATGGTGGATGTTGCGGGTAAGGGCGCGCTGTTGACCATAATAAAGCCGCATGGCTCCGCCGGTACGTCCGATCCGCTGGATCAGCGCGCGACTGTCGGCGCAAAGGTAGCGGCGTATGCGGCCACCATACTCAATGAGCTGTGGATACTACGCATTGAGCATACGGTCAGCTCCTGACGCTCATTTTGGCAGAGGGATGCTAGGTTTAGGGCGAGCGTTCGTCTCCCGATAACAAATTTTGGCTTACATATACTTAGTTTATCGGCGCAAAAATTGGGGCCGCTTTTTTTTACCCTTCGGGGCGGCGGCCCCGTGACAAACGCGATTGACAGCGAGCGAAGACTGACGGGATGCTGGATAATTGGATGTATTAAGGAGGGATTTTGATGAAAAACACACTGGGCCGGGCTAAAGCTGAAAACCAAAACTCATGCGCGACAAAAAAGGTTCGCATGATGCTCGCGCTAAACGGCGATGGCGGTTCGGAAATATGGGAGGGCGGAATCAACGGCCGCTTTTTCCGTATCAAGAGAGGTGAAACGGTCGAGGCGCCGCAAAATGTAGCCGATATGATCCGGCTAAATGAAATGACGCGCGCGGCCGGGCAGGCGCAGATTCAGCGCTTCAGGCGTATGGAAGCTTTTAACGAGGAGGGTCGGGAATCATGACGCTTAACGATATTCTTGTCGCTTCGCTCGCGCAGTTGGACAGAGGGCATGACGCCCAGACGCTGGATACCTGGCGCGACAAGCTGACGCTTTTCGTCAATGACGCAGTTAAAGACATAGCCGCCGCCATTCCCCAGAAGCGGCGGGAAAAGGTCAAGCTCATCGGTGGGCGAATTCAAACGGAAAGCCTGTCTAGGGAGTGCCTTAGAGTGTACCGCGTTATAATTGACGGAGCGGACGTTGAGTTCACTGATGGCGAGGAGACGGGAGCTGTATACATTGAGAACGCGCAGAGGTTAAGCGTAAATGATGTGGAGGTTTTATACGCGTTTGCGCCGCGCACGCTCACTTCACCAACCGACGTTCCCGAATTGCCGGAGATATGTCACGGACTTATAGTATGCTATGTTGTGGGCAGGGAGCGTGCCTCCGGCGACGTTTCGACCCAAAGCGGGTCGAATCCGTATATGCGCTTGTATGAGAATGGAAAGAGCGCGCTCCGGCAAAGGGCGGGTGGGCAGAACCGGTTCAGAATCGTCAACAGGTGGTGAGAAATGCGAAAAATTTATAGAATCGATATGTTTAAAGGGCTCGATCTTTCGCAGGATGAAAACGCCCTGGAAAGCGGTTACAGCGCGGACGCGTGCAATATGGACACGCGGGACGGGAGCCTGACCGTCGCCGGGGGTTACGAACGGTATATTAAGGAGCCCATCCCGGGCGGCGCGCCTATTGGCCGCCTGATAGTATTCCGCCACGGAGAAGGAGAACGCATGGTTGCGACTGATTCGGAAGCGGTGTATGCGTATGTAAATGGGCAATGGGAGCAAATCCACGTTTTCCCCGCGCCGCTCAAAAACAACAGGATCGACACGATTGAGGCGCGCGTTGGCGATACGGATTGCCTGCTCCTGGCATGCGGAGAACACCCGGTTATTCAATACGACGGCGGCGCCGCGTCGGTATTTGGAACCGAGGATGGGGATTCGCTTCATCCGGTGAACTATCTGGCTATGTACAGCGGACGGCTGTTTGCGGCGGGGAATCCCGCGTCTCCCGACAGACTTTATTGGTCCGCTTTGCCCGGGGATGGAAGAAACATAACCCATTGGGGCGCCGTGGAAGCTTCCCCGGCGGTCGAAGGCGGCCATACGCAGGTGGGTTCGGTAGGCGGGGATCCGATAACAGGGTTAAAAGCCCTGCCTAACCAGCTGGTTATATTCAAACGGCACAGCATTTACAGGCTGATTGGGGACAGGCCGGCTAATTTCGTTATAGAGCCGGTGGAAGCGCTTTCGGGCTCGCAATCGCATACTTCCACCGTAGCGTCAGGGGGTGCGGCTTACTTCATAAACAGCGCGGGATTGCACATGTTTAACGGGGTAGCGGTTCAGCAGGCGCCGCAGGCGCATCGAATACGAAGGCTGATTGAGCAGGCTGATATCCGCGACGCACGCGCAGCCCTATCCGGGGAGACGCTTTACATTTTGTTGAAGCAGGGTGAACAGCCGGTTATGCTTCAGTATGATTTACAGCGGCGCACTTTCATGCAGCATAAGGGGTTTGATGCGACCGATCTTTGCGCAAACGGGGACGATTTGTACATGATTAACCAGACGCGGCTCATATATCGATTCGGCCCCTTCCCTACTTACGACGGGGAGCCTATTGAGGCGCACTGGCGAACGCCGCTCACAGATCTGTACGATAAGGGCGGGATTAAATGTTTGAGGGAATTGTATTTGCGAGGGGAAACGGATGATAAGGAATCCGCGCTGCTTATTGAAGCTTCAGTAGGAGGCCATGCCGCCACATACCGGGCCTTGCTGCCCAATAATCCCTCCGAGGTTCTTGAGATACCGCTTCAGAACGAGGGCCGGACCTTTTCGCTCAAGTTTTATAATGAGGCGGGCGGGCATTTCTCACTAAGAGGCGGCGTGGAGCTTGCGCTGGGCGTGCGCAGGCGGGTGGAATAATACTGGATAAATTAAGGAGGCGGACGTTATGGACATGCGCGCGCTGTATTATGTAGCGCTCACCTGTTTTGAAAGGGAATCAAATAAAAACGGCGAGAATGAAATGATAAAGGCGAACGAGAACTGCCTGAATCAGAACTTCAGCATTATCGCCCAGCGCATCCGTGAAATTGAAGCGCGGTTGGCTGAAATACAAACATGATGAAAGTGAGGCGAAACGAATGGCGAGATATTATCTGACCGGATACGCCCCGCCCAGCGGCATAACCGGTACGGAGGCGGTCAGGCGGCTGCAGCGTGAGCTGGGCGTTAACGCGGACGGCGTTTGGGGGCCTAAATCCCAAGCGGCGTATGACAGGAGGACGGGCGGCCAGGATCCGTTCAAACAGATTTACTCAAGCATACTTGAGAGGCTAAAGCCCACTTGGGAGCCTATAAAATATCCTAGTGGAGACGAGATTAAATCGCAGTTGGAATCCTATTTGCGTCCGGAAGTGGACGCGGCTATCGACAGGCGCGAGGATCGCGCAAATACCCAGAGAGCGCAGCTTGACGCGGATGCATACGCGAGGGGGATGGGCAGCTCTACCTACGTTACCTCCATGAAGCACCGAGAATCCCAGGCGGCTCAGGACGATATCGGCGAGCTTGAGAGCAGGTATCAATCGACGCTGTCGCAAAGGCTATATGAGGCTCTTGAAAGGATTCAGGACCAAAAAAGCGAGGACGCGCGCGCACGAGCCGCCATGGATGCCGAAGCTTCGAAACAAGCCTACGATTATGCGATGCAATGGTATAACCAATGGCTCAACCAAAAAAGCACCGTGTCTTCAGGAGGAAAAAGCAGGGGCGGCTCCGCCGCGGCGGGCGGGCTTACTTACACGGATTACGATGAGTACGTCGGAATGCTTTCACAAGAAGAGCGCGCCAAGCTTTTTAATGGACAAGGGAGCTCCTGGGCTGGAAAGCGGAGCGAGCTTATCCATAGCCTTGGTAAGGATGGATTTAATAAGCTGAAAAACAAATATTCAGGATATAACCGCGGCCGCAGGAAGGATGAGTTATGGTTTACGGAAAAGTGAAGAAGCGGTTTGAAATCGCGCTTGATATTAAACGCTCGTCCTCAAATCGAGAGTTTGAAGTGGTGGAAGGCGATAACGGCAATGAGCTAATCATCACGCTGACGGACGGCGGAGAGGTGGTGGAATTGAGCGGATGCATGGTATGCGCGGTATTCTCAAAATCCGACGGCGCTACGGCGATGCAGGACAATCAGGGGAACGGCGTCACCACGGATGAGAACAACAGGCTGATTATTGATCTGTATCCAACTTCGTTCGCCCCGGGGATGGTTGAGTGCGAAATACAGGTCTATTCGGGAGAGGAAGGAAACACGCTGGCCACGTCCGCAAAATTCAACTTTAAATGCAGAAGGGGTATTTTCAATAAGGATACCATCATGTCAACCGAGGAATACCCGTTGCTGGCGCGCACGCTGATGCAAGCCGAAGAGCTTGTGCGCGCGCTCAACGCCGGACTTGAAGCGCTGGGCGCGGTCGTTTACGTCGCGCACGCGCAAATCAACGAAAAAGGCTCCCTGGTTTTAACCATGACGGACGGTTCAATAGCTGATCTTGGCAACGTGGTCGGCGATCCCGGCGTATACGTGGGCAGCGGCCCCATGCCGGAAAGCTGCTCGATACAAATCGACCCGGCCGGGCAAAGCGAGCTTATGGAAGAGCTTAAAGAATACCTTGCTTATCTTGTACAAAATGTCGAGGGGTTAGCGGGGGTGTACGCTCCGGCGGAGCATGAGCATGACGCCGGGGAAATCGCAAGCGGGGCGTTGGGGGTACCGCGGGGCGGAACCGGATTATCCTTGCTGGCCGAGGGGTGCTTTTTAAAAGGAAACGGGGACGCCTCCGTTGCGCTTGAAACGGCGGGTACAGCCCGCGCGAGCATGGGGCTTGGCGAAGGGACCGAAGCGCTTCAAATCCCCTATGGCGGAACAGGAGCGATTACTGCGGAGGATGCGCTTATCAGCCTCGGCGCCGCTAAGCTAATTCATAAACACCACGCGGACGACGCGGGCGCGCCCACGCTTCTCAATAACCGGGCGGATATTCCAAACGGAGCAAATATAGACGCATATCGTACGGCGGGTTCTTTTTTGGTCGCTTCGGCGTCCATCGCCGCGTCGCTTCGCGGCGGCGCGCCGTGGACAAACGGCGGTTTTTTGCTTTATGTCCTGTATACCACATCTACAATAGCTTACCCGGCTCAAATTGCTATACAGAACGTTACGGGGGCTGCTGCCTACAGGCGGTGGGATAATGCATCGTCATCCTGGGGCGCATGGACGTATTATCTCGATTCGCGCTCAATTAAGTTGAAGAGCGGTACATGCACGCTCAGCGGGTATGGCCCGGTTAGCGTACGAATCGGCGATGCGGGCTTTTGCTCGGCTCCGGCCATATTCATCCTGCCGAGAAACCGTATAGAAACCGGCTTTTTCGCTGAAGCGTTTGGTTTTACAGAAGGGCAAATTCAGTTAAGAGTAAAGAACGACTTACAATGCCAAGGGGTTCTGTGCGATTATATCGCGATAGGAGAGTGAACAGATGCATCTAACAAAGAAAATCCCTACGTCATATGGCGTAACAGCAAGCTGCCATGAAATAATCGCCGTTCATGTGTACGCGAAAGAGAAAATTACTCATTTGGATGTGGCCGGATACGCGTCCATTGAAGCGAAAACTTCGGGGGCCGAACCACTGACGGTAGTTCAGCTGGCCTTTAAACAGGGCGATTACTTGAACGAGGAGGCGGCTTACAGGCTTGTTTTGACGGATAAAGGCTATGAGAATGCCTTTTTGACGGAGGTGAGCGGTTGTGGCGATACTCAAGCTAAAGGATAACGAAGGCAACATCATACCTATACCCGCCATAAAAGGCGAAGACGGGCGGCAGGTGGAAATGAGATGCGCCGATAACTACCTGCAATGGAGATACGCGGGAGATAAATGGCGTAACCTGCTGGCGCTGTCTGTGCTGGTCGGCTCGCCCGGGCTTACGCCGTATATTGGTGAGGATGGATTATGGCATATCGGCGGGCAAAGCACAAATGTGCCGGCTACTGGACCGGGCGTGCCCGCCGGCGGGAAACCAGGGCAGGTTTTGGTCAAGTCAAGTGAAGCGGATTACGAGACGCAATGGCGTAATATAACCGATATCGGGAGGGCGTGAACGGAACGCCCCGTTTAATCGACACAGCCGCGCCGCAAAAACGCTTCAAATTTTGATTCACAGGCTTAGTGCGAAAAACTTGTTAGCGCACTTATACGGAGAAAACGCGAATATTAACTCACGTTATGCACGAAAAATGCGCGCGCCTTCCGAAGCTTTAAGACATTTTGCCGGAAGCTTCGCCGTCGCTCTATTGTTTATAGTTGATACTTGTTGTTTCTGCGCGCCGCAAGGCGGGGCAAGGGCTAATTGCCGGAACGGGAAACCTTAGAGAATCGTTATTTGCATATGCGCTCCATCGCAACGAAATGGGGCGCATGAATCCATTAAAACCAGGACGTATGTGTTTAAAAAAAGCGATAGTATAAAATTTTGGTGTAATTTGAATCAAAAAAACTGCATTGACATATAAATGGGAATACAGTATAATAACCATTGTTCGCATTGCGGCAGTGGGAGCATAGCTCAGCTGGGAGAGCATCTGCCTTACAAGCAGAGGGTCACAGGTTCGAGCCC